>Ga0157377_10001127_pt1 | contig 11322 bp, 11 predicted proteins | sample M55metaG_FD_121116 | JGI IMG/M metagenome (GOLD analysis project Ga0157377, IMG submission 121116) | Miscanthus rhizosphere microbial communities from Kellogg Biological Station, Michigan, USA - M5-5 metaG | ecosystem: Host-associated > Plants > Roots > Rhizosphere > Soil | place: USA: Michigan...
CGGCTAAAGGCCTTAAAAAGGACCAGTATAGTAAACTTCTAACCGCATGTAATGATGGTTTAGCAAACAAATCTACGCCAAACTACTGTAAACGTTACACTGCTGCCGATGAGAATGCCGCTTGTTTGTACGGATTTGGTACAGCACTGGCAAGTACTCCGACAGGTGATACTACCGATACCCCTAAGGCTGACGATAAGCCTACTTGTGGTATCCAAGGTATCGGTTGGCTCGTGTGCCCTGCGATGACATTCATGGCAAAGGTTGCTGATGTAGCCTACGACTTTATTGCTTCATACTTCCTTACTATTGACCCTAAGATTATATCGAACGCTCAAACGAAGGCTGCATGGGACCAGTTCCGTAATGTTGCGAACGTTGTATTTGTCATTGCACTTCTCTTTATTATCTACTCACAGGTTACAAGCTTTGGCATTAGCAACTACGGTATTAAACGTATGTTGCCGCGTATATTGGTAGCAGCGCTGCTCGTGAACTTATCGTATTACATATGTTCGGCTGCGGTTGATTTAAGTAACCTACTTGGGTATGCAATTCCACAGTTCTTTAAGGCGATTCCTATTGGTGCTGGCTTGCCGGATAGTGGTGGAGCGGCCAAGGCTGCAGGTTGGGTGGCGGTCATCGGTACCCTTATTGTTGGTGCGATTGGTATTGCGCTTGCGGTGAGCATCCCTGTGTTACTTGCGGCATTGCTTGCGATTGCCCTGATTGTGCTGATGCTGATTGCGCGACAAGCTCTCGTAGTGCTCCTTATCGTTGTTTCACCGCTTGCTTTTGCTGCTTATCTGCTACCAAATACTGAGCAATGGTTTAAGAAATGGTATAAAATGCTTTTCACTCTCCTCATGCTCTTCCCTATTATTGGAACCGTATTTGGGGCGAGTGCACTTGCTTCGCAGATTATTGCAGCTGCAGGAGCTGCTGGAGGTGGCCAGATAACACAGGTTATTGCACTTGGCGTTTCTGCTATTCCATTCTTTGTAGTGCCCGGATTACTAAAGGGTTCGTTGAACGCTGCGGGTGCAATTGGCGGTAAGTTCCAAAATATGGCAAGTAAAGCGACAGGTAAAGTGGGATCTCAGGTTAAAAGCTCATCGCGCTTAGGTGCAGGAGTGGCAGACATGAAGCGGTTCCGTGATCAGCAACGACAGATCAAGCTTGCGAAAGGCCGCGGTACGAGTCGTAGTGCACTCGGTGCGGTTGGTCGTGTCGTTGGCGGTAAGAAGTATAATGAGCGAGCTCGCCTTCATGCTGAAGGTCTTGAGAATAAAGAATATGAAGAAGATGTTAAGGCGGCTGGAGAATATCAGGCGCGCCACACTTCATTTACAGAAAAACAAGCTATTGCTGCCGGAGAGACTGGAGCGTCAGAAGCTGAGCGTGATGCTGCAATTCGCTTCATGATGAGCAACGGAAATTTCAACGAACGTCGTGCTGTTCTTGAAAGTGTAGGTAGCATGACTGGCGGGTTGCGTCGCTCGGCTATTAACGGTGCTCGCGCAAAGGGCGATACGGGTGTATATGGTAGTCGTACGCTTGGCGCACTTGAAGACAGCACTAACGACGGCTCTCCTTCAAACATGACTGCTGATGCCGCTCGAGCTGCGCTTAATGCCGGTACTACTGATCGAATTAGTACGGGAGACCTTGCACCTGAGACATTCACGCGTGATGCGCATACCGCGAGGTACGTAGCTGAGCAGGCTGTGAATGCAACTCCTGATCAGCAAACACAATTTGCTCAGAGTCTTACAAACTATGCAGCAAGTGACCAAGGCAAGAAGACTGCAGCGTCTGTCCAGGGACATATCGATACGGTGGTTGGTAATGCTCCTACGGGATCGGTGCAGCCAGCACCTGCAACGCCAATAGCTCCTGCTGGTCCACAGCCAGCGCCCGCTCAGCCGCAGAATACGACAACGCTTACTATTCCGCATGGTGGCGGCAATCCGCCCGCTTCACCTCCTCCAGCTAACCCGCAGGCTCCGCCTCCAGGAATTACACAGCGTGCGAGCGGTTTATTTGTACCATCGAATATGAATAATGGCGGTAATAATACTCCACCACCCCCACCGCCATCGAATCCTTAGATATATAGTAAAACCGCCATTTTTGGCGGTTTTACTATAGCTGGTTATTCTGCGATTTTTGATGCAAGTAGTGCGGCAAGATTTTCTTCAAACGAGAACTGGTGATCTTTTCCATCGTGTTTATAAGCATAGACTATTTCACCATTATGAAGTCTGTATCCGCCGGAGGTACCCTCATTCGTATGAACTAAATTGCTCGTCAATCCATCGTCGATTGCGACGTGTAGTATATTTTTGTGCATAACTAAATTACTTTGAGCGACGAGTTCTTCACTCGCTTCCTCAACTGGCACAATGCGCGTTCCCGGCCTCCTGTCCGCCGCACGACCGTCGTGTTTTAAGAATAAGTAATTATAGTATGGCTGCCTATCAGAGCTCCCAATAGATGGAGAGGTGCCTCCACTATGCATGTGCGGAGGACGTCCGCCAGCATATCGAGGTTTTAGTGAGAGTCCCCAACCGTGCGTGTAAACAGAGTCTTCAGTAAGCCAGTCCATATTGTCTGCATAATCCATACCATATCTTACACCTACTCCCAGAGTATAGGGCTCAAGTGGATTGCCCTGTCTAGTTAGTGCTGTAGCCATTTTGCCAAGTATTTCTCTATATCGCACATTCACAGGATGGTTGCAGGCCTCTCTTATTCGTGCAGCTTGCTTGTTATAGCGCTCTTGTGCGTAGCCTTCCTTACCGAGAGTGAATGTATTGAGCGAATCTTCAAACTTTACCATATAAATCTATGCTCCTTCTTTGGTGTAGGACTATATAGGAACTTTAATTGAAGCACAAGAGCGCCCTAAGGTGTTAGCGAGTTCGCCCTGGATTAGCCTAGTGTTTTTGCGCCGTTTAGAGGCTTGCCCATACTTTATCGCATCAGTGAGTCTAGTATCGAACTTCTTGTTTAAAGACTATAGGCTAAGGGTTGTTGCGCGGAGTGTAGAGATTGCCAGCAAACTGTTCAAGTTCTTGAGCAGATTGTGCATTCGTGTTCTGGCGGACGGTTGGCGTACGGAGAACGTCGGCAGCCATTTGCTTCATACGATCACGTTCGGCGAAGAATTTAGCCTTAAGGCTGTTGCGAGCATCATCTTCAGTCGCTGAAGGGTTTGTAATCTTAAGATCTTTCAATTCGCTTTGAACCTTACTTTCTATCAGGCTAGCAAATTGGGCTGCCGCGCGGGCGTCAGTGTTGACATCCGCGAACAACATCTTAAGAGATGCAACATTGGCGGTCGATAATGACCCTGTCTTAATACGTCCCTCCAATATTTCGCGCAATGAGTGGTACTGCCAACTCTCTTCGCCCTTAAAGTTACCCTTAATGATTTCATCGAGTGTAACGTCGGCGATGGCAGGTGCAATATTTGAGATACCGCTCTTAATTGCTGCTTGCTGAATGGTTCGTCGATAGTCGTAGTTTACGCCACCCTTACCGGTAGCCATAAGAACATCCATTTTCTCACCATGAGATCCAACAGAGAAGATCTCTTCAGCCGCCATGTCGCGGACATGCTCATCAGTAACCTTGAATGTGTGGAGAATCTTAGTTGGATCATTCTCATCTCTAATTTCTGCGCTTTCCTCACCTTTAGCAAGTTTAGCGATTTGACCTGCACTAATCTTGAAGTGACTTGAAAGTTCTTTTTGGTGTGCGACTTCTTCCGCGAATTCCTTGCGGTTTTGTGCTACTGAGTTCGCAAGTACGGCATCTTGATTGCCAATACCAGCTGCGTATTGGCGAATTTTAATACCTTCAACTTTGGCCTCAGGCAGGTTATCAAGAAGAGCCTGGTTAATCTGCGCACTTAACTTATGTTCGGCTGCATTCTTTGCCATACCTGCAACGGTTGCTTCAACTTGCTGGGTATTAATAGTTTTTGCGATTTGCAAGATGCCATCGGTGTTTGCGGTGCTACCGTTGTGTAGATGCTGAATGTGTTCGTTGCGCATGTAGTTTTCGTCATTACCTTTTGTGATAATTTCAGCATGCATCTTATCAAGCTTAGATTTTGCTGCCGCAGCGCTAATCTCGCTTGCTTTTACAGTAAGTTCAAGACGGTTAAGCCCGGCATCGGTGCGTACAGCATTATCCCAGTTGGCTTGGTGGGTGTTTTCAATACGCTTCTTTTCAGCCTCAACAACACGCTTTGCGCGGTCGACGTCATGGCCCGCGTGTGAATCCTCGAATTCATTGTGAACACGAGATTTATCGATTTCAGCCATCTGCTGGCGGCGAGTAAGCTGGTGACCTCCGTCACTGCGGAGTAATGAATTATCGATTTCCTGCTTTTCAACGCCTAGGTGTCGTGACTGCAGTTCAAGCTGGCGACCGCGTGTGCTGTTTGCGAACACATTATCTACTCGCTGCTTTTCGTTTGCAGCACTTCGGTTCATTGCTTCGATGGTCTGACCTTGGCGAGTTGCTGCGAAGCGGTTATCCGCCATTGACTCGTAGGCTTTACGCTTACCGTCAATACGACGACGGCGAGTGTCGAGCGCCTTGGTCGCGTGGTTGAGCGGGTTGCGGTTAAAGTAGCGGTTTTGGCCGGCGAGTACCTTGTTTTTACGTTCCTGGGCCATGCCCTTCGACCAGTTCTTGGTGCGGTCGAGTAATCCACGGTTTGGATTGTTAACAATACCGGCAACTTTACCGATAAGGTTGCCGCTGAATTTGATGAGGAGTGGCGTAATAACGATTGGCGCAACCTGTACGGCCATACCGAGGATAATTGTAATAAGATTACCGTTGGCACTTTGGATAATTGCCATACCGGCAATCTGTGCACCACTGAATATAACCGAGAAGATTGGGAACAGGAGTAGCATTGTCATCAATGTTTCGCGCCATTTATTGAAGTATTTTTCGGTATTTGGCATTGTGTATGCCACAAATGCAAGCGGAGCAACAATGATAAGAATCGTGATAAGTGCTTGGCGTGCGGCAAGCACGAGGAGTGCAACGAGTGCAGACATAACTACGCCCAGTAGGATCGGGATAAGCAGGAATATAGTACCGCTTACCGTATTCGCTGCGACGAAAAGTCCACCACCGATCACTGCACCAGTGGATAGCGCTACTGTTGCAACCTGCTGCCATGAAGGGATTTTGCCCGTGTAGTTACTACCGACACTGAACTTGTCCATTAACGATACGAACATATTATGAATTGAGTAACCGAGGAAGTTTGATGCGTCGACTGCTGCGGCGCACACCCAGAATGAGGCATTCACTAAGATTGCTGCGATGATAAGGCGCGGCAACATGTTCTTTACGCTGTAGTTACTGAGCCCAAGGTTGGTGATCTGTGAATAGACAATCACCATGAATACGATAACGAAGGCCACATTTGCGATGTCGCGAACCGTCGCCCATAGCTGGTAGATTGAGGTATTAGTGTCGTTGGTGACTGTCTTTACCTCGAGAAATCCAGAAATGATACTGTAGATTTTGTCCATTCCCTTGGCAATGAAGTTGACCGCTGGGCAGACGAACCAGCCAATGCCAGTCATTGTTGAGTTGTCGCATCCTGATTCTTGCTTTGTGGAGTCGGTAGCGCCTTGATTTTCGTCGGCGGCGATTGTAATCTGGGTTGGCTTTGAAGGGTTTGTGTATTTATCTGGTGGCGTGGTGTAGTCGTATGACTCGTAATATCCTGACGTTGCCTTGGTGGCATCACCTGTCACGAAGATGAAATAGGCCTTACCTGCATTATCGGTGTAGCGGTACCCTGTTGTATCAGGAGCTTTGCTTGTAATATCACTTGGCAATTCGGCTGTCGTTACCTTTGAGTAGCTATTGCTTTGGTAGACGATGCCATTACCGTTGCGTGTTGCACCATCATCGGCGTAGGCGGTTTGTGTTAGTAGTGAAGCTACGCTGAAGAAGGTCATTAAGAAGGTTATGACCAAGACGGAAAAACGCTGCAGCGATAGTCTACCCTGCAGAACACTTATGCTTCGTTCCCACATATCTGTTAGATATTACCATTTTTGACTAAAAAAGTCAATACATTAGACCATATTCAAGCTGGTTATGGTATAGACTACTTTACAGACGAAAGATGTATCTATACTATAGTGATATAAGGAATTCACCATGAAATCAAAAGCAGCCCTATACATCATTTCCCTTCTTGCGACAGTATCCATCGGGTTTAGTAATTTTGACCAGCCAGCGGCAGCACTTACCTGCACCGTATTGCCACAAAGTATCTGCGACAAAGCGCAGTCTAATAAGGCGAGTGGCAATACCTCTGAGACCTCTGCGGTACTTGCACTCTTGCAGTGGGTAATCAGTATTCTTACTGCGGGTGTTGGCGTTGCGGCTGTCGCGGCGTTTATTTTCGCTGGTATTACCTATGCGAGCGCCGATGGCAGTGCTGAACAGGTTAAGAAGGCGAAGTCAATCATGCAGAACACGGTTATCGGACTTATCGTGTTTGCCGTAATGGCATTGGCATTGCAGTTTATTATTCCTGGAGGTGTCTTCTAGTGCGTAGGTTTCTTGTGTCGCTCATGATGGTCTTTACCTTGGGCGCTGCGACGCTCGCGCCGGCTATAGCGGTTGGTAATACTGCTTATGCAGCATGTGCTGATGGACCTATTCTTGGTATTACTCGTTGGTATCGGGGGCTGCTTGACGGTAGTTGCAACATTAAAGCTCCGGGTAACGGTAATAATGATCTCGCGGTATTTATCACCAAGATTGTCTTGAATGTCGTTCAGGCGGGGTTGGCAATTGCGGCGTATGTTACAGTCTTCTTTATCATTAAAGGCGGATTTAACTATATGACGAGTGCCGGATCGCCGGATGGTATGAAGAGCGCGAAAACAACGATTACGAATGCCGTGATTGGTCTTGTGATTGTGCTCCTTTCGGCGGTTATTGTTAATACAATTGCAGGGATTCTATAGATGATTGCACCATATTTATACTATGCAGCAGGTTTAATTAATCAGAAGGCATCGGGTATTCCGGATGCATCGGGCTTCAGTATCAAAAACATACTGAATGCTGTGTATTTCTGGGCGGGGGCTATCGCTGTTATTGTTATTATCGTGGCAGGCTTTTACTATGTCACCTCTGCTAATAACTCTTCACAGATTGTTCGTGCCAAAAACGCAATCTTCGCTGCCGTGATTGGTCTTGTGATTGTGCTCCTTGCCTTCGGCATTACTAATATTGTTATTTCAGGAGTATCATAATGAAAATGCGGATACTTGCCATAGCTGCTGTACTTGTAGGGCTTTTCGCTATCAATGTTGCTGTCGCACCAATAAGTTCAGCGGCTGTTGATGTATTTGGTGGTTGTACGAGTGGCGTTGACTGTAGCTCAGTTAAGACAAAAACAACGCTTAACACACAAATTTGGAACATTATTCGTACGGCGCTCACTATTTTGGGTGGCATCGCTGTTATTGTTATTATTGCTGGTGGTATTATGTATGCAACGTCAGCCGGCGACCCGAGTAAGGTGACGGCGGCGAAAAATACGATCTTATACTCTGTTATTGGTCTTGCGGTTGCAATGTCGGCAGCAGCTATTATCACCCTTGTTAATAATTATTTCGGATAACCGTAAAGGAGAAATTATGAAGAAGAAAATCCAATCAATTATTGCAGCATTTGTTCTAAGTGTTGGCTTTGGTACGATGATGCTCGCACCTGCTACTTACGCGGCCTGTAGCGATGCAAAGAGTTGTGTGACTGATGGTCTTAAGGCGACAGGTGGTACAAGCTCTAAAACGAGTGTTACCGATATTTTTAAGACAATCGTTAACGTGCTTCTCTTCGTGATTGGTGCTATCTCTGTCATTATGATCATTGTGGGCGGTATAAAGTACACCACATCAAATGGTGACAGCTCTCAGGTAACAAGCGCCAAGAATACGATTATGTATGCGGTTGTTGGTTTGCTTGTATCAATGTTTGCCTATGCAATCGTCAACTTTATCGTTACTAGATTCATATAAAGTGCTTAACAGTAAGCGATTCTTCTGGTATAACTATAATAAAGCCTATAACGAAAGGAATTAAATAATAATGAAGATTAACATTAAGCGACATCTGCTTGCCCTTTTGGCAGTGCCTGCCTTAGCGTTAAGCGTATCTGCGGTTGCAACTCCAGCGTTTGCTGATTGTACCGGTACCGATACTAATGACCTCAGTCTTTGTGGCGGTGCGTCATCATCACAAGGTAACGACCAACCAACTAACCTTTTTGGTTCTGGCGGTATCTTCCAGACAATTACTAACGTATTACTCTTTGTGATCGGTGCGGTCTCAGTAGTGATGCTTATCATCGGTGGTGTTCGTTACACAATCTCACAGGGTGATAGTTCTGCTGTAACGAGCGCTAAGAACACAATCCTCTACTCTGTTATTGGTCTTGTTGTTGCGATTCTTGCTTATGCAGCCGTCAACTTCGTTATCGGTAGCTTCGTTAAGCAGCAATAGTTAGAATAATTCTGCGAGAAAATAGACCACTGAAAGGCGGTCTATTTTTGTGCTTCTGAGTGTATGGACATTTATGAATGACAACACATCTTCGTCTATCGGTGATACATTCATACATAAAAATATTGCCACCTTCTTTAAAAGGTGGCAGTATTTTGTAGCTTTGTTGATTACAGAATCGTAATTTTCTTAGCTTGTTCTTGCTTGATCTTTGAGAAGCTGATAGTGAGCACGCCATCCTTGAGAACTGCTGCTACCTCATCTTCTTTAACTTGTACAGGAAGTGCGAGCGTGCGGCTAAATTCGCCCCAATAACACTCTTGGATGTGCCAGTTGGTTACCACTGCGTCATCGCCGCTGCTTAGGGTGCCACTGATTGTAAGGATTCCATCAGAAATGCTTACATCAAGGTCTTCTTTGTTCACACCTGCGGTGCGAGCTTTTACGACGAGCTGTTCGTCGGTTTCGTACACGTCGACTGCGAGCTGGCCAGGAAGATCATCGTCTGATTCGTCCCAGGTTGCTACGTTTTCTTCGACTGGTTGTTGTGCAACGGTGCTTGGTGAGTCGTCTACGAGGCTGTCATCATTCAGGAATGCTGCAGCCAGTTCGTCCTCAATCAAGAGATCGTCATTTTGCTTACGTGCCATTGATATCCTCCACTTTTCTCTTTGGCTGGTTTGACAAATAGTCTGACATCATTATAACTAAGGTAAGCATCATTATCAATAACAAGGGTAGTTCACACGTAAAAAATACAATGCCAGGATACCTTGTAAACCTGCTCGCACCCCACTACTGTTGCTCTTGCGGAGAGATTGGAGCCGTTTTGTGTGACCGTTGTAACTATGACATCACATGTGAGCCGTATGAGGCATGCATACTGTGCCACAATATCGCTAAACCTACTGAAAACTTATGTAATAGTTGCTCGGCTGCGTTTTCGCACGCATGGGTGGTGGGCAGTAGGACGGATGTGCTGAAAAAAGCAATAGATGATTATAAGTTTGAGCGAGTAAGGGCCGCATATAAAGTTTTTGCAGGGCTATTTGATGCGACGCTACCGAATCTGCCGCCCGATATAGTAGTGGTGCCAATCCCTACTATTGCAAAGCATGTGCGAATGCGCGGATACGATCATATGCGTTTAGTCGCGCGTGAATTTGCTCGGGTTCGTAAGCTTACTTACTCCCCTTGCCTCTACCGGGCTACTTCAACAATGCAACGCGGGGCGAGTCGTGCTGTGCGACGTGAACAGGCTGAGGTTGCCTTTGCAGCACGTGATGTACACTCGAGCGCTCGCTATTTGATTGTTGACGATGTGTCTACAACTGGCGCGACGCTCGAATATGCGACTCGGGTTTTATTGCGGGCGGGGGCCCGGGAAGTGTGGGTGGCGGTAGTCGCCACGCAACCACTAGAAAAAAGTCACGATATCTGATAAAATACGTCAGTACTCACCTGGAGAGGTGACCGAGTGGTTTAAGGTACTTGTCTTGAAAACAAGCGTGGGGCAACTCACCGCGAGTTCGAATCTCGCCCTCTCCGCCAAGAAAAAACACCCTTCTACAGGGTGTTTTTTCTTGGCTTTGACTGTTTCCTGCCTGCTATACTAAGCTCAATGAGCTCTATTAATAGTTGGTACATGCGTGCCAGTCACCTCTATCTCCTTAACTCGCCTGTTCTCTATGTTCTTATCTTTACGCTCTTTTTTGCAAGATCATTCTTTAATCTCGATCCTGATTTTGGTTGGCATCTTGCTTCGGGCCAGTATATTTTAGAGCACGGAGTTCCTTATTGCGACATCTATAGTTATACGATGTCGGCGTTTCCTTGGATTCACCATGAATGGTTAGCTGACATTGGTAATTATCTTGTATACCACTATTTAGGCGGTTATTTTACGCTTTCGGCTGTATATGCGGGTATGTGGACGGCTGCAATATGGTTGCTTGCGCGAGCGACGAAACACCGCCTTCTTGTATTTCTTGTAGTTGCCTTGCTTTTGCCATTTGCTGGCATTAGGGCTATTACTTGGACGGCGCTTTTATCGTCCGTGCTTATTGTTTTATGCCAATCAAAACGTCCAAAGACGACTTACTTTATCCCTGTTGTTATGTTGCTTTGGGCGAATGTGCATGGATCATTTGTTGTAGGAGTTTTGTATCTCGCATGGCGCTTGTTAATGAAGCGAAGTGTGGCTAATGTGCTGGTTCTGCTTGCTTCGGTGCTTGTTACATTTATTACGCCTTATGGGATTGGCATGTATGTTGAGGTTGTTCGTACGATAACTGATAGCTCTTTGCACGCAAATATATCCGAGTGGCTGCCACTGCAGCCAAGCGTTGGCGTCGGTATATTTGCTGGGATATGGATGGCTGTGCTTATTTTAACGGGCAAGACGGCATTTTGGAGGCGATTTCTACGCTTTGAGACGATACTTCTTGTGATGTCGTTTACGAGCGCTCGTCACACGGTTTTGTTCTTACTATTTGCACTACCTACTGTGCTTTCGGGCGCTGACGCGCTTCGCGTGCCTGTTAAAGCAGCTGCTGTTAAGCGACTTATGACGGGGTTGGTGTTTTTACTTGTCTGCGTGTGCATACTTTTCGTTTTCAAAGCATTTGCTGGGCATTCGTTGAACCGCGAGGCGACATATCCAGGTGCTATTGCAGCTACTTTGCGTTCTGAACCTTGCGATGGGAATGTGTTTGCACATTATAATTATGGCGGTTATCTTATATGGAAAGTTCC
>Ga0157377_10001130_pt1 | contig 11311 bp, 9 predicted proteins | sample M55metaG_FD_121116 | JGI IMG/M metagenome (GOLD analysis project Ga0157377, IMG submission 121116) | Miscanthus rhizosphere microbial communities from Kellogg Biological Station, Michigan, USA - M5-5 metaG | ecosystem: Host-associated > Plants > Roots > Rhizosphere > Soil | place: USA: Michigan...
CGAGGACCGCTGGCGGGCGGCGGCAGACAGCTCGTGGGGGACTCCCTCCGGCGGTGCTCTCGCGAGGTGCTCTCGTGAGGTGCTCTCGCGAGGTGCCAGACACCTCGTAGTGCCTCCCCGGTGCCAGACACCTCGTAGTGGCGGGCGGTGCCTGCGCGCGGTGCCAGAGACCTCGTGGGGGCCCTCGTGGGCACACCGCGCGGTGCCCAGCCGACGGCACGCAACGCCGGCCGAGCTCGGGCATCCCAGAGGGCCAATGATCCAGGAAGGACAGCCCGCTCCGTCGTTCACCCTGAAGGACGCCTCCGGCAAGGCCTGGTCGCTCGACACGCTGCGCGCGAGCGGCCCGGTGGTGCTGTTCTTCTACCCGCGTGACGAGTCGCCCATCTGCACTCGCGAGGTCTGCTCCTTCCGCGATGCGCACCAGGACTTCGACGAGGCCGGCGCGACGGTGGTGGGGGTCAGCTCCGACGGCGAGGCATCACACGAGGCGTTCGCCCGCAAGCAGCACCTGAACTACCTGCTCCTCAGCGACCCGGGCGGGAAGGTTCGCCGGGCCTTCGGAGTCCCGAAGACGCTCGGCGTGCTCGACGGCCGGGCGACCTTCGTCATCGACCGCTCGGGCCTCGTTCGCATGGCCTACTCGGCGCATCTCGTCGCCGAGGGTCACACGACGCGCGCGCTGGAGACCGTCCGCGCACTGCGCGGCGCGCCGGGAGCACCCGCGAGCCGCTGAGTCTGCGGCGCGTCGCACCGCAACTCGCCTGCTTCTATCTCGCGGCCAGTGCGAGACGCCGGAAACGAACGTTGATCGCTCCAGCGTGCGGAATCGCCCTACCTCCGTGCCGCGAAAGGTGTAGCTGGCGACCGCTCCCAAACCGAGGGATCTGCGGGGGAGGAGCCCGGCCGGTGATCCGGTCGAAGAGGGAGGACTCATGCACAGGATCGGTTCCGTTGCGGGGATGCTGCTCGTGGCATCGCTTGGCATTTCCTCGGTTGCGCTCGCCGAGCGTCCACCGGCAGCCCTTGCTCGTGCGGGCGTCGCACGCTCGGGCATGTCGGACATGGGGAAACGCGCCGCGGCAGTGGTCGCGCGCATCCGCGCCCGAGGTGGCGTGACGATGCAGCTCGCGATCCCCTCGACGAAGCCGGTCCCTGGCCCGGCCCGGGCGACCGCAGCCCCCCGATCCGCATCGGGCTCCACGAACGCCGTGAACCATCCTCCCGGAGTCGGCCCCATCCAGTCTGACGACCAGGAGGAGGACGAGGGTGGGGAGCCGGACTGCAGCGTGGACCCGGCGTGCCTCGACGAGGGTGAGCTTCCCGCCGGCACCCAGTCCGAGACCTCCATCGCCATCGACGCCACGGGTCAGCACCTCGTCGTCGGCTTCAACGACTTTCGCGGGTTCGAGACCGCGACGACCAGCCTCTCCGGCTTCATGTACTCGGACGACGGCGGAAAGACCTTCGTCGATGGCGGGCAGCTGCCCACCGGCCCCGTGGACCAGTTCGGCTTCCCGCAGGTCTTCGGCGATCCCGACGTGAAGTACCTGGGCAACTGCAACTTCGTCTACTCCTCGATCATGTTGGTGGTGAAGAGCTTCCCCGGCGGACTCGCCGTGGTGCAGACGATGAGCGTTCACCGCTCCCGCGACTGCGGTCACACCTGGGAGGGGCCGTTCGAGGTGACCGCGGCCTCCAACCCCAGCGGGCTCCTCGAGGACGGCTTCCCCGTCGATGCCGCGGACAAGGAGTTCATGGACGTCGACCGCCACACCGGCCGGGTGCTGATGACCTGGACCAACTTCACCGACACGTCGATCGCCCCGGGCGGCACGCAGATCCTGAGCACCTACTCGGACGACGTACTCTCCGCGACACCGCCCACCTTCACGCCGGCGAACGTCATCAGCTCCACCATTCGCGAGGGAACCGGCTCCATTCCCAGGTTCGGTCCGCAGAAGAACCAAGCCTACGTCGTCTGGCGGCGCCTCCCCGGCGGCGTGACCAACTCCATCGCCTTCGCCAAGACGGATGATGGGGGAAAGACGTGGAGCGCGCCGGTGGAAATCTCCGCGCCCTTCTTCCTCATCGACCAGATCCTGGGCAACGACCGTGTCCACAGCTTCCCCTCGATGGCGGTGGACAAGTCGTCGGGGAAGAACCGGGGCAACATCTACGTGGTCTACGCGGCCAACGATGCGCACGACGGTGCGGACGTGATGCTCCTGCGGAGCAACAACGGAGGGAAGAGCTTCATCGGCCCGGTGGCGATCACCAGCAGACCGGGGAACGATCGGGCCCAGTGGTTCCCGGCGGTCTCGGTGGACAACGACACCGGTCGGGTGTTCGTCCACTACTACGATCAGGGGATCGCGGACTCGGGTGACCTCACCAACGCCTCGTACACCTTCTCCGACGACGGCGGAAAGCACTGGAGCCCGCCGCTGGCGCTCAACGACCGGCCGTTCCACGCCGGCTGGGGCAACGACACCAGCCAGCCCAACCTCGGCGACTACAACCAGTCCGTCGCCCAGGGCGGGAAGTACTACCCGGTCTTCGCCCAGGCGACGCGGCCGCCGGCGGGCTTCGTCGACGGCCAGCCGGACCTGAGCATGACGGTCCCGGACGTGATCGTGAAGGTGCTCCCCGCGCCAGACCACCGGTTCCGCGCCGCGCAGCTCGACTGGCAAGGCGAGTCGTTCCTCGACAGCGGACGGAACGGCCACATCGATCCCGGCGAGCTGGTCTTCCTCTCGATCGACCTGCGGAACTACGTGACCAACCCGGACAGCAAGGGGCAGGTCAAGGACGTCTTCGGCGTGCTCCGGACGAGCACTCCCGGAGTCGACGTGATCCTCGGCCTCTCGGCCTGGCGAGACATCAAGCCAGGCGACACCGAGACCAACCGGTTCCCGTTCCTGCTCTTCACCCGGCGGTCGTTCGTGCCCGGCACGCCGATCGATCTGGAGCTGACGATCTCCAGCGACGATCACCAGCCCACGGTGCTTCGCCAGACGGTGTTCACCGGAACGCCGCAGCCGACGACGCTGGTCTCGGAGAGCTTCGACGGCTCGAGCTCGATCCCCGCGGGATGGACGGCGGTGGCCCTGACCGGAGACCCGACGATCAACTGGCGGATCGCGCCGGGCAGCCAGTCAGCGCCCGGCTTCTGCGGAACGACCTCGAACGGCGCCTTCCACGTCAACACGGCGGGCTCGGCGTGGCAGCGGCTGTTCAGCCCGGCCTTCAGCGTGCCGGCCGATGCCGAGTACGTCACGGTGGACTTCGACGTCTGCTACGACACCGAGGACGAGCCGCTGCTGAACGTCTGGGCCTACGATGGTCTCTTCCTGCGGGTGACCGACCTGACCCCAGGTCACTCGGTCCGCTCGGTGCTGGCCGAGGCGTTCGAGGACCGGTTCACGACCGACGGCTTCTTCGGCTACCCGAAGCACTTCCCGAGGAACAACGACCCCGCCTACTTCGAGGACATGTCGGTGTGGGCCGGCGCCTCGGGAGCGTTCCAGCACGTCCACATGAGGCTCCCGGGGATGGCCGGCACCGTTGCGCAGCTCCGCTTCGAGTACGCCCAGGACGAGCTCGGCACCTGCGCCGACGTGCGCCCCGGCCACTCCTGCGGGGTCATCGTGGACAACGTGAAGGTGCAGTGGGTGAAGTCGGCGCCTTCACAGCCGTAGCGATTCGCCGAGGACCGGGGCGGGCGAGGTGCAACGCCCGCTCCGGAGGACTCTCGTCCGGCCTCGACCGTCAGATCTCCGGCGACGCCGGGGTCGGGCTGAGCCGTCCGCCACCGCCACCGAACTCGGCTTCGCGTGCCTCGGCCTCGGCGCGGTGGTCGCGCGCGATGAGCAGATAGATGACCGGCACGAAGAAGAGGGTGAAGAACGTGCCCACCGCCATGCCGGTGACGAGCGTCCGGCCGATGCTGTTCCGGGCCGCGGCGCCGGGGCCGCTCACGTAGGTCAGCGGGAAGTGACCGGCGATGGTCGCGATGCTGGTCATGAGGATCGGCCGGAGCCGGGTCAGCGACGCTTCCTTCACCGCCTCGAGCTTCGTCTTCCCCGTCTCCTGGAGCTTGTTGGCGAACTCGACGATCAGGATGCCGTTCTTGGAGACGAGTCCCACCAGCGTCACCAGTCCCACCTGCGAGTAGATGTTGAAGGAGGTGGTGAACTTGTCGGTGAAGAAAGGGATCTGCGGGTTCGGCATCTGGAGGAACGACGGGATCATCGCTCCGAACAGCGCCAGTGGAACCGACCCGAGCAGGATGATGAACGGATCGCGGAAGCTGTTGAACTGGGCGGCCAGCACCAGGAAGATCAGCACCACCGCCAGCGCGAACGCGGGGAGGAACTTGTTCCCCTCCCCGGAGCTGCCGCGACTCGCCGGTGTAATCGATCTTGTAGCCCTGGGGCAGGATCTTCTTCGCTTCGCCCTCGAGGAACTTGAGCCCATCGTCGATGCCATTCGCGGCCACGCCGCTGATCTTCACCGCATTGAGCTGCTGGAAGCGATTCAACGATCGCGGGACCACGCTGTCCTTCACCGAGGCGATCGACGAGAGCTTGATCAGCTGTCCGTTCGGCCCCGTGACGTACACGTTCTCCAACTGTTCGGGGTTCAGCCGCTCGGTCCGGAGTAGCTGGGGGATGACCTTGTAGCTTCGGCCGGAGATGCTGAACCGGTTGACGAAGTTTCCTCCGGCGGCTGCGCCCAGGTCCTGACCAACCGACTGCAGATTGAGGTTCAGCTGGGCGACCTTCTCGCGGTCGATGTCGATCTCCGATTGCGGCTGGTCGACCTTCACGTCGATGGGCGGAGGGAACCAGAACCTGCCGCTCTCCGCAGCCTTCTGCTGTAGCTGCTTGGCGAACTCGAGGATCTCGCTCTCCTCCGCGGTGGAGGCGATGACGAACTCCACCGGGAAGGTACCGCCGCCGGGCAGCGCCGGAGGCAGCACCGCGAACGCCTCGATCCCGGGGATGGCCGAGATCCGGTGCTGGATCTCGGGAAGCACCTGCGCAGTCGTCCGCTTTCGCTGGCTCCAGGGCTTGAGCCCCACACCCCAGAACCCGCTGCTGGGGGTGGTGAGCTGGAAGGTGAACTTCGACTCCGGGATCTCCATCACCGTGTTGTGCACTTCGGCCGTGGAGACGAGCAGCTGGTCCAGCGTCGAGTTGGAGGGGGTGTTGATGATGCCGAAGAGGAAGCCCTGGTCCTCGGCCGGAGCCAGCTCCTTCTTTGCCATCTGAAACATCAGGACGGTGAGCACGGTGAGCACGGCCCAGGCGGTGTAGACGATGGCCTTGCTGCCGAGCACCAGCTCGAGGCCGCGCGCATAGGCCTGTCGGATGCGCTCGAAGCCGCGGTTGATGATCCCCGCGAAGCCCTCGTGCTCGCCGCCCGCGTGGAGGAGGTAGCGGGACATCATCGGCGAGAGCGTCAGTGCAACGACCCCGGAGATGGTCACCGCGCCGGCGAGGGTGAGCGCGAACTCGCGGAAGAGCGAGCCGGTGAGGCCGCCCTGGAAGGCGATGGGCACGTACACCGCCGCGAGGGTGATGGTCATCGCGATGATTGGCCCGACCAGCTCGCGGGCGCCGATCAGCGCCGCCTGGAGCGGTGTTCTTCCCTCGGAGAGGTGTCGCTCGACGTTCTCCACGACCACGATCGCGTCGTCGACGACGAGACCGACCGAGAGGACGATGGCGAGCAGGGTGAGGAGGTTCAGGGTGAACCCGAACACCTGCATCAGGAACACCGCGCCGATGAGCGAGACCGGGATCGCAACCACCGGCACCAGCACCGATCGGAAAGAGCCGAGGAAGAGGAAGATGACGATGACCACGATGAGCAGCGTGTCGCGCAAGGTGCGAATCACGTCATCGATCGCGCTCTGGATGTACTCGGTCGCGTCGTACGCCATGGTGGCGGTGATCTGAGAGGGGAGCTCCTGCTGGATGGCCGCCAGCTCCACCCGGATCTTCTTGATCACGTCGAGGGAGTTGGCGTTGGGGAGCGACCAGATGCCGATGAAGACCGCGGTTTCCCCGGTGAAGGCCACTGCGGTGTCGTAGTCCTCGGCGCCGAGCACCACGTCCGCAACGTCGGAGAGGCGAACCACCGCTCCCCCGTTCTGCTTGATGACCAGCTTCTTGAACTCGTCCACCGAGCGGAGGTCGGTGTTGGTGGTGAGGTTCACCTGGACCAGCGCGCCCTTGGTGGTGCCCACCGCGGCCAGGTAGTTGTTGTTTGCCAGGGCCTGCCGCACCTGTGCGGGGCTGACATTGAGCGAGGCCATCCGATCAGGTTTCAGCCAGATCCGCATGGCGAAGGTGCGGGCCCCGAGGATGTCCGCCTTCTGCACGCCCTCCACCGCGGTGAGCCGCGGCTGCACGATCCGGACGAGGTAGTCGGTGATCTCGTTCTGGCGGAGGAACTTCGAGGAGAAGCTGAGGTAGGCCGAGGCGATGGTGCTGTCGGCGTTCTGGATGTTGATGACCGGAACCTGGGCCTCGGGCGGTAGATCGTTGCGGACCTGATCCACCTTGGAGCTGATCTCCGACAGCGCCTTGATCGAGTCGTAGTTCAGACGGAGCCGAGCGTTGATCGTCGACAGGCCCTGGGCGCTGGTCGACTCGACATAGTCAATCCCGTCCGCCGAGGCGATCACCCGCTCCAGGGGGGTGGTGATGAAGCCTCGCACCAGGTCTGCGCTGGCTCCGACGTAGACCGTGGTCACGCTGATGGTCGCGTTCTCGCTCCGCGGATACTGGCGAACGTTCAGCGTCCGGATCGCCTGAACCCCGGCGATGATGATGATGAGGTTGACGACGATCGCGATCACCGGCCGCCGGATGAAGAGGTCGGTGAAACTCGAGCTCGGCTGGACGGGAGACTCGGTGCTCATGGGGATGTTCCTGCTTCTCAGCGATCGACCGGCGCGGGAACGAACTGCGCAGGCGGAGCAAGTGAGTTGTTGATCATGATGGTCTGCCCGTTCCGGAGCTTGAACGCGCCGTTGCTCACCACCGTCTCATCGCCCTTGAGGCCGTTGAGAATCTGGACGTAGTCACCCCGCCGCTCGCCGAGGCGAACGAACTGCTGCTGGGCGATGAGCGTCGGCTTGTCGCCCGGGGCCTTGGCCGGTGCAGGGGGCGGCTTCTTCGCCGGCTCGGCCTTGGCCGCCGGGTCGGCCTTGGCCGGTTCATCCTTCTGCTCCTCCACCAGGTACACCGAGTCGCCGAAGGGGGCGTAGATGACGCTGGTGGCGGGGACGACCAGCGTCTGGCTCGGCTTGCCGGCCTCGACCTCGACGCTGGCGAACATGCCCGGGTTGAGCCGGCCGTCGGCGTTCTCCACGGTGGCGCGCATCCGGACGTTGCGGGTGGCGGGATCGACCTCGGGGTTGATCGTGGTGACGGTGCCCTCCCAGCTGGAGTCGGGGAACACGTCGACCTTCACCGTGACCTTCTGGCCCAGCTTCACGGCGGAGAGCGCCTGCTGGGGGAGCTGGAACTCGGCGTAGATCGGGCTCACCGTCTGCAACGAGACGAGGGGCGTCCCCGGGGAGACGACCTGGCCGAGCTCCACCGCGCGGATGCCAGCGCGACCGTCGAACGGGGCCCGGATGATCTTCTTGTTGATGATCGCCCGGAGGTTCACCACGGTTGCGCTAGTCTGCTTGTCGCGCGCCTGGGCGGACTCGAGCTCGGCCTGGGTGTTGACCTCCTGCTTCCGGAGGCTCTCGTTGCGCTCGAGCGTCTGCTTGGCCAGCGCCAGGTCGGCCTGCGCACTCTGCAGCTGGGCCTGCTCGGCGGTGGTGTCGAGCCGAACCATCAGCTGGCCCTTCTTCACCACCGAGCCGTTCTCGAAGCCGATCTCGCGGACGGTGCCGGTCAGCTCGGCGCTGAGCGTCGTCCCGCGCAGGGCGATGAGCGTGCCCACCGCAGGGCGCAGGGGCTGCCACTCGACCGTCTGCACCTTGGCGGTGGTGACGGCGATTGGCGGGGGGACCATCTTCTTTCCCGCCTGGATCATGGTGAAGATCTGCAGGAACTTGGTCCCGGCGAGGAAGACGACGATGACCACCAGCGCGGCGCCGGCGATCAGCCAGCGCTTGCCCCGACGCCGGGTCGTCACCTCCACGCCTCCGGTGTCGAAGGCTTTGTCCTCGCGGGTGGAGACTTGGGCATGCTGGAACATGAAGGTCTGGTCCTCGCCGGGTGGCAGACGATTGGAGGGCGCGGTGAATTACCCGGAACTCGGCCGGAAGGCTCGGGAAAGTGCAGGAACGTTCCATGAAGTTCCGTGAACGTCCTGCTCCCAGGGTCACCCCATAGGGGTTCCCGGGAGTTACCCCTTCAGCGTCGCAGGGGAGCTAGCCCCCTGGACGGTCGGTGGGGGCAGGCGCCACGGAGGGCGCGGGACCCGCGGGGGGAGCGGCGGTGCCGGTGGCCTGGACCACGCGCGGGGCCTTCTCGGCGGCCATGCGCTGGCTCAGGGTGGCGTCGAGCTCGCGGCCGAAGGCGGCCACGGTGGGGTCGGTCGAGGCCATCATCTTGCGAACCGCCGGCCAGAGCGGATGGTCCGCGTCTTCCTGCTGGGCCACGCCCCGGACGAGGAGGACGAGGGCGGCATCGCGGTCGACGGGGGTCGCCCCCCGGAGGGTGACCAGCAGCTCGTCCGGGGCGGTCCGGGCGACATCCGCGAGCGACGAGGAGACGGTGCGCTGGGCGCCGGGGTCCGACGCCGACGGGCGCGCGAGCTCCAGAAGACGCGTGAGCGCCTCGCCGTTTCCCTCGGCGGCGAGCGAGGTGAGGCTGCCGACGCACGGCAGCTCGACCTTCAGCTCCCGGGCCAGACGGCGGAGCCGGCCGTAGACTTCCTCGGTCGGGGTGAAGCTGTCGAGGAGGGCCCGGGTCCCGAGGTAGTCCCGGGGGTCGCTCTGGTAGATGGAGTCGGCGAGCACGGCGCGCACGGCCGGGTCATGCTCGGTGCGCCAGGCGGTCCTCAGGAAGGGGAGGTTCCGCTGGTCCCCCTTCTGGGCCACGGCGAGGTAGGTCCGGATGCGGGTCTTGGCCTCCTCGTTGGAGCTCGGGGCCAGCGACGACGGCTGCATCAGGGAGGCGACGGCGCGGTCCGGACCACCCGGGGCGCCGACCGCCGCCACCGCGGCGCCGATGGCGTCGATCCCCTGCACCACCGGGGCGGACCGGCCGGTGTGGTCGTTGACGATCACGCTGAAGGCGAAGCGCTCGCCACCGACGGACTGCACGTAGCCGCTGAGCGCCGAGACGTTTTCCAGGGTGCCGGTCTTGGCACGGAGGCGTCCCACGGCCTCGCTGCCCTCGAAGCGGTAGCGGAGGGTGCCGTCCTTACCGGCGATGCCGACGCTGGAGAGGTACTCGGGGGCGAGCGGGAAGCGGTCCCACATCACCTTGAGCAGCTGCGCGAGCTGGCGCGGGGTGAAGCGGTTGGTGTCGTTGAGGCCCGAGCCGTTGCGGAGGATGTACGAGCCGCGGGGGATGCCGACCTCGCGCTCGAGGAACTCCTCGGCGACGGCGACGCCGTTGGCGGTGGTCCCCGGGGCGCCCTTCACCTCGGCGCCGAGTGTCTTGAGGAGCTGCTCGGCGACGAAGTTGCTGGAGAACTTGTTCATCCGCTTGAGGACGAGGTCGAAGGTCTCGCTCTGTGCGACGTAGAGGAGGCGAGCCCGCTCGGGGACGACGCCGAGCTTCACCTTTCCGCGCACGTGGATTCCGTGCATCTCGAGGACCTTGCGGAAGGTGGATCCAAAGTACAGCGGCGGGTTGTCGATGCGCTTCCACACCGCCCACTCGCCGGAGACGGGCACGGTGCCGCGCACGGTGATGCGCTGAGCGCTGCCGGTCCACTGCGAGGCGACCGAGGCGCGGCGGGCCCGGCTGGAGGCGCCGGCGGCCTGGTTGACGACCTCGAAGTAGTCGGAGGGAGGCTCGAGCTCCACGACGGCACGGCCACCGGGCGCCGAGGCGCGGAGGTAGATGCCGACGGCGTTGGCGTTGAGGCTGAGGGCGCCGGTAGGAGCGGTGTAGGCGCGGTCCGAGACCTCCTGCTCGAATCCCGGGGCGAGACGCTCCGCGTCGAACCAGGTGTCGTCGAGCACGAGGTCGCCCACCTCGCGGAGGCCGAGGTGAGCGAGCTCGGAGGCGATGGCGTGGAGTCGCTCGGTGGTGATGCTCGGGTCGCCCTTGCCGCGGACCCAGAGGGTGCGGACGCGGTCGGTAGGGCCCGGCTCGACGAGGAACTCGGTGTCGAACCTGTACTCCGGTCCAAGTCGGGCAAGGCTGGCGGCGGCGGTGACGAGCTTGACGTTCGACGCCGGGTTCATCAGCGCGTCGGCGTCCTTGCTGAACACGACCGTGCCGTCGTCGAGGCTGACGAGCTGGACGCCGAGGCGGGCGTCCCGGAAGGGGGCGCGCTGGGCAAGGTCGAGGAGGGTCTTCTTCAGGGCCTCGCGGTCGGCGCCCTTCGGTGGGGCTGCAACGGCGGAGCCGGCGACCAGGCTGGTGGTGAGGAGCGCGGCGAACAGAAAGGGACGACGGGAAGACAAACGGGCTGCACTCCGGGGCGAACGGCCGATGGACGGATCTTCCCCCGCGCATCTTCATTGCCGCAAGGTGGGCTGGGCGCTCACGCGGCGGGGCGGACGGAGGCCTGCAGGAGTGAACCGGAGCGGACAGTGGGGCCCTCAAGGGGGCCGGCCACGGGCGTCATCGCGGTCCCAAGCGGAGGGCCGTGGGGCCGAGTCCGCGCTATCGGGCCACACCTGGGGGATGGCTCGCCGTGACCGGGCGGGCACATTGGCCGGGAGGACAGGGAGTGGAGGGCGGTCTGCGTCGAGGAGACACGGGCCGGGACGGGGCCGGGCGTCGACGCGGTCCCGGCTGGCCTCCGCGGCCCGCGACGCTCAGGGGAGCTCCGAGGTCGGGGCGGGACCTCGCCCTGCGCTCCTGAGGCGTCGCTCCAGGTGCAGAACCGGCAACCCGATCGGGACGGTTCCGTGCTCGCGACTCGTTGAAGTGGTTCTGGCCCCGATCTTGCCCGGCGCAGATCCAAGGCGAACCCGGACGCGCCCGGCGACAGCCCAACGCGCGTGACGCCCCTGAGCGAGGTGTCCTGAGCAAGGTGTCTGGCACCTCGCACCGGCATCGCCGCCCGGGCTTCGTCCCCCCAAGCGCGCCCCGTGAGCGATGTATCCCGTCAGCGAGGTGTCTGGCACCCCGCCGGAGCACCCCGCCGGAGC
>Ga0157377_10001131_pt1 | contig 11310 bp, 11 predicted proteins | sample M55metaG_FD_121116 | JGI IMG/M metagenome (GOLD analysis project Ga0157377, IMG submission 121116) | Miscanthus rhizosphere microbial communities from Kellogg Biological Station, Michigan, USA - M5-5 metaG | ecosystem: Host-associated > Plants > Roots > Rhizosphere > Soil | place: USA: Michigan...
AAATTCTGGTTCGACTTCAGTTCGGGATAGCGCTCCACGACCACCAACAGCCGCGAGAGGGCGCCGCTCAGCTCATTCTGCGCATTGGCGAACTGCGCCATCGCGTTGGGATTGTTCGGCAGGTTCGAGTTGGTGGGCGGTCCGCCGGCGGCGGGCGCCTGCACCTGGCCGACGCGCGCGCGGGCGTTGACCACCGCCTCGAGCGTCGACTTCTCGAAGTTCGCGGCGGCCTGCACGGTGCGGACGAGGTTGGGGATCAGATCGAAGCGGCGCTGGTAGTCGTTCTCGACCTGCGCCCACTGCGCGTTCACGTTCTGGTCGAGCTCCACCAGGTGATTGCGGACGCCGATGTACCAGCCGCCGACAATCAGCAGGCCGATGACCAATACGGCCACGCAGCCGAGCAATCCGAGTCGTCCCATCAATTCCTCCTAGTACTCTTCCTCGTCGTCGTCGGCCGCTTCTTCCTCTTCGCGCTCGGGCTCGACGATGAGCTCTTCATCCTCTTCACCCTCGGCGGCAGGCGTTTCGACGTCGCCGGCGAAATCCTCTTCGGCCGGCTCCTCGACGACGACGGGCGCCGGCGCGGCACGCGATCCGCGGCTGCGCGAGGCAGTGACGGGCGGCGCATCCTCCGCGTCGCGCTGATCCGCACCGCACTTCGGGCAGATCGGCACGGCCTTGCCGAGGTCGTAGAACTTCGTGTGGCAGCTATAGCAGGTGTACTTTTTTCCTAAATCAGGCACGGTGCAATTCTCCCTGTGCAAAAAGCGGGCGAACCTTAGCACAGCGGGCAGCGGTCAGCGAGCGGCGAGCACGAAAACAAAACGAGCAGGGGGGCCTCCCCTGCTCGTTGCTGGCTGCAACCTGCTCGCTTATCGGGTCTTAGGCGACGCCTGCGCCCGCGCGGTGCCGGCGTCCTGGGAGCCGGGCGCCTGATGGCTGCGCACTTCGGCGGCCTTCAGCGCCAGCTTCTGCGCCTCGGGAAGCACCTCCAGGGCCTTCTCGATCTGCGTGTCGCCTTCCAGGCGGAAGGGGTACGAGGCGTCGAAGCCGTACTTCGCGGCGATGATCTCCGCCTTGAGCGCGCGCTCGATGTAGCGGCGGTCGTTCGGCTTGGCCAGCGCCTCGCGGATCTCGGCCATCGTCGCGATCTCCTTGTCGGAGGCGAAGCGGACGAAGTCTTCGATCAGGTTCGGCGTGACGGCCAGCTCCGTGGTGAGGTCGGGATGCTTGGCCGCGTAGTCGACGCCGTAGTTGAAGATGGTGCTGCGCACTTCGAGCAGCTGCGTGATGCGCGACAGCGGCGCCGGCTTGGCGAAGACGTCCGGCGTGATGCCGCCGCCGCCGTAGACGACGCGGCCGGTGTCGGTCTGGAACTTCTTGCGGTCCTTCAGCGGCACTTCGGTGGAGCTCTCGTCGTTCTCGTCGGCCACGTAGTAGTCGTAGAACGAGCTGTAGTCGCGCTGGATGTTGCGGCCCGACGGCGTGAAGTACTTCGACGTGGTCAGCGCCAGGCCGGCGCCGTACTGCAGCGTGTAGACGCTCTGCACCAGGCCCTTGCCCCAGCTGGTCTCGCCGATCACCAGGCCGCGGTCGTGATCCTGGATGGCGCCGGCGACGATCTCGGAGGCCGAGGCGCTGCCGCGGTTGACCACCACGACCAGCGGCATGTCGAGCTTCTCGTGCTTGCCGGGGGCCACGTACTCCTGCTCGGAGTCGCTGGTGCGGCCCTTGGTGTAGACGATCTTCTGGCCCTTGTCGAGGAAGTGGTCGGAGACGCCGACCGCCGCGTCGAGCAGGCCGCCGGGGTTCTGCCGGAGATCGAGCACCAGGCGCTGCATCCCCTGCGCCTTGAGCTTGTCGATCGCTTCGTCGAGCTCGCGGACGGTGGTGGCGGTGAAGTCCTTGATGCGGATGTAGCCGATGCCCGGCTTGAGCATCAGGACGTTGGAGATCGAGTTGGTGGGGATCGCCGCGCGGACGATGGTCAGCGGGATCGGCTCCTTGATGCCGACGCGCATGATCTTGATGTGGACGGTGGTCCCCTTCGGGCCCTTGAGGCGCTTGACCACCTCGTCGAGGGCGAGGTCCTCGGTCGCCGTGCCCTCGACCTCGGAGATGACGTCGCCGGCGCGGATGCCGAGGCGGGCGGCGGGCGTCCCTTCGAGCGGGGTGATGACCGTGACCTGGTCGTTGCGCTTGGTCACCAGGATGCCGAGGCCGTAGAACGACCCCTTCTGGCGATCCTGCATGTCCGAGTACTCCTTCGGCTCGAGAAAGCTCGTGTGCGGGTCGAGCGTACGGAGCATGCCGTCGATCGACGAGTAGACGAACTTGTCGGAGCCGACCTCCTCGGGGGACCAGGCGGTGACGGCGGCGAGCAGATCCGTGTACTCTTTGAACCGCTTAGCGGTTTCGCCCTGCATCGGCGAGCCGAACAGGCGGTTGCCATAGATGCCGCCGACCAGCGTCGCGCCGAGGATGGCGACGAAAACGGTCATCGAGAACGTCCACTTCCGGGTTTTCTTGATTGTCGTCATGTCATTCTTCGCGCTAGGAATTGTACGGTTCGTAACTGCTGAAAGATACGGAGTATTCACCGGGGGGAGGATGTTCACGCCTCCGTTCCCAGGGGAGAAAGGTCAGGCTCACCACAAATGTTCGGTTCTCTCGGCGTCCCGGAGATGCTCCTCATCTTCATCGTGGCCCTGATCGTCTTCGGCCCCAAACGGCTTCCCGACATCGGCCGCACCATCGGTAAAGCGCTCGGCGAATTCAAGAAAGCGACCGACGACTTCAAGAACACCATCGAGCGGGAAGTGCATGTGGAGGAGCTGAAACAGCTGGCCACGGTGCAGGTCCCGGTCGTCGACACGGTATCAAGGAGCGAGCCAGTGACCGTGCCGCTGACCGATCCGGCGGAAGCGCCGACCCCGGCGCGCGACCCGGCCGAGCCGCTGGCCTGACATGACCGACACCGCCACAACCGCCGACGACGCCACCGGCGAGCCCGAGACCGAGCTGCACAAAATGTCGTTCCTCGAGCACCTAGAGGAGCTGCGCAAGCGGCTGATGGTCTCCATCATCGCCATCACCGGCGGGTTCCTGCTCTCCTGGCATTACGCGGAGCGGATCTTCGCCGTCATCCAGCAGCCGCTGACCCAGTTTCTGCCGCCGGGCGACCAGCGCCTCGCCTACACCCGGCTGACCGAGCCGTTCTTCCTCTACATGAAGGTGGCGTTCTTCACCGGGCTCTTCATCGCCTCGCCGGTCGTCATCCTGCAGATCTGGCTCTTCATCGCGCCCGGGCTCTACAAGCGCGAGCGGCGCTACGCGGTGCCGTTCATCATCTTCGCCACACTCTTCTTCGTGACCGGCGGCTGGTTCGGCTGGCAGTACCTGCTGCCCGCCACCTGCAAGTTCTTCGTCGACACCGGCGCGCAGTTCAAGCAGATGATCAAGGTGGACGAGTACTTCTCGTTCGCCAGCACGATCATCCTGGCCGCCGGCCTGGTCTTCGAGACGCCGATCCTGATCTTCTTCCTGGCCCGGCTCGGCATCGTCACGCCGCACTTTTTGCTGCAGAAGTTCAAGTACGCGGTGGTGCTGGCGTTCGTGATCGCCGCGATCGTCACCCCGACGCCGGACATGGTCACGCAGACCTTCCTGGCGGTGCCGATGATCGCGCTCTATCTGCTGGGGATCGCGATTGCCTTCGCCTTCGGCAAGCGCCACGCGTGAGGGTTAGGATGTTGGGATGGCCACCGCCCGGACGGGTAGGTGGCCATCCCAACATCCCAACCGCCTAACATCCCAACCGCCTCACTCAGCGCTCCACTTCAAAGTCCGCCGAGATGGACGGCAGCGCCTCGTTGAAGATCACCACGGTCTCGTTGATGGGAAAGAGCACGGTGTGGTTCCGCGACTGCACTTCCATCACCACCTCGTAGAAGCCGTGCGCGCTGATGGCCACCAGGGTGGCGGGCTTCCCCTTGACCTCGAGGGTCTTGCTGAAAATCGAGACCTTGGCCGGAATCTCCATGGGCCGCAACTCTAGCAGAAGAAATAGTTAGGGCGGCGTTTCCGCCGCCCTGAATGACTCACTGCCTGGCTTACTGCTTCTTCGCCTCGTTCTTGGCGGGCGCCGGGGCCGGCGCCGCCTCGGCGGGCGGGGGCGGCGGCGGGAAGTACGCGTCGCTGAAGGTCGGCTTCGCGGCGTTCTTCATCGCCTCGATCGCTTCCTGCAGCTTCTGCTGGCGGAGGTTCTTGTCGAGCGTCTGCTTGACGCTGTCGAACGGCGTCATGTCGCGCTTGTCGACCTTGATGATGTGGTAGCCGAACTGCGTGCGGGTGACCGGCGAGATCTCGCCGACCTTCCCCTCGAACACCGGCTTCTCGAACTCCGGCACCATCTGGCCGTGCCCGAAGGTGCCGAGGTCGCCGCCGCGGGCGCCGGACCCGACGTCATCCGATTCCTTCTTGGCCACCTCGGCGAAATCGGCGCCGGCCACGATCTGCTTGCGCAGCGCTTCGGCCTTCGCCTTCGCTTCCTCTTCGGTCAGCTCCTTCTTGCCGGCCTGCGCCGCGGGGCTGCCCTTGAAGGCGATCAGGATGTGGCGGGCGCTGGCCTGCTCGTAATCCTTCACGTTCTGGTCGTAGATCTTCTTCAGCTCGGCGTCGGAGATGGCGAGGCCCGACTCGAGCTTCTTCACCTCGGCCGTGGCGACGAGGTTCTCGCGCATCAGGTCGAGCTGCTTTACGACGTCCTTGTCGTTCTGCAGGTTGTTCTTGAAGCCCTCGCCCGCCAGGATCTTCATCCGGAGGTAGTCCTCGGCGAACTGCTTCTTGCCGGCGCCGGTGGCGAAGGCGCGGTACTGCTCGGGCAGCGTGGCGATGGCCGCCTCGAACTCCGACTTGCGGATCTTGATGTCGCCGGCACTCATGATGACCGGATCGGCCTCTTCGATCGTTACAGGCTTGCTCTGCGCCGGCGCGGGGGTGGCCGGCTTCTTGTCCTGCGCGAACACGGCGGCCGCCGCGAGCGCAAGGGTGATGGTGACGAGTTTGATCTTCACGAATGCTCCTTGTTTTTTCAGGGGTTTAAGTCCGCAGGTAGAACGGGAGGGTACCGAGTGTCATTCCGAGCGTAGCGGCGGCGCCACCCGCGTTACAGCTTGGCGAGCGCGACTTCGATGCGGCGCAGCCCTTCGCGCAGCCGTTCCATCGACGTGGCGTAGCTGATCCGCACGTGGTCGTCGCTGCCGAAGGCGGCGCCGGGCACGACCGCCACGGCGGCCTCGTCCAGCAGGTAGTTGGCGAAGCTCTGCGAGTCGTGGATGCCCTTCTTCCCGTAGAAGGCCTTCACCTCGGGGAAGATGTAGAACGCGCCGTCGGGGTTCGTGCAGCAGAAGCCGTCGATGGAGTTGATGGCAGGGATCAGCCACTCGCGCCGCGCCGCGTACGCCTCCCACATCCGGCGGACGTCGGCGTCGTTGTCGCCGGTCAGCGCCTCGAGCGCCGCGGCCTGCGAGATGGAGCTCGGGTTCGACGTGGAGTGGCTCTGGATCTTGTTCGCCGCGGCGACGAGCTCGCGGTTGGCGATGGCGTAGCCGAGGCGCCAGCCGGTCATGGCGAACGTCTTCGACATCGAGTTCACGATGATGATCGTCTCCGGATACTGGTCGAACCAGCGCGCGGCGGAGACGTGCTCGGCGCCGTCGTAGACGAAGAACTCGTACGTTTCGTCGAAGACCAGGAAGGCGTCGCGCGACGCGCACCACTCGATGATCCGCCGCAGCTCGGCCTCGGCGATCACCGCGCCGGTCGGATTGCACGGCGAGTTGATGATCACGCCACGCGTGCGATCGGTGCCCACCGCCTCGATCTCGCGGGCGGTGGCGCGGAACTGCCGTTCGCCGCTGAGGCGCGCGAAGACGGGGCGCCCGCCGGCGAACTGCACCTGGTCGGGGAAGCTGACCCAGAACGGCGACGGGATGATGACCTCGTCGCCGTCTTCCACCAGCGAAAGGACGATGTTGAAGAGCTCCTGCTTGCCGCCGGTGCCGGCGATGACGTTGTCGGCGGTCAGCGACATGCCGTAGCGCGTGTTGTAGCGCTTGGCGATCGCGTCGCGCAGCGCCTTGGTCCCGCCGTTCGCGGTGTACTTGGTCAGGCCGCGGTCGATGGCGCGCTTGCCGGCCTCGCAGACGGCGACCGGCGTCGGGAAGTCAGGCTCGCCGGGGCCGAGGTCGATCACGTCGACGCCGCGCGCCGTCAGCTCCTGGGCGCGCGTCATGACGGCGAGCGTCGGCGAGATGCGAAGCTCGTTCACGCGCCGCGTCAGGCGCAGTCCGGGGCGTGTCAGCAGCGAGCGGTCCATTCGAATCGGATTCTCAGTTTATCCCGTCGCGCAGCGACGGGATCACCGGAAGCGTCGCGCCGATCGGTTTCGCGCGGTGGTTCCGATGATCCCGCGCCGCTTCACGACGCGGGATAAAAATGAAAGATCAGGCAAAGCGTGCAGAGAGCGTGTTTCGCAATCCGCGCCAGGCGGCCGGTGCCGACCGGCTGGCGACCATGCGCACCAGCTCGAGGATGCACCAGGCAAGATACACATAAATCATCGGTCCGCGCCACGACGGAATCACGAACTGGATGAACCAGAAGCCGAAGAGGATCAGCGCCTCGTGCATCTTCAGCTGCAGGTTCAGCAGCAGCAGGAAGCCGAGGAGGCTCTGCAGGATGGTCAGCAGGATCTCGTCGCGCTGGTGCTGATCGAACGACAGCGGCCGCGGCTCCCCCGCGCTGATGGCGAAGACAATGGGGATCATGGCCGCCAGGATGCTCCACTGGTTGATGTTCGACGACACCATGTTCATCAGCGCCACGTTGGCCGTCGACACCTTGCGCGCCCAGTAGAAAGCACTCAGCTTCTCCGGGAACTCGGAGAGGAACGGCGCCACCCACTGCACGAAGACGAAGGTGGAGACGCCGAGCGCCCCGGCGATGGCCAGCATGGAGTCGAGGAACGGGTGCGCGGAGAAGTAGAGAATCACGCCGCCGGCGACGAAGAGGCCGAGGATGGCCGCCATCCGGGTGCGCCCCTGGAAGGAGAGGATCTTGCGCGGCACGCGGCCGAGGTCTTCCATCGCCTCGTGCTCCTGCTCCTTCGGCGGGATCTTCCAGAGCACGAACAGATAGACGACGTAGCAGGCGACGAGTGGAACGGCGTCCCATACCGCCAGCGAGCCTTTCCACCAGATGAAGAAGAAGTAGAGGATGGGCAGCAGCAGGCCGAAGACCTCGACGGAGTGCTCTTCCTCGAGCTCGATGTCGACGAACTTCCGCGTGGCGCGCCAGCCGAAACCGGCGGCGACGAAGTAGATCATCGGCCAGCCCAGCCCCACCAGCAGGCGCAGGCTGCCGGTGAAGTTGGCGATGGCCAGATGCGTCTTCGTCGCATCCTTCCCCGCCTCCCAGGCGATGACCGCTTCGACCGCGAACTCCGGGAGCGTCTGCAGCCAGGCCAGGATGGCCAGCGCCAGCCCCTGCGAGATCAGGAACTGCGCGGCCTCGGCCGCCCAGGCGATGATGAAGGACGAGAAGAGGATGCTCGGGAAGGTCCAGAGCGCGGAGAGCGGCGAACTGCCCTTGGGTATCATCGGCGCGCGATTCTATAGGGAGACGGGATGACAGGAGGACGGAATGACAGGATGTAAAGGCGCCGCTACCTTCTGTCATCCTGTCATCCCGTCATCCTGACCATGAAAGTCATCTCCAGCCGGCAGAACGCTTTGTACAAACGCGTGCGCGATGCCGTGCGCGACCGCGGCGAGGAGATCGTCGTCGAGGGGCCGAAAGCGGTGGCGGACGCGCGTGCCGCGGGGTGGAACGCGATCCTCGTGGTGGGTGAGGACGTCGTCTTCTCCGACGCCCTGATGAACGACCTCGCCGACACCAAGACGTCGCAGGGCGTGCTCGCGCTCTTCGAGCGCCCGCGCGCCACGCTCGACCAGCTCTTCGCGCGCGGCGACTCCGTGGTCGTGGCGCTCGACGGCGTGCAGGACCCGGGCAACGTCGGGACGATCGTGCGGCTCGCCGCCGCGTTCGACGCCGCGGGCGTGGCGCTGCTGCCCGGCTGCGCCGACCCGTTCGGCCCGAAGGCGATCCGCGCCTCCGCCGGCGCGATCCTGAGCGTCGTGTGCGCGGCCGCGTCGCGCGAGGAGCTCCTCGCGCGCGGCTGGCCACTCTTCGCCGCCGACGCACGCGGCGAGGCCGTCGATCCTCCCGCCCGCGGCGCGGTGCTCGCGTTCGGGAGCGAGGGCGGCGGGCTGTCGGACGAGATCGCGCGCGCCGCTCGGAAGATCGCCATCCCGATGTCCGGCCGCGTCGAGTCGCTGAACGTGGCGGCGTCGGCAGCGATCCTGCTGGCGAGGAGCTACGCGTTGCGGGTTTCTTAGTTTATCCCGCGCGTCAGCGCGGGATCATCGGAACCATCGCGCTCGTCGAGCAACCGCAGCGCGGTGGTTCCCCTGATCCCGCGCTTTCGCGCGGGATAAACTCAGAGCACAGTGACCGGCAAGCTCCTCATCATCGGCACTCCGATCGGCAACCTCGGCGATCTCTCGCCGCGCGCGCTCGAGGCGCTGAAGTCGGCCGACTTCATCCTCTGCGAGGACACGCGCCACACGCGCAAGCTCCTCCAGCATTTCGGATTCGACAAACCGACGCAGCGCTTCGACGACCATACCGAGGACGCGCGCGGTGGAACGTTCGCGGACCGCATCGAAAATGGAGCGGTGGTTGCGCTGGTCAGCGACGCCGGGATGCCCGTGGTCAGCGACCCCGGCTACCGGCTGGTGCGCATCGCGCGCGAGCGCGGCCTCACCGTCGAGCCGATCCCCGGCCCGTTTGCCGGCGTGCTCGCGCTGGTGGCCAGCGGCATCGCGCCCCTCCCCTTCACCTTCCTCGGCTTCACCCCGCACCGCCACGGCGAACGGCAGGAGTTCTACCGCTCGATGGCGGCGCTCGGGCACACCACCATCGTCTACGAGTCGCCCGAAAGACTGCTCGAATCGCTGCGCGACGCGCTGGAGATCCTCGGCGACGTGGAAGTCGCCGTGGCGCGCGAGATGACCAAGCTGCACGAGGAATTGCTGCGCGGCACGATCAGCGAGATCGTCGCCGCGCTGGAGAGCCGCTCGGTGAAGGGCGAGGTCACCGTCGTCTTCGCCGCCGCCGCGCCGCCCGAGGCCGCCGTCGCGCCGGACGAAGTCTCCGCCGAGTTCGCGCGCCTGCGCGACAGCGGCATGCGCCGCAACGACGCGGTGAAGGCGGTGGCCGAGAAGTTCGGGCTGCGCAAGAACGAGGTTTACAAGATGCTGCTGCAGGAGGAGGAGTAATGGAGGAGAGCCGCAACTACCCGATCAAACGAATCATCTTCGCCTCGGGCCTCGGCACGATGATCGAGTGGTACGACTTCTACATCTTCGGCAGCCTGGCCGTGGTGATGTCGGAGCTGATGTTCCCCAAGGGCGATCCGGCCTGGGCGCTGATCAAGACCTGGGCGCTCTTCGCTACCGGCTTCGTCATCCGCCCCTTCGGCGCGCTGGTATTCGGACGGATCGGCGATCTGGTCGGCCGCAAGTACGCCTTCCTGGTGACGCTCTCCATCATGGGCTTCTCGACGTTTCTCATCGGCCTGTTGCCGACCTACGCCTCGATCGGCGCGCTGGCGCCGTCGATCCTGCTGGTGCTGCGGCTGCTGCAGGGGCTGGCGCTCGGCGGCGAGTACGGCGGCGCGGCGGTGTACGTCGCCGAGCACGTCCCCGACAACAAGCGCGGCTTCTACACCAGCTTCATCCAGATCACGGCGACGCTTGGGCTCTTCGTCTCGCTGGGTGTGGTGCTGGCGGTGAAGGAGTCGATGTCCGACGCGGACTTCAAGGCGTGGGGCTGGCGCATTCCGTTCCTGCTGTCGATCGTGCTGGTGCTGATGTCGCTCTACATCCGCCTGAGGATGTCCGAGTCGCCGCTGTTCGCCGCGCTCAAGACGCAGGGGAAGACCTCGGCGTCGCCGCTGGTGGAGAGCTTCGCGCGCTGGGCCAACCTGAAGATCGTGCTGCTGGTGCTCCTCGGCGCGACCGCCGGGCAGGGCATCGTCTGGTACACGGGGCAGTTCTACGCGCTGTCGTTCCTGCAGAGCGTGATGAAGGTCGACCTGGTGACGTCGAGCATCATCGTGGCCATCGCCATCTTCCTCGGCATGCCGTTCTTCACCGTCTTCGGCGCGCTGTCGGACAAGATCGGCCGGCTGAAGATCATGATGGCCGGCAACCTCCTCGCCGCGCTCACCTACCTGCCGATCTACAAGGCGATGAAGGCCAACAGCGGGAACATGGTCGTGCTGGTGCTGCTGGTGTTCGTGCAGGTGATCTACGTGACGATGGTCTACGGTCCGATCGCCGCGTTCCTCATCGAGGCGTTCCCGGCCAAGATCCGCTACACCTCGTTCTCGCTGCCGTACCACATCGGCAACGGCTGGTTCGGCGGCACGCTGCCGCTCATCGCCGGCTACCTTGCGGTGAAGACCGGGAACATCTACGCCGGTCTGTACTGGGTGATCGGCGTGGCGCTGATGACGTTCCTGGTCGGCACCTTCGCGCTCAACGAGAGCCACCGCGTGGAGATCTGGCGTGAGGCGGAAGAGGCGCGGCCGGCGTAGGCGGTCCGCGAGCGAGCAGGCTGCGGCGAGCAGCGAGCGGGAACTGCTAGGAGGATGTGGCCTTCCGTGCTGGCGGCATTGCCGCCATGACGCGCGGCATTGCGGCCATGACGCGCGACATTGCGGCGATCCGTCGCGGCACCGCGGCGATGCGTCGCGACACTGCGGCGATGCGTCGCGACACTGCGGCGATCCGTCGCGGCATTGCGGCGATCCGTCGCGGCATTGCGGCGATCCGTCGCGGCGTAGCGGCGATCCGTCGCGGCATTGCGGCGATCCGTCGCGGCGTTGCGGCGATCCGTCGCGGCACTGCTCCACGTCCCGTGTGTCCGTGCGGCGATGACGCGCAGCACCGCAACGAAGCGTAGCGGCATTGCCGCGGGGGCGTTGTAACGCTGCTACATGTCCGTCAGAGAGGACACCACGGCTGGCAAGCATGAGGCTCCTCCGCCGGCTAGCCGCAATGGGGACACATGACAGCGGCAAAAGGTCAGTTGGAGTGCTGAACGATGGCAAGTGACAGCGGCAAAAGGTCACTTCATTCACGGAGGCTGAAACGGCGGCGAGGAAAGACGTACGGGTGA
>Ga0157377_10001133_pt1 | contig 11295 bp, 10 predicted proteins | sample M55metaG_FD_121116 | JGI IMG/M metagenome (GOLD analysis project Ga0157377, IMG submission 121116) | Miscanthus rhizosphere microbial communities from Kellogg Biological Station, Michigan, USA - M5-5 metaG | ecosystem: Host-associated > Plants > Roots > Rhizosphere > Soil | place: USA: Michigan...
GGCCGGCCCATTTGTTAAACGAAAGGAAACGGCGTGCCTATAGACCAATTTCGTATTGATAGTAATTATGAAATAAGTCTTTTTAGCTAGCCTTTTCTTGCCGGGTACAACAACAGTATATCCATCAAATACATATCGACAATAGTACAGACCCCTAACAAACCTAGATGTAGTAATTAGTGTCTAGACATCTGGCTGAGTTATCTCATTCCAGCATTCAACACAATAATCACCTAGAATATTAAAAATCTCCGCATATTCTTATTACATTTTTTACATCTAGAATCTGAATTAATTACAACTGACATTATGTAAATTACAACTGAGTAAGGTTATAAGTACATTGCATAGCTTTCGTATAGTTGATTTGTCCCTACAACAGTCGTTATATACTAGGTATTTAGGAACAGTATATCCTGTGGCAATATGGCTATTGCAGTAGAAATACTTGATTATATGAGAAGAACTACAAACTCGGATCTCTAGACTATCGTGGGTAAATGTCCTCTTGATAGTGGGGATAATTTGTAACGGATCGCGGCAGTACTCTCAGTATCTTTATGAGCTCAGTTGATTATCTTATTGTTGTTAAGCGATTTATATTTTTAGTATTTAATGCATTCTCAACTTGTCGGTTTAGATATTAGTCAGAAATTAAAAATTTAATACATCATTATAACAAAACTATAGATGTAGTTGCATATCATATTCGCTATTATCCGATCAACACCTCACATTGGTTGTGCACTCTGGTTTGATTGCCCGCTACGTTTCCACCTTACTCTCACTAAAGAGATTTTTATTGCAAGATATATACCAAACCCTGTGAGTATCCAAAGAATCGTTGCCGCTACTACATTATGCTCGAGTAAGTATATAATCGCAAAAACGAGTGTCACACCTGCATACGAAAATACTATAATTGGCAAGTACTTTGTAACTTTCTCGGCAATTTCGATAAGTTGTACTGTTAGCTTCACGCGATCTGAAGTAGAATTAACCATAGTTATTTACTATCATAACTATAATGGTTAAAAATGATATTAAGGTTATCGGAACTCCTTAATTTACTCCAAAATACTAACGTAGTCACATTCAGACTAAGCCTCTCGAAGCCTGTTTTCTTCTACCAATGAGTCTAGCTTATTTCCAATTTTGAATTTTAACAATTTTATATTGTACGATGAATTTTCCTACATTACGTCCTGTACGTAGAGTTATTAATCCTTTAAAATACATATTAGATATCATCTAACACTATCATTTGAGATCCAAATTGGCGCTTTCGATCATCTGTAATCTCTGATAATATACCCTTAAAAGTCTATAGAATGGTAATATTAATTAATTTGGAATAAGTGGAAATTAAATGAATAAATAGTACTATCTGTCCTTTAAACAAGAGGTACAAGTAACTATGATTATCTTTTCGTTACTGTTTCGATAATCAATCTGAAGCAATGTCTCACGTAGAATCGATTGCCTAAACCCTTTAGAAGACAATAATCTTCTTGACGCTTGTTGGTCATACCGACAAGCGAATCTTTGTCGCGTCGGACATCAACCCATAACGTGACCCAACAACAAATAGGGTAAGCAGCTGCCATTTGATAGTAACGCAGTCCAAATTAGACGAGTTCTTTATTGTACTATCTTCATGCAGCTGAACTCAATATTGGATTACTCTGTTTGTGAGGTTGATTTCCTTCTGCCTCATATCAATTTTGAGTTGAACCTTTGCTTTTATACAGCTTCCTGTCAGTGGTAACAACCCACTTTTGTGTTAGTTAAGGATTATTACGAGTCTATGTACCCCTTTAGATATGGAGTCCTACCCACACTGACTGCTATGGCTGGTTCGTTTAATTCCATTCTTTACGTAAACCAATCAGATAACGGTGGCCCCAGAATGGTAATAACACTATACGATCGAGACTGGTCGTCGTACATATTTGTTATGAATAATATCAGTACACTGTCAAGACAAAGAATGAGAAGTAAAGACGTGTACGTCTAACATTTAGGTGATTAGAATCCTATCGGGAAAAGAATGACTGCCGGATTCAAAACACTGATTATCAAATCTTTGTGGCACCAGCCTTATCCTGAATGGGAAGCCTGTTATGCCATTAACTTACAACAAATAAGTATTACTGTGAACATTGTTTAGACCTCTACGATCAATTGTATTGCCATATAATAAGAATAAGACAGCAGTAAGTTAATGAGATGTGATACTAACGATGTCAACCTTAAGTGTAATAATCACTAGCGATAAGAGTAAGATTTTATCAAGTCCAAGAGTTTGACGACTACCTATTGCTATTTGCCAATCCTGGATTTCTGTCCAGATAATCAGCTATCTCGTCGAATGTCGCACCAGAATCATTCAACTCTATTAGTAATTCTTTACTAAGACCGGCCTGTCTCAATGCGACCAATGCAGCATATAATTTTCTTTCTGCGTTAGTGATACATTTGCCATCCCAACCATAATAAGACATGATAACACCCATAGCACATCTTCCACCAAGTCCATCTGTATACTGCCTTCTGATCTGTGTAAACTGTTTTCCATACGACCGTAATATTTGAGAAACAGATGATCCTTGGTTCGGCTGTTGACTGATTGTACTAATATCGGGTTCATGGGTATCTTGCTCGATATTCTGTATCAACTGCTTTTTATATGTCCGTAATATTTGAGAAACAGATGATTCTTGCTTTAATAGTTGTTGCTGAGCCATAGATTGCCAATAAATAATCACAAACAAACTATTTAGGAGCTACGTTTACTAAATTTCTATGGAAATGGTGTGGACTCATTTTATACATTTGCAGGAATCTAGGGTTCAGTGGGATGTAATACACTATGTATGTAAGCTATTATCGCTCAGTTATGTCACCTAATTATTAGTTGTCATAATCAGATAGGTAGAATTCACCCATAAGAATATCACCTAGTCAAGTTCTCGCTAGGCATTACATTAGACCAGGAATCACTTGAGGAATACATTATTCCAATGACGCACGATGATGTCCTTTTAATTCAACTGATAAACTCTGAAATGATCTAGTCAGGTCCTTAAAGGCAATAATCAGCTCTTTTAAATTTTGATCCGACTCAGTATCCTTTTTATTTTTAACATAGACTGCCAAATTCGTTGTATTATTAATAATATTAGTTTCGTTGACCTGTATGGAGACAGCTCTGATCCTATCTCCAGCATTTTGCACTCTTTCAAATACAGTACGCATCAATTCGATATTGTTAGCCATTTGAGGCTCTTCTATAAAATCGGTAATTTCTTGTACTATTGACGCAATTTCTTTGATCTTATGCAGGGATTTTATCATCCCCGGTGATCCAAACTCAGTGATAAGTCTCACGCTATCAGAAGATATTTCTTTAATGTCACTAAGCCTCATAGTGTTAGATAATAGTGATACCTGGGAATATTAAAGTTATTTTACGGCGTAGAACATATCAATTAATTATTTTGCTCTATCTTTATATTGGGCCTACCTTTTGCATTCAGGATTTTACTAGTTTCTCACTATAGCCTTATAATTTATGTAAACTTGTTGATAAGTTTAATATTAAGGGTTATAGGATGATGAGCTAGATTACACGCGACGAGGATATAATCTGGTAATTGCCGGTACTGCGATTCTTATTGTGAGAACTATTTTAATGGAAATGACATTTATTATATTAAAACAACAGAATTATCAATCAATCCAGTTTCGAAACAATTTCCTCTGGTAAATATATGAAAATCTTTGAAGTCAATGCAGGTAAGAAGATGGCAATAGCCGTGAATTATTAACAACCATCTGTACTAGTTATATAATAAGCGCATGTAGAAGATAATAGATCTTAACTTTACTCAGCTTATTTACTAATTTTGTACCAAGTGCGGTATGAATGATATTTTAATACAAATTAGGTACAAAAGAAGTGAATGCAAATTTTATGTTTGGTAGCATCGAGTTTTTTGATGCCAGCGTCCAGCCTTAAACACACTCGGTGTTATGGTAATATCTGGACAATTATTATCGTTAATTGGAATTAGTGTTCAGATTATTAGAGGATATGCTAAATGATAAAATAAGGAAGAGACAACAGGAACAACTAGTATAGTGAGTAAGGTGATATTAAATAAATTCCTATTCCTCATATTTATTTTTGTCCAACACATCAGAATATAATTTTTGTTATTCAATGCAGTAGCATCATTAAGATAAATATCCAAAGCCGATATTGAAGCAACTAATAGTATTGTTATATCATGCTAGGCTGATAAGAGCCGCGCATATATTACTTAATATAGTAACATAGTCGCATACAAGTAATGATAGAAGACATTTTAACAGATAGTATTATTGCTGAGTTAGATGTTGTAATTAGACATCTAGAAATTATGTCGCTTAAAAAAAATTCTTGAAATAGATAAATATGTAAATATTGTCATATTTAATTTAACCAGGGGATCAATTGAATTGTGTTTAGAATGATGTTCAATGTTAGTGAATTTTCTATCATTTGTTGGTGAACAAAGAACTTCCAAAAAAAAGTAGTTGTATTTTCAAGATCCCGAAGATCACTCAGAATAAACATAGAATTATGAGACATTATGGAAAAGACCGTGATATTTGCAGGAAGAGAACTACCTACCATCACGTATAAACGGAAGCAGTAATTGATAAAGTGAATAGTCTATCAGAGTAGCTCAATTAAACATGACTAAAATAACCTCCAGGAAATTTGCAAGTTGTTATATAGGATGTTGCCATATGTTATAATCCATGCCTATACCAGTGACGAAAGCATGTTATAGTATAAATAGAGATAATCTATCTTCTGAAATTCAAGCTTCAAATTATTCTGAAGATGGAATGGTGATAAATCTCTTCTCTAGGCATAATACTTTAGAAGAGTATATGCAGCTTTTGAATTCATCCAAAAATAAGAACTTGGCATCCCGATGCACTGAGGTTGGATAACTAGCCTGACCAGCTATGTTCTTTATTTATTTATTTATGCAGCATAAAATTTCCTTTGGATATGGGTCCGAATAATTATTAATTAATTCTATAGCGAGCCTAAATTCTAGATCTACGTCTGCTCTGTTCACGATAATCCTTAAGTTTCTTCTGCTCAGATACAATATTTGAATCTATTTTTCTATGATCTAATAATACTATGGCTCATCCCCACTGAACTGCCTTATTTCTTGATTGTTTTCATTATCACAAAATGATGCACATTAACCATGTAAGGATTTCTTCCTTGATCATCAAAGATTTTTGTATATTGTCTCAATATATTGCAATAGTTCTACCAAAACGCAATATTACTACTCTAGTATGAATTTATCAATTATACTTCTGAGTCGTTTGGCATTCCAGTAACATATAAACCTGAGTGTGCCTCCTTTTCTAAATGGTGTAATCTATCCATGTTTGTATCAAATCGTACCCCGCATACAAAGCATTGAAAATCAGAAGGTATTTTTGGATAATCTTGTGGTATACTTCGTTTCGTATTCTGGATGTTATCCTTACATCCATTTTCATATTCATCTGAAAAATAATGTCTCATTCCTATACGCCCTATAATTTGGTGTACAAGTTGACGAATTTTCATTTGCTGTACAATAGATAATAGGAATTGGTATTATAAAAATATATATTGTAAGGTGAAATCTCCAATAACATGTTCATTTTGTAAATATTACAAAACAGTTACATAATTAATAGCCAAATAATATTAAAAACATAAGAGTCTTGTATGTGCATTATGTAAGCTACAGGTTTAATCTTTATAAAAATATTGAATTATCAGCTTTTCAAAATTTTCCGTATCAGATTTTTCATTTTGATATTTTTTCTGAAATAAACACTAATATAAAAAATTAAAGTATACATATCAATATCTGTATGGTCAATCTGCTTTTAGCTAATATTGATATAGTTTGGAATAAGTAAATTAAAATAATAATGACTAAATTGGAACTATTGCGAATGGGTCTATTGGGATAGTATCTTATCCAGCAGTCATCAGAATAACTGTAATCATTATTATATTATCTACTTTTTTTAGTTTTCATGTCTAATTCCACTTTTACCATTGGAAATTTTCTAGATACCAATAAAGAGAACGGCCCCTTTCAAAATAGTATTGCTGTAAATAGTGTTGGTACCGAGGAGCAACAAAATCCGAGAGAAATATCAAACAAGCTGGTTATACTAACCTTCGGTGACATCCACAAAAATCAATTTACCATAGTTAGGCTGATATTAAACGAGTATAATTTTAAGGGCAGTTTCTTTGTACCACGCGATATGGTCGGTAAGGATCCCCGTATGAACTGGAAAGATATAGAGACATTGTACGAAGAAAGACATTATAGACGCCAAAGGTGCTAGGAACCTTGTCGACCTATCAGCCAGTAATTTGGATTATGTAATTAGTGAGTCTAAGAAATGCGCGTCAGAACATGGAATAACTCCTCTGTCGGCCTTTGCAGTCCCCCATGGAAATGCAGTACTAAATTCTACAGTTATACATACCGTTGCAAAATACTAGGGTATAGTAATTAATGGCTACTCAAATTTAATGCTAATGAATTGTACTGGATATGAAGACAGGGGTTGCCGCCGGCACTTGTCATCAATGGAGAAAATGACGGACTGTGCGACGAAGGCGAAGCCTATGCCCGTAAGCTATTGGAGGCTGGCGTACGCGTTACTGCAGTTGGATATCATGGTACCATCCACGACTTTGGAATGTTGAATGCGATTACTGAATGATCCGGCGCCGAGGGGAGCAATCGAACAAACTTCCAATACGCTAAAAATGGTATTGTCAAATTAAGACGAGACTTGGAAATGATTAGATAATAACAACAAAAGTATACGGAGATTGCTGTACAAAATCATTTACTGCACGTCGACGTCAACTTTTTAATTGTTGTTCATTTGCAGTAAAATAGTACTAGGCTATCTAATAAAATTACTTTTTCTGTTTCACTTTTAAATTAGGTAAAGGTGTTTATGATTTTGATTTCCAGGTTCCTCTATACGTTTTCAAATATGTATATTGGTTTAGCGAAAGTTGCCTCAAATAATCAAAACATCGCAAATGAGATTGAAAACTCGAACAGTAGGCACGATTGTATTACCATCGCCATAAGGGATTATAGACCAGAATGGCAAGCGCTTGGCCCACGATATTATCTGGAGGGGCAGACATGAAATCCCAGCGGAGTTGTATTGGCAGGTTGCTGCGATATGTATAATAGAAATGCTGATGAGTTTGTATTATGCAAAGATTATTACTTGTTCACAGCACGAGAAGGGCGTTCCAATCAAAGAGGATATGCAGGAGTAAAAAATGAGCCAGAAATCACAAGATCTACATAACAGTAATAATAGAAGTAAGACTGAAAATCAAAAAGGTGTTCTAGGCATCCATCATGTTACTGCCATAGCTAGCAATCCTCAAAAGAATATCGATTTTTATACTCAAATATTAGGCCTTAGATTAGTCAAGTTAACAGTAAACTTTGACGATCCAACAACATACCATCTCTATTTTGGTGATGAGATAGGGCGCCCCGGTACAATCCTTACCTTTTTTCCATGGGCAGACGCACCCAAAGGACGCAGGGGAACCGGACAAGTGATCACTATATCATTCTTGATTCCTATAAATTCAATGAAATATTGGATAGATCGATTAAAGAACCAAAAAATTGAATTTCATGGTCCAATAAAACGTTTTGGCGAAAGTGAAGAAGTACTAACCTTGTCTGATCCGGACGGACTAGAATTGGAGCTTGTATCCCATAATTCAGCAGAGCATGCAACTCTTAGCGTATGGAAGGAAGGTCCTATTCCTATTGAATATGCTATTAGAGGTTTTTATTCTGTAACATTGTCTGAAGAAGGATATGAACGCACAGCCGGTGTTTTGACAGATGATTTGGGCTTTCGGCTCATCGGTCAAGATGGAAATCGCTTTCGTTACCAAGCAATAGAAAATAAAGATGGTGGTGATTATGGCGTGGTCTACCAAGGATCCAACATAGTTGATGTACTTTGCCTACCATATTCACAGCCCGGGTTTATGGGTATAGGAACAGTACATCATATAGCATGGCGTACGCCTACAGATGAACAACAACAGCTATTACGCAGTAAAATAATCAGAGCTGGATTGAATGCAACACCTATAATCGATCGTATTTATTTCCACTCAGTATATTTTCGTGAGCCTGGCGGTATACTTTTTGAAATAGCTACAAATCCTCCTGGATTTACAATAGATGAAAAAGTAGATGAACTTGGAACACACTTGATGCTACCTAAATGGCTAGAATCTGTACGTAAAGATCTGGAGAATATCCTGCCCAGAGTAAATTTATCTAAGGAGAAACCAAAATGAGCGACAGTAATAATCCTCAGCTAGGATTCATTCATCGTTTTATATATCCTACAAATTCTAATGACCTGAAGGGAACACGGGATGGACAAAAAGCGAGGGAAAAAATATCTTCAACCACTTTTCTTTTACTCCATGGTACTGGGGGAAACGAAGAGGATTTAATTTCCCTTGCATACGAGTTAGACCAGTCAGCAGCAATATTAAGTCCTAGGGGGAAGGTGTTAGAAAATGGTGTTGCGCCTCGCTTCTTTCGTAGACTAACCGAAGGCGTTTTCGATGTAGAGGATTTAAAATTTCGTACCAATGAATTAGCAAACTTTGTAAAAAATGCTTCTAATACATATGGTTTTGATATGGATCACTTGATTGCTGTAGGTTATTCTAATGGCGCCAACATAGCATCTAGTATGCTACTACTTCGCCCAGAAGTCCTCTCTGCTGCTATCCTATTTCGTGCCATGGTTCCACTTTTACCACAGGTACTGCCGGATCTTACCAACAAGCATATTTTTATGTCCTCTGGATTACACGATCCAATTATTCCAAAACAAGAGACTGAGCGCCTTATAGGTTTATTTAAAAAAGCTGGTGCAAAAGTGTCTTTGCACTGGCAAAATAGTGGCCATGAATTAAGAATGAATGAGATCAATACAGCAAGAGAGTGGTTATCTAACCTTGCTTTTTTGTAATTAGATAATGTACAGCAGCTGTACACCAAGGCTGCAACTGTACTTTGAACATCTACAAGAGCGATTGTCATCCTCTATGAATGCATAATGGATAATCATGTAGCTAATCACTAGCATTTCAGAGCAATAATAAGTCTGTTCTATAGCGGTTTAATATTGACTTCACTGCATTTAGTTAAAATTAAAAAATATCTATAAGAAGGTAACTAAGTTAAGTGTATTAGTATCGGTTGTATTGTTATTTTTTCCATAGATGTAGTCATACTCGATCCTGCCATGCTTGTTTGTATGATTGGGGTAACGAATATTCCTATCTTAGAGAATCCAATAGCGTCGTAATAGCACTTAATCCAAATGACTTGATAACAATTTTTAGTCTTTACTATCATTTGCTTATATGTCAGTCATTTGATTATTCATAACTCTAAAGAAGTCAATGAAATTCTGCAAATAGAATGTGGAAAAGAAAAAGGAGTTGAGGTTTAACCTGCCCACTTTGAGATATGTAGAACTTACTGAAAGCCAACTATATCAGAAGTTTCATCATTATACTGATATAACAAGTAGCATTTCATAACACACACTTATTTTTGTAATAGCTTAAAGACATGGTTCCCGTTACCAGTTCTAAAGTAATGCGTTATCCACAGGGACGCAAGTGGTTCTAGAAGCCTAGCTTCCTCGATTCCCCCTATATCTATTGTTTCCCAACCAAATTGTATGAGGATATTATCTGTGACCGTTTTTTTAGCCTGGTCATCATTTCCGCAAATAAACATGGTAGGCGGGCCACCAGGAAAATCTGGATGTATAAAGTGCGGGTTTCCAACAATATTGAATGCCTTTACAACTTTTGACTCTGATAACATGCGTTGAACCGTCTCGCCAGCAGAGTCTGTATGACCTATTGCTAGCCTCGGTGGCATTCCTTTTGAAAAGTCCAAGGGGTTGGTGACATCGATCACAATTTTGCCGGCAAAATTCTTAGGATTAGCCATCTTTATTGCTTCAGCTGTTCCATCCCACGAAGTTGCGAGTACATTCAGCTCGCCGAATGACGCTGTTTCAGCAAATGTTCCAGATGATGCTCTTTCCATATCATGTTTGTCTGCCCACTCGATTACTTTCTTTTGATTTGGATCTCGCGATCCAATTTTAACTGTGTGTCCCAATTCAATAAAGCCATCAGCTAATCTCCTTCCAACATCCCCAGATCCTATTATTCCAATTTTCATAGTAAATCTTCTCTATTCATGGATTCATAATTATTATTATTGTTATGCAATCAAAATAAAGTAGTTGACCTTCGAGGGTGCTGGTAAGAGGGCTATTGTTAACTAAGGATGAAATACAGCATATGCAACATCGGCCCATCCCTACAGTCACTTCTATACCTTCTGCATAGTACCGAATATAACTTATTTAATTAATGAAACTAAAAAATACAGTGGTCTAACAAAGCAAATTGGTGTTAACTAGATAGGCCACAAAGGACAAATCTAGTTTTAGCTTCATATCCATCAAGACATACTCGTACAGTAATGTATATTCATGTCTCATTTACGCCTGATGCTTGAGCTTAGGCAAATTTTATTCAAACAGGTTCTGGCCTAGAGATAGTTGAACAGCAGTTTGATATGTATGTGTTTGCGAGCGCATGGTCGGAGAATGTGCAGCTAAATAGCGGACTGCCGCCAATATAAAGTGATACTCCTTTATTTTGTGTTTATTTATAGAAGAAGATAATGATCCACTTATGGTAGAGCATTGTTTAAGTGCAGCCTCCGTCATTTGAATCAAATGAAAGTTACGATCCTCTCGTAACAATAATGTTCCAATCAAATTCATAAAAAAATTGCTGTTACCTGTAGAGTTATGACCGTAATGGTCGGCAACTAACTGTGCTACTGCATCTACTTGCTGTTGTTTATCTAGTAGCGTTGATAGCTTTTCTTCAACTGCAGTTTGTTTCTCATTATGATTGAGAGTACTAGAAGTATTATTCAGTTTAGGTATAGGAGCTGGCGGTATGTTGAGAAATCTATTTAGGTATATCCGCATTGCGGCATCAAACACGCCTCGTGTTAGTTCATGTAGTTGAATATTAACAGGATATTGAGATTGAATTTTACTACTCTTAGATGCAGATGCAGA
>Ga0157377_10001142_pt1 | contig 11255 bp, 10 predicted proteins | sample M55metaG_FD_121116 | JGI IMG/M metagenome (GOLD analysis project Ga0157377, IMG submission 121116) | Miscanthus rhizosphere microbial communities from Kellogg Biological Station, Michigan, USA - M5-5 metaG | ecosystem: Host-associated > Plants > Roots > Rhizosphere > Soil | place: USA: Michigan...
CAGGGCGACTGGGCCGTGCTGCTCAACAACGACGTCCTCGTCAGCGACCGCGCGATGGACGCGATGCTCGACGCCGCCGACCGCCACGGTCTCGACGTCGTCAGCCCGTCGCTCGCCGAAGGCCCGCTCGACTACGACTTCGCCGCGCACAGCACCGCGTTCGTCCAGGCGATGAAAGGGACAGTGCGCCGCGGCTGGTTCCACGGCGTCTGCTTCGCCGTGCGGCGCAGGGTTTTCGAGGCGATCGGCTTTCCCGACACCGATCGGCGCCTCGGCGGTCGCGAGGACGTCGAGTTCCTCGTCCGCTGCCTGCGCAACGACGTTCCGGTCGGCACCGTCGGCGACGCGCTGCTCCACCACTTCGGCTCGATCACGCAAAAGGCGATCAAGCTCGAGACCGGGCAGAAGGACCTCGGCGACCGCGACTACTTCTACGCCCGCGTCGGCATGGGCTGGCTCGCGCGCAAGCGCTTCAAGGCCGAGCGCGTCCGCAACGCGCGCGCGTGGATCGCCGAAGAGCGTGCGGAGCATGGCTACGCGATGCACATGCTTCGCGAGAACGGCGGCTGGCGCGACGCGCCGTATCTCTGACGACTGTCAACCTGAGCGAAGCGAAGGATTTCGTCCGCTGCCGTACGGGATCGGGACGACAGGGCACCCTGCTTTGCTCCATGTCCCCCGGGCCTGGCCTGAACGGCCGGCCCTCCTCCTCTACTTCCGCAAAGCAGGGCGCCCTGCCGTCCCGATCCCACCGAGCGGCACGCGTCGAGGTTGGTGCGACTCGGTTCAGGCGGGTGGCGGGTGGCCGATTTCCGGAAGTAGAGGAGGAGGGCCGGCCGTTCAGGCCAGGCCCGGGGGACATGGAGGAAATCGGCCACCCGCCGCCCACGCGTGCGTCACGCCGCCAGTGCGTGCAAACGCGACCCGCGGACGCAAGCTCAGGCACCGGCCCGGTAGCCCGAGTGACTTGTGTCTACGGTGACGAGATTGAGCTGCCCGCTGAAACGCGCGCGCCATCGCGCGCGGTCGAGCCACTCGATGGGACCGCCCTCGGGCCGGCCAGCGACTTCGGTGCGAAAGCGCTTCAGGAGCAGCCAGCTGCCGAGCCGCTCGGCGCAGAACGACCACAGCCGCGCCTGGTAGGCGTCGCGCACCGTCGGGTGCCTGGTCACGCAGGCGCGAACGACGCGCTCGATCTGCTCGGTCGCATCGAGCCAGAAGTCCGCAGGGTAGACGCCGAGCTCGACGCCGCCGGGGACGATCACGTCCTCGCGGAAGAAGCGCTCGACTTCGCGCGGACCGAGAACGCCTTGCTCGACCGCCTCGGCAGCGAAGCGCAGCAGGTCCTCGACGCAATGGTCGCGTGCGTACTCGCGCAGATAGCCGCGGCGGTGCCAGAAGACGCGCGTGAAGCAGCGCGGCTTGCTGACGAGAAAGCGCGCATCGCCCGGCCAGAGCGCATCGGCGTAGCGGTCGCCGTCGAGCATCGATGCCGGCACGACGTCCATCACGCGGTAGCGCGGATCGCGCACGCCGCTGATGCGCCGCCGCGAGACGAACTTGCGGTACTGGCAGATGCCGACGCGGGTCGCATCCGCCCGGTGCTCGAGGACGTAGCGCCGCAGCGCGAAGCTGCCGGCGGTGCCGCCGAGCACCGGGTGGTGCGGCAGCCATTCAGGCGCGAGGTCGCGCAGGTTCAGGCGCCCTTCGCCTTGCGCTTCGCCGAGGTGGATCGCGACGACCCAGGGCGGCAGCTCGAGCCAGAGCGGAACGTGCGTGATGCAGGCGTAGACGAGGCCCGCGTCGCGCACGGCCACGTCAACGGACTCGCTTCAGCCAGCCGTCGGGAGCGACGGTGATCATCAGCTTGTGGTCGATGTCCTTGCGGATCTCGAACTCGGGATGGCGCTTGAGATAGTCGAAGAGCGCGGTCTTCGGGTTGTCGCCCGGGCCCCACGGCCGGTCGGGGAACATCGACGCCGGCATGTCGTCGATCACGGTGTCGAAGACGACGCAGTAGCTGCCGACCGAGGTCAGCGGCGCGTACGCCTCGAGCTCGGCGAGGACGTGGGCGTGGGTGTGGTTGCTGTCGAGCGCGACGAGGACGCGCTTGCGGCCTTGGGCAAGACGCTGCACCTCGGCGACGATCTCCGGCGCGACGCTCGAGCCCTGCAGCATCGTGATGCGACGCGCCAGCGGATGCGCCTCGATCGCGGCGCGGTTGTGCGCGCGGATGGCGATGTCGATGCCGACGACGCGCGCATCGGCCGGGCCGCCGCACGACGCGTTCAGCTCGAGCATCGATGCCGAGAAGATCAACGAGCCGCCGTGCGCGATACCCGTCTCGACGACGAGGTCGGGCTGGACCGTCCAGAGCAGCTCCTGCATCGCGACGATGTCCTGCGGGTACTGGATGATCGGCCGCCCGAGCCATTCGAAGTGGTACGAGTACTTGCGCCGGTTCGCGCGATCGATCCACTCGCGCGTCGCCGCCTGCAGCGCAGCGTCGGCGCCCTGCGCAGCGATCTCGTCGCGGCACTCCTGCATAAACTGTTCGTAAGGCGTCATCTGCTGGTCCTCGTATCGATCCTCGCCGGATTGCCCCACACCACCGCGCCCGCCGGAACGTCGCGGGTGACGACTGCGCCGGCGCCGACAACGGCATCGTCGCCGATCGCGAGCCGCGGCAGGACGACCGCGCCGGCGCCGATCATCGCCCGTGCGCCGACGCGCACGAGCCCGCATAGCGTTGCTCCGGGTGCGACGTGGACGCCGTCGCCGATCGTGCATTCGTGGTCGACGCTCGCCGCGTGGTTGACGATGCACGCGGCGCCGAGCACCGCGTCGGCAGCGACGACCGCGCGCGCCAGCACCTGGCTGCCGGGCCCGAGGCGGGCGCTCTCGCACACCGACGCGTCGGGATGAACGAGCGGCTCGATGCGAAGGCCCCGGCTCGCGAGCAGCGCCTGCAGCGCCAGGCGATCGGCGCCGCGCTGGCCGCCGATCGCGACGAGGCCGCGGATCGCTGCGAGGTCGGGCGCAGCGTCGGCCCACTTGGTGAAGCCGGCCTCGCCGAGGTGGAGCGGAACGCCGCGCAGCGCCTGCGCCGCGGGGTCGTTGTCGAATGTCGCGACGACGCGGCCGCCGATCGCGCGGATCAGGCTCGCCAGCACCTTGGCATGGCCGGCGCTGCCCCAGATCGCATAGCGAACCTCAGGCACCGAGCAGTTCCCGGATCGGCGCGACGACGCGGCGCTGCTCGTCGTCGGTCATGTCGTGAAAGCTCGGCAGGTTGATCGCGCGCGTCGGGATGTCGGCGGCGAGCTTGCCACCGCGCATTCCAGTGAACATCGGCAGGCCCGAGAGCGGATGGAAGAAGACGCGGGCGTCGATGTCGAGCGCCGCGAACGCCGCCTGCAACCGCTCGCGCGTGATGCCGGTCCCGGGCGCGAAGACGACCGTCGGCATCCAGGCGCCGTTCTGCGTTCCGGCAGGCTCGGGGTTCATCGCCACGCCCTTGCAATCGGCGAGCCGCTCGCGGTAGTTGCGCAGGATCGCGCGCTTGCGCGCCTCGAGCTCGGCGATGCGCTCGAGCTGGCCGCAGCCGATCGCCGCCTGCACGTTCGACAGCTTGTACTTGTAGCCGACGACGTCGGGCCAGAACTGGCGCTTCTGGCCGCGCGCGCGGCCGTGGTTCGACAGCGTCAGGACGCGCTCGTAGAGGGCGTCGTCGTCGGTCACGAACATGCCGCCCTCGCCTGTCGTCAGCGTCTTCGTGCCGTGGAACGAGAACGCGCCGAACACGCCCATGCTGCCGGCGCGCTTGCCATGCCAGACCGAGCCGATCGCCTCGGCCGCGTCCTCGACGACCGGGATGCCGCGCTCGCGCCCGATCGCGAGCAGCCGGTCCATCGCGCACAGGTTGCCGTACAGGTGCACCGCGAGGATTGCCTTCGTTCGCGGCGTGATCGCCGTCTCGACCTGCGCCGGGTCGAGGCACCAGCTGTCGGCGAGGATGTCGACGAAGACCGGCTGCGCGCCGAGGTGGACCACCGGCGCCACCGACGCGACCCAGTTGGTGTCGGCGAGGATCACCTCGTCGCCCGGGCCGATGCCGAGCGCGGCGAGGCCCATGTGGAGCGCGCCGGTGCAGCTCGACGTCGCGATCGCGTGGCGGACGCCGACGTATTCGCGAAAGCGCGCCTCGAAACGGTTCAGGTAGTCGTAGCAGTGCTCGCCCCAGCCGTTGCGCGCGGCATCGGTCGCGTAGCCGACCTCGAGCTCGGTGATCGACGGCCGCGTGTACGGAATGCGCTTCGAAGTCATGCGATCTCCAGCCGCGGCACCGCGGTGACGAAGCGGCCGCCCCAGTCGCGCACGTAGTCGAGCTGGGCGACGAGCTCGCCGCGCAGGTTCCACGGCAACAGGACGATGTCGTCCGGGCGCGCTTCGCGCAGCCGCTCCTCGCCGACGATCGGGATGCGGCTGCCGGTCATGAAGCGGCCCTGCTTGGCCGGATTGCGATCGACGACGAACGCGATGTGGTCGGGGCGCACGCCGGCGTAGTTCATCAGCGTGTTCCCTTTCGCCGCGGCGCCGTACGCGGCCACCTTGCGACCGGCGCGCCGCGCCTCGATCAGGTAGGCGACGAAATCGTCCTTCAGCCGGTCGATGCGCGCCTGGAAGCCCTGATAGCCGGCACTGCTCGCGAGGCCGGCGGCGACCTCGTCGGCGCGAACGCGCGCGACCGCGTCGCTCTTCGCGCGCCGGCCGCGGTCGCTTCGCTGCGCGAGGACGCGCAGGCTTCCGCCGTGCGTCGGCAGCTCCTCGACGTCGAACACCGCGAGCCCGTTCGCGGCGAAGACGCGCTCGACCGTGCCGAGCGAGAGGTACGAGTAGTGCTCGTGGTAGACGGTGTCGAACTGGTTCTCGCGCAAGAGCCGCAGCAGGTGCGGGAACTCGAACGTCGCGACGCCGTCGTCCTTCAGCAGGATCGCGAAGCCGTGCACGAAGTCGTTGATGTCGGGGACGTGGGCGAGGACGTTGTTGACGGCGACGAGGTCGACGCGCCGTCCCGCGTCGGCGAGCTCGGTCGCCAGGCCGACGCCGAAGAAGCGCTCGACGATCTCGATCCCGAGCGCACGCGCAGCCTTCGCGGTGCTCGCCGTCGGCTCAATGCCGAAGCAAGGGATGCCGGCGTCGCGGACCCAGCGCAGCAGGTAGCCGTCGTTGGCGGCGACTTCGCAGACGAGGCTCGCCGGCGTCAGTGCGAAGCGCTCGCGCATCGCCGCGACGTAGGCCTGCGCGTGCGCGAGCCACGACGTCGAGAACGAGCTGAAGTACGCGTAGTCGGCCGCGAACAGCTCGTCGCGGCCGGCGTGGTCTTCGGTCTGGACGAGCCAGCATCGCTCGCAGACGAGGAGCCTGAGCGGGTACCAGACCTCGGGGGCGCGCAGCGCCGCGGCGGTCAGGTACGCATTCGACGGCGGCGCGCTGCCGAGGTCGAGGCAGACGCGCTCGAGCTCGGCGGCGCAGTGGCGGCACTTCAAGCGGCGACTCCGTCGAAATCGGCGCCGACGAACGCGTGCGCGTCGTCGCGCGGCGAGAGGGCCGCGATCGGCAACGGCCACGCGATCGCGAGGCGCGGGTCGCGCGGATGGAAGCCCGCTTCGACGGCCGGCGCGTACGCCGCCGAGTGGCAGTAGAGCATGTCGACGTCGTCGGCGAGCGTCTGCAGGCCGTGCGCGAAGCCCTCGGGAATGAGGAGCGCGACGCCGTTGTCCTCGCTCAGCCGCTCGCCGTGCCAGCGCAGGAACGTCGGCGAGCCGCGGCGCAGGTCGACGGCGACGTCGAACACTTCGCCGCGCAGGCACTGGACGAGCTTCATCTCGGCGTGCGGCGGGCGCTGGTAGTGCAGGCCGCGCACGCTCGCGCGCTCACGCGTTCGCGTCTGGTTGACCTGCGCGACCGGCGCCCGCCAGCCGGCGTCGCGCAATTCGTCGGCGCAGAACAGGCGAACGAGAAAGCCGCGCGCGTCGCGGAGCGGCAGGCGGCGGACGCGCTTCAGGCCCGCGATCGGAGTGTCTTCGATGACGAGGCGCCGGCTCATGGCGCGTCGCGTCCGGACGCGGCTGCGTCGGCGGCGTCGCGCTCGAACGCTTCGAGATCCTCGGCGCACTGCGCCGCGGCCGACGCACCTTCGCCGACGCGCCGGTACCAGCGCATCGTCCGAAAGATCGCTTCGGCGAGCGGCCAGCGCGCCGCGACGCCGAGCACTTCGCGCGCGTGCGCGACCTCGAGCGCGAGGCGCCCCGCTTCGTGCGGCGCCGCCGGGTCGGTCTCGTCGCGCCATTCGCCGCTGCCGTAGGCGGCGCGCGCGAGCCGGATGACGTCGCCGACGGTCGCCACTTCGTCGGTGCGCGGACCGAAGTTGTACGCGCCCGCGAGCACGGGGTCGTGCCAGAGCGCTTCAGCGAGACGCAGGTAGCCGGCGAGCGGATCGAGCACGTGCTGCCACGGCCGGATGGCGTCGGCGCGGCGCACGTGCAGCACCGCGCCGCTCGACCAGGCGCGGATGGCGTCGGGGATCAGCCGGTCCTGCGACCAGTCGCCGCCGCCGATGACGTTGCCGGCCCGCGCGGTCGCGAGCGCGATGCCCTGCGAGTGCAGGAAGGCGCTGCGGTAGCTCGCCGCGACGAGCTCGGCCGCGGCCTTGCTCGCGCTGTACGGATCGTGGCCGCCGAGCGCGTCGTCCTCGCGGTACGGATAGGCCCACTCGCGGTTGCGATAGACCTTGTCGGTCGTGACGACGACGACAACGCGCGCCTCGGGCTGGCCGCGCAGCGCCTCGAGCAGGTGCGCGATGCCCATCGTGTTGGTCGCGAACGTCGCCAGCGGCTCGCGGTAGCTTGCCCGCACGAGCGCCTGCGCGGCGAGATGGAAGACGACCTCGGGCCGCGATTCGGTGACGACGCGCTCGACCGCGGCGACGTCGCGCAGGTCGGCGATGCGGCTCCTGACCCTCGCGTCGACTCCGGCGAGCGCGTACAGGCTCGGCTCGATCGGCGACAACGCGAGTCCGGTGACCTCGGCGCCGAGGCGCTCGAGCCAGAGCGCGAGCCACGCGCCCTTGAAGCCGGTGTGGCCGGTCAGCAGCACGCGCTTGCCGCGCCAGAACGACGCCTCGCGATTCGCCCCGGAAGTCGATGCCGACATCCGAAGATCGCTCACCAGCGCTTCCACGGCGCGCGGCCCGACTGCCACAGCTCTTCGAGGAGGTTGCGCTCGCGCAGCGTGTCCATCGGCTGCCAAAAGCCGCCGTGGACGAACGCCATCAGCTCGCCGTCGCGCGCGAGCCCGGTGAGCGGCTCGGACTCCCAGCTCGTCGCGTCGCCTGCGATGCGGTCGATGACGCGCGGCGAGAGGACGAAGAAGCCGCCGTTGATGAGGCCGCCGTCGCCGCGCGGCTTCTCGGTGAAGCCGGTGACGCGGTCGCCGTCGAGGTTGAGCGCACCGTAACGGCCCGGCGGCTGCACCGCGGTCACGGTCGCCTGCTTGCCGTGGGCACGGTGGAACGCGAGCTGCGCGGCGACGTCGACGTCGGCGACGCCGTCGCCGTAGGTGAAGCAGAAGCACTCCTCGTCGGCGACGTAGTCGCGGACGCGCCGCAGCCTGCCGCCGGTCATCGAGCCCTCGCCGGTGTCGACCAGCGTCACGCGCCACGGCTCGGCGTGCTTCTGGTGCACTTCCATCGTGTTCTTGGCCATGTCGAACGTGACGTCCGACATGTGCAGGAAGTAGTTGGCGAAGTACTCCTTGATGACGTAGCCCTTGTAGCCGCAGCAGATCACGAAGTCGTTGACGCCGCCGGCAGAGTAGATCTTCAGGATGTGCCAGAGGATCGGCCGGCCGCCGATCTCGATCATCGGCTTGGGCTTGAGGTTGGTTTCCTCCGAAAGCCGGCTGCCGAAGCCGCCGGCGAGGATGACGGCCTTGACGGGACGCTGGCCCCGGCCCTTGGCGTTGCGCTCGCCTGTGCTCATTGCGCCATTGTCGCCCGGCGCGCCGCGTCGGCGAGGACGCGGTCGACCTCGGCGACGACACGTGCCGGCGCCAGCGTCATCAGGCACACGCTCGCGCTGTCGTTGCGATCGAGGCAGCCGGCGCGGTCGCACGGCACGCACGGCGGCGAGCCCTGCAGGACGGTCGTGCGGCCGGCGCGCTGGACGAGCGCGTGCGCGACGTACGGGACCTCGAGCGTCGGGTTCGGCGGCCACGGGCCGAAGTAGCGCGGATTGATCGGCCCGTAGAGCGCGACGACGGCGACGTCGCACGCCGCCGCGAGGTGCGTGATCGACGTGTCGCCGCCGATGTAGACCGACGAGGCGCGCAGCAGCGTGCCGACCTCGCCGAGGTCAAGCGCGCCGGCGGCGTCGACGACTCGCCCCTCGTCGAAGTCCGCCTTCACCGCGGCGACGACCGCGCGGTCGGCGTCCGACGCTGCGCCGGTCAGCACCAACTGCAGGCCGCGCTCGAGCAACGCGGCGACGAGCGTTCGCCAGTGCGCGATCGGCCACTGCTTGTAGGCGACCGCGGTCGGCGTCTGCAGCACCGCATACGGCGGCGCGAGACGCGCCGCGATCGCCGCGGGCAGCGCGGCCGGCGGCGGCGCGACAAGCGCGGCCGCCGTCGGCAAGCCCCACGGCTCGAGCAGGCGGAGCTTCTGCACGACCGCGTGCGACTGCGTCAGGTCCATCGGCACCTCGTGGGCGAGGAGCACTCGCTTCCACCACGACTTCGCCTCGCGGGTCACCTGCCCCGAGCGGCGCCGGGCGGCGGCGAAGCCGTAGAGATGCGCGCGGTCCGAGTACTGGGCGATCAGCGCGAGGTCGTAGCCGCGCCAGAGACGAGCGAGCAATCTGCGCGACGCGATCCAGCCGCTGCCCGCCGGAACTTCGATCAGCTCGCCGATGTCGGGGTTGCCGCGCAGCATGCCGAGCGTGCCGCCGAAGCCCAGCACGTCGATCGCGGCCGCGGGCCAGCGTTCGCGCGCCGCGCGGATCAGCGGCGTCGTCAGCAGCACGTCGCCGAGCTGGCGCGTGCAGACGACGAGGATGCGTTCGAAGCGGTCGCCCGTGCCGTCCTCGCGCTGCCCGCTCACAGCAGGACGATGTCGTACTGCTCCGGCGACGGGAACGGCTCGGCGCGGAGCGAGATGGGCTTGCCGATGAAGTCGGAGAGGCCGGCGAGGTTCTGGCTCTCCTCGTCGAGCAGCATCTCGACAACCGCCGCCGAGGCGACGACGCGGAACTCCTTCGGGTTGAACTGGCGCGCCTCGCGCAGGATCTCGCGCAGGATGTCGTGGCAGACGCTGCGCGCGGTCTTCACCTCGCCACGGCCCTGGCACGTCGGGCACGGCTCGCACAGCAGGTGCGCAAGCGATTCGCGGGTGCGCTTTCTCGTCATCTCGACGAGGCCGAGCTGGGTGAAGCCGCTCACGGTGACACGGGTGCGGTCGCGCGCGAGCTGCTTCTTCAGCTCGGCGAGCACCGCGGCCTGGTGCTCCTCGCGCGCCATGTCGATGAAGTCGATGATGATGATGCCGCCGAGGTTTCGGAGCCGCAGCTGGCGCGCGATCGCCTGCGCCGCCTCGAGGTTGGTCTTGAAGACGGTGTCGTCGAAGTTGCGCGCGCCGACGAAGCCGCCGGTGTTGACGTCGACCGTCGTCAGCGCCTCGGTCTGGTCGATGATGAGATAACCGCCCGACTTCAGCTCGACGCGCTTGCGCAGCGCCTTCTCGATCTCGTCGTCGATCGAGAAGAGGTCGAAGATCGGCCGCTCGCCGGCGTAGTGCTGGAGCTTGTCGACCGCGCTCGGCGTGTACTCGCGGCCGAACGCGGCGAGGCGCTCGAACTGCATCCGCGAGTCGATCCGGATCGTCTGTGTGCGGTCGTCGGCGAGGTCGCGCAGCACCCGCTCCGCCAGGCTCAGGTCCTGGTGCAGCAGCGTTCCCGGCGGCGACTTGAACGAGCGGTCGCGCACCCGTGCCCAGGTCGTGCGCAGGTAGGCGATGTCGTCGGCGAGCTCGGCGTCGCTCGCCTCGGCGGCGTTGGTGCGCAGGATGAAGCCGCCCTTCTCGACGCCGGCGTCGGCGCCGCTGGCGGCGCGCGTCTCGAGGTCGGCCTGCGCGAGCGCGGCGAGGCGCGCGCGCAGTTGCTCGCGCAGCTCGGGCGAGCCGATCCTCTGCGAGATGCCGATGTGCTCGTCCTGCGGCAGGAAGACGAGCAGCCGCCCGGCGATCGAGATCTGGGTCGACAGCCGCGCGCCCTTGGTGCCGATCGGGTCCTTGATCACCTGCACCGTCAGCGTCTGGCCCTCGAAGACGATCCGCTCGATCGGCGGCGGCACGCCGTTGCCATGCTCGGCGCGCGCGGTGCCGCCGTTGACGTAGACGTCGGCGATGTGCAGGAAAGCGGCGCGCTCGAGGCCGATCTCGACGAACGCCGACTGCATCCCCGGCAGCACGCGGGCGACCTTGCCGATGTAGATGTTGCCGACGCGGCCGCGCTCGAGCTCGCGCTCGATGTGGAGCTCCTGCACCGCGCCGCTCTCGACGACGGCGACGCGCGTTTCCTGCGGCGACCAGTTGATGAGGATGTCTTGCATCGCCGGGGGCGCCGCGCTCAGGGGCGGACCGCCACCCCCGCCCACTCGAGGAGAACGGCCGTCTCGTGCAGCGGCAATCCCATGATACCGGTGTAGCTGCCGTCGATCCGCTCGATCCACGCCGACGCGGCGCTCTGGATCGCATACGCGCCGGCCTTTCCGAACGGCTCGCCGCTCGCGACGTAGCGCGCGATCCGCTCGGGCGCGATCGCGGCGAAGCGCACGCGCGAGACGTTGACCGCGAGCCGCGAGCGCCCGTTGGCAGCGACGGCGACAGCCGTCAGCACGCGATGCGTGCGGCCGGCGAGCAGCGCGAGCATTCGCGCAGCGTCGTCGGCATCGGCGGGCTTGCCGAGGATCGTCGTGCCGACCACGACCGCAGTGTCGGCGCAGACGATCGGCGCCGGCGCGAGCTTGCGCTTCGTGTGGCGCGCGATCGCCGCGCGCAGCTTGGCGCGCGTGACGCGCTGGACGTAGTGCGCCAGAGGCTCGCCGGCGCCAGTCGCCTCGAGCGCTTCGACGTCCTCGCCGCCGTCCGCGACGAGCAGCTCGTGTCGGACGCCGATCTGCTCGAGCAGCTGGCGCCGCCG
>Ga0157377_10001157_pt1 | contig 11181 bp, 6 predicted proteins | sample M55metaG_FD_121116 | JGI IMG/M metagenome (GOLD analysis project Ga0157377, IMG submission 121116) | Miscanthus rhizosphere microbial communities from Kellogg Biological Station, Michigan, USA - M5-5 metaG | ecosystem: Host-associated > Plants > Roots > Rhizosphere > Soil | place: USA: Michigan...
GCGTTCTGGACACCTGGCCATGGACTGATCGTTACGACCGGCCAGTCGCTGCCGAATGCGAGTTTGCCGCCTGTGCTTTCCACGCTTCGCCACGGCCACGCACGGCTAACCCGATCCGGGCCGGCGGCAACGGCCCAGACTTTCAGAGTGTCTTCGTTCGGGTCTGTGTGCAAAGGTTGGAAACTGGCAATTACCCCAAGCTTCCCAAAACGAGGGATGTCTTCGGCAGTGATTGTTTCGATATGCTCGATGCGAGGACGATCATCAGTTGAGTGATTCGTTCTCTGCGCGTTCTCGTATGCGTCGAGCGCCGTTCGCACCGCACGGTCTCCAATGGCATGCGTGAAAATCTGTAGCCCTCGTTTGTCGAGTTCTGCGATCGCTTGCTTGTACTTATCAGGGTCCCAAAACAGTTTTCCACTTTGTGAGGTGTCGTCGGCATATGTCCCGAGCATGGCGGCCGTGTGCGCTTCCACTACGCCGTCAAGCATGGTCTTTACCGCGCCACCGGAAATCCATTCGTCGTTGTATTTCTTACGCGCCTGTTCGATTTTCTCAATCGCTTCAGGCTTCAATTCCGGAGGGTCCAGGAAGTAGGCGATGTACTGCCGGACAGTCAATTCGCCGTTTTTACGCAATTCGTCGTACAGATCGAGATACTCAAAGTCTCCGCCCGCGCTGTGAACACGCACGACACCGAGGCGGTTTGCTTCGTGCAACCCCTTTCGCAGCGCTGTCAATCTCTCTTCGCGCGTTGGCTTTGGCATCAAACGCTCGACCAGATCTCCGGCGGCTTCCTTGAGCGCGCCAGTTGCTTCGCCGTTGGCATCGCGAACGATCTTTCCATTCGGAGGATCTGGCGTGTTCCGATCGATACCAGCCATAGCCAGCGCTTTGCTGTTTGCCCAGGAGCTGTGACCGTCGTAAGCCACCAGGTAAACGGGGCGATCGGCCAGCACGTCGTCGAGTATCTTTTTGTTGGGAAGCGCCGTGGCTCCAAAGGTCGGATACTGCCATCCCATGCCGGTGATCCACGGTAACGTCGGATGCGCTGCCGCATAATCTTTTACGCGTTTTTGAATTTCTTCGATCGTGTTGGCACCAGTTAGATCAACCTGGGTCAACCCGAGAGACCCGCTCATGAAATGAACGTGGCAATCCGTAAAACCAGGCAGGACCAGCTTTCCTTTTGCGTCAATCACTTTTGTGGAGGCGCCTTTGTAGCTCTCTGCACTCTTGGCGTCTCCAACGAAAATGATTTTGTCAGCCCGAACGGCAATTGCTTCAGCCCACTTTTGCTGCGGATTGACGGTGTAGACCCGGGCATTGGTGATGATCGTGTCCGCAGTTTCTGCCGCGAGCAAGATTTGTGTGCCGAACGTTCCAAACGCCAACAACGCGTACATCACAATGACCAGACGACGGTTCGTTTTGTTCATAGGCCCCTGGGTGGATAGATAAGGTTGTGTAAAAAAAACGAATTCGTGCTCAGAAAGTGGGCGGCGTGTTGATCCACAATACCCACGTCTCTGTTTTTCCCGGATTCTTCCAGCGATGCGGTGTGTTGCTCTGGAAGTAGAAACTATCTCCTGGTTGTAGCTGATACTCTTCGTCTTCAAGAGCGATGTGTAATTCTCCACGCAAAAGGTACAGGAATTCTTCGCCATCGTGCGTGTATGGATCTCCGCTGCCTGACTGCGGAGCGATCCGAAAAAGATGCGGCTCCATGACGGTATTGCCCCAAGCGAGCAATTCCATTCGAACGCCAGGACCCGCTTCAAGGACCTTGCGTCGATCGGGGCGCACGAGCGGAGTGTTCGATTCCGCCGGATCAAAAAACTCCAGAATATTTGTGCGATAAAACTTCGCGAGGCGTCGCAGCGTTCCTACGGATGCACTCATCTGTGAGCGCTCGAGCGCGCTCAAGAATCCAACCGAGATGCCCGCCGCTTTCGCGACTGTGGCGAGGCCGAGTCCTCGCTTTGCACGCAACTGCCTGAGCCTGGGCCCGATCGTTCCTTTGCCGTTGTCGCGTGATGGTTTGACCATGCCATCCCGTTTCAACAGCTGAACGATCGCAGGCGCGTTCAAGCCTCGGACACGACGCAAATAGCGAGCGCGCTTGAGAAGACGTACATCTTCAGCAGAGTACAAACGATATTTGCTTTCGGTGCGTTGTGGACGCGTGAGGCCGAGGCTCTCCCACGATCGAATCGCAGAAGGGGAAACCCCTACCATTCGCGCGACGTCTCCGATTTTCAAGTAGGGTTTGGAATGATCAGGCTTCATGCGCTGCGACAGCCCCAGTTTGCACGCGGGATTAACGAATTGAAGACCTATTTTGTCCTTGACACAGTGCAGCCGGTTCTCTAACCTTGCGCGATTATAGCAAGGTTTGCGAGGCCAGCAAGCTGATTCCGTATGACCAAATTCCCCTTTGGTACTGGAGCTCCCATGTCGTACACGTTGCTGCGTCCGGCGACCCGCGCCCTGGTCGTCGTCCTCCTGAGTCTCATCTTTTCCACGTCACTTTTTTCGCAGAGTACTGGTGGCCGTCTGCTGGGCCGCGTAGCTGACCCGAGCGGCGCAGTTCTAGCCGGCGTGAAGGTGACTCTTGTTAACGAAGCAACTGGCGCCGATCGAAGCGTCACCACGAACGAGAGCGGCGACTACGTTTTTCTCGAAGTACCGCCGGCTGCTTATCGAGTGGAGTTTGAGCAGGCGGGGTTCAAAAAGAATCTGCGCAAAGACGTGACGGTCGAGATCAACCAGGTGCTGACTTTAAACATGACCATGCAACTGGGCGAGGCCCGGGAGGTCGTGGAGGTAACGTCGGAAGCGCCCCTGGTTGAGACGACAAGCACCCAACTGGGCGCGGTCGTTAACGAACGCGCAGTTTCACAACTGCCACTCAATTCACGAGACACCTACCAACTGCTGTCGCTGCAGCCCGGCGTACAGTCGCAGACTGGTACGGACCTGTTTTACGGGAGCGATCGACCCGGTGTTGTGTCTGTCAATGGCGGTCGCGGGAGGTCGAACAACTTTAGCGTGAATGGCGGCGATGCTAACGACCAGTTCGCTAACTTGCCGGCCGTTCAGCCATCACCCGACTCGATTCAGGAATTCCGTGTTCTCACTAATACGTTCGATGCGGAATACGGGCGCAACTCAGGGGCCGTGGTTAACGTTGTCACCAAGTCGGGCACGAATGAGTTCCATGGAAACGTCTACGAATTTTTCCGCAACAAGGTGCTGAATTCGCGCGGCTACTTTGACATCGAAAAGCCCGATTCTAAACAGAATCAATTCGGGGGTACTTTCGGTGGCCCGATAAAGAAGGATCAAACTTTCTTCTTCACGTCCTACGAGGGCCGGCGCATTCGGAGGGGAATCTCGTCGGACGCGGTGGATGTTCCCTCGGCCGACGAACGTCCCAGCGCAGATCACCCATTCGGATTTTTTGACGGAGATCCCTTTAGCGGATCGATCGGAGACGACAAAGTCGCGGAAGTTCTCAACGGCCGTCCCGGGTGTTCTGATGCTGCAGGCGGCACTATCGAAGCAGGCGCGAACTTTGCCGACATTTTTCCCGGCAACGTGATCCCCGTCGAGTGCATGGATCCGGTTGCCGTGGACTTGATGAACCAGTACGTTCCACTCGGAAATCGGCCCGATGGATCGTTTCAGACCGTATCTGGGATACATAAGGATCGTACTGACCAGTTCACAGCAAAAATCGATCACCGCATCAACGACCATCAAAACCTGAACGTTTACTACTACCTCAGCGACAGTACCTTATTTGATCCGTATTCGCGTTTTCAAGCCGGAGGCGCAACCGTACTAGATTTTGGTGCCAACACTGCGGAACGTTACCAGCAGTGGAATCTTGCCCACAACTGGACGATTACAAACAGCGTTGTGAACGAAGCTCGCTTCAATTATTTCCGTGAATCGCAGGGCACGTTCCTCCACCCGCAGAATACCAACCTTGTTCAAAACTCCTGTGCCACCGTCTCACCTGATGCTTGCTTTAATGACGGCACGCCCGGAAATCCGACTGGTATTCACCCTGGGTTGGGGGCAGCGCGCGAGGGAGTGCCGTTCATCTCGGTCTCCGGCGGATTCAATATCGGCAACAACTTCGAGGGAGAAATTCCACAAACGGGTAACAGTTTTCAGTGGAGCGATAACCTTAGCTGGGTGAAGGGCACCCACACCATGAAGTTCGGGGGCGATGTTCGACGCCAACGCTTCGATCAGCTCCTCTATTACAACGTCAACGGCCTCTACAGCTACTACGGTGGAGGGAATAACGACGTCGGTTATTCCAATGACCTGATTCCAAATTATTTGCTTGGCCTTCCGGACACATTCAGCCAAGGCTCAGCGCAAAGCGAGAACATCCGGAGTACCATCTTCTCCCTGTTTGCACAGGACAGCTGGAAGATCCGTCCAAATTTGACCGTCAATTACGGTCTCCGATGGGAATTGTTCACGCCGCTAACCGACATCAGCGGGCACGTGCAAAGCTTTCGACCGGGACAGACCAGCACAAAGTATCCCTGCACCTTCACGCTGCCAGAAAATTGCCCAGTGGGTCTCCAAGTACCTGGAGATCCCGGTGTGCCGGCCGGTTTGACATCCACCTATTACAAGACGTTTGCCCCGCGCCTGGGCATCGCCTACAGCCCCGGAACTTCCGGGAAGACCAGCATTCGTGCAGGCTGGGGTATGTTCTACAACCCCATGGAGCAGTTGGTGCTTGAGCAATTCGCTGCTGAACCTCCATTTGGCGGAAGCAACATACTGAACGCTCCACTCTTCAATACTCCGTACCAACTCCAAGACGGTTCGGATCCCAAGCCAAATCCTTTCAACGGCATCATCACTCCACCGGCTGGGCAGGATCCTGATTGGCAACGTTATCGGCCCATTCTTCTTTATGGGCAGTTTCAACCGCATCTGCGCACGCAATATTCAGTGCAGTACAACTTGAATCTTCAGCGCGAGATCGCCAGAGACCTCGTCTTTCAAATCGGATATGTCGGCTCGCAGGGTCATCGTTTGCTGGCGAGTCACGATGTGAATTTCGGAAATGCGCAGACTTGCCTTGACCTGCAAGCTGTTTCCGACTCCACAGGCGACGGCGACCTCGCGTGCGGCCAGTTCTATGCTGACAGTTCGTTCTTCATTCCAGGCGGGACGGTGCTACCTACCGACTTCCACCTACCGTACGCTCAAAACCATTCTGTACTGCCGGCGGGTTCAACAGTGGGGGCCGACGGAATCACACTTGTTGGCCTGCGCCCCTACTCCTCTCCGAATTGTGACCCGCTGTCCGGGTCAGGTTGCCCGACGGACGACACCCCGGTATTCTCCAGCATTTTCGCTGAAGACACGATTGCCAACTCGAATTACAACTCGCTGCAAGCGAGTCTGGAAAAACGCTTCTCGAACGGTCTGCAATTTCAAGCGGCTTATACCTTCAGCAAATCATTTGATCAGGCATCGAGCTTCGAAGGCGAACTGAATCCGCTCGACTTCAATGGAACGTACTCGCTCTCACAATTTGACGCGCGTCACAGATTCATCTTTAGTTATTTCTGGGCGCTGCCCGTTCCGCGCTACTCAGGATTTGCGGGAAAGATCTTGAATGGATGGGACCTGTCGGGCATCTACTCGTTCCAGACCGGATTCCCAATCCGCATTACGTCTTCCGCCGATAACGAACTAATGTACAGCGCGTTCTTTGAATATCCTGGTGAACCGGATCAGCTGCGGCCGTTCCGCACAAATGATCCCCATGCCACTGGGTGCGCGCCCGAAACAGGGCCGACGGATCCAAGCGGCAGCGGAGCCGAGTGCGACCCTGTGACTAACCAGTATTTCGATCCGAACATCTTTACCGAAAATACCTCTGTGGTTCCTAGCCTATTGGGCCGTATTGGCAATGCCAAACGCACACTGTGCTGTGGACCTCCAATCAACAATTTGGATTTTGCCCTGCACAAAGTCACGCCCATTACGGAAAATACCCGTGTGGAATTCCGCGCTGAGATCTTCAATGCTTTTAACCACACACAATTCGCAAATCCTGACGGCAATTCGACCGACGGCTCTGATTTTGGCCGTATCAAGCGCGCTCGCGACCCGCGCCTTGTACAATTTGCAGTGAAGTTCTTCTTCTAAAGCTCGACGCCCGGGCGGCTACCCCGTCCGGGCTAATCTAATGGCCGCCACGGCCTGAGTATTCCGGAGATTCCAGATGTATCCCGAACTGCAGAAAGAGCTCGAGACTTTCGAGCGCCGCACGCCGAAGTCCGCCGAAGCTCACAAGAAAAACCTCAAACGCCTACCACTCGGCGTCGCCAGTAATTACCGCGCCTATGATCCTTACCCGATCTTTGTCGCCGAAGCGTCCGGCAGTAAATTCCGCGATCTCGACGGCAACGAATACATTGATCACAATCTGTGCTTTGGCACTTTGATGGCTGGGCACTCGCATCCCGCGGTGGTCAAAGCCGTCCAGGACCGGATCACGAAGGGCACAGCGTACGGCATGCCCCATAACATGGAGTGGGAACTAGCCGAAGAAATCTGCACGCGTTTCCCAGTCGAAATGTGCCGCTTCGCTTCGTCAGGGACGGAAGCTACCATGCACGCCGTGCGTTTAGCTCGCGCCGCCACCGGTCGCGACAAGATCATTAAGTTTGAAGGCGGATACCACGGCCTCCACGACTCGGCGCTTGTAAGCGTGAAGCCGCATCCTCCGCAAGATGATTTCGGCGATATCAAGAGTCCGAAGCAAGTTTCCGGTGGTCTCGGAGTCCCGAAGGCCAGCATTGGCAACGTGGTCATCTCGACCTTCAACGATCTTGAGACCGTCGAGCGGCGCTTCAAAGAAAATCCGAACGAGATCGCGGCCATCATCCTGGAACCGATCATGATGAACGTCGGTCTCTGCATGCCGCAGCCCGGCTTCCTGCAGGGACTTCGCGATCTCTGCGACAAGTATGGCGCGTTGCTGATCTTCGACGAAGTTAAAACCGGGGCGAAGCTCTGCTGGGGCGGAGCCTCGGAATATTTTGGTGTCAAACCCGACATGATTTGTCTCGCCAAGTCGATTGGAGGCGGGCTCCCACTTGCGGCGTTCGGCACACACAAGCGGGTTATGGACCTGATCTCCGATCACAAGGTATTCCATGGCGGCACTTACAACACAAACCCGATCTCGATGGCAGCGGGACTTGCAACCTTCCGCGAGATTCTGACCCGTGAGAATTACGCGCACGTCGAGAAAATCAGCAAGAAGTTGGTCGACGGCTATCGGCGCATCGTGAGCAAAGTAGGTCTACAAGGCTACGTTGCTTTTGCAGGAGCGAACGGAGCTTTGATGTTCGCGCCGCAGGAGATTCGTAACTACCGTGACTGGCTGGGTGTCGATACCGAGCTCTGGAAACACTACTGGTTCGGAATGGTGAATCGTGGTGTGATGGCGCAGCCCTATTGGTGGGATGAGCAGTGGACGATGTCGGTGCAACATACGGAAGCCGATATCGAAAAACATCTCGCGGCGCTGGAAGATCTGGCACCAGCGCTAGCAAAAGCCCAGCAGGAGCACGGCAAGACACCCGTCCTCGTTGCGCACTAGTTGTATCGGGTGAGGCGGATCCGTCTCGCCCGGTACTTGCTTTGTGTTTGTCATCCCGAGGTGCGCAGCGGCGCGGATTCAGCTTTTGCCGGCGTGAAGGCGGGCGCTCCTGAATTGTTCTTGTTTGCAGCGAAACGAAACACGAAACTTCCGGAGAATCTTTGTCGACCGAGATCCACGACGACCGGCCACATCTCAAGCGCGTACTCGGACGTTTTGATTTGGTACTGCTGTTCGTCGTTGCGGTTTTCAACCTGAACGTAGTTCCCTCGATTGCAGCGAATGGCGGTGTGACCGTCTGGCTTTGGATCGTTTCCTTACTGTTGTTTTTCTGGCCTCAAGGAATCGCCGTCATCGAACTAGCTCACCGATACCCGGGCGAAGGCGGCGTTTACCTCTGGGCCAAAGAAGTCTTCGGGGACTTTCACGGATTTTTGTCTGGTTGGTGCTACTGGACCAACAATATGCTCTATGTGCCGACGGTGATGCTCTACTTCGTCGGCGTCTCAGTGTTTGCCCTTGGCCCAACACACGCTGGCTTGGCGGACAACAAAGCGTTCGCGATGGCGGCCTCAGTCGGTCTTCTCATCCTTCTCACGATCATAAACATCGTGGGGCTGGGCGTAGGCAAGTGGTTGAACAACCTTGGTGCGATTGGAACGTTCATCGCTGCCGCTGTATTGATCGGCTTGGGAATCACAGTTTGGTCGCACCTGGGAACAACCGTTACCTCCGCAGATTTTCGCGTTCCCGCTGACCCGAGGTTTGTGCTGAATTCCTTCGGCGTAATTTGTTTCGGACTGGTTGGATTGGAACTCGCCTCGATTATGGGCGACGAAATTCGCGATCCGGCTCGGACCCTTCCGGGGGCGGTAGCCTGGGGCGGAATTATTTCAGGCGCGCTCTACATTGGTGCGACTCTGACACTGCTAATCGCGGTTGGGAAGAACGACATCAGTGTGCTGCAAGGTATTGTTCAAGCGGTCAGCCACATGGCCCAAGAAGTTGGGGTGACCTGGTTGATCGCGCCATTCGCCTTGATGCTGAGCCTGTCGATCGCAGGCATTGGATCCGCTTGGATGGGCGGTTCTGCCCGTATTCCGTTCGTCGCTGGTCTTGATTCCTATATGCCGTCATGGCTAGGCAGAGTTCATCCCAAGTACGCCACGCCGTACGCCGCTCTGATCGTCCAGGCTGTGGTTTCGCTCATCTTGATCGTAATCAATTTCACAGCCTCCGGCGGCGTGCAGGAAGCGTTCCAGACCATGCTGTCTCTGGCGGTTGTCTTGCAACTTGTCCCGTTTCTCTATGTATTTGCCGCGCTCGTGAAATTCGCGTTGCGAGAACAGACAAAGGTGGGACGTTACAGTCGCGGCACACTTTTGTTCGCAGGGATTAGCGGATTTCTGACAACCACACTCGGAATCACGCTTGCCTTTTTCCCAGCGAAGCAGATTACGTCCCTTTGGAAGTATGAAGCCAAAATGGTCGGCTTTACCATTGCGTTCCTCGCTTTGGCCGCGTTTTTCTTTTTTGTTTACGGCCGGCTGAAGGAACCGAAGTCCGCAGCGCTCGCGCAAAAGGATTTGGCCGCGCGCTCGACGTAAACATAGTAGGCGAACTGAAACAACTGCGGCTTCTGCCGCTGAGTTAGGAATTCCGGAGGTCCATATGCCAGGTGGAGTCAAAACCGACGTTCGCACTTATCAGATGTACATCAACGGTGAGTTTGTCGAAAGCGCGGGCAAGACGATGTTCGACGTGTACGACCCCTCGACCGAAGAGATCCTGGCGCAGGTCCCCGACGCGCAGTCGGAAGACGTGAATCGCGCCGTGGCTGCTGCAAAGGCCGCATTTGAAGATGGTCCGTGGCCTTCGACCACGCCCGCGGAGCGCGGTCGCATCCTGATGCGCCTGACCGAAAAGATTCGTCAGAACCAGGCGATGCTCGCGGAAATCGAATGCCGCAATTCCGGTAAACCGATCGTGGAAGCGGAATACGACATCGGAGATGCCGCAACTTGCTTCGAATACTACGGCGGTTTAGCGAACAAGGTGGTGGGCTATGTGAATCCGGTTCCTGACAACGCGCTCAGCCTCTCACTCAAAGAGCCAGTCGGTGTTGCCGGACAGATCATTCCATGGAACTACCCGCTTTTGATGGCCGCTTGGAAACTAGCTCCTGCGATTGCCGCTGGATGCACGTGTGTCCTAAAACCCGCTGAGCAAACACCGCTGACCGTGCTTGAAGTGGCGAAATGGTTCGAAGAAGTCGGTCTCCCCAAGGGGGTTGTTAACGTCATCACCGGTTTCGGAGAAACCTGCGGTTCGCCGCTCGTCAAACATCCGGACGTAAACAAGATTGCTTTTACTGGATCGGCTTCAGTCGGCAAGATCATTGTGAAAGAAGCTGCGGACACCATCAAGCGCGTCACCCTTGAACTCGGTGGGAAGTCACCCAACATCTTCTTCGCCGACGCCGATTTCGAAGCCGCCATCGACGGAGCACTCTTCGGTGTTTTCATCAACCAGGGCGAAGTCTGCTCGGCGGGAAGCAGAATTCTTGTGCAGAAATCCATCTATAAGAAATTTGTGGATGCGATGGCCGAGAAAGCGAAGAAGATCACGCTCGGTCCGCCGCTGGAGCGCGACACAAAGATGGGCGCTCTCGTCAGCAAAGAGCAGTACGATCGCGTGCTTTCTTATCTAGATGTCGGCAAGAAGGAAGCCAAAGTAGCTTCGGGCGGGGGCCGGTCCGAGAAATTTGCCAAGGGCTACTTCGTGCAACCTACTATCTTCTACGACGTTGACAATAGCGCTCGGATTGCACGAGAGGAAATTTTCGGGCCGGTTGCTACCGTCATTCCGTTTGACGATGAAAAAGATGCGATGAAGATCGCCAACGATTCCCCCTACGGGCTCGCGGCGGCTGTCTGGACGCGTGACATCTTCAAAGCGATGCGTACCGTAAAAGCACTGCGCGCCGGGATCGTCTGGGTTAATCATATGCAGCCCACCTACGTCGAAGCGCCGTGGGGAGGCTACAAGCAATCGGGCTTTGGCCGCGAACTTGGGCCATGGGGTATAGAAGAGTATCTGGAAACCAAACAGGTTCACATCAACCTGAACGAAGCCCCGATAGGCTGGTACTGAAACCTGGTTCTCAGTTCGCAGATGTCAGTTCTCAGCGAGTCTGAGGAAGCCCGGATAATTAACTGAGAACTGAGAACCGAGAACTGCATTATGCCGACTATTCGACTCCGCACCGACATCCCTGGCCCGCGCTCGCAGGCCCTGATGAAGCGTCGCCAAGCCGCTGTCGTGCACGCCGCCTATCACGCTACCCCAGTCTTCGTCGCTAAGGCCGATGGCGCAGTGGTCGAAGATGTCGATGGCAATCGCCTCATCGACTTCGCTGGAGGTATTGGTTGCCTTAATACTGGACACCGCGCGCCGACGGTGATTGAAGCAGTCCGTCGCTAGCTGGACCAGTTCCTGCATACGAGCTTTAACGTATTGCCTTA
>Ga0157377_10001158_pt1 | contig 11181 bp, 11 predicted proteins | sample M55metaG_FD_121116 | JGI IMG/M metagenome (GOLD analysis project Ga0157377, IMG submission 121116) | Miscanthus rhizosphere microbial communities from Kellogg Biological Station, Michigan, USA - M5-5 metaG | ecosystem: Host-associated > Plants > Roots > Rhizosphere > Soil | place: USA: Michigan...
CGGGCGTTCAGGTGCGCGGGGTGGGCGACCTGGTCGGCGCCGAACGAGCAGCCGAAGCAGCCGCGGTCGGGCCAGCCGGTCACGTCGGGGTCGTAGAAGAAGCGGTAGAGGACGAGCTGCTTGCGCCCCTCGAACACGTCGAGCAGCGTCGCCGGGCCGTTCGGGCCCTCGAAGCGGTACTCCTTCTCGACCGGCACCCACGGCATCCGGCGGCGCTGGGCGGCCAGCGCATCGCGGGCGCGGGTCACCTCCTTCTCCTTGACCAGCAGCTCCTGGCGGGCGTCCTCCCACTCCTGCGGCGACACGATCGGCGGGGCGTTCATCGTTGCTCCTCCTCTTCGTTCAGGTACTCCTCGACGACGTCGAACAGGCGCTCCCACAGGGCGCGCTGGCGATCCATCCAGCTCGCGGCCTCCCCCAGTCCCTCCGGGGCCAGCGCGAGCCGGTGCTTGCGGCCCTCGATCGTGCGCGTCACGACGCCGGTCTCCTCCAGCACCTTGAGGTGCTTGGTGATCGCGGGCTTGGACACGCCGAACCCGGCGGTGGCGTCGCCGACAGTCGCCGGACCGGCGGCCAGGCGCTCGACGATCCCGCGCCGGATCGGGTGCGCGAGGGCCTTGAACGGATCGTTAACCATCAAGTGAACTGTAGCGATGGTCAGCGAGCTGCTGCTCGCCTGGCCCCGCGACGCGCCTGGCCGACCACGCTCCGGATCGAGCCGATCACCAGCTCGGGCTGCTTGAGCTGGATGTAGTGGCCGCTCCTCGTCGCGATGATGTGGCGCGTGTGGGGCACGAGCGAGGCGAGGTCGTTCTGGGACGCCTCGAAGGCCTGTTCGAGCTGAAGGATCGGAAAGTCCGGCGGCAGGCCGAACGGGTTCGGTACCCGCCGGCGATCGCGCGAATGCTCCAGCACGATCATCGGCATCGGCCGCAGCGGCTTGTCCACCCGCGCCTGCCACATCTCGGCGGCAGCGCTTTGGACCGAGACCTCGAGGTCCGGCTGGTTGATCTGCTCGGGGGTGAGCAGCGACAGATAGGCGCCGTAGTAGATCTCCTCGGCGGCGTCGATGGAGACGAAGCCGCGCACCTGGTGCGGGTAGGTGCCGGCGAACAGGCGCAGGATCATGCCGCCGAAGGAATGGCCGGCGAGCACGTAGGGCGGGCGGATGTGCGCCGCCACGAGGAGGTCGTGGAGCTCGGCGACGTCCTGCGCGACGGTGCGCGGTTGCGGCACGGGATCGCTGCGGCTCGGCGCTCCGTCCTGCAGGCTGGTGCCCGGGCGGTCGTACGTGCAGACGCGGGTCAAGCGGGCGACGGACGGAAGGACCTCCGGTTGGTGCGAGCCGGGGTTCCGGAAGCTCCAGATGTCGCCGCCGTTGCCTGCGCCCGACTCGAGGATGACCGTCGGGCTTCCACTGCCGCGGCACTCCATGTAGATCCTGCGCCCGTCGGGCAGCGTGACCAGCCCCGCGGTGGCCGACGCCGACGCCGCGAGGACGAAGGCGAGCGCCAACACCGACCAGACGACTGCGGCAATCCTCGCCGGACCAGCGCGCACGTGCGGAGCGTATATCGTCAAACCACAGACGAAGGAGAGGACACACCGTGACGCCCGCCTGGTCCGCGCAGCCGAGGCCGAGCTGAATTGGCCGACGCGCGCCAGGACGTCATCGTTGGATTCGACGGGTCGCCCCAGGCCGAGGACGCGCTCGGCCTGGGGCGTCGCCTGGCCGAGGCGATCAGCGCCCGGCTCGTGGTGGCCAACGTCTTCTTCCTGCCGCGCTCGCTCGACCCCGCGCGCCTGGCTGCGCACGAGCGGGACGAGCGCATGCGGGCCGAAGGGATGCTGACCATCGCGGCCGCGCGGGCCGACTACCCCGACGTCGAGTACGTGCCCGTGGGCAGCGCGTCGGCCGCGCGTGGGCTCCACGACCTCGCCGACGAGCGCGACGCCGTCGCCGTCGTGGTCGGCTCGACGGACCGGGGCGACATCGGAGCGGTGGCGCCGGGGAGCGTGGCCCGCCGCCTGCTCAGCGGCGCGCCGTGCGCGGTGGCGATCGCGGCGCGCGGGGGCACGGACAAGCTGGAGGCCTTCGGCGTCGCGTATGACGGCACGGACGAGAGCCGCGACGCGCTCGACGGCGCGGTGCGCCTGGCGCCGCGCGTGGGCGCGCACGTGGACGTGCTCGGCGTCGTCCGCTGGACGTCGACGCCGAACGAGCCCGGCGGCGTCGTCGCCGGCGACACCGGCGTGCCGGAGCAGCTGCGCGCCGACCTCCAGCGCCAGTGCGACGATGCACTGGACTCGATCCCGGAAGCGCTGCGCGGGTCGGCCCGCGTCCAGGTTGGCGATCCGGCCGAACTGCTCGCGGCGAGCTCGCGGGCCCTCGACCTGCTTGTGTGCGGATCGCGCAGCCACGGGCGCGTCCACCAGGTCCTGCTCGGCAGCGTGTCGGCACAGCTCGTGGACCGCGCCCGGTGCTCCGTGCTCGTCGTCCCGCGCGGCGGCCGGCGCGTGGACGAGAGCCGAATCCGTTGAGGACCGTCGTGCGCGCGCTGCCCGGCGCGCGCATGCTTTCGGCCTACCGCCCCGACTGGCTGCGTCGCGACCTCGTGGCCGGCCTCGTGCTGGCGACCCTGCTCGTGCCCCAGGGCATGGCGTACGCGCAGCTCGCCGGCCTCCCGCCGATCACCGGGCTCTACACGACAATCCTCTGCCTCGTCGGGTACGCCGTCTTCGGCCCGTCGCGGATCCTCGTCCTCGGGCCCGACTCGTCGTTGGGGCCGATGATCGCGGCGACGATCCTCCCCATCGTCGGCTCCAACGGCGATCCCGGCCGCGCCATCGCCCTCGCGTCGCTGCTGGCCCTGATCGTCGGGGCGATCATGATCGTGGCCGGCGTCGCGCGCCTCGGGTTCGTGGCCGACCTCCTGTCCAAGCCCACGCGCATCGGCTACATCAACGGGCTGGCGCTGACCATCCTGATCAGCCAGCTGCCCAAGCTGTTCGGCTTCTCGGTCAGCGGCGACGGACTGATCGACGAGGCGCGCGGGTTCGTCGAGGGCCTGGCCGACGGCAAGGCGGTCGGCGCCGCGGTCGCGGTGGGCCTGGCCAGCCTGGCGCTGATCCTGGTCTGCTCCCGCGTGCTTCCGCGCATCCCCGGCGTGCTCGTCGCGGTGGTGATCGCGATCGCCGCCTCCGGGGCCCTCGACCTCGGCGACCACGGCGTGTCGCTCGTCGGCACGCTGCCGTCGGGGTTCCCGCCGTTCACCGTGCCCGACTCGGCGTCCGACCTGCCGCTGCTGGTGGCCGGCGCGGTGGGCATCGCCATCGTGGCGCTGGCCGACACCATCTCAACGGCGTCGGCGTTCGCCGCGCGCACGGGCCAGGACGTCGACGGCAACGGCGAGATGATCGGCATCGGCGCGGCCAACGTCGCGGCCGGGTTCTTCCAGGGCTTCCCGGTGAGCACGAGTGGCTCGCGCACGGCGGTGGCCGAGCAGGCGGGCGCCAAGACCCAGCTCACCGGCGTCGTCGGCGCGGCGGCGATCGTGCTCATGCTCGTGTTCGTGCCCGGGCTGCTGCGCAGCCTCCCGCAGCCGACGCTGGCCGCCGTCGTCATCGCCGCGTCGCTGTCCCTGGCCGACATCCCGGGCCTGGTGCGGCTGTGGCGCCAGCGCCGCGTGGAGTGCCTGCTTTCGGTGGCGGCATTCCTCGGCGTTGCCCTGGTTGGTGTGCTCGAGGGCATCGCCATCGCGGTCGTCCTGTCGATCCTCAACGTGTTCCGACGGGCCTGGTGGCCGTACTCGACGACGCTGGGCACGGTCCCGGGCCTGGCCGGCCAGCACGATCGCGAGCTGCATCCCGAGGCCGAGGAGATCCCCGGTCTCGTGATCTTCCGCTTCGACGCGCCGCTTCTGTTCGCCAACGCGCGCACCTTCCGCGACCACATCCGCGCGCTCGCCGCGGCCGACCCACGCCCACGCTGGATCGTCATCGCCGCCGAGCCGATCACCGACGTGGACACGACGGCCGCGGACATGCTCCACGCGCTCGACGAGGAGCTCAACGCTGCCGGCACGAACCTCGTGTTCGCCGAGCTGAAGGACCCGGTGCGCGAGAAGCTCGAGCGCTACGAGCTCATCGGCCACCTGGACCCCGACCACTTCTTCCCCACGCTGGAGGCCGCCGTCGCGAGCTTCGACGGCGGCCGGCGAGCGCAACAGAACTCTTAGGCAAATCCGACACGCGGGGGGCACCGTGCGCGCATGCACCTGTCTCCGCTCCCCGGGCTGCTCATCGGGTTGCTCGTGCTCGTCGCCGTGGCGTCCGTGGCCGTGACCATCGCGGCCGGCGGGTCGAGGAGCGCCGCGCCCGCGCCCACGCAGCAGGTGGTCGTCCGGCCGTTCAACGACGACGGAATGCGCCACGAGGACGGGGACCGGCACGGGTTCCGCGACGGCCGGCGGTGAGCCGGCGACCGCGGAGCTTCGACCGCGTCGTGCTCGTCGCGGCCTACGCGGTGGTCCTGCTGGCGCCGATCGCGCTCATCGCCGGCGTGGTCAAGGCGGGTCCGCGCGGGCCGCTCGTGGTCTTCGCGGACGCGCTGGGCTTCGCGGCGCTGTCGCTGCTGGCGCTCCAGGTCGTGGTCTCGGGGCGGTCGTCGACGACCACGCGCGCGTTCGGGCTGCGGCCCGTGCTGGCGCTGCACCGCCAGGCCGGCGTGGCGGTGCTCGTGCTCGTCGTGATCCACGTCGTCGCGCTTCTGGCCGACGACCCGTCGCGCCTGGCCCTCTTCGACCTCGCCACGGCGCCGGGGCGCGGGCGGGCTGGCGAGCTCGCCCTGGTGGGCCTGATGGCGTTGCCGCTGCTGACCGTATGGCGGGTGCGCATGCGCGTGAGCTACGAGGGCTGGCGAGGGCTCCACCTCGCGCTGACCGCGGTCGTGGTCGGCGCCGCCTTCGCGCACGTGATGTGGGTGCACGCCTACACCTCGGCGCCGGTTGTGCGCTGGTCGGTGGTGGCGCTCGTGCTCGCCACGGCCGCGGCGCTGTTCTGGCTCCGCGTCGCGAAGCCCTACGTCACCGCCGTCCGGCCCTACCGCGTGCTGGCGGTGCGGCGCGAGCGCGGCGACGCGGTGACGGTCGAGCTGGCCGCCGACGGCCACGACGGCCTGCGCTTCGAGCCCGGCCAGTTCGCGCGGCTGCGCGCGGCCGCGTGCCTGTACGGCCTGGACGACCACCCGTTCACGCTGAGCTCGAGCCCGCGCCATCCGGAGCGCCCCGCGTTCACGGTCAAGGCGCTGGGCGACTTCAGCGCCTCGCTGGCCGACCTCGGCGCGGGCACGCGCGTGCTTGTCGACGGCCCGCACGGCGAGGGCGTCCATACCCCCGCCGGCGGCGGGCTGCTGCTGGTCGCGGCCGGCATCGGCATCACGCCGGCGCTCAGCGTGCTGCGCGCCGCGGCCGAGCGCAACGACCCGCGCCCGCTCGTGCTCCTCTACGGCAGCCGGCGCTGGGCCGACATCACGTTCCGAGAGGAGCTCGAGCTGCTCGAGCACCTCGTGCGCCGGCTGCGCGTCGTCCACGTGCTCTCGCGCGCCGAGCCCGGCTGGCCCGGCGAGTGCGGCCGCATCGGCCCGGCCGTGCTGCGTCGCCACGCGCCTCCCGACCTCGCGCGCTGGAACGCCCTGCTGTGCGGGCCGCCGGCGATGGTGGCCGAGTCCGAGCTCACGCTGCAGCGCCTGGGCATGCGCCGGGCCGCCATTCAGGCCGAGGGCTTCGGGTAGGCGCTACGGTCCGCCGCGCCTCTCGACCCCGCCCAAGGAGCCCCCATGAAGGCCGTGACCTGGAATGAGCCCGACGCCGCCCCCGCGCTGCGCGACGACCTGCCCGAGCCCACCGCCGACCCCGGCCAGGTGGTGGTGCGGGTCCACGCCTCGTCGCTGAACCCGGTCGACAACGCCATCGCCGCCGGGATGCTGCAGGGGGTCATGCCGCACGAGTTCCCGGTCACGCTGGGGCGCGACCTGGCCGGCACGGTCGAGGCGGTCGGGGACGGCGTGTCCGCGTACGCGTCCGGCGACGCCGTGCTGGGCATGGTCCCGGCCATCGGCGCGACGATGCACGACGGCGCCTGGGCCGAGCTCGTGGCCATCTCCCAGGAGCTCATCGCGCTCGCGCCCGACGGCGTCGACACCGCCATCGCCGGCGCCGCCCCGCTCGTCACCGTCACCGCGCTGATGTGCGTCGAGGCGATCGCCCCCTCCGCGGGCGAGACCGTGCTCGTGATCGGCGCGGCCGGGGGCGTGGGCACGGTGGTCGTGCAGCTCGCCGCCGCGGCGGGTGCGCGCGCGGTCGCCCCTGGCATGCCCGAGGACGAGGCCTACCTGCGCGACCTCGGCGCCGCCGAGGTCCTGCCCCGCGACGGCGAGGCGCCCGACGGCGTCGACGCGATCGTCGACCTCGTCGGCTCGAGCCCGGACGCGCTCGACGCCGCCTTGAGCGACGGCGGACGCATCGCCTCGGCCACGAACAGCGCCGGCGAAGGGCCCGGACGCACGAACGTCCAGTCCTCGGCGGCCGAGCCCGAGCACTTCCGCCGCGTGAGCGAGCTCCTCGCCGATGGCAACCTGAAGATCCCGATCCAGGCTCGCTACGAGCTCGCCCAGGCGGTCGAGGGCCTGCAGGACCTCGCCAACGAGCACACCCAAGGCAAGCGCGCGCTGCACGTGGCCTGATCAGGTGCGCAGCGCCAGCACGGCGGCGAGATCATCGGCCTCGGCGGCGGTCTTGTCCTCGCGGTAGCGCAGCACGCGGGCGAACCGCAGCGCGACGCCGCCGGGGTAGCGCGGCGAGGTCTGCACCCCGTCGAAGGCGATCTCGACGACGAGCTCGGGGCGGACGGTGACGACGATCCCGTGGCGCTCGACCTCGAGCTCCTGCAGCCGCTCGGTCTGCCAAGCGAGCATCGCGTCGGTCAGCCCCTTGAACGTCTTGCCCAGCATCACGAAGCCGTCGCCCTCGACCGCCCGCGCCCCGAGGTGGAGGTTGCTGAGCCAGCCGCGCCGGCGCCCGTGCCCCCACTCGGCGGCGAGGATCACGAGGTCGAGCGTGTGCCGCGGCTTGACCTTCAGCCACGCGGCCCCACGGCGGCCGGCGGCGTAGGGCGCGTCCAGCGCCTTGACGACGACGCCCTCGTGGCCGGCGGCCAGCGCGGCGTCGAAGTGGGCCTGGGCCTGCGCCGGGTCGGCGGTGATCGCGCGGGGCACGCGGACCGGCTCGGGCACGGCGGCGGCCAGCGCCTCGGCCCGCCGGGCCAGCGGCGCGTCGAGCAGGTCCTCGCCGTCGACGTGCAGGGCGTCGAACAGCACCGGCACCACGCCCGGCGCGCCCGACGCGATGCGCGAACCGGTGACCTGGAACGGCTCGGGCCGCCCGTCGGCGCGCAGGGCGATCGCCTCGCCGTCCAGCACCGCGCTGCGGGCGTCGAGGGCAAGCGTGGCGGCAACGACCTCGGGCAGCCGCGACGTCAGGTCGTCCAGCGAGCGCGAGAAGACCGCCACGTCGTCGCCGTCGCGGTGGACCTGGATGCGGGCGCCGTCGAGCTTCCAGTCCACGGCCCCCTCCCCCACCTTCTCCATCGCCTCGCCCAGCGAAGCGCCCGGCGACGCGAGCATCGGGCTCAGCGGCCGGCCGAGCTGGAGGCGGAAGTGCTCGAGCCCGGCCTCGCCCTCGCGCAGCGCCGCCTCGGCCACCACCCGCGGGTCGCCGCAGAGCATGGTCGCCCGGTCCACCGCCGCGCGCGGGATGCCGGTGGCGGCCGCGACCGCGTCGGCCATCACGCCGGCCAGCGCGCCCTGGCGCAGGTCGCCGGCCACCAGCCCGCGCAGGAACGCCTGCTCGGGCGCGGTCGCGCGGGCGAACAGGGCCGTGACCGCCTCGCGCCGCGCCGCCTGCGAGCCCGCTCCCTCGAGCGCGGCGATGCCCGCGAACGCGGCGTCGACCTCGGCGACGCCGAGCTCCGGCGCGATCGCCGGCGGCGGCAGCTCGCGCAGCGTCGCCCAGCCGACGCCGGTGCGCCGCTGGCGCAGCTCGCCGCTCAGGAAGGCGACGCCGGGCTCGATCTCCCCCGGTCCGAGCTGGCGCAGCGCAGCGCCGAGAAGCTCGGCCTTGCGCTTGCGCGAGCGGGTGGCGCCGACGGCGGCGGAGGTGGCGGCGAGCTCGGAGAAGAGCACGCCACCATCGTGCTAGGTCCGGACGCGGACCGTCAGGTCGCTGTTGTTGCTGTTGCCGACCCCGGCGCTGGTCACGGTCCCCCGGGCGCCCACGTACTTGCCCGTGCCGCCGTTGATCGGCACGACGGTCGGCGCGTTGCCCATGAAGTCGAAGGTCACGTTGACCCGGGTGGCCAGCAGCATCGACCCGCCGATCGCGAGCTGCGCGTTGCAGGTCGCCACGGTCTGGGTCGTGAACGCGCAGTCGATGTGGTCGGACGCGGTCCAGTCCTTGGCGTGGCGCTTGCTGTTGCCCACGTAGTCGCGGTCGGTGCCGTTGAACTGCGCGCCCGGCCCGATCGTGCTCGGGTCCATCAGCGGCTGGCCGTCGGCGCCGAGGAACTGCTGGCCGGTCGACTTCGAGAAGAACCGCAGCGTGTCCGCCTGCGCCGTGGCGGGCACCGCCACCGCGCCCAGGACGGCGCTGCACCCGACGGCCGTGAGCACGGCGGCCAGGCGCCTGTCGATCTGCTTCACGACAAACCTCCCTGTCGGTGAAGGACAACCGTTACAGGCGCTGTGCAGTGGGGCGGATGAGGATCTCGTTAAGCGTCATCCGGTGCGGTCGCGTCACCGCGAACGCGATGACCTCGGCGACGTCCTGCGCGGTGATCGCGAGCTCGTCGTACATCGTCTCCGCCGCCTCCTTGGCCGCGGCGTCGGTGATGTGGTCGGTGAGCTCGGTGGCGACGGCGCCGGGCTCGATCAGGGTCACGCGCACGGCGGGCTGGAGCTCTTGGCGCAGCGCCTCCGACCAGCCGTTCATCCCCCACTTGGTGGCGGCGTAGACCGCGTTGCCGGGCCGGGCGGTGCGCCCGGCCACCGACGACAGGTTGATGAGGTCGCCCTCGTGCTCGCGCAGCTGGTCGAGGAACACCTCGGCGGTGGTCATCGCGCCCAGCAGGTTGACGTCGATCATCTGCCGGATCTCGGCCTTCTGCTCCGAGGAGAACGGCCCCAGCAGCATCACGCCGGCGTTGTTGACGAGGATGTCGGCGCCGCCCAGGTCGGCGTCGACGCGCTCGGCCGCCGCGACCATCGCGTCGCGGTCGGTGACGTCGGCCGCGATGGCGACGACGCCGTCACCGAGCTCGGCGGCCAGCGCCTCGATGCGGTCGGTGCGGCGGGCCAGGAGGGCGAGGCGGTGGCCGGCGACGGCCAAGGCGCGGGCGGTCGCCTCGCCGATGCCGGAGGACGCGCCGGTGATGACCGCGACGCGGCGGGGATCTGTGTTCGTGCTCATGCAGCGGGTTCTACCCGCCGCGGCACGGGCTCCAGCGCGCTGCGCCGTGGGAAGGGCACGAGCGAGCCGCGCTCCTCGTCCCACAGCTTGAGCCGCAGCGCGTGGGCGCTGCTGGCGATGGTGACCACCGGCGTGCGCGCGAACATCGCCTGCTCCTCGTGCGCGCGGCGCAGGTTGTAGTTCGGGATCTTCGCGCTGAGGTGGTGCACGTGGTGGTAGTTGGCGTTGCCGACCACCCAGGCCAGCGGCCGCGGGAGCTCGAGGAACGAGCTGCCCTGCAGCGCGGCGAGCTCGAAGTTCCAGTCGCCCCCAACCTGGTAGTAGGTCTCCTCGTACTGGTGCTGGATGTAGAGCATCCAGGCGCCGACCGCCCCGGCCACCACGAGCATCGTGCCCTGCATGATCAAGAAGGTCTGCCAGCCCGCGAGCAGGCCGAGCCCCACCGCCCAGACAACCAGGGCGAGGTTGGTCAGCACCACGCTGAACAGCATTCGCCCGGTCATGCCACGGCGCGGGAAGCGGCGCTCGAACAGGAACACCAGGCTCGGGCCGACACCCAGCAGCAGCACCGGGTTGCGGTACAGGCGTTAGCCCAGCCGGCCCATGCTCGACGCGCTGCGGTATTCGGCCATGGTCATCGTGCGCACCTCACCGGGCCCCCGCTTGTCCAGGTTGCCATTGTTGGCGTGGTGGAGGCTGTGCTGGCGCTGCCACCAGCGGTACGGCGTCCACAGCAGGAACCCGAGCAGGTAGCCCCAGCGCACGTTGGCCGCCCGCGACCGGAACAGCGCGTTGTGGGTGAGGTCGTGGAAGAACGAGTACATGCGGATGAGGATCGCCGCGCCGACCACGCCGAAGACCACGGCCAGCCACGGCGCCGGCTGCACGAGCGCCGCCAGCCCCCACAGGGCCAGGTAGGGCACCACGACGCTGGCGATCTGGCCCAGGCTGCGCCGGTGGTCGATCCTCAGGTAGGGCGCCAGGTCGCGCTTCCAGGTCGCGCGGCGGGGGAGGGTCGAAGCGGCCATCGCCTGGTCCTTCGTGCGCGGCCCGCCATGCGGATCATCGCGCTACAGCGCGTCGGCCCGCGCCAGGAGCAACTCGCGCTCGGGCTCGTTGGCACACAGGTCGGCCGCGCGCAGGAACTCGGCCCGCGCCTCGGCGTCGCGGCCGAGGCGCTCGAGCAGGTCGCCGCGGACGGTCGCCAGCAGGTGGTAGTCGCGCAGCGCGCGGTCGCCGGCCAGCGCGTCGACGAGCTCCAGTCCCGCCTCGGGGCCGAAGGCCATCGCCACCGCCACCGCGCGGTTCAGCTCGACCACGGGCGAGCCGGTGAGCGCCGCCAGCCCGTCGTACAGCGCGACGATGCGCAGCCAGTCGGTGTCCTCCACGCTGCGGGCGCGCGCGTGGCAGGCAGCGATCGCGGCCTGCAGCGTGTACGGCCCGAGCGCGCCGGCGAGCTTCTCGGCCCGCCCCAGCGCGGCCAGCCCGCGCTGCACGAGCAGGCGGTCCCAGCGGGCGCGGTCCTGGTCGGCGAGCAGCACCGGCTCGCCGCCGGGCCCGACGCGCGCCCGCAGCCGTGAGGCCTGCAGCTCCATCAGCCCCAGCAGCCCGTGCACCTCGGGCTCGCCCGGCATCAGCCCGGCGAGGATGCGGCCCAGGC
>Ga0157377_10001163_pt1 | contig 11149 bp, 10 predicted proteins | sample M55metaG_FD_121116 | JGI IMG/M metagenome (GOLD analysis project Ga0157377, IMG submission 121116) | Miscanthus rhizosphere microbial communities from Kellogg Biological Station, Michigan, USA - M5-5 metaG | ecosystem: Host-associated > Plants > Roots > Rhizosphere > Soil | place: USA: Michigan...
GCCTGCGGCGGGAGCTCGAGCGAGGACACCGCCAAGACCACGGTCTGCAACGCGCGGGCGGACATCTCGAAGCAGGTGGACCAGCTCAAGGCGCTGACGCCGGCGACGTTCACCACGGAGGCCGCGACCAAGAGCCTGAGCGCGATCCGCTCCGATCTGAACGACATCAAGGGCGCGCGGTCCGAGCTGTCGGACGATCGCCGCCAGCAGGTCCAGCAGGCCAACCAGCAGTTCGCCGGCAAGGTCCAGGATCTCGTCAAGCAGGTCTTCCGATCGACATCGGCCGCCGACGCGAAGAGCCAGATGACGGCCGGCTTCCAGGATCTCGCCGACACCTACAAGCAGACGTACGCGCGCGTCGACTGCAGCTGACGAAGGAGATTGCACATGCCACTTGGTCGTCGTCGCCGTCCTCTCATGCGGGCCGCCATGGTCGGCGGTGCCGCCTACGCCACGGGCAAGCACGTGCAGCGCGGCCAGCAGCACGAAGCCGAGCAGGACCAGGCGATCGCGCAAACGCAGTCCCAGCCGGCCTACGCGGAGCCCGCGGCCTACGCGCCGCCGCCGCCTCCCGCGGCCTACGCGCCGCCGCCTCCAGCGCCGGCGCCGGCTCCCCCTGCGGCGCCCACGTCGGCCGCCGACCGCGTGGCCGCCCTCACACAGCTCAAGAGCCTGCTCGACGCGGGCGTGCTCACCGAGGCGGAGTTCCAGAGCGAGAAGCAGAAGATCCTCCAGGAGGCCTGAGCCATGCCGTTCGGACCCATGCAGATGCTCGTCGTCAGCTACGAGGGCACCGAGCTCAGCCCCGAGGTCGCTGCCGAGCTGAAGCGCCTGCGCGAGCACGACATCGTCCGCCTCGTCGACGTCCTCGTAGTGAGCAAGGCCGACGATGGGACGATCACCGCCGTGGAGGGGACCGACCTGACTCCTGACGAGTCGACCGAACTGGGTGCGATCGCCGGTGCGCTCATCGGCCTCGGCGCGGCCGGCGAGGAGGGGGCCGAGATCGGCGCGCTCGCGGGCGCGGAGGCGGCCGCCGACGGCGGAAGCCTCCTGGAGGGCGAGGTGTGGTACGTGGCCGACGCGATCCCGCCGGGCAGTCGCGCCGCCGTCGCCATCCTCGAGCACCGCTGGGCGATCGGGCTGCGCGACGCGCTCCTGGCCGCCGGCGCCCACGGGCTCGTGGACGCCTGGATCCACCCGAGCGACCTCATCGGGCTCGGCGCGGAGATGGCGCTCGAGGCCGAGGCCGAGAACGAGGCAGGGACCGGCAGCCCGGCCTGAGCGTCAACCGTCCAACAGGCCGCACGCTCGGGCGCGGGCGACCGCGTCCGAGCGGCAGGACACGCCGAGCTTGCGGTAGACGGCGTTGGCCTGCGTCTTGACCGTGTTCGCCGACACGAACGTCCGCTCGCCGATCTCGCGGAACGAGAGGTGAGTCGGGAGGTAGCCGAGGATGCGCAGCTCCGCCGTGGTCATCGAGACGGCGGGGGCGTGGCCGTCGGCGCCGAACCGGTCCAGCTGCCGCTGCACGTGATCCCGCGTCGCACCCAGGCCCGCGGCGTCGGGCGCGCGGTCGAGGATCCGCGCGGCACGGGCCAGATGGGCGTGGGCGACGACATGGTCGCTCAGCCGGAGCGCGGCCCGCGCGACGAGGAGGCTGACGTCGGCGTCGAAGCACGGCGTGAAGTCCGTCAGGGTGGCCTGCAGCCGCACCGCCTCGCGCAGGTCGTGCCCGGCGTCGTCGATGCGACCGCGGTGCGCCCGGACGGCCGCCGAGGCGGCGAAGACGAGCGCGGTGGTGCCGTAGTCGTCGAGCCCGTACCGGTCGACCTGCGCGCGCGCCCGCGTGACGAGCGCCGCGGCCTCCTCCCAGTCGTCGCGCTCCAGCGCCAGCACCGCGAGCTCCGCCAGGCACAGCGCATGCACGTGGGGGGCGGACACCGCCGCGCGGCGCGCGCCCTCCTCGAGCCGCACGACCGCCCCCGCGGCGTCGCCCACCAGGCGTGCCGCGGTGCCGGCGACCAGGCTGCACAGCGCGTGCCACGGCGCCTCGCCCGACTGCGCTGAGGCTGCCCGTTCCGCGTCGTCGCGCATGTGTCGCGGGCCGCCGTCGCCCAGCGCCGCCCGCAGCACCGCGAGGGCCTGCTCGACGTCGGCGTCCCGGGCGCCCAGGCGGCGGGCCCCCGCGACCGAGACCCAGTGCCGGACCATGTGGCCCTGCCCGAGCATGAGGTCGCGCAAGCCGGCGGCGACGGCGAGCGGCGGCTGCGCGGCGATCTGCTCCGGCGTGAAGCCGGCGAGCTGGTGCTCCAGCGCCGTGATCCGGCCCTGGGCGATCGCCGCGGGCAGCGCCGTCCAGACGAGGTCGCCCGCTCCCCGGAGGTCGCCGGCGAACACGGCGTGCCGGGTCGCCTCGTCCGTGTCGCCGGCCTGCCGGTGCCAGGCGCTCGCCCGCGCGTGCAGCCGCGCCTCGGCGGACGGCTCGGACCGGCGCAGCTCGGCCCGCAGCGCCGCGCCGATCAGACGATGGTGCCGGAACCGCTCATCCGTGCGGTCGAGCGCGACGAGCAGTCCGGCCGCGGCGAGCTCGCCGAGGAGCGTCGCGGAGCCGGTACGGCCGAGCAGTGCGTCGCACCCCGGCGCGGTGAGCACGTCGAGGATCGACGTCCGGACCAGGAAGGCCGCCCGGTCGGGCGGCAGGTCCGCGAGGATCTCGTCGCGCACGTAGCCCGCCACGAGCCGGTCCGCGCCGCCGAAGCGGCGCAGGTCGCCCGACTCGCGGGACCGCGCGGCGAGCGAGACGCCGACCGGCCAGCCCTCCGTCAGCTGCAGCACGCCGTCGGCCTCCTGGCGGTCCAGCTCGTGGCCGGCCCCCGCGAAGACCGCCAGGATCTCCTGGCGCGTGAGCGCGAGGTCGCTCGGCCCGAGCTCCGCGACGGCGCGCTCCACCCGCATCCGCGCCAGCGGGAGCGGCGGCTCGCGCCGCGAGCCGAGCGCAAGCGTCGCGTGTGGCGGCAGGTCGGTGGCGATGGCGCGCAGCGCCCGGAGCGCCGGCCGGGCCACGACGGCGTCGACGTTGTCGAGCACGAGCACGAACGGCCGGTCCGCGTCCACGTCCGCGCCGACGGCGTCGTCGACCGCGCGGGCCACGTCGGCGAGCAGCCGCCGCGCGTCGTTGTGGCGCCCGTCGAGCGCGATCCAGGCGAAGGGTCGCAGGTCGTGCCGGGCCCACTGCCGCAGGACGGTCGTCTTGCCCGAGCCCGCCGGGGCGACGAGCGCCACGATCCGCCCGCCGGGCTCCTCCTCCAGCCGTCGCACGAGCTCCGCGCGGCGCACCTCGGTCAGGTCCGGCCGGCGGAGCGCCGGGCCGGGGCGGCCGGCGCCCCACAGTGCGGGCGCCGAGTCCATCACCGCCGTTGCGACCATGGGCTCAGCATCCCGGCGTGCAGCGTGCCGCGGCAAGGGCGCATGCCTGCACATGGACGAGGGTGCGCACCAATGCGCGAGCGGGTGCTCGTTGCGCCGGCGCGGCGCGTCGCCACCACGCGCGCGCCCGCCTTCACCCCTTCTTGACGATGCGCATGGCTGCAGCCGCGCGTACGGTCGGCGCGAAGGATCGCATGAGTCTCGCTTCCGTAAGCCAGACGGAGACCGTCGAGGTGGCGGCCGACGCCTTCGTGTTCGGCTATCCGCTCGTGCTCGGCGACCGGATGCGGATCTGGATGACGGACGCCGCGCGGCCCGACCCGGTACGCATGCGGGCGCCCCCGAACGAGTTCGTGCACGCGCGCGAGGTACCGGGCGCCACCGCCGACGGCCTCGTCGCGCCGCACGCGGACACGCTGCGCAGCAGCGCCTGGCTCGACCTCGGCGACGGGCCCGTCGTCCTCCACGTCCCCGACACGTACGGGCGCTTCTACGCGCTCTCGATGATCGACCTGTGGTCGAACGTCTTCGCCTCGGTGGGCGCGCGGACGACGGGCTGCTCGCGGGGCGCCTTCGGGTTCGTGGGCCCTCGCGGCAGCGGCGCCGGCCTGCCCGCCGACGTGCTGCCGGTGGCCGCGCCGACCCGCATGGTGCGGATCGCCGGGTTGACGAAGGTCGACGGCGACGGCCGGTTCGAGGAGGCCCACGCCGTACAGGACGGCCTCCGCCTCGCGCGCCTCGGCCCTGAGCCGGCGCCTGCGGCGGCCGGCCCCGAGCGACGCCGGGGGCGCACGCCGCCGGTCGGCGAGGTGGAGCGCATGGATGCCGCCACGTTCTTCCAGGAGCTCACGCGCCTCATGCACGACAACCCGCCGCGCCTGCAGGACCGGCTCATGCTCGAGCGGATGCGCCGGGTGGGCCTCTACGGCGCGGGCGAGGACGGCTGGGCGGCGCTGACGCCCGCAGCGAGAGCCGCCGTCGAACGCGGCGCGGAACTCGGACTCGCCCGCATCGTGACCGCCGCGGAGGCGCCCCCCGGGGAGCCCGCCGGCTCCTGGCGGATCCGCTTCGGGCTCGGCGACTTCGGCACGGATCACCTCTCGCGCGCCGCCGCGGCGTGCGCGGGGCTGGAGACCGGCCCGGCCGCCGACGAGCTCCCCGCTCTGGTGCAGGTGGACGCCGACGGGCGCGCGCTCTACGGTCGGCACCGCTACGAGCTCCGCTTCCCCCCGGGCGGCGAGCCTCCGGTGTTCGCGTTCTGGACCCTGACGACGTACGACGACCGGCAGCCCCTCGTCGACAACCCCACGGACCGCTACTCGATCGGCGACTGCAACGGCCTCACGCTCGATCCCGACGGCTCCATGCCGATCGCCATCCAGCACCGGGCGCCGGACGCGGACGGCCACCGCAACTGGCTCCCCGCTCCGCCTGGGCGGTTCAACGTCCTGCTGCGGCTGATCTGGCCGATGCCGGAGGTGCTCGATCGCAGGTGGGCGCCGCCCGCGGTCCACCGGATCGGCTGAGCCGCCGCCGGCCGATCACCCGCTTCGGACGATGGCACGGTGGGCGGCGGCGCCTAGTCTGCGCGCTCCGCAGGGCGTGAGAACACGGCCACTGCGGTCCCGGAAGGGCGCACGACGTCGAAAGGAACGCCGACATGTGTCGTTGGCTGGCGTACGCGGGATCACCGATCCTCCTCCGCGATGCTCTCTATTCGCCGGCCCATTCGCTGATCGACCGGAGCCTGCAGTCGCGGCTGGGGTCGGAGACTGCCAACGGCGACGGCTTCGGGATCGGCTGGTACGGCTCGGGTCCCGATCCGGGCGTCATCCGCAGCACGGAGCCGGCCTGGAACGACGCGAACCTGCGCGAGCTCGCGGGTCATGTGTCCTCGCGCCTCTTCTTCGCACACATCCGCGCCTCGAGCGGGACGGCGGCACAGCGCACGAACTGCCATCCGTTCCGCCACGGGTCGTGGCTGTGGATGCACAACGGCCTGATCGCGGACTTCAGCGCGCTCAAGCGCGACCTCGTCCTGGACGTGGACCCGTCGCTGTTCCCCTACATCGCCGGCCAGACCGACTCGGAGGTCCTGTTCTTCCTCGCGCTGACGCTCGGGCTCGACGACGACCCGCCGGCGGCGGTGAGCGGCGCGGTCGGGCTGGTCGAGGCGGCCGGGCGCCGGCGCGGCGTGAACCGCCCGTTCGAGGGCACGATCGCGGCGACGGACGGCGAGTGCGTCTGGGCCTTCCGGTACTCGAGCGGCGGGCGGACGCGGTCCGTCTTCGTCACCGACGAGTTCGCGACGCTGCGGCGGATGTACCCGCAGCTCGCGCTCGGCGGCGCGCTGTCGGAGGACACCCGGCTCGTGGTGTCCGCGCCGCTGGGCACGCTGCCCGGCAGCTGGCGCGAGTTGCCGGAGGGAAGCTGCGCGCTGGTGGCGGGCGGCGACGTGGCGATCCGGCCGTTCAGCCCGCCGCGCAGCCCGCGCGTCCAGCGCCCGGCGTATCTCGCGGGGTCGCTGCCGGCATGAGCACGGCGGCCTGGACGCAGACGGACGAGGGCTTCCTGCGCGCGCACCAGTGGGCCGGGGCGCTCGCGGGCGGCGCTGCGCTCCCGCAGGAGGCGTCGCCCGTCCGCCTCGGGCCGGGCGAGGTCGCCCACGCCCGCCTGGCGCCCGTCGGCCTGTCGGGGTTCTTCGGCGAGGACACGGGCTACCGCCCGTCCTTCCTCCTGGTCGGCGGTCCTGTCGGGCTCGCCCTCACGGGCGCCGCCAGCGTGGCGCGCAACCAGTCCAAGAAGGCCGAGGCGCAGCGCGCCGCGCAGCCCCGCTGGCACGACCTCGGGACGGCGGACGTGGTCCTCACCGGCCAGCGGCTCGTCGTCATCGCACGCGGGAAGACCGAGTCGCTCTGGCACGCCGAGACGCCGCCGCCCGCGCTCGTGCCCTCGCCCCGCGGGATCCCGGCGCTGCAGCTGCAGCCGAACGGGATGCCGCTGCTGCGGATGGAGTCGCCGTGGGCCCCGCTCGCCTACGTCTTCGTCCACCACCTCGTGAACGGCTCGCCGCCCGGGGTGCCGCTCCCGGCCGGCCTGCTCGACCGCGCCGCGGCCGCGGGCCGCCTCGGGGGCTGACCGCCGGCCGCGGGGCGGCGCTCAGAGACCCTCGACGACGGCGATCCGGCCGGACTGCCCCGCCGCGGCGAGCGCCGCATAGTCGTGCTCGTTCTGGTCCGCGTACGCCTCGGCGAAGGTCGCGACGGCCGTGTCGAAGGCGGTGCCGCCGCCCAGGTAGGCGGCGATCGCGATGCGATCGCCCGACCGCGCATGCGCGCGAGCGAGCGTCCAGCCGCACAGCTGCCCGTACACCGCGAGCAGGGCGGGACCCATCGTCTCGACCTCCGCCGACCGCTTCCAGTCCCACAGCTGGCGGACGTAGAAGTCGCGCTCCTGGTCGTCGATGCCGGTGACGCGCATCCAGCCGAGCAGGATGTCGCTCGCCGACTGCATCAGCCACTGGCCCTCGACGACGCGCTGGCCGTGGTTGGGCTGCACGGCGGCACCGAGGTGCGGCTCGAGCACGGAGGCGGTCGCCTCCTTCACCTGGAGCATGAGCGGATCGTCCCCGTCCCGGCCGAGCAGCAGGACGAGCCACGCCCGCGTGCCGACGCTGCCGACCCCGACCACCTTGCGGGCGAGATCGACGTAGCGGAAGCCCTCCAGCAGATGGCGGCGGTCGGGGCGCAGCGTATCCCGGTACTGCGCCAGCAGCTCGCCGATCTGCTCCCGGATCGCCTCGCCGGACGTGCCCGGCACCAGCTCGCTGATCGGGACGATCAGCGGCGGGTCGCTGACGAAGCGGGACTCCCCGTCCACCGGGTGCGTGAGCTTGGAGAGCGCCTTGACGCTGTCCTTCGTCATCGCCTTGGCGTTGAGCCGGTCGATGCGCGCACGCTCCTCCGCATCCACCTGCTGCACCGCATCGGCGAGGATCCCCGCCGCGTCGACGCGCGCGTACCACAGCTCGAGGTTGGGCATGGCGGCGAAGCCGCGCATAGCCTCGCGGTAGGCGCGCACGCTCGCGGTGACGGCGCGCCGGCACCGGCCGGGCTTGAACCCCGATTCCCGCGCGGCGATCTCGATGCTGGCCGCGAGCCGCTTGACGTCCCACTCCCACGGGCCGGGCAGCGTCTCGTCGAAGTCGTTGATGTCGAACACGAGGTCGCGCTCGGGCGAGGCGAAGCCGCCGAAGTTCGACAGGTGCGCGTCCCCGCACAGCTGGACCTGCAGGCCCGAGCGCGGCGTCGCGGCGAGGTCGGCCGCCATGATCGCGGCGGCCCCGCGGAAGAAGGCGAACGGCGACGTGAGCATCCGCCCGTAGCGGACGGGGACGAGCTCGGGCAGGCGTTGCGTGGCCTGCTCCTCGAGGATCTCGACGGGGTCGCGGTGACCGGCCGGGATGCCGAATTCGGCATGACTGCTCCGCGGCACCTCGGCCCGCGCCGCCTTGCCGCGCGCGGCGCGCTCGCTCGGCGAGAGGTGTGGCACGGTATGCGGCGCGGATGGGGCGGTGGCGGTCATGGCCCAAGGCTCCCGGCGCTCTGGGCCGCGCGGCAAGGGCGCGGGCCGGTGTGCCGGCGCGCGCGCGCACGAGGACCCCGGGGCGTGCTCCCGCTGCGCGGGCTCACGGCGTCAGCGGGCCGTCCGGCGAGCGCTGGGAGAGGTAGATCAGCGCGGCCTTCACGCGGCGGCTCACGTCCTCCGCGCGGGACAGACCGAGCTTGAGGAAGATCGCGTTGATGTGCTTCTCGACGGCGCGCTTGGTCAGCACGAGCTCGTCCGCGATTGCCTGGTTGCTCTTGCCCTGCGCGATCTCGGAGAGGATCTCCAGCTCCCGGTGCGTGAGCTCCGCGAGCGGCGAGTCCTCCGCGCCGACGCGCGCGGCGATGAGGGCGTCGACCACCTTGGAGTCGACCACGGAGCCGCCGTCCACGACCGTCTGCAGCGCCGTGATGAGCTGTCGCCGGTCGTGCAGGCGCTCCTTGAGCAGGTAGGCGCGACGGTCCGAGCCGCCCTCGAGCAGTGCGAGTCCGTACCGGGGGTCCGCGTACTGGCTCACCACGACGACCCCGATGTCGGGATGGGTGTGCCGCAGGCGGTTGGCCGCCGTGATGCCCTCGTCGTCGCCCGACGGGGGCATGCGGATGTCCGTCAGCACGACGTCCGGCGCCTCCGTCTCGACCGCCGCGAGCAGGGCGTCGCCGTTGTCGACGGACGCCACGAGCTCGAAGCCGGGCTCCGTCTCGAGCACATGCGCGATCGCCTCGCGGACCAGGTAGCTGTCGTCGGCGAGCAGGACGCGGATCACGCGTCCCGGGACCGCCGGGGCGGTCGCGCCGGGCGCTTCGCGACCGTCGTCGTCGGTTGGGACCTGGTGCGCCACGTCACCCCACTCTCTGCGCTCGTGTGCGTCCCGTCAAGCTCCCCGCGGGCTCACTCGGGGTCCCGCGGTATGGCCTGCCGGACAATGCGCGCCTGTGGGGGCGCATGCACCACCGTCGTGCGGGCCAGGCGGTCCTGGAGGCAGCGCCGGCGATCGTCCCACAGCATGATCCAGAAGCCGGCGAAGAGGGGGATCGTAGCGAGCACGAGCCCGCCGACGCGCACCACCGCTCGCAGCGGCCGCACCTTGGCCGCGCCGAGCGCGTCGGTGACGCGGATCCGCATCACCCGGGAACCGAGCGTCTGCCCGGTGGTGGACCAGAAGGTCACGAAGTAGCCGATCACCCACAGGACGTAGGCCACGCCGCCGACGACCACGCCGGCCTTCTTGACGACGTCCGGGAGGCCACCGACCAGCGACGCCGCGAGTGCGACCGCGGCCCCGGTCAGGAACGCCACGAGGTTGATCACCGCGATGTCGAGGCAGTAGGCGATCGTGCGCGTCACGAGGCCGGCGTACGCACCGGTCCGCTCCGCCTCCGTCCAGTTCGGGATGCTGCTGCGTGCGTCCGCGTTCGCTCGGGCCCGCTGCGCGGCGGCGGCCTGCGCGCGGGCGGCCGCTGCCAGGTGCGCGGCGCGCACGCGCTGCACGCGCTCGGCTTCTTCCTCCTCCGGACGCACCTGCGTCATGCGGTGGCGTCGACTGCGCCGCCCAAGGGGCCCTCGTCGCCATGCCGCCGTCGTCGCACGCGGCGTGCGGCCCGCTCGAGCCATGCGTCCGCGCCGCTCGAGCCGCGCCGCACCTCGCCGGCGAGCTGGTCGGCGAAGCCCAGGCTCTGCTGGGTGATCGCCTCGGTGACCGCCGGGCTGCGGGCGACCTCCTCGACGAGCAGCCACAGCTCCTGGCTCTCGAGCAGCCGGGTGAAGGTCTGCTCGATCAGACGGCTCTCGACCACGCGCGCCACGAGCCGCTCCGTCGCGGGGCTGTCCACGACGCCCGCGATCAGCCGCTCCGTGGCCGGGCTGTCCACGACGCCCGCGACGAGTCGCTCCACGCCGGGGCTGTCGAGCGCCTCGGCGACGAGCCGCTCCATCCCCGGGCTGTCGAGCGCGCGGGCGACCATCCGCTCGACGCCCTCGCTCTCCAGCGCGGCGGCGAATGCGCCCTGGACGCGCTCGCTGGCGAGCGCCAGCTCGACGATCCGCTCGAGCTCCGGGCCGTCGAGCACACGGGTCGCGATCTGCTCGGCCATCCCGTCGGCGAGGGCGTACTCGACGAGTCGCTGCGGAACGCCCGCGGCCTCGACGCGGACGAGTACCCGCTCCAGCGCGTCGCCCGCCAGCAGCTCCGCGGTGATGCGGTCGAGCGCGTCCGCCGCGAGCACCTCGTCGGCCACGCGCTCCACGACGGCGTAGCGGGTGACGTCGCGGATGAGCGACTCGACGAGAGGGCCGCTCAGCGCGGTGCTGACGACCCGCTCGGCCAGGGGCGCGCGGATGAATCCCACCGCGGCGCGCTCGGCACTCGGGCTGAGCAGCACCCGCTCGATCGCCGCGTCGGTGAGCGGTGCCGCGAGCACGGCGTCGAGCGCCGCGAGCGTCGCCTGGCCGGCGAGCGCGCCGGCCGTGCGGACCGCCGCGCGTGGCGCCGCGGCGCCGAACCGGACGGCCGCGTCGAGCGGCCGGATCACCGGGCCCAGCGTGTCGAACAGGTCCTGGCGCACGTCGCGCATTCCGACGGCGAGGCTCCCATACGGGCGCCGGCGCAGCGTCACCCGAACCGGGTGAACGGGGCGGCGATCATGCGATTCAGGTGATGTCGGGCCGCGTGGGCGGGCGTACGGTCGGCCTCAGGATCGCCGGCTTGCGGCGATGTCACGGCCCGTCAGGAGGGATTCATGAGCACCGTCGAACCGAAGCGGACCGCCGCTTCGAACGAGCCCGCATACGCGTACTCGTACGCCGAGGAGTCGCGGGGCGACGGGTGGGTGTTGTTCGCCGGCGTCATCCTCGCGATGCTCGCGACGCTGAACTTCATCGACGGCATCGCCGCGGTCTCGAACTCGACGTTCTTCACGGACAACGCGAAATACGTGTTCGGCGGCCTCAACACCTGGGGCTGGATCCTGATCTGCATGGGCGTCGTGCAGGGCCTGACCGCGGTGGGCGTCTGGACGCGCGTGAAGGGCGTCCGCTGGGTGGGCGTCGGGCTCGCGGCGCTCAACGGCATCGTCCAGCTCCTCGTCATCGACGCGTATCCGTTCTGGTCGCTCGC
>Ga0157377_10001166_pt1 | contig 11147 bp, 7 predicted proteins | sample M55metaG_FD_121116 | JGI IMG/M metagenome (GOLD analysis project Ga0157377, IMG submission 121116) | Miscanthus rhizosphere microbial communities from Kellogg Biological Station, Michigan, USA - M5-5 metaG | ecosystem: Host-associated > Plants > Roots > Rhizosphere > Soil | place: USA: Michigan...
AGGCGTGCCCCACGCTTCCATGTTGATAGGGGTACGGATCGCCTGGACAGATGCTGTTCACGCGGATGCGGTAAGGCGCGACCTCTTGCGCGATGCTCTTCATCATCAGCATTACTCCGCCTTTCGATGCGGCGTAGTTCACATGACCGGCCCACGGGATCACTTCGTGGACCGAGCTGATGCAGAGGATCTTGCCAGCCGAGCACGACACTTCCGGCCGCACCCCGCGACGCTTGAACTCCCGCACCGCTTCGCGCGAGCACAGGAACTGACCGGTCAGGTTGACGCCGATGACCTTGTTCCACTGCTTCAACGTCAATTCCTCGAAAGGCGCGTCCTGCTGTAGCCCGGCGTTGTTGACGAGGATGTCGATCGTGCCGAACTCGTCGAACATGCGAGCGAACATCTTCTGGACCTGCGACTCATCGGAAACGTCAGCGCCGACGGCGATCGCGCGTACGCCGAACTTCTCGATGTCGTTGCATACGACGCGCGCCTTGTCCTCGCCGGAGGAATAGTTGACGACGACATCGGCGCCGGCCTCGGCGAGCGCGAGCGCGATCCCGCGACCGATACCCGAGCTCGCGCCCGTGACGAGTGCCTTCTGACCTTGCAGCATTCGTTGCGGCGCGCAGCGAGGCATGGCGGGGGCCGGCAGATGCGAAGTGGCGGTGCTCATGGCGATGTACCTTCAATCGGTGTGGTGGATGCACGGGGCTTCAGAAGTTTTGCGACCAGGCCGGTCCATCCGGTTTGATGGGCTGCGCCGACGCCGCGTCCGACGTCCCCGTGGAAATACTCGAAGAACAACAGGTAGTCGCGGAAATGCGGGTCCTCCTGCAGTCGCGGATACTGTGCGAACACAGGGCGACGGCCGTTTTCGTCCTTGAGAAAGATCCGCGTCAGCCGCGCGCCCAGCTCTTCGGCCACGTCATTGATCGTGACGAACCGGCCCGAGCCGACCGGGCATTCGACCTTGAAGTCATCGCCGTAGTAGTGATGGAACTTCTGCAGCGATTCGATGATGAGGAAGTTGACCGAGAACCAGATCGGACCGCGCCAGTTCGAGTTGCCGCCGAACAGTCCCGAGTCGGACTCGGCGGGCAGATAGCGAACACTCAGATCCATTCCGTCGACGCGGAAGAGATATGGCTCCCGCTCGTGCACCTTCGAGATCGCTCGCACCCCGTACTGTGAGAGGAACTCGTTCTCGTCGAGCATGCGTGAGAGCAGGCGCTTCATGCGGTGGCCACGCAGCAGCGAGAGCAGCCGGCGTTTGCCGCGCCCTTCCTGGTGCCAGTGCGAGACGAGTTGCGCGAGGTCCGGTCGATAGTTCAGGAACCATTCCAGTCGCTGCTTGAACTGCGGCACCTTGTCCAGCAGCTCAGGCTCGAGTGTTTCCACTGCGAAAAGCGGAATCAGGCCGACCATCGAGCGAACCTTGAGCGGAGTCATGCGCCCGTCCGGCGTGTGCAGGACGTCGTAAAAGAACTTGTCCTGGTCGTCCCACAGACCGATGCCCTCCTCGCCCAGGTTGTTCATCGCCTCGGCGATGTGCAGGAAGTGTTCGAAGAACTTCGTCGCGATGTCCTCGTAGACCTCGTTGTACTGCGCAAGCTCGAGCGCGATGCGCATGAGATTGAGTGCGTACATCGCCATCCAGCTCGTGCCGTCGGCCTGGTCGATGTGACCGCCTGTCGGCAGCTGAGCGCTTCGATCGAACACGCCGATGTTGTCGAGGCCAAGGAAGCCGCCCTGGAAGACGTTGCGCCCTTCCTCATCCTTGCGGTTGACCCACCAGGTGAAGTTGAGCATCAGCTTGTGGAACACGCGCTCGAGGAACGCGAGGTCGCCGGCGTCACCGCGCTGCTTGCGGTCGATCTGGAAGACGCGCCACGTAGCCCAGGCATGCACCGGCGGATTCACGTCGCCGAACGCCCACTCGTAAGCTGGCATCTGGCCATTCGGGTGCATGTACCACTCGCGCGTGAGCAGCACGAGCTGCTCCTTCGCGAACTGCGCGTCAATCAATGCGAGCGGCAGCGTGTGGAATGCGAGATCCCAAGCGGCATACCACGGGTACTCCCACTTATCCGGCATCGAGATGATGTCGGCGTTGTTGAGATGGGCCCAGTCGCGGTTGCGACCGCGCTTGCGATGCGCTGGCGGCGGATGCTGAGTCGGGTCGCCCTGCAGCCACTGCGGAACGTCGTAGTAGAAGAACTGCTTGCTCCAGATCATCCCGGCGAACGCCTGTCGCTGCACGCTGCGACGATCCTCGTCAGGAATGTCGTGCTGAACTGCCGCGTAGAATTCGTCGGCTTCCTGCACACGTTGCTCGAACACCCTGTCGAAGTCAGCGAACGGCCGCGACTTGGCGTCCTGCGACAACCGCAGACGCAGCTCGATCGAGCCGCCAGCGGGAACCGTGAGCTGATACCAGGCGGCAGCCTTCGTGCCTTCCTTGCCCGGATTCACCGCGGCCTCGTTGCCATTCACTACACGTTCGTGGAACGCGTCTTTGACGAATCCGGCGTTGGTGTGGCCGTAGAGACGTGCTGAGTTGGTCTCGTTGTCAGTGAACAGTAGCTCGTAGCGCTCGCTCGCTGACGATTTCGCAGCGTAAAGATGATAGGTGCCCAGCTCGGCATGCTCGGCGACGATGTGATCGTGTCCCTGCTGTCGCAGCTTCGGCCGCGAAGCGTGCTGGGTCCAGCGCCAAGTATTGCGAAACCAGAGTTGCGGCAGCACGTGCAACGCCGCGTCATCGGGACCGCGATTGTGCGCAGTGACGCGCATCAGCACATCATCGACACCAGCGCGTGCGTACTCGATGAAGACATCGAAGTAGCGATTGTCGTCGAACACTCCGGTATCGAGGAGCTCATACTCCGGTGCGCCGATACCGCGAGTGCGGTTCTGCTGAACGAGATCGCTGTAGGGATACTCGCGCTGCGGATACTTGTAGAGCATCTTCAAGTACGAGTGCGTCGGCGTCGCATCGAGGTAGTAGTAGAGCTCCTTGACGTCCTCGCCGTGATTGCCTTCGCTGTTCGTCAATCCGAACAGCCGCTCCTTGAGAATCGGATCGCGGCCGTTCCACAGCGCCAGCGCCAGGCACAAGCGCTGCTGGTCATCCGAGAACCCGGCGAGACCATCCTCGCCCCATCGATAGACGCGGCTGCGCGCGTGGTCGTGCGGAAAGTGTTCCCAGGCATTGCCGTGGGGGCTGTAGTCCTCGCGAACCGTGCCCCATTGGCGCTCGCTCAGGTACGGCCCCCACTTCTTCCACGCGGGCTGCGTCGCCGTGCATTCCTGCAGGCGCTGCTGCTCAGCGGTCAGCGAGCTACCCTCGGGCTGCTGCTGGACGGCGGCGTGCTTTGCCGCTGCCCGGCTGCTCAGTTTCGCGTTCATGCAACTCTCCCCATGCTCGAAGAATTTCGGCAACGCCCCACGCCTGGGCGAAGCAGCCCGCGGCGGTGAACGGCGGATCGCCGTCGAAGATTTCGCTGATCTGGCCGACGCACGCGTCGCGCAGGTGCGCGCGGATGCCGTCGAGATAGGTGCGGGCCTGTGCGAGATCGCCGTGCACGCGGTAGTGCGCACATACGACTGGGCCCATCAACCAGCTCCACACGGTCCCCTGGTGATACGCCCCATCGCGTTCGCGGGGACCACCGACGTAGGAGCCGACGTATCCCACCGAGTGCGGCGCGAGGCTGCGCAGCCCCACGGGCGTCCACAGATGTCGTGCGCAAGCATCGACTACTGATCTTTCGCGAGCAGCGTCGAGCACACGGTGACGCAACGACACGGCGAATATCTGATTCGGCCTCAGGCTGTCGTCGTTGCCTTGCGGACCGTCGACGACGTCATACAAGTAGCCGCCTGCCGCAAACCAGAAGCGCTCGCCGAAACTGCGCGCAGTGCGCTGAGCTGCTGTTTCGTACTCGGCAGCAGCCTCGGCATCACCAAGACGCGTCGCGCAATCGCGCATGATCATCAGCACGTTGAACCAGAGCGCATTGATCTCGACGGGCTTGCCGATGCGGGGCGTCACGACCCAGTCGCCGACCTTTGCATCCATCCACGTGAGCTGGACGCCCGGTTCGCCCGCACGCAGCAGGCCGTCAATCGGGTCGACTTGAATCGAATAGCGCGTTCCAAGCTGGTGCCAGCGCACGATACTGCGCAGAGTCGGATAGATCTCGTCCAGCAGCGCACGGTCATTCGTCGCGCGCAGGTACTCGTCGATCGCGACGAAGTACCACAGCGTTGCGTCGACCGTGTTGTATTCCGGAGGATGGCCTGCGTCGGGGAACAGATTCGGCAGCATTCCCTCGCTGACGAACTTCGCGAACGTGCGAATGATCGTCGCCGCGATGTCGTGCCGCCCGGTCGTCAGCGTGAGTCCGGGCAGAGCGATCATGGTGTCGCGTCCCCAATCGCTGAACCACGGGTAGCCGGCCACTACCGTCGATCCACCTTGTCGACCGACGATGAATTGATCCGCCGCAAGAATCAGTTGCCGAACGGTGATGTCATCGGGCGCACCCTTCAGCAGCTCGTCTTGTCGCGCCTGCTCAGCTCTGAGACTGGAGCTCGGCGACAGCGGCTCAGTCGTCTCGGCTGTCGCGATGATGGTCGCTGCTGCGCCTGGATCCAGCGTCAGCCGCAGCCGCGCCGGACACACGAGATCCTCCAGATCGTCCAGTCCTCGTGCGGATTCGACCCGATGTTTGAAATTCCAGTACCACTCGGGTGCGATTTGCCACTCGCCGCGATCCGACAGCAGTCGATACGGAACTGCACCGAAGTAAGAGTCGACCCGAATGCCGTCGTCCACCGCAGTGACGAGCGTGTCGCGATGACCGCGATGCTGCGAATGGAAGTCGCGATACGCACAGAGCGGTGCGAGCTCGAGCTGGACCGATTCGGAACCACGGATCAGGCGGAAGCTGACGTACGTCGTGTTCTGCCCATGCGCCATCCATACGCGTTGCTCCACGAGGGCGTCGCCGACGAGCCAAGTCCAGACCGGCAGTTGACCGTCGAGGGTGAATGAATCCAGTTGGACGAAGCCGCGCGGTGCGATCGTCCCATCCGCAAACTCGTTGGTTGCGAGCGGGTAGTTCCTGCCTCGATACGTCGCGGTCACATCGAGCTTCGCGAGCAGCAACGTCCGCTGCACGGGCGGATTGAGTGATGCCACCAGCAAGCCGTGATAGCGCCGCGTGTTGAGGCCAGCGATCGTGCCACTGGCGAAGCCGCCAATGCCGTTCGTCGCGAGCCACTCACGACGTGTCGACAGCTCGAAGTCCTGCAGCGCGTCGCGCTCGAAGACGATCACGGCCGCACTCCCTCAACCAGCAGCGCGATGCGATACAGCCGATCGCGCGCCGTCAGGTAGAGCGTCCGCCCGTCGTCGCCGCCCCAGGCGAAGTTGTGAACCGGCCGCGGAGCAATCAGCGTGCCGAGATGTTTGCCCGCACTCGAATAGATGCGCAGGCCGTCCGGCGCCGACAAATACAAGTTGCCGAGCTTGTCGACCTTGATGCCGTCGAGGGCCTCGTCACCCGGCACTTCCTGAGTGAGATCCGCGAAGACACTGCTGGCACCCAGCGTGCCGTCCCGCTTGACCGGAAAACGCAGTACAACCTTCGCCGCCGGATCCCAATTGCCGACATAGAGGTACTTCTCATCCGGCGAGAATGCGATGCCGTTCGGCCCTTTCAGCTCGCGCGTGAGCAGCGTGACCTTGCCGCCACGCGAGCGATACACGCCGCTGTAAGGCAGCTCTTTGCGCGGATCGTCGTAGAACTTCGGCAGGCCAAACGGCGGGTCCGTGAAGTAGACAGCGCCGTCGGACTTGTAGACCAGATCGTTGGGGCTGTTCAGCCGCTTGCCGTCGTAACGATCGGCGAGCACCGTGAGCTGACCATCGTCCTCGACTCGCACGACGCGATGATTGCCGTGCTGATCGATGGTCAGTCGGCCCTTGCCGTCGAACGTCAGCCCGTTGGAGCCAGGCTGACCGTACTCTGCAATGTCAGCGCCTTCATAGCCGCTGTTGGGACGAAACAGTGACAGCGCGCCGCCCTTGGGCTCATAGGCGTAAATGCGGTTCGCGTTCGGATCGCTGAACAGCAGATAGCCGCCGTCGCGCGACCAGACCGGCCCTTCGGTGAACTGAAATCCTTCAGCCAGCTTGAAGATCTTTGGGTTGGCCGGAACGATTGCATCGAGCGCCGGATCGAGCCGCACGACCCGGACATTGACTTCCTGCGACGGCACAGCGAGCGGAACGCTCTGGCCCTTCTCAAATGAGAGCTTCGCCAGGCGCATCCAGATGAAGTTGGTCGGCGGATCGGAGATCGGCCCATTGATGCCGAACACCGCGAGCTGGATCTTCTGACCGGGTTTGACGTTGCGTCCGATCACGAGCCGATTCGTCGCATTCCATCCGGCGACGACGGAGCCGCCGTTCTGGCCAGTGAGACGCGGCAACTCGCCATCGACCCACACTTCCGCATAGTCGTCGAGCGAAGTCTCGAAGTAGGCAGTCGTCCCGGCGAGCGCAGTGCCGTCGATCTGCTCCGGCACGGTGATGAGCAGGCGATACCAGTTGAATGAGATGCGCCCGTGGCCGCGCCGTGTGGCGAGCGTGGACGGCTCGATCTTCTGCCAGGCGGAGTCATCGAAATCGCGCGCGCCGGCGTGCGGCGTGTAATCCCACGTCGCTGCGCCGCCGAATTGCGTCGGGATCAGCTCGACGTCCTGATAGCGCCACGCGCCTTGCACGACATCGAGGCCTGCCGGGGTCGCGAGGTCGACTTGCGCCATGGGCGCATCGACGCGCGCATCGTCAGCACGTGCTTCGGTATGAGGCGTGAAGAGCCAGACGAACAGGATGTAGAGGATTGCGGTGATACGCATGACACTCACTCCGCGTCCTTGACCACGTAGTACGTGAACGGCGCGTCGACTTGCTTGAACCAGTGAGGCACGCCGCGCGGAATCGTGATGACGTCGCCCTTGCTGATGTGCCGCTCTGCACCGCCGCTCAGTTCGGTCCCGCGCACTTCCGTCGCGGACAGGCTGCGCGACTGCACGACTTGACCGCCGGTCACCACAGTCGCGCGACCCTGCAACACGTAGAAGATGTCGGTGTCGCTGAGGTGGACTTCCGCCTCGCCCGGTCCATCACGACGGCTGGCGTTGACCCGGAATCCCGATTCATCGATGAGATTGGCGTCCTGGCGAAATCCCGCGTCGACCTGGTCGCGCGGAACGAAGCTGACCTTGGCTTGATGAGTCTCTTCGAAGGCGGCTGCGCCGGCACTTGCGATCTCGTCGTCCTGCGCAGCGCTTGCCGCACCGCTGACGCCGATTGCGCCGACGACTTTGCCTCCGATGACGATCGGCACACCGCCTTGAAGCGGAGTGAACGGCGCGACTGCCGGCACATCGAGCATTGCGTAGCGACCCTTGTTCACCAGGTCCTCGAACACTCGAGTCGGCTTGCCGAACAGCACGGCCGTGCGCGCCTTGCCCACTGAGATCTCGGAGGCGTTCAGAAACGTGCCGTCCAGTCGTTCGAGGTAGACAAGCGTGCCGCCCGCATCGACGATCGCGATGGCAGCGCCGGGCGCCGACTTGCCGTGGGCATGCTCGATGGCGGCGGCAGCAACTGCCTTTGCGCCATCGAGAGTGAGCGTCGGAGTGTTGGCGATATCAGCGGCCATGCCGGAGCCGCTGACGAGCGATGCGATGAACAACGTTGCGATTCTCATGGCGAGCTCCGGCGGTCAGACAGCCAGCTGCAGGCGCGCGTGCTGCGCGGCCAGATTGAGGATTGATGCGGTCTCTTGGCTGGCCGTGCCGTTCGGCGACAGCCGGCGCAGAGCTTCCGAGACTCGTCGCGGCGTACCGAGATCGCTCCATCCACAAGCAGGCACGGGCAACACACGCAAGGCGGTCTCGCTGCCTTCCAGCACGTGGCGCGAGAAGTCGAGTTCAGGAAGACGCGGATACAGATCCGTGGCCGCGACGGCTTCATCAGGGCTGGAGGCATCCAGATGAACGGCCGCGCGCATGTCGTTCAACAGCTGCGGGTAGCGCAGGTAGAACAAGCGCAGGATCGCCGAGACCGCACCGGCGAGAATGAAGGCGTTCCAGAGACCACCGCGCTCGATCATCAGCCGCGCGAGCGTCATCGGCGGCTTCTCGACGAACTGCGCAACGCTTAGCGCGCCGGCTTCGTCGCGATTGCCCGGGACGATGTATCCGAGCTCCGGATCGGCTTCCTCAGGCGATATCCCGAGCAGCCAGAGATTCTTTGTATCGAACGCGAGCCGGCTGGCCGCCTGACGCAACGAGCGTGCGAGCACGGCTTCGTCACGAACATAGTGATCCGACGGCAGGATGACAACGCGCGCCTGCGGATCGCGCTGAGCGATGTGCAGCAGCGGCAGCAGCAACCCGACTGCAGTTCCGCGGTTCTGCGGCTGAACGATGACGTTCCGCCGCGGCATGAAACGCAGCGCCTCTTCCCACCACACTCGATGCTGTTCGGCAACGACCGTGCAGACTCGCTGTCTGGGGACGATCGCTTCCGCACGCAGAATCGCTTCCTCGAGCAGCGAAGGACCACCGACGAGCGAACAGAACTGCTTCGGCACAGCGACACCGCGATGTGTCGTCAGTGCGCGCAACCGGCTGCCCTCTCCTGCAGCGAGTACCAGTGCCCATGTGTTGTTCATCTTGTTACCTACCGCCGATGAATTGAGATGCCGTGCTAGTGCACGGTTCGTTGCTGCGTCCAGATATCGACCATGCGCCAGTACTTCTCCTGCAGTGCACGCTGCGACCAGCGCGTCGGATCCATCGCCGCACGCGGGGTCGATTGGGGAATCCATGAACGGCTCTTTCGCTGTGCCGACAGTTCGGCCTCGCTGAGCGCCATGAGCCTTGGTTCGAGAGCAGTACGTTTGCGCATGATGAGTCTCCGTTAGAGGCGGACCGCGGCTTGCGCCGCGATCCGCTGGCGTGAGGAGCCGCGGGGAATCAGCTCTTCTTGCCTTTGGGGGTCGGGTCGACGACGTTAACGAGGTGCGCGCCCTGGATGCGCTCGCACGTGCCAGCCGGCAGATAGATCCATGCTTCCGGATGGCTGTCTGTAGTGACGTGACCGTGGCACGCGTTGGTGCTGGTCGCGCAGTCGTTCTTGCCGGCTTTGATCACGCCGGCACACTGTTCCTGCTTCGCTTCTTCAGCGGAAACGGACATCGCAACGGACGCGGCGCCGATGGCGAGCAGGCTCGTCATCGCGGCATGCAACAGGTTCGAATTTTTCATTACAGTGACTCCAGTTTGTTGACGCCTGGAGAATTGCAATGCGTGTGCCAATGGCTGAGACGGCGCTAACCGGGCTTTGGAGCGGGAATTTGCGCTGTTTCCGCAACGGACGACGTTGCAGCCTCAACGCGTTGTGGGCAACCGCAGCTGCCCGCGGATATCAGGCTGGTGAGTGAGCGCTCAACATGCGGCGGATGCCGCCGGTGTCGTATTCGTTCGCGAGCGCACGGAGCTCGTCGCAGAAACCGCAGGCATTCGGATCGCTACCCAGTCGTTGGGTGGCGCGCTCGACCAGTCCGGCGATATCGCCCTGCATCGCCAGGTGATAGAGCTCATCGGCGAGATCGCGTTGCAGGGCAAAGGTGTCCCCTGCAGCATTGCCGTGGATGACGGGCGTGGCGGCATCCCCGTACTGCCACTCGACGTGCAGCAGATCAGTGATGTGATCCAGAAGATCCGCCAGATGCAGCGGCTTCGGCAGGAATGCGTCGCAGCCGGCATCCACTGCCTCCTGGCTCGTGTAGTCGGAGGCACTTGCCGAGACAGCGATGATCTTCGGTACGCGCGCGCTCTGTGCCGAGCGTACAGCTCGGATCAGCTCCATCCCATCAACGCGAGGCATGACCAGGTCGGTGATCACAAGGTCGACCGAGGTGCTACGCAGCTGCTCCAGGGCCGCCGCCCCATCCGGTACGCGCCGGACTTCAAATCCCAATCCCGCGAGAAAATCTGCGGCCAACCCTCTGCTCGCAGCATCGTCATCAGCGACGAGTACGCTGCGGCGCGCACCTGCATAGCCAACAACCGTGCGCGCGCTCTGCGTAACGTCTGCAGCGCATGTATCGACGTTCAAAGCGAGATCGACGCTGAATGTGGTCCCGCGTCCGGGTTCGCTGGCAACAATAATGGATCCGCCGAGGGCCTCGATCAGACGGCGCGTGATCGCGAGTCCCAGCCCCGTGCCTTCGACGCGCCGCTCGGCATTTTCGACGCGATGAAACGGCTCAAAGATGCCCTGGAGTTGATCGGCTGTCATGCCGATCCCGGAATCGCAGATCTGAAACTGCCAACGGCGCTCTGTCTGCGCGATCTTCAAGGCAACCCAGCCGCCCGCATCCGTGAACTTGATCGCGTTGCCGAGCAGATTGAGCAGCACCTGACGCAATGCGCGAGCGTCGCCGCGAATACGCCTCGGCAGCGCCGGCGGGTGCTCGACAGCGAAGCGCAATCCCGCTTTGTCCGCGCGCACGCGGATGAGATCCGTGACGTGCTGCAGGAGGCTCTCCAGATCAATGCTTTCGTCCCGCAGCTCCAGCTTGCCGGCTTCGATCTTTGCCAGATCGAGCAGATCGTTGACCAGCGTCAGCAAGTGCTCCCCGGAGCGCTCGATGATCGTCAGCCCGTCGCGCTGCTGCTCGGTCAGCTCCGGCGAGCGCCGTAACAGTTGTGCGTAGCCGAGAATGCCATTGAGCGGCGTGCGCAGCTCATGACTCATCTGGCTGATGAAAACGCTCTTTGCTTGATTCGCCTGCTCCGCCGCCGCCTTGGCGGCTGCGAGTTGCGCGTTCGACTCTTCGAGCATGCGATGCGCCTTGGCGCGCTCGAGTTCGACTGCCGTGCGCAGCGAGAACAGCCGCAGGATGTCGACGTCGGCTTCGCGCCAGTCACGCTCCGGCTTGTCCATGACGGCAAGGTGGCCGTGCACCTCGCCCGTTTCCGAAACGATCGGCACGCCCAGATAGCTGTGAACGCCCAAGTCCGCGAACCACTCCCGATCGACAGGGAAAACG
>Ga0157377_10001168_pt1 | contig 11144 bp, 11 predicted proteins | sample M55metaG_FD_121116 | JGI IMG/M metagenome (GOLD analysis project Ga0157377, IMG submission 121116) | Miscanthus rhizosphere microbial communities from Kellogg Biological Station, Michigan, USA - M5-5 metaG | ecosystem: Host-associated > Plants > Roots > Rhizosphere > Soil | place: USA: Michigan...
TAGCAATAAATAATAACGTTACTGCTTGCGATATTAAAACAGTTCCACTACCAGATGAAGCCATCGACATAGCAGTATTCTCCTTATCCTTAATGGGTAGGAATTGGCCTGATTACATAAAGGAGGCAAAAAGGTGTTTAGCTACAAATGGATATTTACTAATTGCAGAAACAACTAAATCAATGAAAGGAAGATTGTCAAGGCTTAAAGATGTGATTCAGGAACAAGGATTTGACATTTACAATAAAGAAGAGAAGGGAGACTTTACTTTTATTGAGGCTAGAGAACTTTAGACTAAAATAGTGTAGAATTATGGAAAGAGCACACACGATATATTGTCCTTTATGTGAATGGAAGCAAAAGATTGCGTATGATGTTTTGTATCAACACGAAACTGTCATATGCAAAAAATGCAAGTTAAAATTCAACACCTATACTGTCTACCAATCATTGTATGACAATATCTCGATTGCAAAGATGATTGCTGACATTTGGTCACACATAATATATCATAACTTTTCTGTGAAATACAATGCTAACGCATCAGAAAAATCAAAAATCGAAATTTTTCTAAATAAGAATAATTTTTCTAAATTGCTTCCTCAAATTGTTAAGGATATTGTTGTATTTGGAGACAGTTTTCTTCAATATCAGAAAACTGACAACGCAGAAATACTATTAGAAAGGATTAAAATCGCCAACATGGAAGTATGTATACGCACAAGACATTTTGACTATCTGTTTGATTTTATCGATAAAGATGGAAAGACTATAGAAAACGACAAGGTTATTCACTTTGAAGTTGATTCATTTATTCCTCCTTTCGGAGAATCAGTGTATGGTTATTGGTTTCACACTTGGAACTATATTAGAGACCATTTTAAATTGTTAAACTTACACGTTTATCGCGATAGAAACGTCCAACAATACGATGCGCTTAACAAAATCAGGCAAACGTTTGAAAAAGAAACTATCATGGGTTCAGGCCTGACAATATTTATATTCAACAGATATTTAATTGACAATCCCACTACTCCATTCAACGTTGCTTTTTTAAAATCAGAAGCAAGGACTAAAAGGGACTCTATTCAAAATACTATTGAGAGGAAAATTTTTCCTTTAGTCCTCGGTAGAGAGTGGGACGTTGATAATAATTTTCCAGAGTTTATAATCACAGGAAAACTGGATTTAGACAATTACGACCACACAAAAACCGACGGCCTTTGATATGAGTAATCCAAACTCTCATAAAAATGAGGTCTATGTTTTTGGTGCTGGATTGAATAGGAGCATATTCAATCCTTATTTACCTGCTAGTCCACCCTTAATGGAAGATTTTTTCCAAATTGCTATGAGAATTAACGAACGTCCGGGAAAACCATTCGAGAATGAACTAAAACCATTATTAGACTATATTTACAATAACTGGAACCTTACAAGAAATGATATATTAACTAAGCCTTTCAATCTAGAGCGTTGCTTTACTGTATTAGAATATCAATATAGTAATGCATTGCAACCTGGAATGTTTGTTAGCTTGATTGATTTATTTGACCTTAGATTCAAGCTTCGGACTCTTATTTTCAAAGTACTATCACAATTCAACGGCTGTCAATTCCAATCAGACTTGTGGACACTTGGTGAAATACTGTTTATGACTAAACCTGGCATTATAACATTCAACTATGATGATTATGTCGAATCGGTTATAGAGGTTGTATCTCAAAAGAGAATTAATCGCGATACTCATTTGTCAAGTACTCTAAAAGGGATGTCTCGAATAAGGAACAGCCCACTCAGGTGGAACAGGACTCTAGCTTACGGAATTGCCTTTGACATAGTACCATCTCCAACACACTTACCATATCTTAATCAGTATATTGATGGCAATGTTTTCTACCGCCGTGCACGTAATAAATTATACACACGGAGTATTTTAAAACTTCATGGTTCTCTCAATTGGCTTAGATTTATTCCTACAGATGCTACTCCACCCTCTCTTCCAAAACCAAGAGGTGTATGGAGTAAAGATATGGAAAGTCAAATAATCTTAAGTCATGCTGAGTGGGCAATGGACCAGCATCCAATGATTAACGGCAACTATGTTGAACCGGTGATAGTAACTCCAGATATTTACAAGAGCAAGAGGCTTGAAGACCCTCTTTTTGGTAAGGCATTGTTACCACTGTGGAAACAAGCGGGTAACTATCTAAGTAACTCTAAGAAATTAGTAATAATTGGATACTCTTTTCCAGATGCAGATGATTTAGTCCAAAAACTCTTTCAGAACGCGTTTTCAGAAAATACTTTAGAGAAATTGATTGTAGTCAATCCCGACTCAAGAGCCGTGGAAAAATCTAAAATGCTCTGCAAGTTTCAAGAAGTTTTACAATTCAATAATCTAAAAGAATTCCTAGAGAAGGGAGTACCTCTCTTCAACCGTAAGAGGTCGTCTAATATTCAGTAGCCATCAAGCTAAAGCGGGCTATGACACTATGTCGAAAAGGAAACTAGTTTACAGAAGTTCGCCACGAGCGATTAGAATTCCAAATACTTTTTACTTCTATGGTATTCTTGGTTAAAGTGATTCATTTAAATTACAATTAATTCCATTCCGACAGAGCTTGTTATTTCTGTTTAATTTTGTGCTCTTCAATCAGTAATTTTACAATGTCTTCCAGCGAACGTTCTTTTCCGTCCTTCATGGTGTGTTCAGCTCCTATTTTTAGTAGAGATTTTTTCGTTTCTTCTCCTATTTTCATAGTAGAGACCAATATTATTATAGTGATTATACTTACTTCCATATAATCATAATATATTCCTGGTATAATAGGTATACTTATATAGTATACTGTGTATACTTACATCCGAATGAGTTTTGAAACTTTTATTCCAACTGCTGCATCAGTAGGTGGAGGATTCTTTACTGGCTTACTGCTTGGATATTTTGTAAAGAAGATAATCAAAATACTAATTTTTGTCGCAGGTGGAATCGTTGGTTTATTATTATATCTACAACAGCAACAAATAATTTCACTGAACATAGAAAGGCTTGAGGGTTCATCGACAATTCTTCTTAGTAATTTGTTCTCTTCATTTGATAAGATTACTCAAATTGGCGATATTTCATCTTTAGGTATACCATTAGCCGCCTCAATTGCCGCTGGGTTTACAGTTGCTTTAGTGAAGAGCTGAAAATGGTGGTAACAAAGGTATAATGAAACTATTAAAACAATTTTTAGGCTCGGTGTCTTCTAATATATTCTCTTCAAGGAGATGCAGTTTCAAAAACATCGTGGGTCATGACCATGCAAAAGCTGTACTAAAAATGGCAGTAGAAGCCGTACAACCGGTTCACATACTCTTAGTCGGACCTATGGGTATCGCAAAGACAGAGCTAGTACTTGATGTAGAAAAATATGTTGGAAAAAGAAATTCTCACTTTTCTATTGGTAGTAGAGTGTCAAAAGCCGGAATCGGTGATTTGCTGTTTAAAGAAGACTTGGAATACTTGTTTATAGATGAGATGGAAACTATGGCAAGAAAAGACCAGGCTGTATTGCTGTCAGTACTGCAACATGGAATAGTCTCTGAGACTTTGTACAAAAAGAAGCGTGAAAAGAAAGTGAGTGTAAGAGTAATAGCTACTTCAAATGATACTAGGAAAATTATGCCAGCACTATTGACAAGATTCCATATTGTAAAAATGAATAGCTATACTGAACAAGAATTTATCAATATATCAAAAGAAATACTAAAGCCATATCCAAACATTGATGAAGAAAAAGCCGTCCTGATTGCAGAGTTAATTTACAACAGAGTACTTCAGCCAAATCACAGACACGTAATCCAGGTAGCCAGATTATCGCAGGGAGATGACGACAAGATTTACAAACTGATTGAAGGGATGGTGAATTAAAATGGGCTATTTTGTACAAAAAAACAAGAATAATTATCCACTTATCATAACTGTAATAGGAATGTTCGTTGGAGCAATTATCTATATTATTAAGAATTGAAAAAATGAGTGTAATAGACCAAACCGCTTTGATACAATTCATGGAAACAGGAATATTATCTGAAACTAAAGTTAAAAAAACTAGGGAATTGAAACTCGTATCATGGGTATTTGGGTATTTGCAAGTGCCAATAGCACTGAGAGAATAATTGAGCCATTGCTTTCAAGGTTTCTAGTACTAGAGGTTCCAGATTATTCTTTTGAAGAATTTACCGATATAGCAATTAATAGGCTCGCAAAAGAAAAGATTAGCAGAGAATTTGCGACTATAATTTCAGAAAAGGTATGGACCGTGCTTGATTCAAGAGATATAAGAGATGCTGTAAAAGTAGCTAGATTGGTAACTAGTCGAGAAGATGTCTCGCACATTATTAGTATAATGAAGCGTTACTCTAAGGGAAACAATAATCAAATATTGAATTTTAGATAGATAAAAGCATTAGCAGGTATAAACAAGAATAAAAATTATATATGTTTTAGATTTCAATTGGGTCAATAAAACCAACAAGGCATATTCGAAAGTTACTTAATCGATATGTTTATCCTTTCAAAGGTAACGTAATTACAAATGTAGCTCCCTCGGAGTTAGGATTGTTATACGCCTCTATTTTTCCACGGTGTGCATCTACAATACTCTTTGAAATATACAATCCTAATCCAAGTCCTTTCTCAGATTTAGTCTTGAACTTGGAAAATAAGTGTGGAATGATATCAGGGTCTATCCCAGAGCCGCTATCTCTGATGGTGACAATAGCTTTGTCTGCTTCTTCATTATGACTTGCACTTATGTTGATAACGCCTTTATTTGTAAATTTCAACGCATTATTGAGCAGGTTCGCAAATACTTGTAATATCTTTTCTTCGTCTGCAATAATATTTATTTTGTCGGAGGGTTTAAACTCAATTCTAACTTTGTCCTCTGCCTCTAATTCAATTTGACTAACATCATTGATTACATTTTCAATCTTTGTGTTTAAATCAAGATTTGTTTTATTAAGTTTCATCGTTTGCGATTCTATTCTTGCGATACTCAGCATGTTAGTAACAAGGGAATGAAGCCTTTCGGCATTTCTTAATATGGCTTCTTCATATCTCTTATTCCTTTCTGGAGAATCCCTTAGCATCTCCGAGTAGCCAATAATGCTCTGAGATGGAGTCCTTAATTCATGAGCAGCCAGATTGACGAACTCTTTTTCCATCGCATCATGTTCCTCGAGTTTCTCATAGGAATAAAGGAGATTCTTGTTTGCTTCTTTCAATGACTCATATAGGTCAGCCTGTCTCCAAACAGTATCAAAAATGAAATTATAGGATTCAGCTCGTGATTTGCTAGTGTGTAATGTAGCATATCCTACTGCTTCTATGAAATTATCTTTAATATCGTCTTTGACATCTTTTATAAAAACAAATTTTTTATCTACAATTAAGAATGTTGTTTTAATTTTGTGAGTTTGGGTAGTAACAGGAGCTATAAACTTCATTTGAAACTTGTAATTTTTCTCAAGTTGATGGGATTGGAAGATGTCAATGCGTAACTTATCGTTATCGTAAGTAGGTATCACAAGATATACACTAACGTTCCTTTTTTCTGAGGCCTCAATTAATTTTGAAATTATTCCCTCTTTGTAATTTCTTTTAAGGGCGTTGGGAGTCGCTATAATAAGTGAAATTTCAAATTTTGCAGATTCGATGAGATTAAAATAAGCTTTACGAACTTCAGAAGCGTCGGATATGATTTTAACATCCTCAACTTCCAAACCTACCTCCAAACTGCTTGTTCTGTCATGTTGAGTAGTTGCATTGTTCCATAAATTATCAAAAACGTAATTCTGTATGCTGACAGTTTGATAATTGTCCTCTTGATTTTGACTTGAAAGAAAATTACCTGCTTCTGGCAGTCCAAAGTATTCTTTGTCGGTTAATATATAATTTCCAATTATGTTTTTAAGATGGCGCACTTCAGTCAGTTTCATAATTTCTTTGCATGAGCTCAAATTATCAGTGGTAATTTCGGTTATGTATCGAATTCTGACTTGCCTGTTCTTGGCGTCCTGTATTGCGTTTCTTATTTGCTCGGAAAGTAAGAAATTTACAGATTTTGAATCACCTAAAATACTGACGGCTTTTTCTGCTCCTGAAATCATATTGACTATTATCGATTGTCGATTCTCTAAAGTATTAGGATTTTTATGAGATACTGAGGACATCCATTAGTTTTTGCTCATAATAGAATTTAACAAGTTCTTGACAGATTGAGCCACGGCGGCTTTCTTAATTGATTAACATTGTATAACTTTTTTTATTGAAACTGGTGGACCCAAATTACGAAAAGCCGACCAGGAATTGATTTCGGCCACCAACTGATGGGCTGTATAACGGAAGGCTACTGTGTTAAGAGACCTACCGAGCGCATCAGTTGTAATTATTTAACGTGGACAAATAATAAATAACAAACGGATGAGGTAAAAAATTCCTCATTTGTAAATCTATTTTGCAATTTCTGTAAATAGGTTCTGCTAGACGCTCATCGGTTTTTAACTTGAATTACATTCCAAACATTTATCTCGTCATTGTTTTACTGTTGCTTCAATGAGTCAACATGATATTTGCACTTATTGCCTACATCCAAAAAACCAGCATGTATAATATGTTGGTCAAATGGACAACAAACACCCATGCAGGTTATGTGATTGTATTTACTTTAAATCAATGTAATTACAAGCAAGGTTGTTATACCTGATATATTACAATTTTAATATGCAGAGAATAGTAAAACCAGCAAGCCCGCCAGGGGAATTCAAATGTAGAACGTGTGAGGTCATGTGGTCAAGTTATATGCAGAATAATGTTCAATGCACAGAGACAACAAGGGGCACACTACACAACTTTGACTTTGCCAACCCTATTATAGTGCAATAAATAGGGAGTTTATTTTTATTTCATTACTGCAAACTATATGTAAAATCCAATCTAGAATTTTTACTTCACCATTCCAAAGCTGGCTTCTATAGAAGTATATTTTTATTTTACTTTATTTTCTCGCTTATTCCTTCAAGCTTGAACTGTTTACATTTGCAGAATTTACAAAAGGTAACATATCCTGCTTCTGAATCGACCAATCCAATCTTAAAAAAATGTTGGCCTCTATAATGACCGCAGTCTTGACACACCGGTAGAGACACCATATTTTACTCCGCACTAGGACCACCTATAACCTTTCAAACTGTTTTATTTAGCAAATCACTTACAAAATCCAATCAGGAATTCTAATTCACTATATAATGGATTGGTTTCAAAAACAGAATGTAATAACTTGAGTAAATAATACAATAACAGGTTCTGTGGGATTTGAACCTTGCCAGTAAGTGGGGTCAGTTAATTCTGTTGAATAAAGTGGGCCCTCTGTCCCGATGTGGAACTACACAACAACTAAAAGGACTTACAGGCAGTAGGCTATAATGAAGTTTCTATTACTTGTTTTTGTAACCAAGTGTTGTTAGACTTGCGCTGCACCGCCGTCGACAAATAGCTCGATGCCGGTAACGAAGATAGAATCATCTGATGCCAGAAAGAGCGCAGCGGTAGCAATTTCACGCGGCTTGCCTATTCGACCCATTGGGATTATGGAAACAAAGCCGTCCTTCATTTCTTGGCTGGCAACCTCACTCAGCATGGCAGTATCTATCGTACCTGGACTAATGACATTGACCCTGATCTTTCCTTTGAGCTCAGCAGTCCAAGTTCGGGCGAAAGAACGGACGGCAGCTTTGCTGGCACTGTACACGCTAGTACCAGGAAATCCCTTCACTCCGGCTATAGAACTATTCAGGATGATTGACCCGCCGTCCTTCATGAGCGGAAGAGCCTTTTGCACAGTAAACAAGGTCCCGCGAACGTTAACATTGAACGTATCATCGAAGCCCTTCTCGGTAATGGAGCCAAGTGGATTACTGATCTCACCATAGCCGGCACTAGCAAAGAGGACGTCAATGCGACCTTTCTCGTTTTTGACCGTCTCAAATAGCCGATTGAGGTCGGCAAGATTCCCAGCATCGCCCTGGACTCCGGTAATGTTCTTGCTGATTTCTTTGACTGCTTTGTCTAGCATTTCTTGGCGGCGGCCGGTGATAAACACGTATGCACCTTCCTCGACGAATAATTTAGCAGTAGCAAGTGCCATACCGCTGGTCGCTCCCGTAATGACGGCTACTTTATTCTCTAATTTCTTTGACCCGGGCAAGGCTTTCGATGCCATTAGTTACACTTAGGGTTGTATCGGTATAAAAAGTACCATCAATAGTGACATGTGAATTTATTATGCATTAAATATCATTATTGTTTGATAATGACAACCCTAGAAATACCGTTACCCAGGAATCTCATGGATTTCTAACACGAGACGGGATAAAGCCTAAAGAATTTAGAGAAATTGCTCATAAGGAATTAGGTAGATACCCTTCGGTTGTGTACTTGAAGAGAGAAGTAACTTTAGTAATCAAAGATACGGGCATTTGAATTGGTAACGTCAGAAAGAGAAAAATATTTTTCTATGACCATAATTATCTCTACAGGTTTAAAAGATGAATCCTACATTTGTATCAGAGTCTTCCTATGTCATTACTGTTCACTTTGAAAATACCGGAGAACAGTCTTTTGTTGTCTCTAGACTAACTTTAAAGCCATGTAGTGTGGGTTGCGGTAGGTCTGTAATTCATATTCCTTACCTCATTCGTTACCCATTAGTATAGCTCTTGCTATACCATATTCTTGGGGTCCAAGCAAATCCATATGATTATTCAGAGTGTGTCCAAGACTTTTGAAATAACTCTTGGATTCGACTGAGGATATGGAGACTAGCCCATCATCAGGGCCAGGAATGTAGAAATTTCCACCAATAAATGGCAACCAGTTTCCACTAATTGTATAGTATTTCGTGTGAGGATTTCTGAGAGCTCCATCGACACTTGCTCCAGGTCTCAAATCCCATACTGCTGGAGCACAAAAGTTATTCAAAAAGGCAAGTGGTGAGCCTGCGTTTGGAGTCCCAAGCATAATGAGATTAGCTACGTTGTCTGTTCCTTTAGATAGATAGGCTCTTGCATCTAAACCTCCCTTACTGTGAGCTGCAATGTTTACCTTTTCAGAACCCGTTAACTGTGAAATATTTTGAACTATCCCTTGTAACTCAATAGCATGATTAGCCGCAGAACCACATTTGTCATCGTCGGCAAATGTTACTGTATAAAAGGTAATACCATCTCGTTTCAAGAGGCTCTCCCATGTATCCCATACACTTGCGTCCTCAAAATAACCGTGCACCAATATTACGGGAAGTAACTTGGGCTGAGCATAGATGTTCTGCTGAAAGCAAAGTAGAACGACGAGTAAGCTTACAAATGTAGATGATAGGATGTACAAGCCAGCTTTTTGACTCATACAAGAAAGTCACATTACTTGCTTAAATAATTAGATAAACATGGATGATTATTTTTATTCATGTTAATATTAATAATTAATTGTCATGACTAATTATCAGCTCCAGACTTCGTTTGTGAACCAAATTTGACACAATAAACGGATATGTTGTCGGTACGTTTCAATCAAAGCCTGTGGAGTGGGATTCGAAACCGTCAGTTATACTGGGGTTTCATCAAACATAAATAGACTGGCATCGAAAAATTTTCAGCTATAAGGGCAACGTCAAACTATGAAATCTATTTAAACAGTTCATTGATTTTCGAATTCTTTTAGCAGTTCCTTAGGCGTATGTTTGCAATTTTCTTCCTTTATGTGCTTTTCTAGTACATCCAGCAGCCTGGAGATTTTACCAATACTTGCTCCTTTTGTAGTCATTTCTAAGATATTGTTGCACAATAAACTTCATAAAAGCTTCAAGCAGACTGGCTAAAAGTAGACGCCCTAATTTGTAAGGAAAATATATCGTGGAGGGTTGAATCAATCATGGATATGACAAGTATTGACCTAGAACAAATCCATCAACAGAGCTTATTCTTCCTACCCAATGTGATGCGTTGACTTTACCAAATGAGGTATAAATTTCTACATCTTTGAGAAATATATTGTCATAATCAATGCCTCTGCTTTGATTTTCTACTCCTGTCGGCGGCTGCTTTATTATATCAAATAATTTTTGTAATTCTTTTCTCACGTAGGATATCTCTTTTTCGGATTTTGCTCTTGCAGTTTCAATCACTGTTTTAGAAACCTCTTCATAGTAACGTTTCACTCCAATCATTGTTCCGGAAACTACGGTTCCATGGACATTAAGAGTTACCGAAATTTGCGCTTCATCACTGGGGTTCACAAGGTTTTGAAACATCCTTAAAAGGGCAATACGGTCATCAAATGGACCTTTACCTTTAGAATCACTGGACAAACTCTATGAAGTTACATAAGCCATCCTGTCTTAATAGCATATCCAATTCCATAGGATAATCGAACTGGCGGAATGACCCTAAGATTCATCTCAGAAATCCTTTATTTATGTTATTAAGAATGTCTAACTTGCACACTGTGGATATACTCGGGAAAATAAAATGATTCCATCCTAATGCAAGAACGATACTCATTAAATCTGTCGGAGGGCAGAAAATTCTCAGTATCATCTAAAAAGTCGGTACAGCAAATTTATTTTATTATTTATTAAGATGTGTCTCTATATAATAGATAACCAGTTTCAGGTATCAGAAGATTGATGGAAGGTTGTTCGTTTTAAGTGAATAAGAAATGGCTTGTGGCCATTATAGATGATGAATTAGACATTGTTAACCTGTTCCGTGAAGCCTTACATAATATCAAGGGAGTGTCTATATTCACATTTACTGATGCTACGGTAGCATTTGAACATTTTAGGTTTAATAACAGCGCATATGTACTCGTAATCTCAGATTTGAGAATGCCGGACATCAATGGTTTAGATTTAGTTTATGAAGTAAAAAAAATTAATCCCTCAGTAAGAACGTTACTTATGACTGCCTTTGAGGTAAATGATAACGTATTTCAAGAATACATAAAAAACAGGGTAATTAATGGTTTCCTGCAAAAACCCATTAAGCTAGGAGAACTCCGTACGGAAGTCATAAAACAAATAAATATCTTCAAAAGA
>Ga0157377_10001171_pt1 | contig 11132 bp, 9 predicted proteins | sample M55metaG_FD_121116 | JGI IMG/M metagenome (GOLD analysis project Ga0157377, IMG submission 121116) | Miscanthus rhizosphere microbial communities from Kellogg Biological Station, Michigan, USA - M5-5 metaG | ecosystem: Host-associated > Plants > Roots > Rhizosphere > Soil | place: USA: Michigan...
AGGAAGACGAGAGCGATTAGAAGCTCGTTCCAGACCCAGAGGAGGTTCACGACGCCGAGCGTGACGAGCGGTGCGGCGGAGAGCGGAAGGACGATGCGTCGGAAGACCCTCCACGACGACGCGCCGTCGATGACGGCGGCTTCGATCATGCTCGCGGGGATCGTGCGGAAGAAGTTCGTCAGCATGAACACCGAGAACGGGAGCATGAGCCCGACGTAGATCAGGATCACGAGCCTGAACGTCGAGATCTGTCCGATGCGGACGCCGAAAACGAAGAGCGGCACGAGGAGGACGACGGGCGGGACGACCATCAGCGCGACGAGCACCCCCAGCACGGCGTCGCGTCCGCGGAATGCCCAGTGGGCGAATCCCCAGGCCGCCAACGCCGCGACGAGCAACGTGATGACGACGGACGCGCTCGAGACGATCACGGTGTTCTCGAACCAACGCGGGAACTGGTCGTTGACCGCCGCACGAAAGCCTCCGAGTGAGGGACTCGCGATCGGTGCCCACGGATGGGCGCTGAAGCTCTCCTCGGTCTTGAAAGCGGCGGTGAGCATCACGTAGACCGGAAACAGCGCCAGGACGCTCGCCACGATCAGGAGCGCGTGCTTGGAAAACATCCCGGCGACGCGCCGCGTCCTACTCATCGAGCCCCACCCCGGAGGAGCGCTGCACGCGGAAGAAGACCGCGATGAGAACGAGCGTGACACCGAAGAGCATCACGGCCGCAGCCGACGCGATCTCGGGCGATTGGTACTGGAACGCCGTCTGGTAGATGTAGAGCTCGGTCACCTGGGTCGCGTCTCCCGGGCCGCCCTGGCCGTTCGTCATGACGTAGACGTAGTTGAAGACCCAAGAGACCATCGTGATCGCCTCGACGATCACGTAGAAGACGATGACGCCGGACAGCTGCGGGATGGTGATCCTGCGATGGAGCCGGAAGAACCGCGCGCCGTCCATCCTCCCCGCCTCGAAAACGTCCGACGGGACCGACAGGAGCCGGGCCAGGAAGAGGACGATCCCGAAGCCGAGCTCGCGCCAGACGATGACGGCTGTCATCGTCCAGAGCGCCCATCTGGGCTGACCCAGCCAGTCCTGAGCGATGCCCCCCAGCCCGACGGCTCGCAGGAACTGGTTGACGAGCCCGTTGAACTGGAGCAGCTGGCCGAAGACGACTCCGATCACGGGGATCGCGAGGACGTACGGCAGGAAGAGCGCCCACCGGTGGAAGCGCCAGCCGCGCAGCCCCTCGAACAGGAGGATCGAGAGGAGGAGTGAGAGCAACACGAGCACGGGCACGGCGATGAGGAGCCGAATGTTGTGCGTCAGCGCCGTCCGGAACGTCGGGTCGGACCACGTGATCCGGAAGTTGTCCGTCGTCCAGTGCCCCTCGAACCGCATCGACGTCCGCACGAGCTGGAACATCGAGTAACCGAAGACGAAGACGACGACTGCGAGCGCGGGGGCGATCCACACGAGCGGCTCCACGCGGCCGAGACGCAGCCTGCGCCTCCTGGGATCGGAGAGAGCGACGGTGCCGGAGGTCACTCGACGTCCGGCACCGCGCTCGGGGTGCGCACGACTACTTGTACGACTGAGCCCAAATCTTGAAGTTCGCCATCTGCTTCCGCTGCGTCAGGCGGATGCGTTGCGCGATCTTCTCGGTCGCGGACGCTGCTTCCTTGGCGTCGATGCTTCCGCCGAGGAGGAGCTGCGACTCCGCGAAGTTCGCCTTCGAGTCGAGCTCGGTGGGAATGAAGTTCTCGAGGTACGGAGCCCCGTTCTTGACCAGGTTGAAGAGGATCTTCTGCTGGGGCAGCTTGATGAGCCTCGTGTTGAAGCGGTCGTCCGCCGGGAATGCGCCCGTGGTGTTGAACCAGGCGGCCATCCGCTCCGGCGTGTGCATGAACCGGATGAAGTCGGCCGACTCCTGCGGGTACTTCGTCCAGGCCGTGATCCCGACCGTCTGGGAGGTCGAGCCGAGCCTGCCCGCGTAGGGGCCATTGCCCCACCTGGGCATGGCCATGACCCCGGCCTTCGCGACGCCGACCTGCTGGACGAACTTCTTCACGTCGGAGCCGGCGGCGACGGTCATCGCCGCTTTGCCCTGCGCCCAACGCTGTTGGCCCTGATAGAGCTCGAGCGAGTTCATGTCGTCGTTCCAGCACTTGTGGTCACGCATCTCTTGCAGTCGGGTCCACCAGGCCGCGTGCTTCGGGTCGGTGAACTTCTGCTTCCCGGTGGTCGCGTCGAGGACGTCGCTGATCGAGCCGATCCCCTGCGCTCCGATGATCGAGTACAGCCAGCCGCCGAACCAGCCGTCCTTGATTCCGCCCGCGATCGGTGTGATCCCCTTGGCGTTCAGCGCGTCGCAGGCCTTGAGCAGCGCGGCCCAGGTGGTCGGAGGCTTGACGCGCGCCTTCGCGAGGACGTCCTTGCGGTAGAGGACCGGGAACGAGGGCTGGACATACCACGGCGCTGTCCAGACCTTCCCCGCGTACGTGTCTTCCTTCGCGTTCAGGTAGTGACGGAGCTCGGACCTGGGGATGTAGTCCGAGACGGGCTTCGTGTTCCCGAGCCAGGCGTCGTCGAGCGACCAGATGCCGCCCCAGAAGTACTGGATGTCGGGGCCCTTCTTCGCCGCAGCGGCGGCCTTGAACGCAGGGATCAGACCGTCCGTGGTCTGCAGGACCGTCTTGATCGAGATATTCGGGTGCTTCTTCTCGTACAACTTGATCGTCTGAGCGAGCCAGTTCTTCGCGCCTGCGGCTTCCTGCTCACCCCACCACCACATGGTGAGATTGACATCCGCGCTCGGATCCTCCTGGCCGCCGCGCGCCGTGGGCCGCGCTGCAGACGCCGTGGATCCGAGCAGCACAGCCGCCGCCAGCACGGCGACGACCGCGAGCCCGAGGTTGCGATGCATGATCCGTCCTCCTTTGCAGCTCCGCCTGCCGTCGGTGTCCGTTCGGCCATCATCCTGCATCGGCGCTTGCAGATGCAAGGAAGCGTCAGAGCGCGAGGCTGTGCGTCGACAGCATCTCGCATCCGGCCCCGTTCACGAGCACGATCTGCTCGACGCGGACACCGATCCCCGCATAGCTCCCGGGCTCGATCGCGACGACCATGCCCGGCTCGAGGCGAATGGCTGAATCCGGCACGAGCCGCGGCTCCTCGTGCCACGAGGTCCCGAGGCCGTGGCCCGTGTGGTGAGGGAAGTCGAGCGCCGCGCGCGCGAGTCGGTCGAGGTCCGCCGCGAGCGCTCCCGGCCGGATCTCTGCCACAACCGCTTCGAGTGTCTCGAGCGAGCGGGCGTGGGCAGAGCGCGCCTCTTCGGTCGGCTCGCCGAGGGCGAACGTCGCGCACGAATCTCCCCAGTACCCCGAGACGCGCGGCACGAGGTCGCAGAGGACGAGGTCGCCCTCCTCGACGACCCGGAGCCCCGGAGGACCGCCGACCTCCGCTGTCCTCGGCCCGGACACGAGGTCAGCGAGGACGGGCAGCCGCGACCCCGCCGCCGTCTCCATCGCGGCGCGCGTCACCGCCCACAGGTCGAGCTCGGTCATGCCCGGCCGGGCCTCCGCCCGAGCCACCGCTTGCCCGGCGTCGCAGACCGCGATCGCCTCCCGGATGCGCTCGACCTCGTCGGGATCCTTGACAGCACGAGCCTGGACGAGATCCCTCTCGACGTCGATCCACTCGAGATCGATGGTGAGCGCGGCGGGGAACGAACCCGCGTCGATCGCCACCGACACCCCGGCCAGCGCCTCCCGCAGCGCGCGGGCGGCATTGGCGACGGTGTCCAGCGGGCCGATCCCGAAGCCTGGATAGGTCACGACCTCGCAGCCCGTCTCCCGGGCGCCCTCCTCCTCGTCCTCGCTCACGACGAGCGTCGCGTTTGCGTCTTCGGCCAGCACCGCGATCGCCGACAGCGCGAAGGGGCTCGGCCCCGTCTCGATGTCGGGCACGTAGCCCGTCAACCAGGTCACGGCGGCCGGCGCGGACACCGCGACGCTCCGGGCGCCGGCGGCGTCGGCCACGGCGAGCGCTCTCTCCCTGCGGTGCGCCATCAGAAGGTCACCGTCAGGCCGCCGTCGACCGTCAGGACCTGACCGGTCACATAGGTGTTGCGCTCGCTGGCGAGCCACGCCACCTGCTCGGCGATCTCGGACGGGAGTGCGTAGCGTCGCATCGGCAGCTTCCCGTGCTCGAGGTACACGGTCTCGAACCACTCGCTCTCGAGCTCGTTCTTACCGTCGACGATCGACATCCGCGTCGCGACGAAGCCGGGTGCGATCGCGTTCACGAGCACCCCGTGGCGCGACAGCTCGATGGCAAGAGTCCTCGTCGCCTGGTCGAGACCGCCCTTGGCCACGTCATAAGACAGCGCATGCTCCTCTCCGAAGCGGCCGTGGATCGACGTGATGTTGACGATCCGCCCGTAGCCGCGAGCCGTCATCCCGCGCGCCGCGCGGCTCGCGAGGAACACGGGGGCGTGCAGGTTGACGCCGAGCACCTCGCCGTAGCTCTCGAGGTCCAGATCGATCGCGAGCGCCGGTCGGAAGATGCCCGCGTTGTTGACGAGGACGTCGAGCGGCCCTACGGCCGACTCCGCCGCGGCCACGAGGTCTTCGAGCGCCGGTGTGTCCGAGAGATCCCAGCGCAGCGGATGGACGGACTGCCCGAGGTCCGGGATCTCTTCACGATCGACCGCGACGACGCGCGCTCCCTCCTCGACGAACCGCTCCACGATCGCCCGGCCGATGCCGTTGGCGGCGCCAGTCACGAGCGCGACCCGCTGGTCGAGCAGCGTCATCCCCTGATCCGTCTCCAGGCTCGTCTCGATGCTGTCCGTCCCCTGCGATCCATCACGCCCACCCCTGCTCTCGGCCTTCGTGGATGGTGCATGCTTTCGCGCGACCGCCCGGGAGTCAACGATGAAGATCACCGACGTCGAGCCGATCGTGCTCCGCCTCCCGCAGGTCGACACCGCGCGGGCGGACGGAACCCAGGACGCGTTCCTCGTCCGCGTCCACACCGACGAGGGAATCGTGGGTCTCGGCGAGGCCGATACGGCCCCGCTCCTCGCGCGCACGATCGTCGAGATGCCCTCCTCGCACTCGCTCGCCCGCGGGTTGCGGGAAGTGCTCGTGGGCGAGGACCCGCTCCAGGTCGACCGGCTCTGGCAGACGATGTTCCACGCGAGCGATCACTACGGGCGCCGCGGCGCCGCGCTTCACGTTATGAGCGCGATCGACATCGCCCTGTGGGACATCGCGGGCAAGGCGGCCGGCGTCCCCGTCTCGGATCTCCTCGGCGGACGCCGCATCGCCGAGATCGGGGTCTATGCGAGCGAGGTCATGCCGGCGACGCCGGACGAGGTCCGTCGTATCGCTGCTGCTGCCGTCGAGTCCGGTTATGGCGCCCTCAAGCTCGGCTGGGGGCCGCTCGGCCGCGACCTCGCGTACGACGAGACGCTCGTGCGCGCGGCGCGGGCGGAGCTCGGCCCGGACCGCGCGCTCATGCTCGACGGCGGCCGCGCCTACACGGTCAAGCGCGCGCTCGAGCTCCTGCGCCGCGTCGAGGAGCACGACCTCTACTGGTTCGAGGAGGCTCTGCAGCCGGACGACCTCGACGGCTATGCCCAGCTAGCGCCGGCGGCATCGGTGCGCATCGCGGCGGGCGAAGCGGACGAGACGTTCGCGCCGTTCCGCGCGCTCGTCGAGCGCGGGCGGCTCGACGTCGTGCAACCGGACCTCGCCCGGTGCGGCGGATTCACCGTCGCACGTCAGATAGCGCTCCTCGAGCGCTCCTCGTCCGTCGAGATCGTCCCCCACTGCTTCTCGAGCGGTGTGCTCGTCGCGGCGTCGCTCCACTTCGTCTCGACGCTCGACCGTCCGACGTGGTGCGAGTACTCGGTCGCGCAGTCACCGCTCGTCAACGGGATCCTCCGGAAGCCCTTCGCGCTGCAGGACGGCCGGCTCGCCGTGCCCGACGGACCGGGGCTCGGAATCGAGCTGGACGACACGGCGGTGAGCCTGTACCGGGTGGAGTAGATGGCCGCGATCGAGTTCCGCGGTGTGACGAAGGAGTTTGCCGACGGAACGGTTGCCGTCGACGACCTCCACCTCGAGATCGCGGACGGCGAGTTCATGATCTTCGTGGGGCCGTCGGGCTGCGGCAAGACGACGGCACTGCGCATGCTGGCCGGCCTCGAACGTCCCACCGCCGGCGAGATCCTCATCGGCGACATGGTCGTCAACGACCTCGACCCGGTCGACCGCGACATCGCAATGGTGTTCCAGAACTACGCGCTCTACCCGCATATGACGGTGCGCGCGAACATCAGCTTCCCGCTCGAGACGCAGCGCGTCCCGAAGGCGGAGCGCGAGCGGAGGATCGAGGAGGCTGCGGCACTGCTCGGCCTCGAGGGCCTCCTCGACCGCAAGCCGCGGGCGCTCTCGGGCGGCCAGCGGCAGCGGGTCGCCATGGGGCGCGCGATCGTGCGGCGTCCGCGCTGCTTCCTCATGGACGAGCCGCTCTCCAACCTCGACGCGAAGCTCAGGGTCCAGATGCGAGCGGAGCTCGTGCGGCTCCACCAGCGGCTCGCGGTGACGACGCTCTACGTCACCCACGACCAGGTCGAGGCGATGACGCTCGGACAGCGCGTCGCCGTGCTCGACCACGGGGTCGTGCAACAGGTCGACGCGCCGAGCGTCCTCTACGATCGCCCGGCAAACCTCTTCGTGGCGTCGTTCATCGGGAGCCCGGCAATGAATTTCCTCCGCGTGCACAGTGACGGGACGAGCATCGCCTTCGCGACCCATCGTGCACCGCTCCCCGAGGCGGTCGCCCGCTCGCTCACGCGCACGGACGGCGAGATGATCCTGGGCCTCCGGCCCGAGCACTTCGCCGTCACCTCGTCCTCCGAGGAGGGCCCCACCGTCCCGGCGACCGTCGAGCTCACTGAGCAGCTCGGGTCGGAGGCGCTCGTGTACTTCCGGCTGGATGGTGTGTCTACGGAGACCCTCGGCGCCGAGTCCGAGGCGGAGCTCAGCGGCGCGTTCGTCGCACGTCTCGACCCGAGAGTCCGGACCGGCCCGGGCCAGCCGCTCGAGCTCAAGGTCGACATCACGCGTGCGCACTTCTTCGACCCCGCGGACGGTCGCAGCCTGAGGAGCCGGTCGTGACGTACGACCCGCGCGAGGTGCGTGGAACGCCCTACGGAGCCCCTCTCATCCCGCAGTTCCCGCTTCGCATGCGGGACACCGAGATCCTCACGATCGTCTACCGCAGCGACCGCGACGCAATCGAGGCAATGGTGCCGACGCCGCTCGTCCTCGTCGGCGACCTCGTGATCGTCCACGTCTACGCCATGCACGACGCCGAGTGGTTCGGCGTCTACGGAGAGTCGGCCGTCCAGATCCCCGTCCGGCACGAGGCGAGCGGCACGACCGGGGCGTACTCCCCGCTCCTCGTCGTGGAGGGTGACGGCCCGGTGGCGGCGGGCCGCGAGATCTACGGCCAGCCGAAGAAGGCCGGGCGGATCACGCTCGAGGCGCACGGCGACCTTCTCGTCGGGACCGTGACGCGAAACGACATCACGATCATCACGGCGACGATGCCGTACAAGCAGCGCGCTGGCACGCCCGAGGATCTCGAGAAGCATGCGTCCTTTCGGACGAACATCAACCTCAAGGTGATCCCCAACGTCGACGGATCCGGCTCGGCGGTGAGGGAGCTCACCGCCAGGACCCTGGGCGACGTCGTGGTTGACGAGGTCTGGCGAGGCCCCGGAACGCTCGAGCTGCGCCCGAATGCCCAGGTACCGGTACATCTTCTTCCGGTTCGAGAGGTTGTCGAGGCCTTCCACTGGCGGGCCGACTTCTCGCTCGTGGACGGCGAAGTGATCGAGCGATTCTCGTAACACCATGTCGTTCGTCCGTGACGAGATCGCAACACCGACAATGCCTTAGTCATGCTGGCGGCCACCGACTCGCTCGACCGGTTGAAAGAAGAGCTGGGCGTCGCGCTGGGCGCCAATCACGTGATCGACAGCGAGGCAGTGCGTGCCCAGCACTCGATGGGCGAGTCGTTCCACAAAGCCGGGCTTCCGGATGTCGTCGTGCATCCCGGTTCGACAGAGGACGTCGTAGCTGTCGTGCAACTGTGCCGCGCGTATCGAGTTCCGCTGGTGCCCTTTGGTGCCGGCACGTCCCTCGAGGGACACGTTGTCCCACTCCAGGGCGGCGTGTCTCTCGACACTTCCCGACTCAACCGGATCGTCCGGCTGAGCGTCGAGGACCTCGACGTCCAGGTGGAGTCGGGCGTCACGCGAAAGCAGCTCGACGCACGGCTTCGCCCCGAAGGCGTCTTCTTCCCTGTCGATCCAGGAGCGGATGCGACGATCGGGGGAATGGTGGCGACCGGGGCGTCCGGCACGACGACCGTGCGTTACGGCGCCATGCGCGAGAACGTGCTCTCGCTGACGGTCGTGACTCCTGAGGGCGAGGTCGTGCGGACGCGCTCGCGTGCTCGAAAGTCCTCGGCCGGCTATGACCTCACGCACTTGTTCATCGGCTCGGAGGGGACGCTGGGTGTCATCACGCAGGCAACCTTGCGTATCTACCCAAGCCCGGAGGCGATCTCGGCGGCAGTGTGCTCCTTCACGTCTCTCGACGCCGCCGTTCGCGTCGTCATCGAAACGATCCAGCTCGGTATTCCGGTTGCTCGCATCGAGCTTCTCGATGACGTGCAGATGGACGCCGTCAATCGCCGCTCGGGCCTCGGATACCCGGTCGCCCACACGCTGTTCCTGGAGTTCCACGGCGGCGCTGCTGAAGTGGCCGCGCAGGCGGAGGAGGTCGGCACGCTCGCGCGCGAGCATGGTGGCGGCGACTTCGCATGGGCGACGAACGAGGACGAGCGGGGAGCGCTTTGGGCAGCGCGTCACCACGCCTACGAAGCTGCGCTTGCGTTGCGGCCGGGCTCGAAGGGGTACATCACCGACGTCTGTGTCCCAATCTCGGAACTCGCGCGCACGATCACGGATGCGCGCCGAGCGATCGACACGGCCGGGCTGCTCGCGCCGATCGTCGGCCATGTTGGCGACGGAAACTTCCACGTCTGCTTCCTCGTCGACCCCTCGTCGCCCGAGGAACTCGCGCAGGTGAGCGCCATCGTTGACCGCATCGCCGAGCGCGCGATCGCGGTTGGGGGCACCTGCACCGGCGAACACGGGGTCGGCTACGGCAAATCGAAGTTCTTGCCGCTCGAGTATGGCGAGGAGGGCGTGAACCTCATGCGGCGCGTGAAGTCCGCGATAGACCCGGACGCGATCATGAACCCAGGAAAGGTTCTCCCCGAGCCCTAGCTCCACCGCGTGGGTTCCCGTTCGACCACGAAGGAGTTCAAGGTCTTGTCGACCTGGAAGCCATCCCGCTTTCGTAGTGCTCCGGGTTTTTGCAGACGTGGGTCAGCCGGATGTCAGATCTGGACGATGCTTCACCGACTTCGGCGAGGACTCAAGGGCGGGGCACATGCGGCATCCCCGCAGCGCGCCCGGGGGTCTTCCCGATGCGTAGCCGGGCCGTCGCCGCGATGGTGGCTGTAATACGCGAGCTCCATCTGGCACGTCGATCGGAGGTTGAGTCGATGAGCGCCGTCACGAATCTCATGAATCGGCCGAGCGACCAAAGCTTGGTCGAGATGAAGCAGACATTTCCGTGCGGAGCAGGCAAAACGGCCGTCGTAACCGCGGAACATCTCAGCAAGCGTTTCGCCGATGTGCATGCAGTCGATGACCTCACGTTTTCGCTCGAGCCCGGGACGGTGACCGGTTTCCTCGGGCCCAACGGAGCCGGCAAGACGACGACGCTGCGGATGCTGCTTCATCTCGTGGAGCCGAGCGCGGGACGTGCGCTTGTATTCGGGCGCGGTTATCAGGATCTGGAGCGGCCCGCAGCGCAAGTCGGGGCAGTGCTCGAGGCGGCGGACTTCCACCCGGGCCGATCCGGGCGTGACCACCTGTTCGCGCTCGCACTCGCGCTCGGGCGCGGGGCAAAGGGCGGCAACTGGTTCCTCGAACGGGAGCGCGCCGCAGCGAAGCGCGTGGACGCGGTGCTCGATCTGGTCGAGCTACGCAGTGCCGGTCGCCGCCGCGTCGGCAGTTACTCGCTCGGGATGCGGCAGCGACTCGGACTTGCGGCCGCGCTTCTGGGCGACCCCGCTTTGCTGATCCTCGACGAGCCCGCCAACGGGCTTGATCCTGAGGGCGTCCGCTGGCTCAGAGACTTCCTGCGTGGCTTTGCCGCCGACGGGAAGACGGTTTTGGTCTCCAGCCACGTACTCGCTGAGGTCGCACAAACCGTCGACGACGTCATCATCATCAACAAGGGACGGCTCGTGACGATCTCGCCGCTCGCGGAGCTGATTGCGCGGCGCACCGGCGTGGTGCGCGTCCGCGCCCGCGGGGCACCCAAACTGCGGGCCAACCTCGAATCCGAAGGGTTCCAGGCAACACTGCTCGACGGCGACGAGCTGCTGGTCGAGGGCGCACCCAGCGCCCGCATCGGCGAAATCGCCCTTCGAGCTGGCATCCCGCTCGCCGAACTCGTATCGGAATCGTCGAGCCTCGAGGACATTTTCCTCGAGCTGACCACGGAGGAGCCGTCATGACTGACCAACTGCTCGCAGAGGTGCGCAAGATGCGCTCCACGCGTACCAACCTCGGCCTGCTCGCGGGGATGATCGCGCTCATCCTGCTGACGGTGCTGCTTAACGGGTTTATCCCGAAGGCGCACGAGCTCATGACACACGACAACCAGCACGCGCTGCTCTCGGCCGGCACTTCGGCGGCACTCTTCGCAGCACTGATTGGCGTGATGGCGATTACAAGCGAGTTCCGCCACGGCACGATCCGCCCAACCTTCGTCGTCACACCGCAACGGACGCAAGTCATCACTGCGAAGGTCATCGCCAGTCTGCTGATGGGCGCCGCCTTCGGGCTCGTCGCGGTTGGGCTTTCCCTAGGCGTCGGCTACGCGATCCTCACGATCCGAGACATCCCGCTCGAACTCGAAACAGGACACGTGGTATGGCTTGCACTCGGCACACCGGCGATGACGGCG
>Ga0157377_10001183_pt1 | contig 11091 bp, 10 predicted proteins | sample M55metaG_FD_121116 | JGI IMG/M metagenome (GOLD analysis project Ga0157377, IMG submission 121116) | Miscanthus rhizosphere microbial communities from Kellogg Biological Station, Michigan, USA - M5-5 metaG | ecosystem: Host-associated > Plants > Roots > Rhizosphere > Soil | place: USA: Michigan...
GCACTGCGGCCTACTACGAGCGCGTGCTGTGGGAGTCGGCCGAGGCGGCCGGCGCGCGGGAGTACCTGGCCCAGCGTGGGCTGGGGGAGGAGGTGCTGCGGCGCTTCCGGGTCGGGTGGGCGCCGAGCCCCTGGGACCGCGTCTACACGGCCTCGCGGCGGGCGGGCTTCAGCGACGAGGAGCTGTTCGGGGCGGGGCTGGCCTCGCGCTCGCGCCGCAACGGCCAGCTCTACGACCGCTTCCGCGCGCGCATCACCTTCCCGCTGGCCGACAAGCGCGGGCGGGTCATCGGGTTCGGGGCGCGCACGCTCTCCAGCGGGTCCACGGGGCCGAAGTACCTGAATTCTCCGGAGGGCGACCTGTACCGCAAGGGCCAGCACCTGTTCGGGCTGCACCTGGCCCGGCGGGCGGCGGCGACGGTGCAGGCGATGGTGGTGGCCGAGGGCTACACCGACGTGCTGGCGCTCTCCCAGGCCGGGGTCGAGAACGCGGTCGGGCTGATGGGCACGGCGCTGACCGAGGCGCAGGTGGTCGAGCTCGCCAACGCCGTGGGCGGTGGCGGCACGATCGACCTGGCCCTCGACGCGGACGAGTCGGGGCTGGAGGCGATGGTGCGGGCGGCAGCGCTGGCGTCGAGCCGCGACGTGACGCTGCGCGTGGTGCCGCTGCCGGACGGCCTCGACCCCGCCGACCTCGTCGCCCGCGACGGCGCCGACCGGGTGCGGGCGCTGATCGCCGAGGCGGTGCCGTTCGCCCGCTTCCGCGTGCAGCACATCCTCGCCGGCGCGGAGCTGGGTACGCCTGAGGGGCGTGACCGGGCGCTGGCCGCGCTGCGGCCGGTGATCGGGTCGCTGCCGGCGGGCATCACGCGCGACGAGCTCGTGCGCCAGGTGGCCTCGCGGTTGAGCTTGTCCGCGGACCTCGCCGGGTCGCTGCTCGCGCGCAACCCGGCGCCGCGGGCGACCGCGCAGGCGCCGCGCGGCGTGCTCGACCGGGGCGAGCAGGCCGAGAAGACGTTCCTGGCCCTGTGCATCGCGCTGCACGACCCAGGCCGCGAGGCGCTGCGCCGGGTCAGCCTCGAGGAGCACTTCACGTCGCCGCTGGTGCGCCGGGCCGCCGAGCACCTGCGCACCCATATCACCGCGCCGCTGGATGGGCTGCCACGCGACGACGACGCGCTGGCCGGGTTGATGGCGGAGCTGCAGATCCGTGCCGACCGCGAGCAGGCCGACCCGTCCATGCTCGAGGTCGAGCTGCTCCAGCTCGAGAAGCACCGCCTCGAGCGCCGGATCGCCGAGGGCGGCGCCGTGGCCGAGCTGGCGGAGAAGCGCGAGCAGGTCACGAAGGACATCCGCCAGGCGGTCACGCAGGTGATGGAGCGGACGGTCGCGGAGCGCTGAGCAGCGGCCCGGCCGCAGGCTTGGAACGAAAGCTCCGGGGGTGGGACTCGAACCCACAACTTTTCGGTTAACAGCCGAACGCTCTGCCGATTGAGCTACCCCGGATTGTGGTGCATCAGTGCCGGTCGGCCGAGGCCCACTTTATCGCGGCAGGGGAGCCACTCCAGCCTCGATCTCGGCGTGGCAGTTGGCGCAGAGGAGCACGCACTTGCGCGCCTCCTCGCGGCTGCGGGCGAGCGAGCGGGTCAGCCCCATCTGGGCCACGCTGAACGACTTCGTCGCCGCATCGACGTGGTGGAAGTGCAGCGCCCCGAGGTAACGGTCATACCCGCAGGCCGTGCACCGTCCGCCCGCCTCGGCGACGAGGATCTCCTTGACGCGGCGCCGCCGCCGGGCCACGGACTCCACCCGGCAGCGCAGGCAGCGCACATGCCCCTGCCTGTCGATGGCGTGTCCGGTGGCCCCATGAGCGGGGCACTCCGCGATGAGCCTCCCGTCCTCGGCCACGCCCACCATCCGATGCGGCCTGCGTGCGCGTGTGGTGGCAAGGCCATGGGCGCGGATCCAGTACCGGACCGTCGTCGGGCTCCGATCGACCCGCGCGGCGATCTGGCGGACCGTGAGGCCCTCCTCGATCAGCGCGGCGAGGGTTGCGCGATCCAGCGCTCCGCGGGGTGTGTGCGATCGGGCCTCCACGCACCGATCGTGTGCGCGGGGCGGACGGAATCAGTCCGGCTCGACCCGGCCCGTGACCTCGAGGATCGCCTGGGCCAGCAGGCCGCAGATCAGGGCCCCGATGAGGCTGTTGAGGATGGCCAGCCCCGCGAACACGCCGCAGGTCCCGGCCAGGAAGTGGTAGGTCCACGGGACCCCGCTGTCCGATCGCAGCCAGGCGGTCCATCCGGCGGGCTGCTCGCGCGTGCGGTAGTCGCTCGGGTCCTTGGAGGGCCAGGACACGCCAATCGTGTTACCCAGAAGTGCGCGATTCCTCTCCCAGCCTTTCGACGAGCTCCGCCGCCCGGGTGGGGCCGTCGTGCCCGGCCGACCACGCCGCCACGGCGCCCACGCGCTCGCGATAGCGCGGGTCGTCGAACGCGCGCTGCACCGCCAGGCGTACCGTCGCCGGGGTCACCAGTCGCCCCGGCAGCCGCACGCCGAGGCCGGCCCAGTCCAGGCGCGCCGCGTTCTCGCCCATGTCGGCACCCACCGGCACCGCGACCACGACGGCTCCGGAATGGAGCGCCCGCACGAGCGTCCCGTGCCCGGCGTGGCACACCACCACGGCCGCGCCGGGGAACGACTGCGAGTAGGAGATCCACTCGGCCAAGCGGGTGTTCGGCGGGGCCGAGAGCGGCTGCGGCGGCGGGCGCCGGTTCCAGGTCGCCAGCACGCGCACGCCCGCGCGACCCAGCCCCTTGACGGCGGCCCTGAGCATGCGCTGCTTCGGGTCCTGCGAGGTCGAGGGCGCGACCACCACCAGCGGCGCGTCGCCGGCGGGCGGCTCGATGCGCTGGAACGGCGGCTCCCACAGCAGCGGCCCCACGACGTGCACGTGGGCCGGCCAGTCGCGCGGGTACTCGAGCTGCGGGTACGTGCCCACGAGCACCAGCCGGTCCGACAGCCCACCGTGCACCCGCACCTGTGGCGCCAGGCCGAGGCGGCGGCGTGTCTCGTTGAGCTCGTCGCGCCCCTGTCGCTCGCCCTTTCCCACCGGCCCGCGCAGCGCGTTCCACAGCCCGCGCCCGACGATCGTGCGGGGCAGGCGCGCCCCCAGGGCGTACGGCGGAAACCCCGGCGCGCCGACCGGGAAGACGTGCGGCACCACGGTCGCCACCGGCACGCCCGCGACCTCGCCTGCCAATGCCGGGGCCAGCGTGAGGATGTCGGCGACGACCACGTGCGGCGCGACCTCCGCAACCAGCGGCCCCATCTCCCGCGCCGCCCGCACCACCGCGGCGTAGGGCTTGAGCGGCTTGTCGCGGGTGGGGAAGACCTGGTACTCGCCCGCGGGCGCAAAGCGCATGCCGCCGGCCTCGACGTAGGGGCGCCAGCGCGACCACGTCTGCAGCGTGACCTCGTGCCCGCGCTCTACGAGCCGCGTGCCCAACGCCAGCATCGGGAACGCGTGCCCCGGGTCGCCGAAGGCGCCGAGGAGCAGCCGCACCTACAGCGCGATCGCGGCCATCTGCCGCAGCTGGTCCAGCCGCTCGTCGAGCGTGAAGGCCATCGGCGTGACCGCCAGCGTGGCCACGCCCGCGTCGCGGTAGGCAGCCACGCGCTCGCGTAAGTGCGCGGCGGGGCCGGCCAGCGTGAGCATGTCGATGAGCTCGTCGGGCAGCGCCGCGGCCGCCTCCTCACGGCGCCCGTCGAGGTAGAGGTCCTGCACCGTCTGGGCGGCATCGGCGAAGCCGAAGCGCGAGACCGCCGCCTTGTAGAAGTTACGATCGCGCGAGCCCATCCCGCCCACGTAAAGGGCGAGCACCGGCCGCATGAGGTCGCGGGCGGCGACGATGTCGTCGGAGATCATCAGGCTCACCGAGGGGACGATCTGGAACCCGTCCAGCGAGCGGCCCGAGCGCGCGGCGCCCTCCTCGAGCAGCGGCCGCACCTCGCCGACGTGCTCGGGCGAGAACAGGAACGGCAGCCAGCCGTCGGCGATCTCGCCCGCCAGGGCCGTGTTCTTCGGCCCGATGGCGGCGAGGAAGATCGGGATCTGGTCCTGCACCGGCGCGATGGTCAGCTTCAGCGCCTTGCCCGGCCCGTCGGGCAGCGGCAGCTCCAGCGTCTCCCCGGCGAACTCGAGCCGCTCGCGCGCCAGCGCCTTGCGGACCACCGCCACGTACTCGCGCGTGCGCTGCAGCTGGCGCGCGAAGCGCTGGCCGTGCCAGCCCTCGGCCACCTGCGGCCCCGACGTCCCCAGCCCGAGCTGGAAGCGCCCGCCCGAGATCTGGTCCAGCGTCGCCGCGGTCATCGCGGTCATGGCCGGCGAGCGCGCCGGGATCTGGAAGATCGCCGACCCGAGCTTGATCTTCTCGGTCGAGGCGGCGAGCCAGGCGAGCACGGTGGCGGCATCGGAGCCGTAGGCCTCGGCGGCCCAGACCGAGTCATAACCCAGGCGGTCGGCCTCCTGGACGACCTGCAGCTGCTCGGCGGCCGACAGCCCGAGCCCCCAGTACGCGACGTTGACCCCCAGCTTCATGGCCGCGGAACCCTATGCAAGTTCGCGCCCAGTGACGAGGAGAGCTCTTGCCGACCCCGAACGGCACGCGTAGATTGCGAGGCGATGCGTCGCCGCCGCCGGCCGATCGAGGATCTCCGTATCGCCGTCGAGTGCCTGCCTTCGACCACCCGCGCGGCCATGCTCGAGGGCGTGCGCACGTGGCCGATCATCGTCGGCGCCTACACCGACCGCCGCGGCGGCGTGTGCCCGATGCTCGCCGCCCACCGTTGCGGCGGGCGCACCGACTTCCTCGCCTTCGCGCGCGCATGGGACCGCTTCACCCACGCCAAGCGCCCGCGCCGCGCCACCGAGCGCGAGGTCGCGACCCTTATCGCCTACCTCGAGGCCGGCCTGCTCGGCGATCCGACGGCCGAGTTCGAGGCCGCCATCGCCGACCACCAGGCCGCCGCCCGCGACCGTCGCACGCGCGAGGCCGCGCGCGTGGGCTGGACCTGGCTCTGGGCCGCCGAGCGCCCCGGCGAGGCCGAGGAAGAGGGCCGCGAGCGCGAGCCGGCCTAGCCGGTCGCCCGACCGCTACAGCGCTTCGCCCGGGCGCTGGAAGATGATCTCGGGGATCACGCACGCCGGCGAGAGGTACAGCAGCGGGCGCGCCATGTCGGCGATGTCGTCGGGCCGGATCATCTCGTCGGTGGGGACGCTGTCGCGCACGAAGTCGGTCATGTTCGTGTCCACGAAGCCGGGGCACAGTGCGCAGGACTTGATCCCCAGGTGGTTGAGCTCCTTGTTCATGGACTGCGTGAAGCCGACGACGCCGAACTTCGTCGCCGCGTAGACCGAGAGCCAGCCCTGGCCCGACTTGCCGGCGATCGAGGCCAGGTTGACCACGACCGCGTTGCCCGACTCCTTGCCCGACGCGGCGAGGAGGTCGTGGCACTCGCGGTAGAAGATGACCATCGCGCGCAGGTTGACGTCGAGCTGCATGTCCAGCCGCTTGGTCACGATCTCCTGCACGGGCGCGCCGATGCCGACGCCCGCGTTGTTGACGAGGACGTCGAGACGACCGAAACGCTCGCGGTGGCGGCGCACGACCTCCTGGATGTCCTCCTCGTGGGCCATGTTGCCGGCGACCTCTTCGACCTCGCCGGTCCCGACGCCGCGCAGCGTCTCCACGGCCTCGGAGAGCTTCTCCGGGCGGCGCGCGGCCGCAGTCACGCCGAAGCCCTCGCCGAGCAGCATCTGAGCCAGCGCGTAGCCGATCCCGCTCGATGCTCCGGTGACGATGGCTGCCTTGTCGGCCATGCGGGGCGGTATCCAATCACGCCGATAGCTTGCGCTGGGGTTACGTGGCCGCGAACGGGCCAACCTTGATCTGCCCTTAGGCGTAATCCCTACAGTGACCGCCGTGCTCGGCCCCCGCTTCTTGACGGCTGGCCTGGTGATCGTCGCGCTCGCGGCCGCGATCGCGGGCTGTGGCTCCTCCTCGGACGACACCGCCTCGGCACCGCCGGCCAACAAGGCCGACTTTCCCAAGCCCAACGGCCGCACGCTCGCCGCCCTCTCGAAGTCGGCGACCGAGGGCCCGGTCCTCGTGCCCAGCGTGTCCAACGCCTACAAGGGCGACAACCGTCTCGGGTTCGGCCTGTTCACCCGGGCGCAGAAGCAGATCAACGGCGCCCAGGTCGTCGTCTACACCGCCGACAAGCAAGGGAACAACGTCAAGGGCCCGTACCCGGCCCGCTTCGAGTCGCTGGCCGTCAAGCCCGCGTTCCAGAGCCACACCGTGGCCAACGATCCGGCCGCGGCCAAGGGCGTCTACGTCGCCCACGTTCCGTTCGCGAAGAACGGCCCGGCCACCATCTTGGGCATGGCTCGGGTCAACGGGAAGCTCATGAGCGCGGGCGAGCTCTCGCTGGTCGTCGGCGCCAACACGAGCGGCCCGCCGCAGGTGGGCGACAAGGCGATCCTCATCCATACGCCGACGCTTGACGAGGTCGGCGGCGACGCGGCCAAGATCGACACCCGCGTGCCGCCCGCGACCCAGCTGTCGAAGACCGACTTCGCCAGCGTCGTGGGCAAGAAGCCGGTCGTGCTCCTGTTCGCGACCCCGGCGCTGTGCAAGTCGCGCGTGTGCGGGCCGGTGGAGGACATCGCCGCGCAGGTGGCCGCCCAGTACGACGGCAAGGTCACGTTCATCCACCAGGAGATCTACAACAACAACAACGTCCAGGACGGCTTCCGCCCGCAGGTGGGCAAGTGGCGGCTGCCGAGCGAGCCCTGGGCGTTCGCGATCGACCGCAACGGGAAGGTGGTCGACCGCCTCGAGGGCGCCTTCTCCGCCGCCGAGATGCAGCAGGCGGCGCAAAAGGCCCTCGCCGCCTAAAGGACCGGCCCCAGTCCGCCGAGGAAGGGGGCAGATGGGGGCGGCACCGCGCATTCTCGTCCTCGCCGGAGACGCCGTGGAAGCGGCGGGCTGCGAGCTCGCGCTGGAGACGGGACTGCCCGGCAGCACGGTGCGGACGCAGCGCAGCGCCACCGACGGGCTGGCCGCCGCGCGTACCGGCGGCTACGACATCGTGGTCACCGGCACGGGCCTGGCCGAGGGCCACGAGCTCGACCTCGTGCGCGCCCTGGCGGCCGATCCCGACGCGCCGCCGATCATCGCCATGCTCGGCGTCGGCTCCGAGCGCCTGGCCGCGGCCGCGCTGGCCGCCGGCGCCGAGGACGTCCTCACCGCCGGCCCCGACTTCACCATCGCGCTGGCCGACAGCGTGGCCATCGCCTACGGCCGGGCGCTGCACGCGCGCCGGCGCCGCGGTCTCGTGGGGCTGGGCGAGCGCCTGGACGCAGAGAGCACGATCGCCGGCGTGCTCGACGCGGCCGTCGCCGGCCTGGCGCTGTTCCTGGACGCCGACGGCGCGTCGGTCTGGCTAAGCTCGCCCGCCGGCGCGGGAGCCTCACACCTCGCCGAGGCGCTGGCCGACGATCCCGCCGACCTCGCCACCCGCTTCGCGGCCGCGCCCATCGACGGCGAGGCGCTCGTGCGCCTGCCCGACGGGCCCGGCGCAGCGGCGCTGGTGTGGGCGGCGTCGGGCGCCGACGACGTGCTCCTCGCCGCGCGGCGCAGCGACCAGGGCTGGCCGCCCGACGACGCACGTTGGCTCGTGCTGGCCGCCCACGCGACGATGGGCGCGGTGGTGCGGGTGCTGCAGCGCGAGCGCATGCGCGCCGACGCCGACGGCGACGCCGTCACCGGGCTCCCGGGCGAGCGCCGCTTCCTGGCCGCCCTCGCAGCCGAGTCCGAGCGCGCCCGCCGCCACACCGCTCCGGTGGCGCTGCTGCTCGTCGAGGTCGACGGGCTCGACGAGGCGCGCGACCGCCACGGCGAACCGGTCGTCCACGCGATCCTGCGCGAGACCGGCGCGGCGGTCGCCGGCTCGGTGCGCAGCTACGACTTCGCCGCGCGGATGGGCGCGCAGGGCTTCGGCGTGCTCTTGCCGGGCGCCGATCGGGCCGAGGCCGAGGTCGTCGCCCAGCGCATCCGCAGCGCCGTGGCCGGCCACGAGTTCCCCACCGTCGGCCGCGTGACTGTGTCGCTCGGGCTCGCGGTCTTCCCCGAGGCCGTCGACGCGGTGCGCTCGCTGCTCGAGGCGGCCGAGCAGGCGCTGCTCGTGGGGCGGCGCAGCGGCGATGCCGTCGTGGCCGCGCCCGCCCGCCGGAAGGACGACCCGCCCGCCGGCCGCTGGTAGCTTCGGGCCATCGAGGCCCCTCGCACCCCGCTCGTCGTCGCGGCGCTGCTCGCAGCCCTGCTCGTGGCGATCGGTCTGGTCTCCAGCGGGGGCGAGGAGGGGCCGACGCGCACCACCGCCGCGTCGACCACCGCCGCTCCAGGGCCGCCGGCCGAGCAGCGGCTCACACCCGTGGGCACGGTCGCGCGGCGGGTCGAGCGCATCCGCGACCTCCGCTACCGCCACATCCCGCGCGCCCACGCGGTCACGCCGGCGCAGGCGGCGCGCGCCGGCCTGGCCGACCTCGATCGCACCTACCCGGCCGCGCGGCGCAAGGCCGACGAGGCGCTGCTCGAGACCCTCGGCGTCGTGCCGCCGCGGACCGACCTGCGACGCGAGATCGGCGCCGAGTTCCGCGACGAGGTCGGCGGCTACTACGACCCGCGCACGAAGCAACTGGCCGTGGTCAAGGGCGCGGCCACGGGCGGCGCACTCGGCGACATCGTCCTGGCCCACGAGCTCAACCACGCGCTCGAGGACCAGCGCTTCGGCCTGCACGACTCCGGCTCCAGCGCGGCGATCGACGACGCGTCGCTGGCCAACACGGCGCTGGTCGAGGGGTCGGCCACCGCGGTCATGTACGACTACGCGCAGCGCTTCCTCGACCCGGGCCAAGCGCTCGGTGACCTGCTGCCGGCGCTGCAGGCCAGCGGCAGCGCCCACCTCCCGCGCTACCTGGAGGACTCGCTGACCTGGCCCTACGAGGGCGGCCTGAGCTTCGTCAACCGGCTCTACGCCCGCCTGCACGGCTGGGGGCTCGTCAACTACGCGCTGAGCAGGCGCCGCCCGGCCACGACCGAGCAGGTCCTGCACCCCGACAAGTACCTGACCGACGAGCGCCCGCTGCCGGTGCGCGCGCCGCCGAGCCCAGGCCCCGGCTGGACGCTCGTCGCCCACGGGACGCTGGGCGAGTTCGACACCCGCGAGCTCCTGCGCATCGCCGGCGCCGAGGGCGCAGACGATGCGGCCGCGGGGTGGGGAGGAGGCCGCTATGCGCTGTGGATGCGCGGCGGCCGCTCCGCGCTCGTGCTGCGCTGGCGCTGGGACACGCCGCGCGACGCCCGCCAGGCCGCGGCGGCGCTGGCCGTCTACCGCAGCTTCGCGGGCCGCCGCGGCTCGGTGGCGCTGGCGGCCCGCGGCGATGCCACCGCGCTGGGCTTCGCCGACGACCCCGCGCTCGCGCACCGCCTGGCCGACGCGAGCGTGGCGCCGCCGGGGCGGTAGGTCAGGATCGAGCGGCGCTGCTTGCACATCTGGACCACCATTTGGGAGGGTCTGCCGACTGGTAGACGGAACCACCCTGGGGAGGGCGAGTGAGCATGCGAAGCGTCGTGGCTGATCGTCGGGCTGCTGGTGGCAGTCGCCGCTCCGTCAACAGCAGGGGCGGCTGATCGCAGGACCTCGTTTAGCAGCGCCCGGCTGACGCAGACGATCGCGGCCAACATCCGCAAGGCCAAGATCCCCGGGGCCATCGTCGGCGTGTGGCGCGGCACCGGCAGCTGTACAAGCAGGGGGTCGGGGTCAGCAACATCAAGACCAAGGCGCCGCTGAATGTCAACGGCTATCAGCGCATCGGCAGCGTCACGAAGTCCTTCGTGGTCACCGGCATCCTGCAGCTGGTCGATCACGGCCAGATGGGTCTCGACGATCCGATCTCGAAGTACCTGCCGGGTGTCGTCCCCAACGGGGACAACATCACGATCCGCGAGCTGGCGGAGATACGCAGCGGGATCTACAGCTACACCAACACGATCATCCTAGGCCTGGCGCTCGAGGCGGTCACCGGCCAACCGCTGGAGGCCTATCTCAAGCGGAACATCCTGCGCCCCGAGCACCTGAGGCACACGTCGCTCCCGGCGGACGCCGAGTTTCCATCGCCGCACTCCCGGGGCTATACCAACTGGACGCCCCAGGGCCTCGGCGACGACCTCGTCGACGCGACCGACTGGAGCCCTTCGTGGGGCTGGGCAGCCGGCGGCATGATCTCCAACATCGACGACCTGCGCCACTGGGCGCGCGACGTGGCCACCGGCACGCTGCTCAAGCCCGCCACCCAGCGCGAGCGCACAAAGTTCCGAACCGCGCCTGGCGAGGGCGGCGCCACCTACGGCCTCGCGCTCCAGAACTACAACGGCTGGATCTCGCATGACGGCAACATCGCGGGCTACGTCACCTACCCGTTCTACCTGCCCGCCGAGCGCACCACGATGGTCGTGGCGTTCAACTCCAACGCCAACCCCCTGGGCTCGGCGCAGACGATGCGGGCGATCACCAAGGTCATCACGCCGAAGCACCTCTGGCCCATCCCGACGCCGGACTAGCGCAGAGGGGTGTCCGGGCGGGCGCGTGCCGACAGTGGGCGCCACCGCTAGCGTTGCGCGGCCGGGGCGGTAGCTCAGCGGTCAGAGCCGCGGACTCATAATCCGTCAGACTCAGGTTCGAATCCTGGCCGCCCCATCAGAAACGCCTGCAAATCGCAATACTTCTGCGTCACGATATATCGTCTTGGGTCGAATTTTGTCCGAACCTGGAAGCCGAGGCGCCGCGTCAACCTCGGTTGTTGGGGGGGTGCGGCGGGGGTAGTATCGGCGCGGAATCGCGCGAGGGAGGTTGGGCGACGCATCGTCTGAGGTCCTTGGTGGTCATCGCGGCGCTGGCGGTGGCGGTGAGCGTGCTTGGGGCTGGTCCTGCGCTGGCGGCCAAGGGCGGCAACAACGACACCGCC
>Ga0157377_10001184_pt1 | contig 11091 bp, 15 predicted proteins | sample M55metaG_FD_121116 | JGI IMG/M metagenome (GOLD analysis project Ga0157377, IMG submission 121116) | Miscanthus rhizosphere microbial communities from Kellogg Biological Station, Michigan, USA - M5-5 metaG | ecosystem: Host-associated > Plants > Roots > Rhizosphere > Soil | place: USA: Michigan...
CGAGTCGAGAACGCTCTTGACATCGGTTGCCATTGTCCTACTCCTCCTCTTCCTGAGCCTCGACGTGTTCGGGCTCGTCGTTCTCTTCTGGGGCGTCCGATTCGAGGTCGGCCGAATCGGACGGTATTTCCGCCTGAGCTGAGGGTTCCTCCACTGCTGGGCCCTCATCCGCAGCCGCCTCCGCCGTGGGTTCCTCGTCAGCTGCTGCCTCCTCCTCGACCGCCGGCCCGGCGGCCGCGGCTTCCGCGGCGGGCTCGACGACCTGGCCCTGCTCCTCGAGCTGCTTGATGCGGGCCTCGATGAGTCCGTGCAAATCGCGCAGCGGCGCCGACACGAGCCCGAGGAGCTGCGTGAGCGGCGCGACGATCGCACCGACCAGCTGTCCTCGGAGCACGTCGGTCGAGGGCAATGTCGCGAGTCGGTCGACCTCGGCGCCCGAGAGCGTCTTGCCCTCGAGCAGTCCGCCACGGAGTGTGAGGACGTTCGTCTCCTTCGAGGTCGCGGCGAGCGCCTTCGCCACGGCTGCCGGGTCTCCGGACGACTCGATGAACGCGATCGCCGTGGGGCCTTCGAGCATCACGAGGAGCGCATCGGCGCCGGCCTTCTCGGCCGCGCGGCGCGTGAGCGTGTTCTTGACGATGCGGAAGCGCCCGCCGAGCGGAATCAGCTGGTCGCGCAATGCCTCGAGCTGCTTGTTCGTGAGCCCGCGGTAGTCCGCGACGATGAGCGTGTCGGACGATCCGAGCTCGGAAGCGAGCTCCTCGACAATCCGTTCCTTGTCCGTTTTCAGCACGTCTGGTTCCTCCTGAAATGCGAAACCCGCGCAAGGCGGGCTCGGTCGAACGCAGGACGCGCTCAGTCGAACCTGCCTCGGTCGGACCTACGCTCGCAATCTGGAAAAGCACCGTGAGCTGCCGACGGTCTTCGGCGGGGACGCTGGTTGCTAGGCGGGGACTGTAGCTGCCTCCAGCTCGTCCACGATGTCTCGGGTGATCGACGCGTCGACGTGGATCCCCGGCCCCATCGTCGTCGTCACGGTGATCTGCCTGATGTAGCGCCCCTTCGCAGCGGACGGCTTCGCGCGGACGATCTCGTCGAGGAGCGCCGCGTAATTCTCCAGCAGTGCACGCTCGTCGAAGCTCCGCTTCCCGATCGGCACGTGCACGTTCGCGCCCCGGTCCGTCCGGTACTCGAGCTTGCCGGCCTTGGCATCCGAGACGGCCTTGGCGACGTCCATCGTCACCGTGCCCGTCTTGGGGTTCGGCATGAGCCCACGCGGCCCGAGCACGCGGCCGAGCTTCCCGACCACGCTCATCTGATCCGGTGTGGCGATCGCGACATCGAAGTCGAGGAAACCCTCCTCGATCTTCGTGGCGAGGTCGGCCGCGCCGACGACGTCAGCGCCTGCGTCCTCCGCCTCGCGGGCCTTCTCGCCCTCGGCGAAGACGGCGACGCGGACGTCCTTGCCGATGCCGTGCGGGAGCATGATCGTCCCGCGCAACTGCTCGTCGGCGTGGCGAACGTTGAGGCCGAGCCGGAAGTGGACCTCGACCGTCTCGTCGAACTTCGCGGCGGGCGAGTCCTTGAGGATCCGCAGCGCTGACAGCGGCGAGTACGCCTCCTCGCGGTCGATCGCCTCGCGTGCGGTGCGGTAGCGCTTCCCGTGCGCGCTCATGCCGGCGTCTCCACGCCCATGCTCCGAGCGGTTCCGGCGATGACCTTCATGGCCTCGTCGACATCGCGGGCGTTGAGGTCGGGCATCTTCGCCTCCGCGATCGAGCGGAGCTGGGCCGCGGAGAGGCGGCCGACCTTGGTGCGGTTCGGCTCTCCCGAGCCGGACTCGAGCCCGAGCGCCTCCTTGATGAGGACGGCCGCAGGTGGCGTCTTCGTGATGAACGTGAACGACCGATCCTCGAAGACCGTGATCTCGACGGGGATGATGCGGCCGTTCTCGTGCGCTGTCTGCGCGTTGTAGGCCTTGCAGAACTCCATGATGTTCACGCCGTGCTGGCCGAGCGCAGGCCCGACCGGCGGCGCCGGGTTGGCCTGGCCACCCGGGATCTGGAGCTTGATGATCGTGAGAACCTTCTTCGCCATTCCTTCTCTTTCCGAGGCCGTGGCGGCCTAGTCGATCTTTTTCACCTGGTCGAAGCTCAGCTCGACGGGGACCTGGCGCTCGAAGATGTCGACGAGCACTTTCAGCTTCTGCTGGTCGGCGTTGACATCGACGATCTCCCCGTCGAAGTCCGACAGCGGGCCGGACGTCACCTTCACGGACTCGCCCAGCGTGAACTCCACCTGAGACTTCGGCGCAGCTCCGCCACCCGCGGGGACGCCCGCGTGGAGTATGCGGTCCACCTCGGGCTGCGAGAGCGGCACGGGCTTGGTGCCGGCGCCGACGAAGCCTGTGACGCCCGGCGTTCCCTTGACCACCGTCCACGCCTCGTCCGACATGTTCATGTTGACGAGGACGTATCCGGGCAGCACCCGCTTCTCGGTCTGCACCTTCTGCCCGTCCTTCGTCTCGATGACCTGCTCGGTCGGAACGACGACGCGTCTGAACGCCGGCTGCTGGTTCATCGAGACGATCCGATGCTCGAGATTGGTCTTCACCTTGTTCTCGTGCCCGGAGTAGGTGTTGATGACGTACCAGAGAAACATTCTTCGATCCCTCGCTAGAGCAAGACGCGGTCGACGACGGGGCGGATGATCTGGTCGAGGCCCCAGAGGTACGCCCCGACGATGACGCAGGCGATGATCACGACGACGACCCCCTGGAACGTCTGGTTGCGCGTCGGCCAGTCGACCTTGCGCAGCTCGGCGTACGACTCGCGGACGAACTGCCCGCGCTGCTTCTCGGTCCTCCGGCCGGTCTGCTGCTTGACGGGCTGCTGTGACGGGCGGACCTGTTGCGCGCGCGATCGCCGCGAGCTCGGGGCGGCCTCACCTGCGGCTGCGCGTGCGGCGCGCCGCTGCCTGCGGGTCTCGCGTGCCACTTACCTCGTCTCCCGATGCACCGTGTGCGACCCACACCAGCGGCAGTACTTCTTGAGCTCCACGCGGTCGGGGGAGTTTCGCTTGGACTTCTGCGACTGGTAATTGCGCCGCTTGCACTCGGTGCAGGCGAGCGTGATCGCGACTCGTACTCCGGTTGCCATTGTTCTCTCGGTTCGGGTGGGACGAAAAAAGGGTGTTCGAGTAGCGGCGGCAGGACTCGAACCTGCGACACGCGGATTATGATTCCGCTGCTCTAACCAACTGAGCTACGCCGCCGCGCGGGCGTGAGTGTAGCAGGGCATTGGAGCGCATTCTTCACGTTCGAAGATGACCGCCGACGGCAACTCTAGGATCGCCGCCGTGATCCGGATCCCGCCACAGCGAGGTGGTTGGCTCGAGGTCATCTGCGGGCCGATGTTCAGCGGGAAGAGCGAGGAGATGATCCGTCGACTTCGCCGTGCAGAGATCGCAGGGCAGCGCGTCGTCATCTTCAAGCCGCTGATCGACGACCGCTACGACGCGACCGACGTCGTCAGCCACGCCGGCGCCCGCATGCGGGCGGTGCCGATCGCTTCGGTGGCGGATATCGCAGCCGAGGCGCAGGGTTTCGACGTCGTCGGTATCGACGAGGCCCAGTTCCTCGGTGAGGGCATCGTCGTGACCGCGCTCGAACTCGCGGCCCGCGGAGTGCGTGTGGTCGTCGCCGGCCTCGACCAGGACTTCCGGCGGCTTTCCTTCGGGCCGATGCCCGAGCTTCTCGCGCATGCGGAGTTCGTCGACAAGCTCCAGGCCGTGTGTCATCGCTGCGGCGGCCCCGCAACGACGACTCAGCGGCTGGTGAACGGAGAGCCGGCCCCGTACTCCGGGGACACGGTCGTCGTCGGCGCGGCGGAGCAGTACGAGGCGCGCTGCCGCGGCTGCCACGAGCCCGGCGTCGGCGCCACACTCGCGGCCGCCTAGCGCCCCCTCACAGCGCTCATGCCGAGCGCGACGAGATAGACGCCCGCCGCGGTGAGGACGATCGTCCCACCGGGCGGCAGGTCGGCGTAGTACGAGATCGTCAGGCCCGCAATGGCGCACGCAAGACCGATACCCGTCGAGAGCACGAGGGTGGAGCGCATGCTCCAGGCGATACGACCTGCCGCGCTCACCGGCAGGACCATCAGGGCCGCGACGAGGAGAATCCCGACGACCCGCATGGAGAGGGCGATCGTGACCGCGGCGAGAGCAGCGAGGGCGACGTTGAGCGCGCCGATCGGAAGCCCGGCGACGCGCGCCCCTTCCTCGTCGATGATGACCGCCGCGAATGCGCGATAGAGGAGGACGATCATCGCGATCCCGACCGCGCCGAGCACCGCGATGAGTACGAGGTCGCTCCGCGTGATGGTGAGGATCGACCCGAAGAGGTACTGGAAGAGGTCGACGTTGAGCGCCCCCGCCTCCGCGACGAGCACGACCCCGAGCGCGATCCCTGTGTAGAAAACGATCGCGAGCGCCTGGTCGCCGGCGGCACCGCCGCGCGAGCGCAGGAGCTCGATCGCCACGCCTCCCAGTACGGCCGCGACGAGCGCCGTCAGGATCGGAGAGACGTCGAGCAGAATCCCGGCCGCGACCCCGGCGAACGCAACGTGTCCGATTCCGTCGCCGACGAGCGACTGACGACGCTGCACGAGGAAGAAGCCGACCGCCGGCGCGAGCACCCCCACGATCGCGCCTGCCGCGAGGGCGAGGCGCATGAACTCACTCTCGAACATGGACGTGCCCCGGGTCGTGCCACATGCCCGGCAGGTCGTGTGGCGCGCCGTCGAACACGATGGTCCGACGTACGAGGACGATCCTCTGGACGTGGTGCTCCACTGCGCCGAACTCGTGTGAGACGTAGACGATCGTGACGCCGAGTTCCCCGTGCAGGTCCGCGAGAAGCTCTGCGAGCGACTCCTGCGACTCCGCGTCGACGCCTGTCGTCGGCTCGTCGAGGACGAGGAGCGCGGGGCGAGCCGCGAGCGCCTTCGCGATGAAGGCGCGCTGCTGCATGCCGCCCGAGAGCGTGCGGAGCGGTGCGTCGGCCACGGCGGCGAGCCCCACGCGCTCGATCGCGTCCGCCACCAGCTGCCCGTCCTCCGGGGTGCGCCGTCCGACGATGCGGCGCGGCATCACGCGCCCGGCCGCGACGACCTCGCGAACCGTCGTGGGTGCGTCGCCGCCGACGACCGAGCGCTGCGCAAGATAGCCGAGCGGACGTCGTCCCGAGTACCGGTGCGCCGGCTCGCCGAAGAGCAGCGCGGTGCCTGCGGTCGGCCTTTCGAGGCCCAACAGGATCCGCATGAGCGTCGTCTTCCCTCCGCCGTTCGGTCCCGCGACGGCCACGAACTCGCCCTCGCCGAGTCGGAGATTCACGTCCTCGAGCACCCGCTGACCCGGCCGGTAGCCGAACGAGACCCCCGCGAGCAGGACCGCTAGCGACACCCGAGCCCCTTCGTCAGAGCGTTCAGGTCGTCGAGCATCACCGACTCGTAGTCGGCACCCTCGTCGAGTCGCTCGGTGCTCAGGCCCTCGATAGGGTCGAGGGAGGAGACCTCGACGCCCGCTTCGCGGGCGACGGTCTCGGCGAGGCGACTCGACAGAAGCGGCTCGGCGAACACGACCGGCGCGCCGACGGCCTTCACCTCGTCCACGAGCCGCTCGACATCGCGCGGGGCGGGCTCGGACTCCGGCGAGACGCCGGTGAGCGCGAGCTGGGTGAGGCCGTAGCGCTTCGCGAGGTGCCCAAACGCAGCATGGTCGGTCACGAAGATCGACCGCCTGCAGTTCCGCAGCGCCACCCGGTACCGGCGATCGAGGTCGCGGAGCTCGGTCTCGACGCGACGCGCGGCGGCGGGCCGTCCGAGAGCACGACCGAGCTCGGCGACGACCCGCGAGAACCGCAGCGGGTCGAGCCAGACGTGTGGATCCACATCGTCGCCGCGGGCGTCGACCGATGGGCCGCCCCGATCCGCGACCGCCTCCTCGACGGCGGGCTGGAATCCGCCGGAGAGATACACGACCACGTCGGCGTCGCGGATCTCCTCCACGTCGCGAGGCGAGAGCTCGATGTCGTGCGGCTCCGCACCTGCAGGCGTCATGTTGACGACGCGATAGCCATCACCGGCGACCCGGTCCGCGGCCCAGGCAAGGGGATAGAACGACGCGACGATCGTGGGCCGTGCGTCCGACTCGCCGCGCGTGCAACCGGCCGCGACGAGCAACGGCGCGAGGAGAGCGAGGGCGAGGACGCGCACGGGGGCGACGGTAGCACGCAATGAGAACAGGTATCATTATCAGCATGTCGTGGAGCACGACCGCACTTGACCGGCTGCGCGAGGCGAGCGGCCGGAGTGGCGGTGCGCGCCGACGGGTCGTGGAGCTCCTCGGCGAGCAGAACTGCTGCCTCTCGGCGCAGGAGATCCACGACGAGGTGCGCGCTCGCGGCAGCAGCGTCGGGATCGCGAGCGTCTATCGCGCCCTCGAGGGCATGGACGCGCTGGGGCTCGTCCAGCGCATCGACCTCGGCGACGGCGTCGCGCGTTTCGAGCCCGCCCACGCGGGCGGCGATCATCACCATCACCTCGTCTGTGACGACTGCGGAAAGGTCGAGCCGTTCGAGGATCCCGGCCTCGAGTCGGCGATCGAGCGCGTCGCGGACGGACGCGGCTACACGGTTGCGGCGCACGAGGTGGTTCTCCGCGGAGCGTGCGAGGATTGCCGCCACGACGGTGCCTGACTCGAACCAGCGCACGACCCTCGCCGAGCTCCTCGCCCGGGCGCGGGACAGGCTCGCGAGGCTGGAGCCGCGCGAGGCCTTCGAAGCCCAGGCAGTAGGCGCGCTCCTCATCGATACGCGCTCGAACGACGAACGCGCCCGCGAGGGAGTGATCCCGGGCTCGCTACACGTTCCCCGCTCCGTGCTCGAATGGCGTCTCGATCCTGACACGGATCCGGCGTTTCACAACCCGCACATCGAGGGGCTCGACCAACGGCTCGTCCTCGTCTGCGCCCATGGAGAGTCGACGAGCCTCGCTGCAGCGACGCTGCAGGATCTCGGGTTCGCGGGCGCGACCGATCTCGTCGGTGGGTTCGCGGCGTGGCGCGACGCCGGGCTCCCGGTCCGGCCCGCACCGAAGCTCGACCCACACGCCCTTCCCGGTATGGGCGATCCAGTGCCGTCGTAGAGCTCAGTACCTGGGGACCGGCCCACCCGTGTAGAAGTCGTAAGCCCCTTCCCGTGCATACCGCTCGACGCAGCGTCGGAGCGCGTTCTCGTCGAGCTCGACGCCGAGGCCAGGCCCGTCCGGAACGCGGACCAGGCCGCCCTCCGGTGAGAACGGGCCGCCGACAATGACGTCGTCGGTCGTCCATCGAAGAAGCGACTGGCTGGGAGCAGTGACGTACGGAGTCGCCGCCGCGATCTGGAGATACGCAGCCGTCGCGATCCCGAAGTCTCCGCTGTAGAACCAGAAGCCCACGCCCGCCTCCTCGCACGCGTCGATGAAGCGCCGCGCGCCTCCGATCCCCCCGAACGGACCGAGCCCGACCACGAGCGTGTCCGGAGCCCCGAGGCGCGCCGCCTCGGCGACGTCGGGTGTATGCGCAGAGAAGGGGATCGTCGTCGAACGACGCAGGTCCGACATGTCCGCGAACGACGCGACCGGCTCCTCGACGTTGGCGATTGCGAACGGCTCGAGGAGCTCGAGTGCCTGCCGCGCGGTCGCGGGGGTCCAGCCCATGTTCGCGTCGAGCCTGAGCTCGCAGTCGGTGCCGATCGCGGCACGGATCTCCCTGACCATGTGGACGTCTCGCTCGACGGGCGAGACCGCCACCTTGCCCTCGAAGACCGACGATCCGTGCTCCTCGGCCATGCGCGCACAGAACGCGGCGATGTCCGTCGGAGTGTCCTCACGCCCCGGGCGATAGGCGAAGTACTCGGAGAATGCCACCGTGCTCCGGTACGTCTCGCCGAAGAGCTCGTGGAGCGCCATGCCGGCTTCGCGCGCAGCGATGTCCCAGAGCGCGACCTCGACTCCCGTTTCCGGCCGATGGATCACCACCTGGCCGTCCTGTCGGTGCACCGGAGTCGGGAGCGGCCCCTGCGCCAGCTCCTCGCGGACCGCGTTCGTCTCCCTCCCGACGAACGATTGCCCGTACTCACCGCTGAGCTCCTCGGCGTCGGCGGTCGACGCGCTCTCACCGAGGCCCACGACGCCGTCGCCGGTCGTCACCCGGACGATCGTGCGGCTGATACCCGGAACGGTCCCCGTGGACATGAGATACGGCGCTTCGAGCGGAGCATTCGCCGGCCACGCCTCGATGCGGGCGATCCGACTCACCGAGGCGGCCGTCGCGAGAACCGGCGGCGGTGCAGAATGCCGCCGTGACCGACCGGGCACGCTTCGAGGCTGTTGCGCTGCGCGACCATGACCTCTCGCCCGCCGAGTGCATCGAGCTCGCTCGCGCGGCCGCGGAGCTCGTCGAGGTCGGTGCGCTCGAGCGCGACGGTGACGGATCGTTCGAGCTCCTCTGGCGCGACGAGCACTCCGAGGGCTGGCTCAACCAGTGGTGGGCGTCCCGCGACACCGGATTCCACGATCACGGCGGCTCGTGCGTCGGTGTCCACGTGCTTGCGGGCCGCGCCCTCAGCGAGGGGCTCGCCGTGGGCAGGGCGCGCCTCGTGCGCGAGTTCGGTGCCGGCGAGTCGTTCTCCGCACCCGCCACGGGCATCCATCGCGTCGACCACGAGCCGGGAGCCGTGACCATCCACGTGTACTCCCCGCCCCTGCGCGAGATCGGTCACTACGAGATCGTCGACGGCGAGCTGCACCGACTCGTGGGCCTCGCGGACGAGATCTCTCCGCCGAGCCCTGAGCTCTCCACGGCTCTGACTCACGAGTCGGAGGCGAGCGTTCCCGAACGGGCGAGTTCCACGACGGGCTCGAGATCCGGAGGAACCGCATCGCCCGCGTCGGTGAAGGGCACGCATTCGCGGACGAGCGAGTAGGCGCGACTCGTCCCGGCACCGAGGTCGGGGCGACCGCGGAGATCGATCGCCTGCGCCGCGATGACCAGCTCGACCGCGGCGACTCGCGCCCCGAGATCGACCATCTCGGCGAGCCGGCGCGCCGCGAGGGGCGCCATCGTCGTCCGATCCTCGATTCCCTCGTGCTGGGTGGTGCTCGCGAGCTCGAAGGAGACGGGCTGTGCGAGCAGGCGTGCTTCCGCGACGATGCCCTGAACCGCGGCGCCGAGCTCGCTCAGCGCCGGCTCGGCGAGGTGCGCTCTCGCCCCGAGGCCCTCGGGGAGCCCGGTCAGCGAAGCCTGGAGCAGCTTGAGCGCCCGCTCTCCCGCGCTCGTGAGCGCGGGAGCCAACGCGATGCGGAGGAAGTCGAGCGCAGCGGCCAGCGGGGCCGCGTCGAAGTTCCCGGCGGGGAGCACCCTCCCCGCTTCCGAGGAGACCACGGGATTGCCCTGGTGCGCGTTCAACTCGATCGCGACGACGCCCTTCGTGTAGTCGAGTGCGTCGCGCGTCGCGGCCAGCACCTGCGGGAGCGTGCGAAACGTGAGCGGATCCTGGAGGTTCCGCGGTTGCCCGCTCCACAGAGCGCTGCGCTCGAGGAGGGCACGGAGGCGAGAGATGGTCGACGCGAGGCTCGGATACGGCCGTGCGACGGCGATCGCCGGATCCAGGACGCTCGGATTCGCCGCGAACGCCTCGAGATCGAGCGCCCCGGCCACCTCGAGCCCGTTCAGCAGCAGCTCGCAGTCTGCGACCGCGAGCGCGGCAATCGCCGTCGAGAACGCGTTGTTGTCCACGAGAACGAGCGCCTCTCCGGCAGCCAGCTCGAACCCCTCCAGAAGCCCGTATGCGAGGTCGGCGTTCGGCCCGAGGTCGGCCTGGCCGACCGAGCCGAGCATGCGCACCCGTGGGGCGACGCCGTCGTTCAGGGCGCTGACGAGGCGCTGGGCGAGCTGCGGCCTCGCGCCGCTTGCTCCCCCGGCGAGCATATTCGCGAGCTTGAGCAGCGTCGCGCGAACGACATCGTCGGGCGCAGCCGGCCCCTGCGCGACGAGATGACCGCGCACGAGCAGCCAGTTGAACCGCGCCTGGTCTTCCTCGATCGAGAAGAGCTTGCGCATCCCGACCCCCGTCGAGAACCCGTACACCGGCTCGCCCCTCGCGAGCGCTGCGTCCACGACAGCGCGCGACGCCTGCATGCGCTCGAGCGCGACCGCGTCGAGCTCGACGCGCTCCGCGCCGCGCGCGACCCGAACGACGTCGGACAGCGCCAACGAGGTCCCAGTGAGGACGACCGTCATCCCGAGGCGCGGCTGTCGGTGCGGCCGTCGAGCATCTGCGCCACTCTATGCGCCTCGAATCGGACTCAAGAGACCGGATGAGCAGATACGACCTTCACCAGCACCTGTGGCCCGAGGCCTTCGTCGCGGTCCTGCGAGCACGCGGTCGACAACCCCGCATCGAGGACGGCGACCTCATCACGGGCGAGGGCCGCTTCCCGGTCGATCTCGACGACCACGACCCGGGGCGCCGAGTCGAGGCGCTCGACCAGGACGGGCTCGACATCGCGGTGCTCTCCTTGCAACCGAGCCTCGGGCTCGACGCGCTTCCCACAGACGAGCGCTCCGAGCTCGAGCAGGCGTGGGCAGATTCGGTCCACGATCTCGTCGCAGCCAGCGACGGACGCTTCCTCGCCTTCTCGCCGACCGAGGTGCGGGTGGGCTTCGTCGGCGTCTCGCTCGGTTCGTCGACGTTCCAGGACTTCGAGCGTTCGGCGCCCGTGCTCGACCGGGCGGCGGCTGCGGGAGCCGTGGTCTTCGTGCACCCGGACGGAGGCGGCCCGGCAGATCCCGGCTGGCCCCCATGGTGGGAGTGGGTCACCGGCTATCCGGCGCGTATGCAGTCCGCCTATCTCGCGTGGCTCGCGATCGGACGCGAGCGCTGGCCGACCCTGAAGGTTCTCTTCGCCATGCTCGGAGGCGGCGGCCCGTTCCAGCTGGAACGCCTCGCGCGACGCGGCGTCGACGTCCGCTCGGCACTCGATCCCA
>Ga0157377_10001191_pt1 | contig 11063 bp, 4 predicted proteins | sample M55metaG_FD_121116 | JGI IMG/M metagenome (GOLD analysis project Ga0157377, IMG submission 121116) | Miscanthus rhizosphere microbial communities from Kellogg Biological Station, Michigan, USA - M5-5 metaG | ecosystem: Host-associated > Plants > Roots > Rhizosphere > Soil | place: USA: Michigan...
GTGATCGCGCGAGCGAAGGCGCGGGCGGGCATCGCGTGACGATGATCCGGCAGCAGGTATTGGAGGCGAACGTCGAGCTGGCGCGGCGGGGACTCGCGCCGTTCACCTTCGGCAACGCGAGCGGCATCGACCGAGAAAGCGGGGTCGTCGTCATCAAGCCGAGCGGCGTGCCCTACGAATCGATGACGGAACGCGATCTGGTCGCGGTGGACCTCGACGGTCGCGTCCTGGAAGGAAAGCGCCGGCCGTCGTCGGATTTGCCGACACACCTGGCGCTCTATCGCGCGTTCGACTCGATCGGCGGGATCGTCCACGCGCATTCGCACTACGCCACCGTCTGGGCGCAGGCGGGCCGCGAGATTCCGTGTTTCGGTACCACCCACGCGGACCACTTTCACGGGCCGGTTCCCGTCGTGGCTCACCTGTCGGAGGACGAAGTAGAGAGCGACTACGAAGCGAACACCGGGCACGCCATCGTGCGTCGTTTCATGGAGCTCGATCATCGGAACGTTCCGGCCGCGCTTCTGGCCGGACACGCACCCTTCTGCTGGGGACCGACCGTCGCCGACGCGCTCGACACGATGACCGTGCTCGAGGAAGTGGCGCGTCTCGCCTACGACACCGTCGTGCTCAACGCCGCGGCGAGTCCGATCCCGGACGGCCTCCGCGACAAGCATTTCTTCCGCAAGCACGGTCCGGGAGCGTACTACGGCCAGCCGCGATAATTCGATCGTGTCCGCGCGAAAAAGCCAAAATGGGGTCAGACCCTATTTACAATTCTGTAAATGGGGTCTGACCCCATTTGGGCGGGCATTGCTGGGGCTCGGGGTCGCGGCGGCGAGCTGCGCGCGGCCGGTGCAGGCGCCCGCGCCGCAGGCCGATGCCGAGCCGTCTGTCTACCTGTTCTCGTATTTCACGCGGAATGGCGACGACGGGTTGCACCTGGCGTACAGCGAGGACGGCATCAAGTGGATGCCGCTCAACGGCGCCCGCTCCTTCCTGCGGCCGGCGGTCACCGGTCAGGGCGTCGGCTGGATGGAATGGAACACGACAGCTGCCCTCATGCGGGATCCGTGCGTCCTGCGGGGTCCGGACGGCGTGTTTCATCTCGTCTGGACGATTTCGTGGACGGACAAGGCCATCGGCGTCGCGCACTCGCGCGACCTGATCCACTGGACGGCCCAGAAGCGTGTGCCGGTGATGGAGCACGAGCCGACGACGCTGAACACGTGGGCGCCGGAGCTCTTTTATGACGACGAAACGAGCCAGTATCTGATCTTCTGGGCGTCGTCGATCCCGGGACGGTTTCCGGCGAGCGACTCCGTGGCGCAGAAGACACCGCGCGGCCGCGCCGACCATCGGCTGTACTACGTCACGACTCGGGACTTCGAAACGTTCTCCCCGACGCGGCTCCTCTACGACGGCGGTTTCAGCGCGATCGACGGGACGATCAAGAAGAGCGGCGACACGTACTATCTCGTGATGAAGGACGAGACGTTCTATCCCAAACCGGTGCGCAGCCTGCGCGTCGCGTCGAGCAAGCATGCGACGGGACCATATGGTCCGGCGTCGGCGCCGTTCACCGACGAGGACACGGAGGGGCCGTCGATCCTTCGCACCGGCGACTGGTGGCGCGTCTATTACGACCGGTACACGCGCGGCCGCTATGGCGCGGTGCGCACGCGCGACTTCGCGCACTGGGAGCGAGTGACCGATTCGCTCGACGCTCCGCGCGGCATTCGGCACGGATCGGCGTTCCTCGCGCCCCGCTCGGTACTCGCGGGTTTGCTCGCCATCGACAGCTTGCGGCGCGCCCCGACGACCAACGCGCCTTATCGCGATCCGTCGCGACCAGTCGACGAGCGCGTGCGCGACCTGCTGGATCGCATGACGCTCGAGGACAAGTTCTGGCAGTTGTACATGACGCCAGGAGATCTGGACGGAAGCGATTACTCGCGCGGTGTCTTCGGACTCCAGGTTCCGGAACCGAAGGACGTGATGAACGCGGCGTCGGCGGACGCCGAGCATGTGAACACCCTCCAGCGCTTCTTCGCCGCCACGCGCCTCGGCATTCCGATCATCCCGTTCGAGGAAGCGGTGCACGGACTGCGCAGGACCGGCGGGACGATGTTCCCGCAAGCGATCGGACTCGCGGCGACGTTCGACACCGCGCTGATGGGACGCGTCGCGACGTCGATCGCGCACGAGACGAGGAGCCGCGGCATCCGGCAGGTCCTCTCTCCCGTGATCAACATCGCCAATGACGTCCGCTGGGGACGAGTGGAAGAGACCTACGGTGAAGATCCCGTTTTGAGCTCGGCGATGGCCGTCGCGTATGTCGGCCCGTTCGAGCGAGCCGGGGTGATCACGACGCCCAAGCACTTCGTCGCCAACGTCGGCGACGGTGGGCGGGACAGCTACCCGATTCAATTCAGCGATCGCTTGCTCGAGGAAGTCTTCTATCCGCCGTTCCGCGCCGCGATTGGGGCCGGTGCTCGATCGGTGATGACCGCGTACAACTCCGTCGGCGGCCTCCCGGCGACTCAGAATCATCAGTTGATCACCGATGTGCTGCGCGACCAATGGGGCTTTCAGGGTTTCGTGATCTCTGATGCGGCGGCGACGGGTGGGGCGACCGTGTTGCACCACACCGAGCCGAGTACCGCTACCGCCGCGAAACACGCCTTCGAGAGTGGACTCGACGTGGTCTTCCAGTCCACGTACGATCAGCACCGTCCTTACCTCGACGCACTGCAGGCCGGCCTCGTGAACGACTCGGTGATCGACGCCGCGGTGAGCAGAGTCTTACGCGCGAAGTTCGAGCTTGGGTTGTTCGAGCATCCCTTCGTCAACGCGGACAGCGCGTCGTACTGGGCGACGAACGCCGGACATCGTGCGCTCGCGGCAGACGCGGCGCGGTCGTCGATCGTACTACTGCAGAATCGCGGCGGCTTCCTGCCGCTCGCGAAGGATATCGGTTCCGTCGCCGTGATAGGGACCGACGCCTCGGAGGCCCGACTCGGCGGATACAGCGCGTCCGTCGCGAAGCCATCCAGCATTCTCGATGGCATTCGCGCCAAGATCGGCGGCGGGCGCGTTCGCTTTGCGCCGGGACCGGGGCGTTTTGCGATGGACTACGTCGTCGTTCCAGGCGCCCAGCTCTCCACAGCGGACAGCGGACGAACCGTGCGCGGTCTGCGTGCCGAGTACTTCGACAATCCCACGCTCAGCGGATCGCCCCGTCTCGTTCGCGTGGACCAGCGAGTGGACTTCGGGTGGACGCTCAACTCGCCGGGGCGCGGCATTCCTTTCGACTGGTACTCCGTGCGCTGGACGGGCACGATCACCGCGCCCGCAACCGGTGTTCATCGACTTGGCGTGGAAGGCAACGACGGGTATCGCCTGTACCTCGATGGAAAGCTCGTGGTCGACGACTGGGCGAAGCGTGGCTATGGTGCCAACCTGGCGACCGTCGATCTCGCGGCCGGCTCGATGCATCAACTCCGCATCGAGTTCTACGAGAGCGCGGGGAACGCGCGCGTGAAACTGGTCTGGGATGCGGGCGTCGATAACACGTGGCGCGCCTCCATCGACAGCGCGGTGGCGGCAACACGCGCGAGTGATGCGGCGATCGTCGTCGCCGGCATCGAAGAGGGCGAGTTTCGCGATCGGGCCAAGCTCGGGCTTCCCGGCCACCAGGAAGAGCTGATCGAGCGCGTTGCGGCGACGGGAAAGCCGGTGGTCGTTGTACTGGTTGGAGGCAGCGCGATCACCATGCCCTGGTTGCCGCGGGTCAACTCCGTGCTCGACGTCTGGTACCCTGGGCAGGAAGGCGGAACCGCCGTCGCCGACGTGTTGTGGGGTGATTACAACCCCGGGGGCCGCCTGCCAATCACATTCCCGGTGTCCGAGGGACAGTTGCCGCTCGTCTACAACCACAAGCCGACCGGTCGCGGCGACGACTACCTCGATCTCACCGGACAGGGGCTCTTTCCCTTTGGCCATGGCCTGAGCTACACGTCGTTCGAGTACTCGGGTCTGTCGATCACGCCCGATGTCATGTCGCCGACTGGACAGGCGACGGTTCGATTCAAATTGCGCAACACCGGGCATCGGCCGGGTGACGAGGTCCCGCAGCTGTACATCCGCGACTTGGTCGCCAGCGTGGCGCGGCCCGTCATTCAACTCGAGGGCTTCCAGCGCGTGCACCTCGCGCCGGGCGAAGAGCGCGAGCTGAGCTTTACGGTTGGCCGCGATCAATTGCGTATGCTCGACGCGGGAATGCGCTGGATCGTGGAACCGGGCACGTTCAGAGTACTCGTCGGCGCGTCGTCGAAAGACATTCGCCTCCGCGGCGATCTCGTCGTTCAGTGATCGGCGGCTTGGCCAGCTCCGGGATCGTTACAACGGAAGAAAAGCTTTGAACCACAGAGAACACAGAGAACACGGAGAACGGCTTTGCATAGAAGCCTCCAAGCGGCCGTTGCCGAAGCACGGGTCGTCCCGGCTCATGGCAAATGAAACATGGACTCGGTCTTTCTCTGTGTTCTCTGTGTTCTCTGTGGTTCAATAAGCGCTGTTGTCGCTTTGCCTAAGCGAGGGTAGCCCGCGCGTCCGCCGCGATCTTTCGCAGAGCGGGTAGGACGTTCCCGATCGAAACCGGCGACGAGTCTCGCTGACCGAGGCTGAAGTAGAGGTCGCGGAACAGAGGATAGAGCAGCTCGTACGTCGCGGCTTCTTCGGGACGCGGCTCGATGACTCGGTACGACGGGCAGAGCGCCCGCTGCGCCTCTTCGATCGTCGCGAACGTACCCGCGGCCAGAAACGCGAAGATCGCCGATCCGAGACTCGTGATCGACCTCTCCGGAACGAGCACCGGCATGTTCAGCACGTTCGCGTAGACCTGGTTCAGCAGGTCGTTCTTCTGGGGAATGCCGCCGCCATGGATCACGCGCTCGATCGGAACGCCGTGCTCGCGCATCCGTTCCATGATGATCCGCGTGTGCATCGCCGTTCCCTCGATCGCGGCGAACAGCTCGTCCTCGGCCGTGTGGCTCAGATTCCAGCCGAGCGTTACTCCGCCGAGACTCGGATTGACGAGTACCGTGCGGTCGCCGTTGTCCCACGTCATGCGCAGAAGTCCCGTCTGTCCGGCCCGATGACCTGCCGCGCGCAACGACAGCGCCTGCGCCGAGCTGTTCGCGCGCGACGCAATCGCCTCGAAGATGTCCCCGACGGCCGACAGCCCTGCTTCGACGCCGACGAACTCGGGATGCACCGAGCCGGGCACGACGCCACAGACGCCGGGTACGCAGTCGGCGTTCTTCGAGATCGCGATCATGCACGTCGACGTCCCGATGACATTCACGACGGCGCCCTCGGTCACTCCCGCGCCGATCGCGTCCCAGTGCGCGTCGAACGCGCCGACCGGGATCGGGATGCCGGGAGCAAGCCCAAGACGCTCGGCCCACTCGGCGGTGAGCTGTCCGGCGACGTGATTCGACGTGCGGTACCCGCCGCCGAGCTTCGCTCGCACTCCGGCGAAGAGTGGATCGACCTGTGTGAGAAACTCCTCTGACGGAAGCCCGCCGAGCTGTTCGCTCCAGAGCCACTTGTGGCCCATCGCGCACACGCTTCGCGAGACGCGCGACGGCTCGCCGGCACCGCTCAGCGTCGCGGCGACCATGTCACAGTGCTCGAGTGCCGTCGCGAAGCGCGCGCGCTTGTCGGGATTGTGGCGCAACCAGTGGAGCAGCTTGGCGAAGCCCCATTCCGACGAATAAACGCCGCCGCACCACTCGATCGCCGGCAGGCCGCTCCTGTGCGCCGCGGCCGTGATCTCCTCCGCTTCGTCCTTCGCGCGGTGATCGCACCAGAGGTAGTAGTCGTCGAGCGGCTCGAGACGATCGTCGACGGGGATGACGGTGGATCCGGTGGTGTCGAGGGCGATCGCGCGGATCGCGTCACCGGCGACGCTCGCGTCCTTCAGCGCCGCGCGCGTGGCTTCGACCAACGCGTTCATGTGCGAGGCGTGCGACTGCGTCGCGAAATCGGGGTCGCGTTTGTCGCGTTTGACCGGATACTCCGCGACGCCGGCGCCGATCGGCCCGCGCTCGCTGTCCACGATCGAGACGCGAACGCTCTGCGTGCCGAAGTCGACTCCGGCGACGACGTCGCTCATCGCGACGCCGTCCTCACCCTATTTGGCGTCGGCATGGCGGTAGACGTCCCATTTCATGTACTTCGTGACGGCTTCGTAAATCGGATCGGCGACGTGCGAGAACGTGCCGGCGACGTGATGCTCGAAGCCACGTTCGCAGATGTGGCGGAGCATCGATTGGAGCTGCGGAATCCGGACGACGCCCGCGCCGCCGAACGTCTTCAGCGGGTCCTTCGTGAATTCGCCCTGTCCGACGTAGCCACGAATCCGTCCCGTGCGGTCGTCGGTCGAGAAACGCGCGAAGGTCATCGGTCCCGCCTTCACTTTTCCCACGATGGTGCCGTAGGTGTTCTCGCGACCGACCGTCCCGGCGATGATCGCCTGGTAGTCCATCTCGGCGTCGTCGAAAAACGCCTTCGGCAGGTTGCTGCAGTGGAAGCAGACCGCCTTGTCCGGATCGTCGCCGTAGTTGTTGTTCCAGTCCAGCAGCGCGCTCGGCGTCTCCGACGCCAGCGTGAGCGCGTACATGCTGATCGTCCCGCACACATCGACCTCGCATGCGCTCGGCATGTTGGCGTTGCTCATGATGCTCATGAGCGTGCAGGGCACGACGCCGAAGAATTCCTCCATCGCCGTCCAGCACTGAACGGCGCTGACCGTCACGTCCACCTCGCGCATCCACCGGTCGATCACGAGACCCAGCTTCGCCATCTTGACGAGCGCGTCATTCGGGATGCCGTCGGTCGAGACGTAGGCCTTGATCTCGTCGAGCTTCCCACGCACGTCCTTGTCGTTGTCGGCCAGCTTCTGGACGCGCCCCATGATGTCGAAGAGATCCACCGGCTCGACGGCGATGCCGCTGGCCTCGAGGATTTTCTCGCTGTATCGCACCGTCTTGAACGCGCCGGGCCGCGCGCCGATCGCGCCGATGCGTGCCGAGCGCAGCCCGCGCGAGACACGACAGACCGCGGCGAAGGAGCGCAGGTCGGCGCGAAATGATTTGCTATCGGGACGTTGTGTGTGTTCTGAGGTAAGCGTGTAGGGAATGCCGTATTGCGACAGCACGTTGCAGACGGACATCTTGCCGCAGAACGCGTCGCGCCGGAAATCGATGCCCATCTTCGCGGGATCGTCGGCGGTCGCGTGGACGAGCACCGGCACGTCGAGTCTCGCGAGTCGCAGTGTCTCGGCCACGCCGCGCTCGTCGCCGAAGTTCGGCAGTGTGACGATGATGCCGTCGATGTTGTCGCGATTCGAGCGGAACAGCGCGGCACATGCCTTGGCCTCATCGCGGCTCTCCACGGCGCCATAGTTCGTATCTTCCGCGCCGAGGATCACCGCGTCGTACCCCTCCTCGGCGAGGGCTCGCAGGATTTCGTCGCGGCCGGTGCGTGCCAGATGGCCAGGAAAGAATCCGCGATTGCCGACGAGAACGCCGAATGTCACGCGGCGCGTTGGCGTCTGACGAGCGGGCTTCGGGGAAGCACGAGTCGCCGAGCGTTTCGCAGCGGCCTTACCGCCGGCGTTGGATTCGAGTTTGTGGAGACGCATGAACTGATCGGTAATCGGGTTTTTTGCGAGAGCGTCTAGTCTATCCCATGACACAGACCGTTGTAAGCATCCTCCGACTCGTCACGTTGTCTCCGTGCCGTTCCGCGTAATCCGTGTCCGACGCTTTGCGCTTGACCGTTCGAGTGGCCGGCCTGCCTGCCAGAACACTTAGGGTCCGTCAACTGCATTAGACACGGAAGAACTGCACGGACGTCGCGGAAAGGCACGGAGACGGCGTTACGAAGGTGAACCCCGTGTCAGGTTTCCCGGCGCAGTGCTTCGACGATCGCCTCGTACACCTCGTCGATGTCCGCGTCGGTCATGCGGTGAACCTGAGTGCAAAGGCGGAGCGAGAATCTGCCGCGGAGCTTCGTGGAGGAGATGAGGAAGCGGCCGGTCGCGTTGACGCGGGTGTTGATGCGCTCATTGAGTTCATCGAGCTCCGCCGCATCGTCGACGCCGGGTGGGTGCGCGCGGAAGCAGACGACCCCGAATTGCGCCGGCGAGAGAATCTCGAAATCGCGATGCGCGGCGAACAGCCGTTCCGCGTATTCGGCTCGGTGAATCCCGCGGGCGATCGCCTCGCGAATCTGTGAGACGCCGAAGTACTGCAGCGAGAGCCAGATTTTCAACGCGTGCGACGAGCGCGTCAGCTGCTCGCCGTGGTCGGCGAAGTTCACGTCCTGGTCGCGCGCGCGAACGTCGGTGAGATACTCCGGGTGAACGCTGAACGCTTCCTCGAGCTTCCGCGGCTCGCGCGCCAGCAGACAACCGCACTCGAAAGGCACGAACAGCCATTTGTGCGGATCGAGCGTCACCGAGTCGGCGCGGCCGAGCCCGTCGAGCGCAGCCGCGCCGTGCGGAGTCAAGGCGGCGAAGCCGGCGTAGGCAGCATCGACGTGCATCCACAGTCGCTCGCCGGCGCAAATATCGGCGATCGCGTTGAGTGGATCCACCGCGCCCGTGTTCGTCGTCCCGGCGCTCGCGACAACGAGGAAGGGAATGAAACCGGCGGCCCGGTCGTCGGAGATCGCGGTCCGTAGCAGCTCGTCGCGAAGTCGGTAGCTGTCGTCGGTGGCTACGGAGCGAACGTTGATCCGCGGGATTCCCGCGATCCATGCCGCGCGCTGCACTGACGAGTGCGCTTGCTCCGAGGTATAGAGGGTGAGCCGGAGCGTGTTTTCGCCGGCGGGATCGGCGGCATGCCGCGCCGCGACGACGCCGGTAAGCGTCGCCGTGGAGCCGCCGGACGTGAGAAGGCCACCAGTGCCGGCCGGCATGCCGAGCCAGGAACGAAACCAGTCGAGCACGGTGAGCTCGATCTGATTGGGGCCGGACGCGACGCTCCATACGCCGGCGAAGAAGTTGTAGCCGGCGGCCAACCAGTCGCCGACGACAGCGGGGAAGGTCGGTGAGCTGGGGATATACCCCATGAAATGCGGGTGCGGCTCGCGGGCGTGATACGGAAAGACACGCTCCTGGAGGAACGCGATCAAATTCTCGAAGTCGCGTCCGTCCATAGATGGAGGACCGGCGATGAGGGATTCGGTGTCGTGTCGCGAAAGAGACTGTTGGGCTGGCTGGTCGCGCAGTGAGCCCAGATGATCGACGACGAGATCCGCGACGCGACGCGCCATGTGCCGCATCGTCGCGTCGTCCAGCTCGAGGTTCGAGCGAAGAGGTACGTCTGGCATGGCGTGGAACCTACCCGCCCGGTCGGGCGGTGCGCGACCAACGGCCAATGGAACCCTTGACGTTGAGCGGCATTTTAGTGAATTACCAAGCGGAGAATTCTGTCCTCGATCGTCGTCCGGGCCCCCGCCCCCGCAACGATCGGCGCACGCTCTTCGTCTCGTGCTACGGCAAGAGCGCGCAACGTGATGCTATGATGGCCCCTTGCAGAGCAGTGAGAAGCCGATGACCCACGTGCAGTTGCGTCCCCTGCAACCGATGACGGTGCTGGGTGGAGGCCGATACCGGCTCGAGCGTGAAATCGGGCGCGGTGGGATGGCCACGGTCTTTCTCGCGACTGACATGAAGTTGAACCGCGAAGTCGCCATCAAAGTCCTTCTCGGCGACCTGGCGTTCGCCATGGGGCCGGAACGCTTCAAGCGTGAGATCGACGTTGTCTCCCGGCTCTCCCATCCGTACATCCTGCCGATCGACGACTACGGCGAGCATGAAGGGCAACTGTACTATGTGATGCCCTTCATCGCGGGCGAGACGATCCACAAGCGGCTCGAGCGCGAGAAGCAACTCCCGGTACAGGACGCGATTCGCATCGCCCATCAGGTCGCGATGGCGCTCGACTTCGCGCACCAGCAGGGAATCGTTCACCGCGACATCAAGCCGGAGAACATTCTCCTTCAGAATGGCGAAGCGCTCGTCGCCGACTTCGGCATCGCCCGCGCGATCACGGATGGTGGCGGCGCGAAGCTGACGAGCACAGGCGTCACGCTCGGCACGCCGACGTACATGAGTCCCGAGCAGGCGATGGCCGATCCGTCGCTCGACGGACGGAGCGACATCTATAGTCTCGGCTGCGTGCTGTACGAGATGCTCGCCGGCCAACCGCCGTTTACAGGTCCGACCGCGCAGGCGATCATCGCCCGGCACCAGCTCGACGAAGCGCCGTCGCTCGGGATCGTGCGTGGGACGATTCCGGAGGAAGTCGAGGACATCGTCGCGCAGGCGATGGCGAAGCTGCCGGCGGATCGATACGCCACCGCCGGAGAAATGGCGGAAGATCTGCGGAAGATCGCGACGACGACCGGCTCCCGGTCGGCGCGTGTGTCGCAGAGCCGGCGGCCGCGCACGACGCAGAAGCGCCGGGCGCAGCAGCAGAAGCAGAAGCGGACGATGATCATCGCCGCGGCGGTCGCGGTGCCGGTGTTGGCGGTGGGCGCGTGGGCGGGCGTGCATTTCCTTGGCAAAGGCGCGCAGAAGAGCCGGATTGGGACCGATTCTGATCCGAACCACATCGCGGTTACGTATTTCGATGATCAGTCGAACGGTTCGCTCAGGGCTTTGGCCGATGGGCTTACCGAGTCGCTGATCGATGAGCTCGGAACGGTAAAACAACTCAAGATCATCTCTCGAAACGGCGTCGCGCCGTTCAAAGGCAAGAACGTGGCGCCGGACAGCATTCAGAAGGCGCTCAAGGTCGGCACCATCGTGAGTGGTAGCGTCGCGCAGTCTGGCGACAAACTGCGAGTCAAAGTCCAGCTCGTGGATGCGCAGGACGGCAGTCAGCTCGCCTCGAAAACGTTCGAGAAGTCGAGATCGGACTTGTTCGCGCTGCAGGACACGCTCGCGAAAGAGGTAGCGCTCGCACTACGGAAACAGCTCGGCA
>Ga0157377_10001195_pt1 | contig 11042 bp, 14 predicted proteins | sample M55metaG_FD_121116 | JGI IMG/M metagenome (GOLD analysis project Ga0157377, IMG submission 121116) | Miscanthus rhizosphere microbial communities from Kellogg Biological Station, Michigan, USA - M5-5 metaG | ecosystem: Host-associated > Plants > Roots > Rhizosphere > Soil | place: USA: Michigan...
AATTATAATAATGCCAATCGAAACCAAATGCAGGAATAACGGCGCTGGAGGCAACTAATATTTTGTCCAGTTCAGCTACCTCCGTATTTACACCTGTGATGCGCACATAAGAAAGCAAATCCTTTATCCGGTTTTCAAATTTTATTTTAGCTGCCTCATCCAGCTTGTTATAAAAGGAAACATATTGCTGCAGCAATTCATGATAATTAGCTGAAAGTTCAACTTTATATTTACCTGTTGGTTTATAACGCCAGATCAATATCGCAATGATCGGAATTACAATAATAAAAATGATAAGGCCCGTCATTATTAAAACTTAAAGCAGGTGAGTACGCGGCATAATTTTTATTTTAAACCCCAAGATATTTACTTAATTCCTTTTCAATTTGAGAACAACTCAAAAACATAGGTTTATCTGTTATGAGCACATTCATTCTTGAACCATTCATTGAATAACTCCCTTCTATAACACCGATAAAAGTTGAAAGCGAAAATTCACCGGCTCCAACATCGCCTGTAAATTTTCCTCCTGCGCTGGTGATGGCAGTTTGAGCTTTGGCAAAAATCTCTTCGGCATTGCCGGAAAATGGGATCGAGAAATTACATTGTGACATGTTATAAATTTAATTGTATAAAATTACATCATACACTATACATCGTACATCATACATCGTAAATCATATATCTACTTGCTTAACTCCACGCTCCATTCAGCACCGCTATAGACTTTATACTGCTCAGAAAAATTTGCTTTATTTAATGCGAAGGATACATTCAATAAACTGTTTAAATAACATACAGGTTTTCCCACCGCAACTGCTGAGAATGTAGTTACATAAGGCATGATGCCTTCATATATTTTTTGTTTGTTGTGATAAATACTGACATGCAGGTTATCTCCATAATTCAATGCAAGCTTTGCAAATGTTGTTTTATCGATGTTAGTCCAAACATTACCATATTGTATATCTAAAACAGGAATGTTTCCGCTGATAATATTATTGCTTAGAACAGGGCGTTGGTATTCCAGTCGAACCATACTTTGTTGTAGCAATGGGCCAACTTCTTCAAACGAAATTTTTCCAGCGGCCAACCTCGAGGCGGTGTATACATACACATCGCGTCCATGGAATGTAAATGAATTCTCTGAGCCTGGTCGCCGATTAATTTTCTCATCTATTTCGCGAACAGCCTCAATTCCGAGTGCATCGCTAATCAGCGTTAAAGTACCATTGTCCGGAGTAACGAAATATTGGCCGGACTTTGACTTCATTACGATAGATTTTCTCGCAGTTCCCACTCCTGGATCTACCACTGAAACAAATACAGTTCCAGCCGGCCAGAAGGGCGCAGCCTGGTACAATCTGTAGCCTGCCTCCCAAATGTTATAAGAAGGTATTTCGTGGGTAAGATCATAAATAGACAATTTTGGATCGATGGTAAAAGCAACTCCCTTCATTGCATTAACTGCACCGTCCTTTGCACCAAAATCTGTTTGTATCACCAGCGCATTGTTTTGCCGGGAACACGAAATGCATATCAGGCAGGTTGCCAGAATTACAATGACAACTTTCATTTTCTATAATTGAGAATCGAAAATAGCGCATTGATATTTGAATAGTATAATCCTGTTTGGGGAGTTGAAAAGAAAGCACGACAGATGATCCTCCGCATACACTTATACGATAGATGCTCCCATGCTGCGGAAAATACTAATGCTAGGCAGGAACTTACGTTCACTAATCAATGTCTGGCCAGTTTTTAATCCACAATTGAAATTATTTGATGGAAATTGCACAATAAGTTATTCGTTTTCTCTTATTGCGATTGCTCAAATAGAATTTTACTTTTGGATATGCTTAGAATTAGCCTCGCATCTGCAGTACTGGTTGTGACTTTCAGTTGTAATAACGAGCCCAAAAACATTGGTGCAGAGGCGCCGAAAGACACCACCAATTCTACTGCCGGAGGGCCGAATGATAATTTGAACCTCAACCCTGATGATTCGCTCCGCAATCCAACAAACTATTTTTATCTAAGTGATTTGCCAACCAGGTCAGTTGGTGAACTCATTTTATCTGATAGCATAAAAGCTTCCGACAATGAAATCAGTTTTCGTTGCCTGGATAGTTTAACTTCTCCCAACCCTTCTTCACGTGCATTTTATTTTACGGTCTTTAGAAAAATCATGAACAACCCCGACGGTGCATTGAGCGAGGTAGTAGGTGAATTCTCGAAAAAATACATTGAAACCTATCCCAAAGAATTCGCAAACAATGCAGCAAATTTTTCTAAACCGCAAATGGAGCTATGGGCTTTTCAAACGGTTGAACATGTGCTGGCAGCTGTCGAAGAGAAACGCTTTAAAAATGCCAGCGAATGGACGAATAAAGTTATTAAGGATTGCAAGGATTGTGATGCACCGCAATTAGCTACCCTCAAAACCTTTAACGACAATATACTTCGCGCAGCAAAAGATCGGGAAGAGCAGGAATAATAAATTGCCGTTGGAGTTTGCAATTGAAATTTTTCCTGAACTAACTTAGTAGTGTGCCTTCGCAAACCAAATATATTTTTGAAGCGGCAGTCGCCATTTTACTTGCTCTTATTACTGTACAGAGTATTTATTTCCTTTCATCAGCCGAATTGTATAAGAATCCGAACCACATAGTAGTTGACAATGATGTCAAAACAAAGAAGCAGGTTTTCAATACTGCAGGTGAACATTTGTTTCAACAACATTGTTCGCGCTGTCATGCGTTGCATAAGTATCTTACCGGCCCAGGACTCGCTACCGTGGAAACTCGCGTGCCCGACAGAAAACTGCTCGTTGCCTGGATAAAAAACAACCAGCAGGTACTGCAAAGTGGCAATGTTTACTTTAATACGCTCTTCAGGGAATACAATAAAACACCAATGGACCTCTTTCCTCAACTCACGGAATCCGATATTCACTCCATATTAGATTATCTTAAAGAATCAAACAATTAGGCTGTATTAATCTTGACGATGTACATACTTGCAATGAAGGTCGTTTACTCCCCTTCGGAGGCGATTGGATAGGTTTTCGAAATTAAAAAAACTGGGAGGTGGTGGTGAAATAAAGGCCGGTCACTGCAGACCATCACAATGGATATGATAGCGTAAGGACTTGCACCTTTTTGCCGGCCTGTCTGTTTCAAGGCATTCGATACCCATGACTTGGTTGAGGTTTGTTGCTTGCAAACTACATAACTTTTGTAATTGTTGTAATAACAGTGAAACATTTTTGTAACCATCCTTAATCTTCAGCCTGCCTCCCTTTCGTTTACTGCACTCCCAATGCTTCGGCAAAAGAAAGGCTACCGCGGACAGGTAGGGTATCCTGCATCTTGCATCTGGCATCTTGAATCCAGACCCACCAATCTCATCCATATTCAACCAACCTTAGCGAATTGAAATGAAATACCGTAACTTAACAGAAAGAATTCCGTTGATCTGCCGATTGCATAGTACTGAATTCGTGCATTGTAAGGGCAGGAATGAGAGATCTGTTTGGGTTTCGCGATTTTGATAAGCATTGGTTAAAGGCAACCCAATTCGGGTAATTGGTATCAAACTTGAAATTCATGTCGCTATGCTACGCGATTTCCAGATTTTTGAAGACTTTATGTTAAGCGATTCCTTCCGTAATTTATCTCAGAAAGAACAGGAAGAGTTTGTAATCTCCTACAACAATTTGCTGGAAGAGGAAATGGATGTGGTGTTGCAAGAAACCAAGCAGTTGCTTCAGCAAAAAAGCATCAGCGATTTATTTTGGCAGATATATGGTCATCTGGATGAGCAATCAATCCGAGAGAAAGATGACCAGTGGTTCCAAACTTTTGGATTCAGGCCACTTGAACTGTTGAACATCTAGAATCGAAACTGCAGTCTGCAGGTAAGAACGTTATCCTTCAAATCTTCTTTAAAAGAATCCAGACTTGTCTTTTCATTCTTCACCAGGTCGTACCACAATACCAGCTTTAGATTCTCATTAATGTAATTGATGTAACCAAAGCCGAGCGTGGTGTATTTGATATCGGCAGGACCGAAGTGATTTGCTAGTGTAATTTCTTCACCTTCTACATCAGTATTGGGATCATACCAGTCCAGTTTGATGCCTATCTGATGATGCGTATTAATAATATTTTGCAGAAAATAAATAAAGGCTCCATCGAAATGCCTGATATAGTAGGGATCATTTAGAAGCAATAATGCTGTTGGCGTTTCGCTTGTAATGTACGTAGCGGTTTGTGTGCCCCGCCAATATTCAAATCGAAATTCTGTAAAACCCCAACCTGTTTCAATCTTCAGCTGAGCGTCGGCTCCGTTATATTTTCTCGGTAGTTTCGAACCAATTTTTGCATCTGAAGAATCAAGAACAAATGCCGGCTTCCCTCCTACGGTATTCGTGGTATACTGATAAGCATTATTCTGACGGAAACCTCCGTTAAAGTATGAAATTGCGGAAGACAGCCATATGTTCCTCCTGATTGCAATCGGCTTGATCCCCGCTCTTGAAATGAAATCTTTAAAGCTGTCAAAATCTGTTGTGGCTGTTAGTCCCTGCCCATTAAAAAAACCTGCATCAATTTTAATATAATTCAGAATAGACCGGCGATCCCTTGGCTCAAAAGAAACCATCGCTCCAAGATCCCGCTCAGTTTTCATTAAGGTTTGTGACATACGGCCACGCTCAGGAGATTCCCGGTCCGAGGAAGAAAGGTTCACTTCATATCCAAAGGGCCTTGCAAACATTCCCGTTGAAAAAGCAAACAGTTGCCATTTATTTTCAAAAGCCCTGCCCCAAAAATCCCGGATAAAAACGCCTCGCTCGGTTCCATCAAACTGGAAAACGAATTGAAGGGATGGCTTGTCATTCTTATTAAATCGCGCGTATTCGAATTTGATTCTACCCCTGCGCAGCGTAAAGCGGTTATTTGAATGAGGAGGGAAGTCGCCCCCGCTATACGAGCGGGCGCCTTCTTCTGAAATCACCTGGTATTGCGGTTGCATATATCCGCTGATACGGATATGGTCAAATTTTTTATATATTGACAGAAGCCCCTTACCAACGTCTTTGCTGGTATCAACCATGTCCATGAGAAACTGAGCTTTTGCAGAAACACTGAGCAGTAGGGAAGCGAGTACAACCGTTATAGAGATATATTTCCGCATCGGCCCCAAAAATAGGCATGTTAAGAAATTATTAAGTTGAAGAAACAATTGCAATAAGTCTATTTTTGCCCCAAATTTTATTGAATTATGGCCCTGAACTCTATTATGAAAATCTTCATGCCGAAGGATAAAGTATTTTATTCCTTATTTGAAGAAGTTGCTGAGAATGTGGCTAAAATGGGTGTCTCTCTTAAGCAGGTTGTATCCGAACCAGACTTTGACAAGAGAGCGGCTCTAATTTCCAAGATCGAAGATCTTGAACACGTTAATGATGATCTTACACACCGTATATTCACTGAATTAGGAAGAAACTTTATTACGCCATTCGATCGCGAGGATATCCACTACCTGGCCAGCGCATTGGATGATATCTGCGACTACATTTTCGCCTCCGCAAAAAAGATCAATTTTTACAAAGTAAATCCTAATGACACCGGCATTCAAAAATTGGCGGATATGATCGAACAAAGCTGCTCTTATATCCGGTCAGCGGTGAAGCAGTTGAGGAATATGGACAACTTAAGACAGTTGACAGAATCATTGGTGAAAGTGAATAGCATCGAAAACCAGGCAGACGATGTATTTGACATGTCGATCGACCGCTTATTTGAAACTGAGCCTGATGCCAAAGAGGTGATTAAGAAAAGAGAGATTTACCAGGTGATGGAAATAGTTACCGATAAGTGTGAGGATGCCGCTAATGTGATTGAGTCAATCATTATTAAATACTCATAAGTTTTTTCTGGCCTTGAGTCAACAATCGTCATTACTGATTGATGATGGCCGAAAATTATTGTTATGGCTTTTCTTGTAGTAATTATCGTACTGGCACTGATCTTCGATTACATCAATGGCTTTCATGACGCCGCCAACTCCATTGCAACTATTGTTTCTACCAAGGTACTTACGCCTTTCCAGGCAGTGTTGTGGGCAGCGTTATTCAATTTCGCCGCCTTTTTTGTTTCGAAATATATCATCGGTGAGTTTAAAATTGGAAACACGATTTCCAAATCCGTAAACGAACACTTCATCACGTTGCCGGTGATTTTCTCAGGGTTGATTGCTGCCATTGCATGGAACCTGCTCACCTGGTGGTTTGGAATTCCATCCAGTTCTTCGCACACATTAATTGGAGGTTTCATTGGTGCCGCACTTGCTCACGCGGGCGGATTTAGTGATGCAGGCGTTCACGTGATCAATTATCAGAAAGTAATTCCAACTTTCCTTTTCATTTTCGCTGCTCCGCTAATTGGAATGATTATCGCGTTCTTCGTCACCATTGCAATTGTGAACCTATGTAAACGCGCCAATCCATATAAGGCCGACAGCTGGTTTCGGCGATTGCAGTTGGTATCATCAGCCGCATTCAGTTTGGGACATGGTGGTAATGATGCGCAAAAAGTAATGGGTATTATCGGTGCTGCTATGATCTATGTAGAGAAGTCGAGAGGCCACGAAATGACCTTCACTCAATTTGTTGATCATAATATTTGGGTTCCCATCGCAAGTTTTACAGCTATCGCGTTTGGCACAATGAGCGGAGGATGGAAAATTGTTAAGACGATGGGCACCAGGATCACAAAAGTTACTCCGCTGGAAGGCGTGAGCGCTGAAAGTGCGGGAGCTGCAACCTTATATATCACGGAGCACCTGGGAATTCCGGTAAGTACGACGCATACCATCACAGGTTCAATTATAGGCGTTGGTGCTACAAAAAGATTGTCAGCAGTGCGTTGGGGTGTTACAATCAATCTTCTTTGGGCATGGATCCTCACTATTCCGGTAAGCGCGTTATTGGCCGCGATAGTCTATTATATCCTTAAAATTTTCATATAGAATTTATTCTCCAGCGAGACCCGGACGCATATTCACGCCCTTTCGCGTTTTTTAATTAGCGTCCATTCGCGATTCTTCATTCGCGCTATTCGCGTTTTTCGAGAATTGTTCATACTTTGCCGCCGCCAAAAAAGGCTTTACAACCCAATGGAGGCTTAAATTCGCGTCCATTAGCGTTTATATGAAAGGAATAATTCTAGCAGGCGGTTCCGGTACAAGGTTGCATCCCATCACATATGCGATCAGCAAGCAAATCATGCCGGTTTACGATAAACCGATGATCTATTATCCTCTTTCTACATTAATGTTGGCAGGGATAAGAGACATTCTAATTATCTCAACTCCTCATGATCTTCCACAATTCAAAAGATTATTTGGTGATGGAAAAAAATTAGGATTGAATTTTTCTTATGCCGAGCAGCCATTGCCTAATGGTCTTGCACAGGCCTTTGTAATTGGTGAATCATTTATCGGAGGCGACGATGTTGCGCTGGTATTAGGGGATAATATTTTTTATGGCAGTGGGCTGGGAGAGCAATTGCAAAAAAATACCCGTCCCAATGGAGGGATTATTTACGCCTACCACGTAAGCGATCCCGAACGATATGGTGTGGTTGAGTTTGACGACAACATGAAGGCAATATCGATTGAAGAGAAGCCGAAGCAACCCCGAAGTAACTATGCCGTACCGGGTTTATATTTTTACAACAATGAAGTAGTGAAGATTGCCAAGGAACTGAAGCCGAGTCCGAGGGGAGAATATGAAATAACTGATGTAAATAAGGTTTACCTCAATCAAGGAAATCTAAAAGTGTCAGTGCTGGACCGCGGAACTGCCTGGCTTGATACCGGAACATTTGATTCCCTGATGCAGGCTTCATTATTTGTTCAGGTAATTGAACAGCGCCAAGGCATTAAGATCGCTTGCATAGAAGAGATTGCCTATCGAAAAGGTTTTATTAATGAGCAAGAATTGCGATTGCTTGCCGAGCCGCTGTTGAAAAGCGGATATGGCCAGTATTTGATCGAACAATTGAAATAAATTTGAATAGATAAGAGATCACTATGAGTAAAATCCTAGTTACAGGTGGTTGCGGGTACATCGGTTCGCATACAATTGTGGACCTCGTTGAAAATGGATATGACGTAATCTCCGTTGACAATAATTCACGTTCTAACCCACGCATATTGGAAGGAGTTGAAAAGATTACGGGGAAAAAAATCAAGAACTATAAAGTAGACCTCTGCAATTTTGACGACACGTTTGCAATTTTCCAGGAAAATGAAGATATCATTGGTATCATTCATTTCGCGGCGTTCAAGGCAGTTGGAGAGTCAGTGGAATTACCACTGATGTATTTCGAAAACAATCTCACTTCACTGATCAACCTGTTGAAGTGTGTGCAAGAGTTCGAAATTCCTTATTTCGTTTTTTCTTCCTCATGTACCGTTTACGGCAATCCGGATCAGATTCCGGTTACTGAGTTTACTCCACCAAAGCCTGCGGAATCTCCATATGGATATACCAAGCAGATGGGAGAACAGATCATTAATGAGTTCGCGAAGTCAGTTTCTACCAAATGTGTTTTGCTACGATATTTTAACCCCGTAGGCGCGCATCCTACGGCATTGATTGGTGAACTACCGATTGGCAAGCCGGCGAACCTTATTCCAGCTATCACACAAACGGCTATTGGCAAATTGCCGCAGCTGAAAGTGTACGGGAACGATTATCCCACGAGAGACGGATCGTGCATTCGCGATTTTGTTCACGTTTCCGACATCGCACACGCGCACACGCTGGCAATGGATTACCTTGTGGCACATAAGCAGATCAAAAAATGCGAGGTCTTTAATCTCGGAACAGGAAATGGTGTGACTGTTTTAGAGGCGATTCACGCTTTCGAAAAAGCAACGGGTGTAAAATTAAATTACGCGATTGCCCCGCGCAGACCAGGTGATGTAATCGCGATCTACGCAAACAATGATTATGCGCGTAATCAATTAGGCTGGACGCCAAAATATTCTTTAGAGGACATGATGAATACCGCGTGGAAGTGGGAACAGAAAATCAAAGCAGATGAATCGTTCTATTCAAAGAAACCTGCAGACTTGAACTAATTGTTTTGAGGTTCGAGGTTTGGAGTTCGACTTTAATATCAAACAGCGAACGTAAACATATACATCAAACCAAACGTAATAAAATGCTGAAAGAAATTCAACCCCTGAACGAAAAGGAAACGAGAGGTGGATTTGGAGAAGGGATCTATGAAGCAGCTAAAAAAAATCCTAACGTGGTTGCATTAACTGCTGATCTCGCAGGGTCATTAAAGCTGAACCAGTTCATCAAAGAATTTCCGAATCGTTTTTTTCAGTGCGGGATTGCTGAAGCAAATATGATGGGCATTGCGGCAGGTTTGACTATTGGCGGAAAAATTCCCTATACTACTACATTCGCAAATTTCTCTACTGGTAGAGTGTATGATCAGATTCGTCAATCCATCGCATATTCGGGAAAGAATGTAAAAATATGCGCGTCTCATGCCGGAGTTACACTGGGAGAAGACGGAGCGACTCACCAAATCCTTGAAGATATTGGTATGATGAAGATGTTGCCTGGCATGACTGTGATAGTACCGTGTGATTTCAACCAAACAAAAGCAGCAACGATAGCGATTGCTGATCATATAGGGCCGGTTTATTTAAGATTTGGCCGACCGAAGTGGCCGAACTTCACAAAGGAAAACCAGGATTTCAAAATCGGCAAAGCCCAGGTTTTATCAGAAGGCAACGATGTCTCCATATTTGCATGTGGCCATCTGGTTTGGAAAGCAATAGAAGCTGGAAAAATTTTGGAAGAGCAAGGTTTGAGCGTTGAAGTGATCAATATTCACACCATTAAACCGCTCGACACAGAAGCGGTAATTAGATCTATCACCAAAACAAAATGTGCTGTCACGGCCGAAGAGCACAATATCATTGGTGGATTAGGAGACGCAATCGCACAAGTCGCATCCCGACAATTTCCTGTGCCTATAGAATACATCGGAACAAATGATACGTTTGGTGAGAGTGGTACTCCTGTTGAATTATTAAAAAAATACGGATTAGACACACCGAACATAGTTGAAGCAGTTAAAAAAGTGATGGCGCGTAAATAACCTCCTGCAGCACCAGTAACCGAACCTGATCTTACCTATATGAGAAAACTCTTCCTACCCTGCGTAGCTGTCATACTTTTCAGCAGCTGCTATACTCCACGTTATTCATATGCCCCCACAAGAGTGAATGCTCCAATGTTGCAGCATAAAGGAGAGGTACAGGCAAACGGTTCCATTTCCGCATTAAAGGGGTTCGACGCATCAGGTGCATATGCAATCAGCTCGCACTTCGGTGTCATGTTAAACACTAGTTGGAGAAACGATCACCAGGAAGGAAATGTAGGTGGTTCTTATGAAGCACTGGCACCAGACAAAATCAAGTATCACCGTACTGCCACAGATATTGGTATTGGTTGGTTCACCCGCATCGACTCAAGCAAATGGATATTTGAAATTTACGGCGCTTATGGCAGGGGAAAGTTCTCCATTAGTGATACGGGAAATTTGCGAGGAAGTTCCGGTTCACCCTACAAGAGGTATTATGAGTCTAAAGTGGATAGAATCATTTTGCAACCAGCCATCGGACATAACACCCCACATACACAATGGATATTTTTTGTGCGAGTTTTGGCGCAACGATATTTTGATATCGGAACAAATTACAATACGGATGAGTTGGATCGTTACCTGATTCCACAAAGCACAAGTAGATACTTCACGTTCATCGAACCAGGCTTAACATTTAGATTTTATCTTGATGCAGTGCCCGCCCTTGGATTTGAAACGAATTTTCTTATTTCGCGACCGCTTAGCCCGAATTCAATAGAGGCAATACCGGTTCAGTTATCAGCCGGAGTCCATTTACGGTTTCAGCAATTGGGACGAAGGAACTAGACGATCATAATT
>Ga0157377_10001201_pt1 | contig 11019 bp, 15 predicted proteins | sample M55metaG_FD_121116 | JGI IMG/M metagenome (GOLD analysis project Ga0157377, IMG submission 121116) | Miscanthus rhizosphere microbial communities from Kellogg Biological Station, Michigan, USA - M5-5 metaG | ecosystem: Host-associated > Plants > Roots > Rhizosphere > Soil | place: USA: Michigan...
AGTCGTCCGTGGCGAGGGTATCGGCCTCGTAGTCGTTGTTCTCGTGGAGTCGCTTGTCCTTCTTGGTCCCGGGGTTCGGCTTACCTCCGAGCGTCTCGGTAACGGTGGTCATGCCTACCTCCTGGGCTGCACTTCCTACCTCCGCTGATCCCCAAACGGCGATCATTGTGCCACGGCACCGGCCGCCGCCCGCACAGTTGGCGTATCCACCGGCTCCTGCCGGGTACGCCTCGGCCGCCTGCGCGAGGGACGTGAACTCGGTTCCGTCGATCGCACGGCATGCCGCGCATGTGTTCTTGTCGAGCACCTCGGAGGCCATGTAGACCCCGGGCGGAGCGACGTTGAGGACCGCCATGCGACCTGTGTTCTGCGCCGAGGACATGGCGGAGGAGATGAAGTCTCGCGGGGTGCGGGTGGAGAGATCCTTCAGGCCCTCGTCGACCTTCGCCGCGACGTCCTTCCCGGACCGGCCGCCGGTGACGAACGTCAGGGCCCGCCGACCGGCGCTCTGCACCAGCGAGAGGCCCAGCGCACGGGCCGTGACCCGGGCGACCGACCTGATGACGTCCGCCCCGCTGCTGGCCAGCAACGCCCCGCTGAGGTCCCATTCCGGGACCTTCACCCCCTGACTCTCCGCCTCGCGCTGCATCTCCTTCCCCGCCTTGACCGCGTACCGGGTCATGTGGTCGGCGAGAAGGACCGCCATGTGGTCCGTGTCGACGTGGAGCTGATCAAGAGACGCGAGGTTGTCGGTGTCGACGGCCTTCGTGATCTGTTCCCGGATCTCCGCCCTCTGTTCCGCCTCCGCGATCACGTAGTCGTGCAAAGCGGATCCGACCGCATCGTCCCACTGCTTGTCGATCATGGCGAAGTCGGCGCGCGAGGCGATCTCGAAGTCGGTGAGCTTCCGTCGGAGCTGTCCGGCCGCCGTCATGGACCCGGTCAGGGGAATGTCCGTGTCCTCGTCCCCGAACGAGACGCGGACCCGGTCGAACGTCACCGGCCCGAGGCGCTTCTCCAGTTCCTTGATCAGGGTGAGGTCGTCGGAGTACTCGGCGCAGATGTGCGCGACCCACGGGCAATGCTGCGCCGGGATCATCACGCCGACGGGGGCCGCGACGAATACCGCTTCGCACGCCACGTCGTGGTATGCCTCCAGGGGCGGGGTGCCGTCCGGCGGAGCCTGGTCACCGACGGACCACACCCACGACGGCTTCTCTCCGTCCCCGTTCCAGTGCGCCGCACCGAAGATCTTCGCGGTGATCGGCGGGAACTCGGAGATCATCAGCATGAGGGCACCGATGATCTCCTGTTGCGCCGCCGGGGAGTAGGCGGATCCGTCGTCCCCGAGATACATCAAGGTGAGGTGGAGTTCCTCCGGCGCTTCCCCGCCCTTGACCGCGAGACGGGCCGCGTCATCCGCCGTCGGCATGAGGGCGATCATGCCGCCGTTCAGGTGATCATTAGCCACTGGTGACCACCTTCCGACTGGGCCTCTTGAGGATGGTCGTCTCCGTGGTGATCCATCCGGACGTGTCGAGCCACGGCACACCGGCACCGATGATCAGACGTCCGAACGGGTCGAGCTTCGCCTCATACGACCCGGTGGAGAGCTGGGTGATCAACGCCTCCTCGGCCGCGTGGGTGAACGGGCACCCGTAGGCGTTCTCGGAGCACAGGGGAGGGTGGAGGAGGACCGGACCGCGCGTACCGGAGAACCGGACCGCGTGGAGAGTCCTCGCCTGCTTCAGGGCGTGTTCGAGCTGTGCCGCTGTCTTGGCCGGTTCCGCCGGGGGCTTCGTCGGCGGAGACGGAACCTTCCCCTCGTTCGGCGGACCGGTCTCCTCCCCCGTCGTCTTCTCCGGCGGGGGTTCCTGGCCGGGTGGAGCACCCGGGGCGTCGCCGGTCGGCGCGGCCGGTGCCACCGGCTCGGTGAAGATCCCCGCCTTGGTGAGGGCCTCGAACGCCTCGCCGACCATGGCCGGGTTGGTCTGCGTACGGACCAGGGCCTTGAGCATCTGGATCTTGAGGGTGTCGCCCTCGGGTGCGTCGTCCTCGTCGAAACCGGTCTCCCGGCGCAGGGCCTCGCCGTCGATCTCGTGACGGTCGTACGCCTGAATCGCGTTCTCGGACCGGTCCGGCCGGATCGCCAGTTCGGACAGGTCGTACCACACGACCCATTGCCCGACGTCCTTCTCCCCGGATGCCGCAAGGCGCGGCTGGAGATACCCGACGGTGAGGCAGTGGGCGATCAACTCGGCCATGGGGGCGATGTGGGTCTTGAGGGCCGCCTCGTCGAGGTTCCATGCCGTCCAGTGGTTCACCGCGCCCCGGCCGGTCATGATCTCGGCCGGGATGTCCAGCTTGTTGGCGAGACGCTCGATCACGGAGTTGCGCCGGTCGATGACCTTCTCGTCGATCTTGACTGTGAAGTCGATGTGGCGGATCTTCTCCGCGACCTCAGCCGGGACACGGATCAGGAGGGGGACGATCGCGGACGCATGGCCCGGCTCCCGGATCGACTCGGCCGCGATCTCCACGAACTCCAGAGACAACGCGTCAGGCTCGTCGGCGAACTCCTCACGGACCGGGAACGACGCCTCCTCCGGCAGGATCAGGAGTCCGGCCATGGCGAGACGCGAGAGGTATTCGGCCGTGATGTGCCGGTTGACTAGTTCCAGTTCCCGCATGATCGGCCGGGCGGAACGGGCCGGGGAATCGGCGACGTGGTAGTAGCGCGGGTGCGGACGCCAGACCCGGACCACGAGGGAGTTCTCGGGGAGGGGGACCCATCGGACGTTGGGGATGCGGTCGCCGACCACTTCGAAGTGGCTGCCGGTGGCGCGGACCTCCTCATTGCTCCTGACCATCCAAGAGAACGACTTCTCCGTGAGCTGCTCGCCGACGAGGTATCCCTCGCCCGGGACGGAGAGCTGAGTGGTCAGACCCCTGATCATCTGCGCCTGGCCGCTGACGCCCCCGGCGAGGTCGCGCATGAGGGTGGCCGCAAGATCCGTCGACTTCACATCGGAGATCGACGGTTCGTCAAGATCGAGATCGAGCTTGGCCGCGCGGAACCGGACCCGGGACATCATAGACGCCAGCCACGAGACACCCGTGTTGAACTCGCCCAGGGAGTCGTAGAACTCCCACGCCTCCCGCTGCCAGGACTCGTCGGTTTTCATCAGCGGACCGCGCGGCTTGGCAACGATGGTTGCAGCAGCGGTCAGCGCCTCTTCCGGCGTCGATCGCCGGGCGAACGGGTTCCACGCCATGGTGATCCTCCCGGCCTTGATCGGCCACAGAGTACCGTGATCGACGCGGAATGCCTCACGGGCCGGGGGATACCGGGGTCGGGGTGGCGGTGATGTAGCGCTCACATTCGAGGGCCTCGTACCCGTTCTTGATCACCACAAAGGCGTGATCGTATTTCTTCGGGTCCGGGGCCGCCTTGCGTCCGGCCGCTGACTTGGAGTCGAGGAAGATCTGATACAGGGGGCAGAGGGCCTTCTGCCTCTGCACCGTCTGGGCTTGATCAAGGCGCTGAGTGAGTTGATCGATCCGGTCCGTGTTGTGCTGCATGCCGGTACCGATGATCGCGAGAACGATCGTCAGGCCGAAGTCGATCAGGACACTGAAGATCGTGGCAAGGATCAGCATCCGGTTCGTCCGGGCCCTCTGTGCGAGGGAGACGAACTGCTTGCCGGAGTCGGACGCGAGAGATTCGATCTCACTGATCAGGGTGCTCGCCAGGCCGACGAGTTCGACGAGCCGCTCGTCTCGCCCCTCCTGGTCCATTTCCTTGGTCATCTCGTTCCCCCTCCGATCGGGACTCATTGATCAACTCGTCCGCGAAGTCGTTCAGCCTGCTTGCCGCCCTCCGTAGCGCTTCGCGAAGGCGTTCTGATTCTGCAACAAGATCTTCGATCGGAAGTGGCCGCGCCATGGGATCACCTGCTCCGGCGGGAGGCGAGGACGTCGGCGATAGCTTCGGTTGCCTTGGCCAGAGTACCGAGGTACTCGTTCCGCACCACCTCGTGCAGCTTCCGCAGTTCCTCCTCGACCCGGTCCGCCCTCTGCCGGTGGTACTCCAGTTCAGCCGTGATCTTGTTGAAGAGCACCCGGACCGCGAACAGCGCCATGATCGCAATCGCACCGACCGCGCCGTACTGGATCAACGCAATGCCGATTGGATCACTCGTGCTTACGGCTGAGTAGATCATCACGGGCAGGATGGTCCCACACCCCCGGCGATGGTTATGCAAGATCCGGTTACCCAGCGGTAATATCGTGAGAATGATCAAGCTCTGACCTGGGCAAATCCCGCTCAGCAGGTCCCCTATCCACTCATACCTTGGACCCTAAACGATCTCGTTAGCGGGGCAGCCAGAGGTTTTTTCACCCTACGTATTGGTAACATGTCTTATTTTCGCACTGGGTGACCGGATAGCCATTCATCCCGGTGCATAGACACAACGAGGCCCCGGCGGAGGGATCAAGACCGCCGGGGCCTCATGACCCGGATAGGCACTGCCCAGTGTAGATCAGAGACCGGGCGGTTTGCCATTCATGGGGGGCAGGGGAGAGTTGGCCGGGGCGATGGACAACGAGGACATCTGATCCAACTCCCCCTGGATCTGTTTGATCCAATTCTCGCCGTCCTGCTTCGTCATGACCGCCGTCACGGTGGCGTTCGGGACCCGGATCGTCAAGAGGAGAAGATCACCCTGCGGGCCCTTGTGGCGGCCGGTGAACAACCACGCCGGAACCTGGTTCGAGACGGACGGGTGGGCCGGGTCGAACGGCGGGGGTCCTTGCGGTTCGGTCATGTCCACTCCTTCGCGGCAAGAGGCGCCGCCACGGCCCACACCGCGAGGGTCATGAGCCACGGCCATTGGAGACCCGAGACGATATCGGTCACGCCGACCACGCACGCCGAGACGTACGCCGACGCGCACCACGGGCAGGTGATCAGTTCACCGAGCCAGTGCGGGGATCGTTTGGATTTCTCGACCCATCGTTGTTTGTCCTTGTTGATCAAGAACTCAGGTTGATGACCCGGACGCCGGACAACGTCCCATTCCGCCGGGGTCATCGACCGCCAGCCACCGGCGAGACGGTCGCGGACCCACAGGACCGGGGGAAACGTGTCCTTCACCACGAGACGGGTGAGGCGGAAGGAGGCGGCCGAGAGCATCAGCCACAAGATCAGTTCTCGGAACACAGAAGATCGCTCCTCACCGTCTCGACCCTCCGCCGGGACCTCTCCACCGGCGGGACGATCCCGCGCCGGTCGCGCTCCTGCTTCAAGATCAGCATGAAAGGGAGGGGATCCCCGTGGTCACGCCGCTGCCGGGCCGCGTTCAACGCCCTCTGCTCCGCTCCGCCCTTCGACCTGCTCACGATCCCGTTCCGTTGTAGTGGGCGATGATCTCGCCCGCGAACCTCTGTACGTCCTTGTCCGGCACTCCCTGGCATTCCGGCGGCCTAGTCCCCGCCGGTGCGTCCGGATGCGTCATGCCGTAATCGAACTGCCGCTGCATCGCCCTCTTGCACGCTCCGAGGTCCGGTCCGGACGAACCGGCGCCGGACCCGTCGGCGAGAAGGGCGATCAGGACCACGGAGACCGTCGCGACGATGAGCGCGACGATCCCCCATGCCCTCTTGCTCATTCCACCAGCTTTCCGGCGGGCGAGACGTTCGCCGGTACCGGGTTGGTCGAAACCTGCCGGGTAATGAACCCGGTTACGAGGGTGAGGCCGCCGAGAACGAGAGCCTGCTTGTGATCCGACCAGTTGAGACCGAAGGCCGCGAGGAGGGAGAAGAGCGCGAGGGCGACGTGCGACACGAGGGCGTTCAGGCCGTCGTGGAGCTTGACCGCGTTGTAGACGCCGAAGGCGAAGACGATCACGGCAGTGACGATGCCCTGCACGTGCTCCGGGACCTGGATCCCGAAACCGGTGAGGACGCCGACGACACCGGCGACGAGGCCGAGCCACATCGCCTGCTCCCGTCCGAAAATTTTGGTGACGCTTCCCATGGCCGGGTTCCTTCGTGAGGTGGATTGAGCCGGACGGATCATAGCACTAGCCCATGGCGATCTTTTTCCGCGCCGCACTGGACCCGATCGACGCCGGTCCTGCCGGTGCGGTGTGCGCGAGCTTGAGGTGCCAGGCGTCCCACACCATGGCGTCGAGACGGTCCGGAGACCAGTCCAACTCCTCATGCCACGTGCAGAGTTGATCCTCAAGATCGTCGAACACACCGGCGTGGTGCCACCGGCCGTTGTCGGTGAGGGCGGAGACGGGTTCGGCGCGGACCTTCTTCCCCCGGGTCGCGTTGACCACCCTGATCGGGATGTTGTACCCGAGGTGTTCCTGTGCGGCCCGGACGGTGGCAATGGCCATGTCGCGGCCGTAGTTCTGTTCGACGACGATATCGTCCGCCTCCCAGTCGACGGCCGCGCGCACCACGCGCTTCCCCCACCCGTCCGGCTTGAGATGGCACGTCCGGTCGTCGAGAACAAACCCGTGGATCTTCGGTTTGACCAACCTCTCGTCCGCCCCGGGCGGGAGCCACAACGACTTGCCCGCCACGACGACTCCCTGTTCCCCGGCGCCGCCGGACGGGTCCACACCCACTGTGATCTTGGAGAAGTTGGGCGCGTCGTCCGGGTCGATCCGGTTCCTCTCGATCGACTCGCGCACCCACAGGGCGTTCTCGTCCTGGTCGATGATCCGGCCTTCAAGCTCCTGGGCCGCGAGAGACGTCCCTCCGTACGCCTCGATCAACGACTCATAGAACTCCTGGCCGAGGTGGGGATTGTCCCGGGTCGTGGCATGGGTGATCACCATGTTCCGGGGAGTCTTCTGGGCGAATTTCTTGATCAACGCGCGCGGCCGGGGTGTGGTCGACCCGATCCACCGGGGCCGGGGGCCCGTGCGGAGACCGAAGCGCATCTGTGCGTAGGCAAGATCCAGATAGCGCCAGGCAGCCATCTCTTCGCACCACACGAAGCAGTTGTTACCGCCGGAACGGAGACGGTCCGTGTCCTCTTCCGAGTGGGCACCGAAGATCTTCGCCTCGGACCCGTTCGGCCAATGGATCACCGTTCCGCCGTCCCGGGTGACCTTCACCGCCCGGGGGTCGTGGGCCCGGATCCCCGACGGGCCCTCGTAGCCGGAGCGGACAGCGTCGCCGAGGGTCGGGCCGATGATAGCCATCCAGTGCGGGATGGGGCCGGGCATGCACGCCGGACCGTTCACGTGTTCCACCATGGCGTGCGCGCAGGCATCGGTCTTGCCCGCACCACGTCCGGCGAGGAGGAGCCATCCGTACCAGTCGCCAGGGGGAGGAATCTGGTGGGGTTCCGGCTGCCACCCCATGGCAGTACGGCGCGCGAGGGCCGCGAGATCCCTCATGCGCTGAGCCGCGAGACGTGCCGTGGACGGGCCAGCCATGAGCACGACGATAGATCATGTCAACCGGGGTATCCGTCCGGAGAGACACCCGGAGGTGATCGTCATGCCTGGTGGCCTGTTGTACGTCCTCGTCTGCCTGCTCGTGCTCCTGCTGATCCTCGCCGTGCTCGGGGTGATCTGATCATGAGACTGTTCGGAACCATCCTCGCCGCGATCCTCGCGGCATGGTTGATCGTCGATGTGCTCATCCCGGCACTTCAGAGGTGATGCCTGCCCACCTCCGGCGTGCTGGCGACCGGAGGTGGCGCCGGACTCGAACCGACCGGTCATACCTTCTGCGCATCCGGGATGGTGAGCACCTGGCCGGGGAAGATCCAATGGCCGTCGGCCGCGTCCCCGTGCTGCCGTGCCCATTCTTCGATCAACGGCAGATTGGCGTGGAAGAGAGCGGGCCAGCCGCCCTTGACGTCGTACAGGCGCGCGATGTGGGACAGAGTGTCGCCGGGTACCACGGTGTGGGTCGTGGAACTGGCCGACACAACCGGGGGTGTTTTCGGGGTGGCCGGAGGGTCGAGATGCGGAGACGACTTGGGGTGCACCGGCGCGGCCTCCGGCTTCACCCACTTCGGGACCGACCGGTAGGTGGTCGTCCCGGCCGGGCGGACCGCCCCGAGGGCGTGCCAGGCGCCGCCGGTGCGGGACGCGAGAGGCGCGATCCCCACCCCGCCGTTCGCCCGGTGCGAGGACGTGTCGATCACCATTCCGTGACCGGCGTAGAGACCTACGTGGTTGGCGTAGCCGGAGGAGTACCCGAAGGCGATGATGTCCCCCGGTTCGAGATGCGACAGAGAGACGCGCGGGAGCTTGTGCCACTGATCGTTCGCGATCCTGGGGATGTTCACCCCGGCGTGGTGCCATGCCTGGGAGGTGAGGCCGGAGCAGTCGATACCGCCGCGCCCGTTCCCGCCCCAGAGGTAATGAACGCCGATCATGGTCTTCGCCCATGCCACGGCGCGCGCCCCGGCGGATACCGCGACCTTCGTCGTGGAGGGTGCCGAGCGGGTATGTGGCTTGGCCGCTGGCGCCCTCTGAACGGAGAGCTGAGGGGTTGGTCCACCCCGGATGAGACCGGCCCGTACAGAACAGACTGGCCACGCGCCGGGACCCTGTCCGGCGAGAACCTTCTCCGCGATCGCGATCTGTTGGGCCTTGGTCGCGAGATCCGCCCTCGGCGCATACTTCGCGCCGCCGTACGCCAGCCACGTGGACGTGGTGAACTGCAACCCGCCGTAGAACCCGTTCCCGGTGTTGATCGACCAATTGCCGGACGACTCGCACGCCGCGACCCGGTCCCATGTGGAGACGGAGGCGGCATGCGAAGGGGCCGCTGCCGACAATGCCGCGACCCCTGCCACTCCCGTGGTACCAACTGCTGCGACGATCTTGTGCCGCTTGGCCTTCCTGTGCGTGCTCATGAGGAGGTGATCCTCTCCCGTAGCTGCCCCCAGCCGACGCGAGAGTGTAAACCCGATTGTCGCGATCTCGTAACAGGAATGGTCAAAGCCTCAACGGATCGGCGTCATGGAAGTACCAGGGCACCGGAATGAGGGGCGATTGGGTGCCGGACGAGACCGCCGGGCAGTAGTCGCACCGCGAGACGTACGCCCCGTCCTCGGAGGACACGGTGAGGTCGGCGTGGTAACACACCCGTTCCTGGGACCTGATGTGCTCGAACGCCGCATTGATCCGGTCCTCCCACCTCTGCCGCTCCGAATCGATCGACCGGAAGTCGTACGTCACCGGTTGATCCGTTGCCAGTACGGGATCTTCTTGAGGTACCGGCGCCGCTGCCTCGGGGTGAGACGCGAGACGTCCGGATCCACGCCCCGTTGCCGGGCGTAATGGATCAGGCGCATCTCGGGGGTCATGGGAACCAAGATCTTCTGCTTCGGTTTCACTTCGTCTTCCTCCGCCGCGCCGTCGTCTTCTTTGCCGCCTTCGCACCCTTCGTCTCCCACACCGCATGCGGGGAGTGCTCGAAGGCGTGGCCGCAATGGGTGCAGAGATCACCGTCACGGTCCACGTCCCGGTGCGCGCAGTCGAGGAGGTGGAACCGACGGAACCCGTCGGCCCACCGGTCCGGTTCTCCGCCCTCACCGGCGATCACCGGGGCGACCTTCGGGTCCGGCATGATCTCCGACCACTTGAACCGCCGGTCGAACGTGGCCGACTCGAAATACACCCGGTCCTTCAGCTCGTCGAGATCTACATAGTTGGTCATGCGTCCTCCCAGCAGTGGCCCCGGTCGTCGATGAACATCTTTCGGCCGGGGTCCTTCATCGTGCCTACCTCGTACTCCCGGATGTTCCCGCACGCCAGGTGAGACGTGAAGGACTCGGGGTTCTTGACCCGGATGATCTGCGGGCCCACCGCCACCGGCACACCGTGCTTCCGCTGGTACCTCAAGATCTCCGCACCGGAGAGATCACCGAACTCGGGGTGATCGGCGAGACGCGCCGTGGGACGGTCCGGGAAGTGGTTCGCCGGACACCTGCCGGTCTCGTGTCCGTCCCCGCAATGCATCCCGCACTCCGTGGTGTACCCGCACGGGCAGGGATGCCGGGCTGCATCTTGGTCATGGGTGACGGTGACCGGGCCCACTGTGTGGTCGAGACCCGCCAACGGGTCTTGCTGCGTGGCGAGTTGGCCGGTCTCCTCTTCCAACTTCCGTAGCTCGTTTGCCCGTTCGACCCACGACTGCCGGTGTCCGAGGGTGATCAACCACCCCATGCCTGCCCAGAGACCGAAGAACGGCCAGAAGGCGAACCACGGCATGGCCTCACGCATGGCCGCCCGGTGCGCATCGGCATGACCATGCTTCCCGCCGTAGATCATCGGGGCCGGTGATCCGTAGACGAGATCGTACTCACGCCGGTACATGCGACCGGCGATGATCGCGGATGCGACGAGATGACCGAGGAACCCGAGCAGGAATCCGATCACTGGTATCCCCCCGTCCCCGGGTCGTGCATCTCGTCCATGGTGCCCGCGAGGGCCTGCGCGCGGCGGCCGAAGTCGAACATGTGATCACGCCAGTCGGACATGAGTTGCCGGACCTCGTCCGGAGAATACCCGCGCGCCTCTACCGCACCTTCAGAGTTGATCTTGAACATCCTCGCGTCTCCGGCCCGGCCGGATGCCGCGTTCCGCAACGCCTTGACCGCCTCGGAGACCGGCAGGGCCCGGGAGGAGAGAACGTCGGCCTTCGGCTTGTCGAGGGAGCTGAAGTCGAAGCCGCCCATTTCCTCGGGTTCCTTGCTCACTTCAGACCCGCTTTCTTCGCGTCCGCCTTGATCGTGTTGTAGAACGCCTGCGCCGTCACCGGAACCGGCTTCGGAACCGTCGCCCACACCGGTTGCGTGATGTCCCCCTGCATGCCGAGAAGGGTCACGAGATCCGGCTCCTTCACATAGATCCATCCGTGATCGCCGAACGACTCCCCCCACGATTGCGGGATCTTGTAGAGGCCGGTGTCGGAGTCCCAGCCGGAGATCTCCATTTCGTGGCCGCCCGCCTCGCCGGACGACGTGTCGATGAC
>Ga0157377_10001206_pt1 | contig 11008 bp, 8 predicted proteins | sample M55metaG_FD_121116 | JGI IMG/M metagenome (GOLD analysis project Ga0157377, IMG submission 121116) | Miscanthus rhizosphere microbial communities from Kellogg Biological Station, Michigan, USA - M5-5 metaG | ecosystem: Host-associated > Plants > Roots > Rhizosphere > Soil | place: USA: Michigan...
CGGAGAGGCCGCCGCCACGCTGGTGCTCGCCCCGGTCCAGTGGCCGCCCTCGCCCGATCAGGACGAGCTGCCCGTTCACCTGCACCGGCCTGCCGTGGCGCGGGCGGCCACTGGACCGGGGCGAGCACCAGCGTGGCGGCGGCCTCTCCGGGCATCAGCCCTTTGGGGCGATCGTTGGTCGAAAAGAGCCGCTCTTGTCGCTGCAGCGTCGAGACGGCTTGCTCGCTGATGCTGCTGTGGCAGGCTGCAAGCACGACCACGTCTTCGCGCTTCTCGCGCGACAGCACCTGCAGCAACTGGTCGGCCTTGAGCCACAGCTGCTCACCGGCGCCGACCTGCGTATCGAAGGCGAAGCGCGAGGCGCTGATGGACGAGGCGCCCTCGTCGGTCGCGAGCATCCGCACCCAGCCTTGCGCGACGGCATGCTCGAAGCGCGTCCATTCTTCCGGCAAACCGATGAGGATGCGCACCATGGCCGCGGTGGCCGGGCCGGGCGATTCCGATGACGTCGGTGCAAAGCGGTCTTGCCAGAGTTCGAGCGTTTGCAGTGCTTTCGCGAACGGTTTGCGCAATGCGGTCAATGCACGGACGACGTGCTCTGAAGGCATGGCGTCCGATGCATCGGGCTGCTGGCGTCGCGTGGCGGCGATCACCGGTTCGAGCAGCGCGGCAGTGTCCTCGGCGTCCAGATCGGCGATGCGTGCGGCGATGACGGGCAGGCCGTCGTCGTCGCGCAGCGTTGCATCGGGCTTCGGCCGTGGCTCGCCGGCAGCGGCGGCATCGAGCAGTTCGACGGGTGCCTGGCCGGTGGGGCTCGCCACGAAGGCGCCCAGCAACTTCACGGTGACGTGACGCGCAGCAGCTTCTTCAGCCGGTGCGGCGGGCGACGATGCAGGTGCCGCCGCAGCCGCGGCTGCCGCTTGCGCGGACCGCTCGGCTGCGCTGCGCCAGGCCCAGCGCAACGCGAGGATCAGCCCAAACACGAGCATCGGCAGCACGCCCAGGTACAGCACGATGTCCGTCACCGTCATGTCGCGGTGGGTGGATTCCCAATGCCACAGCACTGCCACCCAGATCACGAAGGTGACGAGCACGAACAGCAGCAGTGGCTTGAGGATCTTGCTCATGGCAAAGGATGGGGCAGGCGGGTGGACCGACTGCAATCAAGGCGGAATGACCGCGGACTCAGGGACAACTGGTGATGACCGGGCGCAAGAAGCTCAGCGTGGCCATGATTGAATCGACTCCGGACAAGTTGGCCTTTCCACGTCGTATCCAAGCGAAAGGTACAGGTGCGTGTGCTCGGATTCGCGGACTCGCTCGATCAGGTGCATGCCCTCATTGCTGAAACAGGCGGTGGCTGCGTGAAGCGAGCCGCCGTTCTCTTGCACTTCGAGCCCTTGTTGGGTATTCCGCGTCTTCATCTTCTTGCCGACCGCTGCCAATCCAACAAAGGGCACGTCGTCCGATCCTTTGCGCATTTCAGCCCAATAGATCTGCGGGCTCTCATCCGCCAGTTCGTTGGTTGCCAACACTCGGTCGTCTGTCAGGGGCTTGAACATCTTCGCGGGCAAGTTCTTGCAGCAGACCGGTTTTCCGTGTTTGTCCGGAAACTGAATTCGCACGTCTTGCCACTTTTCGAGGGGCAGCGGCGTGACGAGATAGGCGTGGCCGTTTCCGTCGAGCTTGACGATGCCGAACATCGGAGCAGCTTGCGCGAAGCCGCACGCCCAAAGGAGAGCAACGAAGACTCTTTTAATGTCCATTGTCTGACCAGTGCGGAGGATCGGATACGAGCTTGCGGGCACCATAAGAAGCGCCAACTGGGAACAGATCGCTCATGTGGTGGATCAAGACATCCTGACCCGAAGCGTCCTTGATGGTTCTGCCGATGATTCCGGTGATGGAAATGTCAACCGCAGCGCGCTCCGTATGGCGCGAGATCAACGCAGGGGGAAAGACAATGCCGAAGCCGGTCACCATCGCATGGGCGGCTTGTATTGACTCGGCATCGGTGTCGTGAACCCAGTCGATGTTGACACCATTCATTGCTGGGACATCTTCCGGATCAATTTCTCCTCGCACGATCATCGAGCTGTAGTGCATGAGATAGGCTCTTTCCCGAGGCCGATAGGTCGCTGCAATGTGAACTACCGCTCCAGCCTGCTTCAGCGCATCAATGAAGCTTGTCGCGCTTGCCTGGAATGCTGGCTCCAAGTCCGCGAGCGAGGTGCTGCCTGGAAACCGAGACACCCACTGAGCACCGCTCCTCTCCCTGGCAGGGACGCTAGCAACGGCAGGCGCCGTATCCGCTTGCGGCGTAAGCTCCGCTGTTACTGTCGTTGCCATAGTAGTGAGCCTCCAAGGTTGCTTTTTGTTTGGTTTTCGACCCGATCTTTTCGGTCAATCCGTTCCCATCGGTCACACCGGTGATGGACTTTCCATCCTCTAGCGTGATCCTGTAGCTCACGTTGGGCAAAGGCCGACTGGTGACTTCGTCGCGAACGACAAAGTGAATGTCGTAGTCGTTGGCCGGGGCGACGAGACTGCTGAAAAGGCTGTCGGACTTCTGTGCTTGGGCTGACGGCCGCTGCGCAGGGGCAACGCCTCCACTACCACCTCCACTGCCGTCTCCGCCTGTCGTGGTGACGGCCTGGGAAGAGATCAGCGTCGCGCCGCAGGCGGTCTTGTCGCCGTGGCGTGCGGCGGGCTGGCCGTCGATGATGCAGGTGGGGTCGCCCGATGCAATGACCGTCACGTGGCCGTGGCCGCGCTTGGGGCAGGTGACCTGGTCGCCCACGCGGGCGATCATCTTGCCGGCGGCGTCGGTCGTGGGCGAACCCTGGATGACCTCGCCGCCATGGTCTGTCTTGTCGCCGATCACGATGAACGGTTGGCTCATTCGGTCCTCCCCGGACACTTGGTTGTTGGTTGCATGCTGCGGGCGCGTCAGCGTGGATGCGGCGACGCTGCTGCGTTCGTGCCGCGCCGGATGACCCCAGGCCGCGACAGCTCGACGTGGCCCAGGTCCTTCAGCGAGCGCCAGTCGCCGCCCCAGGTGAGGCCGGCCGATCGCGCCACGCTGCCCAACAGCTCGTAGCCGCGCGCTGCATACGCGTTGGATTCGCTCACCACGATGCGGCCGTTGGACATGAAGGCGCAATCGGCGGCGAGCCCGAACTGGTGATAGCTCTCGTAAGCGCCGGCCTGCGTGACGTGCGAGCCGAGCGCGGCGAGCTGCGCCTGCCGCTCGGGGCTGCGGTAGCCCTCCAGCAGCACCATCTCGTAGCCGTGGGTTTCGCGCATGATCTTGAAGACGAGCAGCATGCGCTGGCGGAAGTCTTCGTCCAGCAGTTCCCATTGGCGGCTCGCCTGGCCCACGAAGGGCAGTGCCTGCTCGACTTCGCGCGTGGTGAAGAGCTCGGGCGGCAGGGCCGGTGGAGGCACGAGTTGCTCGCCGTGCAGCAGCGCGGCGACTTGCTCGTTCATCTCATGCGATTGCGTGTGGTCGAAACCATCGAGCTGCTGCAGGCCGTGCAAGGCCAGTGCGATCAAGGGGGCACCGACGATGGCGGCCGTGCCCGCGAACACCCAGCGCCCATGGCGGCGCATGAACTCGCTCGTGCGTCGAGCGTGCTGGTTCGCATTGACGGCGGCTTGCACGATGCCGACATGTCCGCTCGACAACGCATGGCTTGCGGTGTTTCTGCTGCCTTGAATGAATCGATGCGCGTGCTGCCACGCCCACTCGCGCACAGGCGCGAGGAAGACGACGGCAAGAACTGCAGTCACCAAAACGAAATACAAAAAGACACCAAAAACCATACCGTCTTACATCTACCGCCGAGCATGCGGACGCGCAGTTTGCCCGAGGTGAGACACGCTCCGGAACCCTCCTGGTGGGGGGGTGCCAAAACGGCTTGGCTCACTAGAATCGCGACCGCTTCGCGCATGCGTGCCGCGTGCCATCAGTGCATCGCAATCCGCACGCGAAACGTCAGCGCCACCGTGCGCCATGAACACCGATCGTCGTCCTCGTGCCGACAAGAAGTACGCCCAGGGAGGCACTGTTTGACGAGCCAAGACCCATCATCGAACCGCGCGCCGACGCCCGGCAAATCGCGCCCGAGCCTCACCGTGTCGCAGGGCGTTCAGGAAGATCGTCTGAGCATCCTCGCGAGCCTTGAAACGCGCGAGCGCGATCTGTTCGCACGGCCTGCGTCGTCGGGCAAATGGCGATGGGCCATCGGCTTGTTCATGCTGGTTGTGGTTGCGGCTGCTTACGTTTACGTTCGCGCGGACGATGTTTTTGCGCCGCGCGTCGATCCCTTGAAGCTTGCGGTTTCGACGCCATCGGTTACGAACTCGTCGGTTCCGCTGAAGTCGGCGATTGCGGCAGATGCAGCTTCGGCGGTGGTGGCCGACTCGGCTTCCGCGCCTGCACGCATCGAAGTGGTCGAGCCAACCGCACCGCGCGCGAGCGAAGCGGGTGGCACGGATCCGTTTGCTGCGTTGGCTGCATCGAGTGGAGCGAGTGCGGCGGGCGTGTCGACTGCGGCCAGCGCGCCCCTGGCCGCCAGCGCACCCGCGGCGATGGCCGTGGCGAATGCGCTGCCCGCAAGCGCCGCCGCAACGCACAAGCCATCGACACACGTGGCCGCCAAGGCTGCGAAGCATCCGCCCAAGCCCGAGGCAAAGGGCCATGCCCTCGCATCCGCAGCCCACAAGCCGGCCAGTCGTGACGCGGTGAAGACGGTGAAGGACAGCGGCGGACGCGACCCCGATGTCGATCTGCTCGCGGCCTTGATGGCCCACGTCGCCAACACGGGCGACGGCAAGGGCGGCCGGTCCCACGACCGTTCGCGCATCCCCGTCGACGAGCCCAGCATCGCCAAGCTCGTCAAGCGTTGCGAGGGCCTGAACGGCGACGAAGCTGCCCAATGCCAGAAGCGGATCTGCGACGGCTACTGGGGCAAGGCGCAGGCGTGTCCGGCGCGTTCAGAGACAGCACATCGCGAATAGCCGACTGCACGCGCCAGGGAGACCACAAGAACATGCTCAACGACCTTCCGACCTCACTGCTGAACCTGCTGGATTCCAGCACCCGGCTTCATCGCCTCGAAGGCAACGGCCCGCTCGCCGACCTGTCGCTCGAGACCTGGTGCATGCGCGAATCGCTCAGCGAGCCGTGGGAGCTGCACATCACCGCGCTGAGCCTGGATGCCGGGCTGGATCTCGCGGCGATGCTTGGCACGAATGCCACCGTGTGCACGCGCCTGAGCGATGGTGGCGAGGTGCGGCGCAGCGGTGTCGTCGTGTCGGCTGCGGCCGCCCAGGCCGATGGCGGGCTCGCGCGCTATCGGCTCGTGCTTCAGCCCTGGCTGTCGCTACTGCAATGCACGCGGCGCAGCCAGGTCTGGCAGGAGCGCAGTGTGGTCGAGATCGTCGAGAGCGTGTTCTCGGCGTATCCGCAGCAAGCGGCATGGCGATGGGCCGATGACGTCGCGATGCACTTGGCGGACAGCGCCAACGCCGGCGTGCGCAGCTACACCGTGCAGTACCGCGAGACGGACTTCGCGTTCATCCAGCGGCTGCTGGCCGAAGAGGGCATCTCGTACCGTTTCGAGTGCGACGAAGCGGCGCCGCTCGCGCACCGGCTCGTGCTGTTCGCCGACAGCGTCGATGCGAAGAGCTGCCCGGAGGATGCGAGCAGCGTGTCGTCGCTCGGCGGCCACGGCATCCGCTTCCACCAGAACTCGCCGCTCGAAGAGCAGGACGCCATCCAGGCCATGGGGGCCGAGCGCTCGATGGCGAACGCCGCGACGAGCATGCTGTCTTGGGATTACAAGGGCAAGCGCGCCGTGGCGGCGAGCGTGCCCACTGCTGCGGCCTTTGCCGGGCCGAATGCGCCGCGGCTCGAACGCTACGACGTCGCGGGCGCATACGCCTTCGCCGACACACGGCAGGCGCAGCGCGCGGCCCGCTTCGCGCAAGAGGCGATCGAAGCGCGGCACAAGCGGTGGTTTGCGCACAGCACCGTTCGCACCTTCACCGCCGGGACCCACTTCGAACTGACGCAGAGCAACCTCGACGCGCTCAGCCTGCTCGAAGGCAGCCAGCACGAAGCCGACCGGCGCTTCCTGATCACATCGGTGATCCACGCGGGCCTGAACAACCTGCCCAAGGACCCGGGCCACCAACTGGCCGCGGCCAGCCATCACGACGCGAAGGAGGCGGCCGCGCTGCTGCAGCCTTGGGTGAGCGACGCCGCGCGTGAACGAGCCGCGAAGAGCGGCTACGGCAACGTGGTGGAAGCCATCCGCGCCAAGGTGCCGTGGCGGCCACTGCTGGCTGACGAGACCGGCGCACGCATCAATCCGAAACCCATCGTGCCGGGGCCCTTGCTGGCGACGGTAGTCGGCCCGCAGGGCGCCGCCAGCGGCAGGGGCGCGGACGAGATCCACACCGATGCGCTCGGCCGCGTGAAGATCCAGTTCGATTTCCAGCGCCATGTGCAGGGCGCGAACACCAGCGCGGCGTCGACTTGGGTGCGCGTGATGCAGCGCTATGCCGGCAGCGGCATGGGCATGCAGTTCATTCCACGAGTGGGGCAGGAAGTGCTGGTCGATTTCGCGGACGGCGACGTTGATCGTCCCCTGGTGGTGGCCGCGCTGTACAACGGCCGGGGCGAAGGCGGCGTGCCCGCCACGCCGGGCGGGGCGGACGCGGCGACGGATGCCCGTGCCTTCGCCGACAGCAGCGACCACGTGCCCAGCGCGCAGGGCAACCTCAGCGCCGGCAATTCGCCCGCGTGGCATGGCGCGAGCGCCGATGCGGCTGGCCACGCCAACTCGGCAGCGCTCAGCGGCATCAAGACGCGAGAGTTCAGCGGCACGGGCTACAACCAGCTCGTGTTCGACGACACCGACCAGCGCCTGCGCGTTCAGCTCGCGAGCACCTTGCACGGCACGCAGCTGAACATGGGCCACATCATTCACCAGGCCGACAACCACCGCGGCAGTTTCCGCGGACTGGGCTTCGAGCTGCGCACCGATGCGTACGGCGCCGTGCGCGCCGGCCGCGGGCTGCTGATCAGCACCTTCGGCAACGACGCGAGCGGCCCGGCCGGCGACAACGCCGCCGGCATGGCGCTCGCGCAGCAGACGGCTGCGCTCGCCGAGACGCTGTCGGGCGCCGCCGCAACGCACGAAACCGTGAAGCTTGCGGGGCACGTCGGCAGCTTCAAGCCGGCGCAAAGCGCCATCGACCCGCAGGCTGCGCCATTGAAGGCGATGCATACCGCGCTCAAGGGCATGGTGGCGGCCGCGGGCGACGGTGCGGCCAGCGCGGACGCATCGGGCAAGAACACCGCCACCGGCGCGGACAAGCTGCCCCACACCACGGACCCCGTGGTCGCGATTGCCGCGAAGGCGGGGCTTGGCGTGGTCGCGGGGCAAGACGTCCACGTTGCCGCCGGCGAGACCATCACCTTCGCATCCGGCCAGGACACGCAGTGGGCGGTTGGTGGTGCGATGCGGCTGCATGCGGGCCAGGCGATTGGTGTCTTGGCGGGGGCAATCAAGCCGGGCGACCAGGCAGCAGGCAAGGGCCTGACGATGATTGCGGCGCGCGGCGACATCGAGATGCAGGCGCAGTCGGACGCGATGCAGGTGGCCGCGAAGAATGACGTGACGGTGCAAAGTGCGAACGCGCATGTGGATTGGGCGGCGGCGAAGAAGATTTCGTTGTCGACTGCGGGTGGCGCGAATATCACGATCGAGGACGGGAACATCACCGTGCAGTGTCCGGGGAAGATCACGGTGAAGGCGGGGAAGAAGAGTTTTGTGGGGGCGGCGTCGGAGAGCTACCGTCTCCCGGTGCTTCCAATGAGTGTCATTTCAGTTGACCCTCTTCGAAAGCTTGAGAGCACGTTCGCGTTCGACCAATTGACTAGCGTTGCGCTGACTTTCTCGAAGGCTGACTTCATCTCCTTTGTCGTACCAGTTTTTGGGTATGACATTCCTGCAAAGACCTACCTGAAGCTTCGCGATGCCCTTCGATCGGGCTCGGTGAAGAACCCCGCGATTGAGGTTGTGAACGGAGGACACTATCCGGCCTACTTTGACAACAAGAGTCGCAAGATCCTCGTTCATCGTCTTGCAGCCGAACGCTCTGCCAAGGACCAAAGTGACTCGTGGGAACTACTCACGGAACTGCTGCATGAGTTCGGCCACTACATCGATCGCTTGCTGCGGGAGGAATTTGCAGACAGGAATCCTGATGGATCTTCGGTGCTGGTCATGGATGCCGAGGGAGACGAAGGCGCGCGTTTCGCCTATGAGATCGCGTTCCACGACTTCTCGGGTGCCCACGAATCGGTTTACGCAAACTACAACTCACCGGAGTTCAATGGGCCGCTGAAAGTCAACTACAACGCTATTCGTCGAACCATCCAACTCGCGCAGGCCGACGCTGCGCAGCGGGACGAGGGAAAAGATGGGGACTTTGAGTTCTTTGGCGCCGGCCGTGGAGAGCACTATAAGGAGCATCCCAACGAATCCTTTGGGCACCAATCGATCGAAGATGCACTTGCTTTGGCCAGCACGGAAGTCTTCGGCAACGAGAGCGTGCGGCGTCAGATCTACTTTGGCAACTGGCTCCGAGATTTTTCACAGATCCTGGATCCAAAGATTGTCAGGCGTCCGAACGATCCAAAGGATTTGACGCGGTATTTGTCGCGCGATGCCTTGACGCGGATCGTTGATGTTCTCGCCGAAGACGAGTTCGTGAAGGATGCTGCGCATAGGATGCAGTACAAGGTCACCGCCGACCGTCTGGGGGTCTATAGGCCAGTCGAGCACATCGACAACCCTATGAACAATGATCCCAAGGCACCTGACCCAAGAAGCGTCGACCCAGACTTTCAGCCTCTGCCGACGAAAGACTACCTTGGTGTTGACCCAACTTCGTCAATGAAGAGATACATCGCCGCTTCGGCGGCCTACATGCGCGGAGAAATTGACAGAGCAGTATCTGCAGGGCCAACGCCTGAGGGCTACAGACACCTTGGTGCCGCCTTGCATGTTTTGGAGGACTATTTTGCTCACAGCAATTTCGTCGAGCTTAGTCTGCGAAAGGTTGGACATGCCAAAGTCTTGCCTTGGACGTCAGCCGCCCCGGGCAAGCATTCGCTGCCAGTCGTAACGGGCATGTTCGATTCCGAGGATGTCATTGCCAGTACGGCCGGCCTGATCGCGGACAACCTATTCAAGGTGAAGTGGGAGTTTGAGGCGAGCAAGCCTGGCGAGCGCAACAAGAGTGATCGGCTGATGTTGATCTTCTTATCAGAACATAGTGATCCACGTCTGTTGAAGGTATTCAACGAGTTCCTGCTGTGGCGTGACCGATGGGCCAGCGTTCCCGGCCACCAGTATCTAGAAGGGGCGATGCACTACACCCTGGGCATGGTCGGCAACGCATATGACATGGTGTACAACAGTCTGCTGCACCTGCTAGGCAACAGTGTCGATGATTTTCAGGTTTACGAAAGGGGCGACCCCAATACCAACGGCTCTACAGATCCGACTCATTCACAACTCGCAAAAGATCACGACAACCATCCTTTTCATACCTTAGCCGTCGGACTCGCAAAGGAGGCCGTTCGCAAGCTTGGTATCGCGATGGCGGCGCGCTGGAATGGAGACCGTACCGTGGATCCCGGAGTCGTGGCCGTGTCGCATCTGGCGCACCCGTTTGATACGACGTGGCAGGACCGATTTGTATCGGGTTGGGCGGCTTCGCATCCAGCTCAGGTAAAGCGGGGGGAATCGTCTACAGAGTGGGAAGCCCTGCACAAGGCACATGCCAAGGAGGTTCGCGATGCGATCGAAAAGGCAGGCAAGCGCAGTAAGTCGACATGGGACTATCTCAACCAGAACTACGACACCATCTTTGGTGAGCACAATCAGGTGAAGAAGTGAACCGAAGCTTCATCATTAGCTTCCTGCTGGCGACTGTGCTCGTTGGCTGCCAAGCCAAGGACGCGTCCACTGGCAAGGTGTCGGTGTCCGAAGCAGCCTCATCCGTCTACGGCAAGTTGACAGAGTCTGTGCGAACGTCGGCCGACGCAATCACAAGCTCGGTCGAGCCTCGAAAGGTCCGGAGAGGCGCCAAACCCGAATTGATCATCAGGGGCCACCTGGTCACCTATGACGGGAGGCCGCTCGAACTTGGCAAGAGCATCGCAGAGTGGCGGAGCGTCATTGGCGGTAGTCCACGACGCAGCCCTGAACAGCAGTCTGTCTATGTTTGGGATGAACTGGGCTTGCAGATTCTCACTGCGAAGAACGACGGACGTGTCACTCAGCTTGCTGTGTTCGTCAACCTAGAACCCAAGGATTCGGGGCAGGATCTGTTCACGACAAATCCAGATGGTTCGCCAGCCAAGAAGGTACCGGACTTGCGTCCCCTCAAGGCGTTCTCAGGCTACCTGGAGTTGGACGGCTACGGTATTGACTCGAAGAGCCGGTTCTCGGAGATTCGTCGCAGTGCCGATCCAGCAAGGAGATTGAAGTGCGGCACTCTGGACTGCAGTCATCCTGTGGGCGCGCTTGGTGAAGATGGCGCCGGCATCTACCTGCGGTTGGCCGGTGGCCGCGAGGACGACGTTCTGTACGAATTCACAATCAGCAAGTGAGGCGTGTCAACGTGTTCGCTCAACCTGCTTTCCATTCGTGGGGTGGGCATTCCGCGACGATTGACTGGCGGTTCGTGCATGTGAGGCATTCCAGATCAACCGGCAGTGTTCATGTGGGACGACCTCGGCCTCGAAGTGCTGACGGACTGGAAAAATCCGTCCAAGGTGGTGCAGCTAACCATCTACTTGGTCGGCCCTGCAAAACTCCGCTGACCCGCATGAATGCTTGGATGGCAGGGTGATCTCCGATGGCGGGAACTCCCGGAATCGAATTCAATGGATATTGATTCCTGGGAGTTTGGAGCGCTCTGC
>Ga0157377_10001208_pt1 | contig 11008 bp, 10 predicted proteins | sample M55metaG_FD_121116 | JGI IMG/M metagenome (GOLD analysis project Ga0157377, IMG submission 121116) | Miscanthus rhizosphere microbial communities from Kellogg Biological Station, Michigan, USA - M5-5 metaG | ecosystem: Host-associated > Plants > Roots > Rhizosphere > Soil | place: USA: Michigan...
ACTGCGCAGTGTCGCGCGACGGACGGTTGATCGTGTCGGCGGCGTCGGACGGCGGCGTCAAGCTCTGGGATGCGACGCTTCCGGCGTTGCCCGACCGGCCGCGCGTCCACACCGATTGGGTGCTTACCTGCGCCGCCGAGGCGAGCGGCACTCGCGTCGTCACCGCGGCCGCCGATGCGTCGCTGATCCGCTGGGATTCGCTCGCCGGCGTTCCGCTCGCGACGCTCGTCGGCCACGAAGGCGCGGTGCGCGGCTGCGCGGTCTCGCTCGGCGGCATGCTCGCGTCGGCGTCGGCCGACAAGTCGGTGCGCCTTTGGGATGCGGCGAGCGGGCGGGTGCACTCGGTGCTGACGGGGCACCGGGACTGGGTCAACACGTGCGCGATAGATCGCAACGGTACGCTGCTCGCGTCGGTCTCGAACGACCGCACCTTGCGCCTCTGGGATCTCGGCACGCGCTCGCGCCGCGTCGTCGTCGCCGCGCACGAGCATTGGGTCAACTGCTGCGCGTTCAGCCCGGACGGCCGTTTCGTCGTCACCGCCGCCGCCGACGGAACCATGCGGCGATGGTCGCTCGATTTCGACGAGTCGGTTTGGGAGCTCTGGATCACGGGCGGCAGGCACCTGCCGGTCGACGTCGCCGCTCGCGAGTTGCGGCCGGTTGATCTCACCGAGCACGAAGCGAGCGTCAACCAGCTCGCGTTCGCCGCCGCCGGCGACTTCATGGTCTCGGCCTCGCGCGACAAGAGCCTGCGCATGTGGGACATCGGCAGCGCGGCGCCGACTGGCGCGCTCGTCGGCCATGCGGGGGAGGTCACCGGCTGCGACGTCTCGTCCGACGGCGTTCTCGTCGCTTCCGTCGCTTCCGCCGGCGCCGTCAAGGTCTGGGACGTACGCACGCAGAAGTGCCTGTCGACGCTGCACGTCGACGGCGCGCTGTCGTCGTGCGCATTCACGCAAGTCGGCGACGCGCTCGTCGCCGTCGGCGACATGGGCGTCTATTTCCTCTGCCTCGCGCGCGAGCCCAGCGTCGCCGCTCGTCTTTCCGAGTGACCGCCATGCTACTTGTCATCGACAACTACGACAGTTTCACGTTCAACCTCGTCCAGTACTTCGGCGAGCTCGGCGAGGACGTGCGGGTGTTCCGCAACGACGAGATCGACGTCGCCGGGATCGGCGCGCTCGCGCCCGAGGCGATCGTCCTCTCGCCCGGGCCGTGCACGCCGGCCGAAGCGGGCATCTGCGTCGACGCGATCGGCGCGTTCGCGGGCAAGCTGCCGATCCTCGGCGTCTGCCTCGGCCACCAGGCGATCGGCGCCGCGCTCGGCGGCAAGGTCGTCCGCGCCGCGCGGCTGATGCACGGCAAGGCCGACGAGATCCGCCACGACGGCCGCGGCGTCTATGCGTCGCTTCCCGATCGCTTCTCGGTGATCCGCTACCACTCGCTTGCGATCGAGCAGGCGAGCCTGCCGCGCGAGCTCGACGTGACGGCGACGGCGAGCGACGGCGAGATCATGGGCGTTCGCCACCGCGAGCTCGCGGCGACGAAGACGCCGCTCGAAGGCGTTCAGTTCCACCCGGAGTCGATCCTGACCGAGCACGGCCACGCGATGCTCAAGAATTTCCTCGAGGCGACGCGATGAACGATGTAAACCTGATCGACCTGCGCAGCGACACGGTGACGCGGCCGACGGCAGCGATGCGCGCCGCGATGGCTGCCGCCGAGGTCGGCGACGACGTCTTCGGCGACGATCCGACGGTCAACGCGCTGCAGGAGACGATCGCCGCGCTGCTCGGCAAGGAAGCGGCGCTGTTCGTCGCCAGCGGCACGCAGGGCAACCTCGTCTCGATCCTCAGCCATTGCGGCCGCGGCGACGAGTACATCGTCGGCCAGATGGCGCATACGTACCGCTGGGAAGGCGGCGGCGCCGCGGCGCTCGGCGGCGTCCAGCCGCAGCCGCTCGAGCACGCCGCCGACGGTTCGTTGCCGCTCGCCGCGATCGACGAGGCCGTCAAGCCCGACGACGCGCACTACGCGAAGAGCCGCCTGCTCTGTCTCGAGAACACGATCGGCGGCAAGGCACTGCCGATCGCTTACCTCACCGACGCGTGCGCACTCGCCAAGCGCCGTGGCTTGTCGACGCATCTCGACGGCGCACGCCTCTTCAACGCCGCCGTCGCGCTCGGTGGCGATCCGCGGGCGACGGCGCGCGCGATCGCAGCGCCGTTCGACAGCGTCTCGGTCTGCTTCTCGAAAGGGCTCGGCGCGCCGCTCGGATCGGCCGTCGTCGGCCGGCGCGATTTCATCGCCCGCGCGCATCGCTGGCGCAAGATGGTCGGTGGCGGGATGCGCCAGTCGGGGATCGTCGCCGCCGCGGCGCTGCATGCGCTCGAGCACCACGTCGACCGCCTCGCCGACGATCACGCGCTCGCGGCACGTCTCTGCGACGGCATCGCCGGCCTGCCGGGGCTCGCCGTCGAACGACCGCAGACGAACATCGTCTTCGCCGACGTGACGAGCGAGCGCGCCGCGGGCCTCATCGCTCACCTGCGCTCGCGCGGCGTCCTCGCGACCGGCGGCAAGCGCCTGCGCTTCGTCACCCACCTCGATGTCGACCGCGAGGGCGTCGACCGCGCTGTCGCTGCGATCGCCGACCACCTGAACGGCTGACGCCTCAGGGCAGCGCGTTGAAGTCGGCGTCGAGGATCAGGCTCAGGTCTTCGCGCGTTTCCTTCAGCTGCACCAGTGTTGCCTGGTGCGCGGCGAGCGGATCGCGATTGAGCAGAGCGGTGAGAATGGCCTTGTGCCGCGGCAGCGAGAGTGCGTGCGTGTTCGGCAGGCGGCTGCTCAGCTTGATCGATTCGCGCAGCGCCAACGACAGCATGTTGCCGATGTACGCCAGCAGATCGTTGTTCGTCGCCTCCGCGATGCGGCGATGGAAGGCGAGGTCGGGCTCGAGCAGCTCGGCCGCGGTCGTGGCCGCCTCCATTCCCGCGTAGGCCTCGGCGATCCCGCGCAACGCCGCGTCGCTGGCGACCTTCGCGGCGAGCGCGGCGGTGGCCGGCTCGAACACGCGGCGCACGGTGAGCAGCGTCTCCACGAACTCGGCTTGCGGCTGACTCTGGATCAGCCAATACAGCACGTCGGGATCGAGCAGGTGCCACTCGTTGCGGGGCCGGACGATCGCGCCGGCACGCTGCCTCGACACCACGAGCCCCTTGGCCACCAGGACGCGCGTGGCCTCGCGCAGCACCGGCCGGCTGACTTCGTAGTCGGCGAGCAGCCCGGCCTCGCCCGGCAGCCGGTCGCCCGGCTTGAACTGCCCGCCGACGATGCGCATGCCGAGGTCGCGCACGATGCGCGCGTGCATGCTCTTGCGCTCGGGCGGTTGCCGATAGTCGCGATGGCCGTGGCTCGCGGTGTGCGCGTGCATCTTCAGGCCCTGCCCCAGCGCAGCACCATCGGATCGAGCCGCCGCGCCGTCTCGATCAGTCCGGCACGCGTCGCCGGATGCAAGGGGGACAAGGGATGGCGCGGTCGCTCGCACCCGATGACGCCGCCCTCCTGGAGCAAGGCCTTCGCGGCGAGCAGCCCGGCCTGCCGGTTCTCGTAGTTGATGAGCGGCAACCATCGCTCGTAGGCGGCGACTGCGCCCTCGCGCCGACCCGCGAAGTAGGCATCGACGATGGTGCGAATTCCATCCGGATAGCCGCCGCCCGTCATCGCGCCGGTGGCGCCCGCGTCGAGGTCGGGCAGGAGCGTGATCGCTTCCTCGCCATCCCATGGGCCCTCGATCCGCTCGCCACCGAGGCGGATCAGCTCGCGCAGCTTCGCCGCCGCGCCCGCGCACTCGATCTTGAAGTAGCGAACGTTCTCCGTCTCGTCGGCGATGCGCGCCAGCAGCGCCGCCGGCAGCACCGTGCCGCTCACCGGTGCGTCCTGGACCATGATCGGGATCGCGAGCGCGTCCGATAGGCGCGCGAAGAACTCTCGGATCTGCGCTTCGCCGACACGGATGGTCGCGCCGTGATAGGGCGGCATGACCATCACCATTGCCGCACCCAGCGCCTGCGCCCGCCTCGACCTCTCGATGCAGACCTGCGTGCTGAAGTGCGTCGTCGTCACGATCACGGGCACGCGGCCGGCGACATGCTCGATGATCGTCTTGGCGAGCTGCTCGCGCTCGTCGTCGGCGAGCACGAATTGCTCGGAGAAATTGGCCAGGATGCACAGGCCCTGCGAGCCCGCGTCGATCATGAAGTCGACGCATCGCTTCTGACTCGCCAGATCGAGCTCGCCCGACTCGGTGAAGGGCGTGGGAACGACGGGAAAGACGCCGCGAAAACGAGCGCGCATGACGGTCCCTCGAAGCAGGTCAGCGTCCAACTCCATCGATATTAAGTAAGCCTTTATTTCGAAGGATGGTCGGTATTTACCCTCCTCGCGTCGACAAATCGCGTCTTTTAGTATGACTACTAAGAGTCGAAGGACCGCCGCTCATGAGCGAGTACGCCCGCTACCCGAGCCTCGACGGTCGCGTCGTGCTGATCACGGGCGGGGCGACCGGGATCGGCGCGACTCTCGTCGAGCAATTCGCGGCGCAAGGCGCCCGCGTCGGCTTCATCGACATTGACGTGACGGGCGCCGAGGCCCTGCTGTCGCACCTTCCCGATGCCCGGCACGTGCCGGTCTTCGTCGCCGCCGACCTCACCGACATCGCCGCGCTCGATGCCGCGATCGATGTCGTCCGCGGCCGACTCGGCGGCATCACGGTCCTGATCAACAACGCCGCCAACGATCAGCGTCACGCGGTCGCGGCGACGACTTCCGAGACTTGGGATGCCGGGATCGCCGTCAACCTGAAGCACCAGTTCTTCGCTGCGAAGAACGTCGTCGCCGACATGAAAGCGGCCGGCGGCGGCTCGATCGTCAATTTCGGCTCGGTCAGCTGGATGCTCAAGCAGGGCGGCATGCCGGTCTACACCACGTCGAAAGCGGCGGTGCATGGGCTGACGCGCAGTCTGGCGCGCGACTTCGGGCCCTTCAACGTGCGCGTCAACACGCTCGTTCCCGGCTGGGTGATGACGGAGAAACAGATCCGGCTCTGGCTCGACGACAAGGGCCGCGCCGAGATTGCGCGCGGCCAATGCATCGGCGCCGAGCTGCTGCCCGAGCACATTGCGCGCATGGCGCTTTTCCTGGCTGCCGACGACAGCGCGATGTGCACCGCGCAGAACTTCGTCGTCGACGGCGGCTGGACCTGATCCCAAAACTCGAAGACCTGCGGCCGAGCAGGCGAGATGGCAACCTTGTTCAATCCAGAGGAGACAAAGATGCATATTCAAAGACGCACCGTGATCGCGGCCGCCGCGGCCATCGCCGGGGTTCCCGCCTCAGTCCTGGCGCAGAACAAGATCGTGCTCGGCTTTGCCCAGATCGGCGCCGAGAGCGAATGGCGGACCGCCAACACCGAGTCGATCAAGTCGGCCGCCAAGGAAGCGGGAATCGACCTGCGCTTCTCCGACGCCCAGCAGAAGCAGGAGAACCAGATCAAGGCGCTGCGCTCGTTCATCGCGCAGAAGGTGGACGTGATCGCGTTCTCGCCGGTCGTCGAGTCGGGCTGGGGAACGGTCCTGCGCGAAGCCAAAGCGGCGAAGATTCCGGTCATCCTGTCCGATCGCGCCGTCGACGAGAAGGACGACACCCTGTGGGTGACCTTCATGGGCTCGGACTTCGTCGAGGAAGGTCGGCGCGCCGGCCGCTGGCTGCTCGAGAACTACAAGGGCACCGGTGACGTCAATATCGTCGAGCTGCAGGGCACCGTCGGCTCGGCGCCGGCGATCGACCGCAAGAAGGGCTTCGAGGAGATCATCAAGGCGCAGCCGCGCTTCAAGATCATCCGCAGCCAGACCGGCGACTTCACGCGCGCCAAGGGCAAGGAGGTGATGGAAGCGTTCCTCAAGGCCGAGGGCAAGAAGATCAACGTCCTCTACGCGCACAACGACGACATGGCGATCGGCGCGATCCAGGCGATCGAGGAAGCGGGGCTCAAGCCCGCCAAGGACATCACCATCATCTCGATCGACGCAGTGAAGGGTGCGTTCGAGGCGATGATGGCCGGCAAGCTCAACGTCAGCGTCGAATGCAGCCCGCTGCTCGGTCCGCAGCTGATGCAGGCCGTGAAGGACCTGAAGGCCGGCAAGACGCTGCCCAAGCGCATCGTCACGAAGGAAGGCGTATTTCCGATGGAGGTGGCGGCGAAGGAATTTCCGAACCGGAAATACTGAGCCTTGCCCGAAGCGGTCGTCCTGGAAGCGCGCGGGCTGACCCGCCGCTTCACCGGAGTCCTGGCCCTCTCCGGCGTCGACTTTCGATTGCGCGCCGGCGAGGTCCATGCCCTGATGGGGCAGAACGGCGCCGGCAAGTCGACGTTGGTCAAGGTGCTGACCGGCGTCTACCCGGCCGACCGCGGCGAGCTCCTGCTCGACGGCACGCCGGTGCGGCCGACCTCACCGGCCGCGGCGCAGCGCCTCGGCATCAGCACGGTGTACCAGGAGGTCAACCTCTGCCCGAACCTCTCGGTCGCGGAGAACATCTTCGCCGGCCGCTTTCCGCGTCGCGGCGCGAGCGGGCTCTGGCGAATCGACTGGCCGCGCGTGAACGTCGAGGCACGCTCGCTGCTGGCGCGCCTGCATCTCGACATCGACGTGACGCGGCTGCTCTCGGACTACTCCGTCGCCGTCCAGCAGATGATCGCGATCGCGCGTGCGCTCGGCGTGCGCGCGAAGGTCCTGATCCTCGACGAGCCCACCTCGAGCCTCGACGAGGAAGAGGTGGCACGGCTGTTCACCGTGCTGCGCCGCCTTCGCGACGAGGGGCTGGCGATCCTCTTCATCACCCACTTCGTCGAGCAGATGTATGCCATCTGCGACCGCATCACCGTGCTGCGCAACGGCGAGCGAGTTGGCGAATTTCGCAAGGACGAATTGCCGGTGGCCGACCTCATCACGGCGATGGTCGGGCGGGAGCTGGGCGTCGCGGTCGGTCACGCTGACGCCACGGCGGGCGAAGCTCTCGCGACGGCGCCGCCTCTTCTCGAGGCGCGCGGGCTCGGCCGCCGCGGCCACCTGCGGCCGCTCGACCTCAGCCTGTCCCGCGCCGAGGTGGTCGGCGTCGGCGGCCTGCTCGGCTCGGGTCGCACCGAGCTCGCGCGCTTGCTCTTCGGCCTCGACAAGGCCGATCGCGGCGACGTGGTCCTGGCCGGCGAGGCGGTGCGCCTCGACAGTCCGGTGCATGCGATTCGCGCGGGGCTGGCGTTTTGTCCCGAAGAGCGCAAGGTCGACGGCATCGTGGCCGGGCTCTCGCTGCGCGAGAACATCGTCCTCGCGTTGCAGGCGCGCCTCGGCATCTTCCGCTTCCTCTCCCGGGCGCAGCAGCAGCGCATCGCCGAAAGCTACGTGCGCTCGCTCGGAATCGTGACCGCCGACCTCGACACGCCGATCGCCCTGCTGTCGGGCGGCAACCAGCAAAAGGCGGTGCTGGCCCGCTGGCTCGCCACCGAACCGCGCGTGCTCATCCTCGACGAACCGACGCGCGGCATCGACGTCGCCGCCAAGCAGGACATCATGAACCGGATCCTGACGCTCGCGCGCGGCGGCCTCGCGGTGCTGTTCATCTCGTCGGAGATGGAGGAGGTCGTCCGCGTCTCCGACCGCATCGTCGTCTTGCGCGATCGCGCGAAGGTCGGCGAGCTCCCCGGCGGCAGCACCGAGGAGGCGGTCTATCGCATGATCGCTGCCGAGTCGTGATGCCCGGCTCGCTGCGCCAGCGCGTCCTCGGCCACCGCCTGCTCTGGCCGGCACTGGCGCTCCTCCTGCTGCTGGCCGTCAACGGCGTCTTCAATGCCGGTTTCTGGCACCTCCAGTGGCGCGACGGCCATCTCTACGGCAGCGTCATCGACATCCTCAACCGTGCCGCACCGCTGGCGCTGGTCGCGCTCGGGATGACACTCGTGATCGCGACGCGCGGCATCGACATCTCGGTCGGCGCCGTCGTCGCGATCGCCGCCGCCACCGCCGCCTTGATGATCGGCGGCGCGCTGGTCATCAAGGATGGCGTGCCGGTGCACACCAGCCGCTTTCCACTTTCGGTTGCGATCGGCGCCGCGCTCGGCGTCGCCGCCGTCTGCGGGTTGTGGAACGGCCTGCTCGTCGCGCGGGTCGGTATGCAGCCGATCATCGCCACGCTGATCCTGATGGTGGCCGGTCGCGGCATCGCCCAGCTTCTCACCGGCGGCCAGATCATCACGATCTACTACGGGCCCTATTTCTTCCTCGGCAACGGCTTTCTCTTCGGCCTGCCTTTCGCGGTCTTCATCGCTGCCGCGGTGTGGGCGGTGCTGCACCTGCTGATGACGCGGACGGCCCTCGGCCTCTTCATCCAGGCGATCGGCATCAACCCGGCGGCGGCGCGCGTCGCCGGGCTGCAGGAGCGCGCGATCACGGTCTGCGTCTACGTCTTCTGCGGCGTGGCGGCCGGCGCGGCGGGGCTCATCATCAGCTCGAACGTGAAGAGTGCCGACGGCAACAACGCCGGGCTGCTCCTGGAGCTCGACGCCATTCTTGCCGTCACGCTCGGCGGCACGGCGCTGACGGGCGGCCGCTTCAGCCTGGCCGGCAGCGTGCTCGGCGCCCTGATCATCCAGGCGCTCACGTCGATGATCTATTCGATCGGGGTGCCGCCCGAGATCAACATGGTCGTCAAGGCCGCCGTCGTCTTCATCGTGATGCTGCTGCAGTCGGCGGAGTTTCGCCGCGCCGCGCGCGGCTGGATCTGGCGCGAGGCGATGCCGTGAGCGGCCTGTCGCGCCGGTTCGCGCGGATCGACCCCCGCCACCTGCCGCTGCTCGGCACGGTCGCGGTGCTCGTCCTCACCGCGAGCTACGGCTCATTCGCCTACCGCGGATTCTTCTCGGCGCAGGTCTTTCTCAATCTGCTCATCGACAACGCTTTCCTCTGCATCGTCGGCGTCGGCATGACCTTCGTGATCCTCTCGGGCGGCATCGACCTTTCGGTGGGTGCGGTGATCGCGCTGACGACGATGGTCTCGGCCGCGCTCGTCGAGCACCGGCACTGGAGCGCCGCTGCCGCGATCACCGTCGTCCTCGTCATGGGCACGGCGTTCGGCGCCCTGATGGGCTGGCTGATCGAGCGCTTCCGGCTGCAGCCCTTCATCGTGACGCTGGCTGGAATGTTCCTGGCGCGCGGCCTGTGCTACCTGATCAGCATCGATTCGATCAGCATCACCGATCCGACCTACACCGTGATCTCGCAGGCTCGGCTGCCCTTGTGGAGCGGCGACGCCTCGATCACCGTGGGCGCCGTCGTCGCGCTCGCCGTCGTCGCGGCCGGCATCTACCTGGCGCATTGCACGCCGTTCGGCCGCACCGTATACGCGATCGGCGGCAGCGAGTCCTCGGCACTGCTCATGGGCCTGCCGGTCGCGCGCTGCACGGTGCTCGTCTACACGCTGAGCGGCTTCTGCTCGGCGCTGGCCGGCGTCGTCTTCACGTTCTACACGCTGTCGGGTTACGGGTTGCACGCAGTCGGTCTCGAGCTCGATGCCATCGCCGCCGTGGTCATCGGCGGCACGCTCCTCAGCGGCGGCGTCGGCTACGTCGCCGGCACGCTGTTCGGCGTTCTCATCCTGGGCATCATCCAGACGCTGATCAGCTTCGACGGCTCGCTCAGCTCGTGGTGGACGCGCATCGTCATCGGCGCGCTGCTCTTCGTTTTCTGCCTGCTGCAACGGCTGTTCGAGTCGCGATCCTGAGGCGAAGCTCGTCGCCGCGATCAGGCGATGCCGAATCGGTACACGGTGCTGCTCCGAAACGTCTCGCCAGGCCGCAGGATCGTCGACGGAAACTCCGGGCGGTTCGGCGAGTCGGGATAGTGCTGCGGCTCGAGGCACACGCCGTCACCCTGCCGGATCATCGTGCCACCGGCGCCGCACAGGCTGCCGTCGAGAAAGTTGCCCGAATAGAACTGCATGCCGGGCTCGCTGGTCTCGATGTCGAGGACGCGGCCGGAGGCGGCATCGTGCAAACGCGCCGCGAAGGCAACGCCTTCGCCGTCCCGATCGATGATCCAGTTGTGGTCGTAGCCGCGCGCCAGCGCGAGCTGCGCGTGGCCGGCGCGGATGCGCGCCGAGATCGGCGTCGCGACGCGAAAGTCGAACGGAGTGCCGGCGACCTCGGCGATTCCCACCGGAATGAGGTGCGAGTCGATCGGCAGATAGCGGCTCGCCGCCAGCGTCAGGCTCTGCCCGAGAGCGCTGCCCGCGCCGGCGAGATTGAAATAGTCGTGATGGCTGAGGTTCACGACCGTCGCCCGGTCGCACGACGCGCCGTAGTCGATCCGCCAGGCGTTGTCGGCCGTCAGCGTGTAGTGCACGGCCACGGCGAGTCGGCCGGGGAATCCTTCTTCGCCGTCCTCGCTCTCGTAGTCGAGACGAAGCGAGACGCTGCCGTCTTCGCTCGCCGGCTCGGGGGTCAGCCGCCACCAGCGTTTGCCGAATCCGCGAGCGCCGCCGTGCAGGGTGTTCGGGCCATCGTTGACCGCGAGGCGATGCACTTCGCCGTCGAGCACCAAGCGAGCACCGGCGATGCGGTTCGCGAAGCGGCCGACGATGGTCCCGAAATTCGGATTGCGCAAGACGTAATCGGCGAGCGTCGGCAAGGCGAGCACGACGTTGTCGAAGCGGCCGGCGCGGTCGGGAACGCGCACGGCGGTGACGATGCCGCCCAAGTTGATCGCGCTGAGCGACATGCCGCTGCCGTTGACGAGCGTGTACTCGTCGACCGGACGGCCGTCGTCCAGCGTGCCGAACGCGCGACGCTCGATGCCGTCACGGCCCGGGCCCACGGCAGATCGCGTGCTCAGACCGCCAGCTCAAACGCGCAACGTCGTCGCGAAACGCCGCTCGCTGCCCGCGCCGGCGCGCCTCCGCG
>Ga0157377_10001210_pt1 | contig 11001 bp, 10 predicted proteins | sample M55metaG_FD_121116 | JGI IMG/M metagenome (GOLD analysis project Ga0157377, IMG submission 121116) | Miscanthus rhizosphere microbial communities from Kellogg Biological Station, Michigan, USA - M5-5 metaG | ecosystem: Host-associated > Plants > Roots > Rhizosphere > Soil | place: USA: Michigan...
CAAGGTGCTCGCCGCTTACCTCAACGAGAGGAAGGAAGAGCTCTACGCGATCTCCCGACATACCGGCGCGACGCGCAGCGACGGCTGGGTCGACATCGAGGGCGGCACCGGCACGCTGTACGCCTACGCGTCGATGGGCGGCAACGAGTTGCCCTCGGGCAACGTCCTGCACGAAGGGCCGCCGGTCGTGCTCGGCAAGAAGGGGCAGTTCGCGGCGACCCACATCCTGGTGCCGCGCGGCGGCGTGGCGGTCCACATCAACGCCTTCAATTTTCCGGTCTGGGGCCTGCTCGAGAAGTTCGCGCCGACCTTCCTCGCCGGCATGCCGTGCATCGCCAAGCCGGCGACGGCGACGAGCTACCTGACCGAGGCGCTGGTGCGGATGATGATCGGCTCGGGCCTGCTGCCGGCGGGGAGCCTGCAGCTCGTCATCGGCCCGACCGGTGACCTGCTCGACCGGCTCGAGAGCAGCGACGTCGTCACCTTCACCGGCTCGGCCGACACGGCGCTCAAGCTGCGCCGCAACGAGAATCTCCTGGCGCACTCGATTCCGTTCAACGCCGAGGCCGATTCGCTCAACGCCGCGATCCTCGGCCCCGACGTCGGCCCCGACGACGAGGAGTTCGACCTCTTCGCCAAGGAGGTCGTGCGCGAGATGACGGTCAAGGCGGGTCAGAAGTGCACCGCGATCCGGCGCGCGATCGTGCCGCGCCGTCACCTCGACGCGATGGCCGCGCGACTGCGCGACCGGCTCGCCAAGGTCAGCGTCGGCGATCCAGCGGTCGAGGGCGTGAAGATGGGCGCGCTCGCGTCGAAGGCGCAACAGGCCGACGTCGCGGCGCGCGTCGCCCAGCTCGCCGCCTTCAACGAGATCGTGATCGGTCCGAGCGAGGACTTCCGGCCGCTCGGCGAAGGCACCGGCGGCGGCGCGTTCTTCGCGCCGACGCTCGTCCTCTGCCGCGACGGCACAAGAAACGACGCCGTCCACGACGTCGAGGCGTTCGGCCCGGTCTCGACGTTGATGCCGTACGGCGATTTCGACGAGGCGATGGCGCTTGCCAAGCGCGGCCGCGGCAGCCTCGTCGCGACGCTCGTCACGCACGATCCGAAGGTCGCTGCCAAGGCGATTCCACAACTGGCGGCGTGGCACGGGCGGCTGCTCGTCCTCGACCGCGACGCGGCCGGCGAGTCGACCGGCCACGGCTCGCCCTTGCCGATGCTCAAGCACGGCGGCCCCGGGCGCGCCGGTGGGGGCGAGGAGCTCGGCGGCATCCGCGCCGTCAAGCACTTCCTGCAGCGTGCCGCGGTGCAGGGGACGCCGACGATGCTCACGGCGGTGACCGGCGAATACGTGCGCGGCGCGGCGAGGCAGGACGACGGCGTCCATCCGTTCCGCAAGCACTTCGAGGAGCTCGCGATCGGCGATTCGCTCCTCACCCATCGTCGCACCGTGAGCGAGGCCGACATCGTCGCCTTCGGCGGCATCTCGGGCGACTTCTTCTACATGCACTTCGACGAGATCGCGGCGAAGGAGTCGGAATTCGGCCGCCGCATCGCGCACGGCTACTTCGTGCTCTCCGCCGCGGCAGGTCTCTTCGTCTCGCCGGCGCCGGGGCCGGTGCTCGCCAACTACGGGCTCGACACGCTGCGCTTCGTCAAGCCGGTTGCGATCGGCGACACGATCCGCGCGCGGCTGACATGCAAGCGCAAGATCGACCGCAACCGCAAGGACGCCAAGGGCCGCGGGCAAGGCGTCGTCGCGTGGGACGTCGAGGTGACGAACCAGGACGACGAGCTAGTCGCGAGCTACGACATCCTGACGCTCGTCGCCAAGCGCAGCGAAGCCGCATCGGCCGCGGGATAGCGGGGGGAAACCCTCCGCGGCCGCGCGGAGGGCGACTTCTAGAATCGCCGCGTCCACCCGCCGTCGAACCGCATGGCCCAGTCCCGTCGCGCCGAGAAGGCGCCGCCGCCCACGGCGGCGCGACCCGGGACGCGCATCCTCAAGAAGTACCCGAACCGGCGTCTCTACGACACCGAGATCTCGAGCTACATCACGCTGGCCGACGTCAAGTCGATGGTGCTGAAGGGCATCGACTTCGAAGTCCGCGACGCCAAGACCGGCGAGGACCTGACGCGCAGCATCCTGTTGCAAATCATCCTCGAGGAAGAGACCGGTGGTGTGCCGATCTTCTCGACTTCGACGCTTGCGCAGATCATCCGTTTCTACGGCAACGCGATGCAGGGCATGATGGGCTCGTACATCGAGCACAACCTGCAGACCTTCACCGACGTGCAGGCGCGGCTCGCCGAGCAGTCGAAGGGCCTCTACGACCCGAAGCTGCAAAGCCCCGAGCTCTGGACGAAGTTCCTGAGCGGCCAGGCGCCGATGGTGCAGAACCTCATGGGCAGCTACCTCGAGCAGTCGCGCAAGATCTTCATGCAGATGCAGGAACAGTTGAGCAAGCAGGCGGAGACGCTCTTTCCGGGCGTTGCCGGCCGCAACGCTCCGCCCAAGCGATGACGCGCGGCGCACGGGCGTTCGCCGCGTTCTCGCTCGCCGCAATCGCCGCCGCGGCGTGGTCGGCGAGCCCGACGAGCAAGTCCCCAGCCGCGACCGGCAAGGTCACGAACGCGCCTGCGGTGGCGCCGAGCGCGCCGACGGCGACCTCGGCCCCGACGACCGCTCCGGTCGAGTTCGCCGGCACCTTCGCAAGCGGAACGACGTACGTCGGCGACATGTTCTACGACGCGCGTGCCCTCAAGACCTGGCGTCCGGTGAAGGACGTGCAGCCCGGGAACAACGTCGCCTGGACGGTCCGCTGGGACAACCTCGATCAGTTTCCGGCGTTGAAGACGGCGGCGGGACAGGCGCGGACGCAGCGTTTCCGCTTTCGCGTCGTCAGGGCCGACATCGTCTCCGGGTCGCCGAAGCTGCCGTGGATGGCGACCTACCACTGCGAGGTGCTCGCCGTCGAGCCGGTCGCGCCGCCGCCGTCGCAGCAGCAACAGCAGGCGAAGCCCCGACGCTGAGGGCCGGCCATGCCGATCGGCGAAAATCCGCCGATGACCGATGCCACCGCGCTGGCTGAGCAGCGAGCCGCCAGCGCCCCGCCGAAGATCGGATTCGTCTCGCTCGGATGCCCGAAGGCGCTCACCGATTCCGAGCTCATCCTGACCCGCCTCGCCAGCGAGGGCTACGCGACCGCGAAGACGTTCGAGGGCGCCGACCTCGTGATCGTCAACACCTGCGGCTTCATCGACGACGCCGTCAAGGAAAGCCTCGATGCGATCGGCGATGCACTCGCCGCCAACGGCAAAGTCGTCGTCACCGGCTGCCTCGGCGCGAAGACGGGCGAGGGCGGCAGCAACCTCGTCCGCGAGATGCATCCGAGCGTGCTCGCAGTGACGGGCCCGCACGCCACCGACGAGGTGATGGCGGCGGTGCACGCGCACCTGCCCAAGCCGCACGATCCATTCGTCGACCTCGTCCCGCCTCCCGCGATCGGCATCAAGCTGACGCCGAAGCACTACGCATATCTGAAGATCAGCGAGGGCTGCAACCACCGCTGCACGTTCTGCATCATCCCGAGCCTGCGCGGCGATCTCGTCTCGCGTCCGGTCGGCGACGTCCTCGCCGAGGCCGACGCGCTGTTCGCGTCGGGAGTCAAGGAGCTCCTCGTCGTCAGCCAGGACACGAGCGCGTACGGCGTCGATGTCCGCTATCGCACCGGCTTCTGGAACGGCCGCCCGGTGAAGACGCAGATGCTCACGCTCTGCGAGCAGCTCGCCGCGATCGCGGCACCGCACGGCGCGTGGGTGCGACTGCACTACGTCTACCCGTACCCGCACGTCGACGACGTGCTGCCGCTGATGGCTTCGGGCGGCATCCTGCCGTACCTCGACGTGCCGTTCCAGCACTCGCATCCCGACGTGCTGCGGCGGATGAAGCGACCGGCAAGCGGCGAGAAGAACCTCGAGCGGCTGGCGCGCTGGCGCGAGATGTGCCCCGAGCTCGTCGTCCGCAGCACCTTCATCGCCGGCTTTCCCGGCGAGACCGAGGCCGAGTTCGAGCATCTGCTGGACTTCGTCCGCGAGGCGCGGATCGATCGCGCCGGCTGCTTTGCGTACTCGCCGGTGCAAGGCGCCGCCGCCAACGCGCTGCCCGGAATGCTGCCTGCCGAGGTGCGCGAGGAGCGGCGCGCACGCTTCATGGGTGTCGCCGAGGAAGTCGCGATCGCGAAGCTGCGCGAGCGCGTCGGCGCGACGATGCAGGTGCTCGTCGATTCCGCACCCGCGCTCGGCAGGAAGGGCGGCGTCGGCCGCAGCTATGCCGACGCTCCCGAAATCGACGGCAAGGTCCGCCTGCTGCCGCCCGAGAAGGCGTCGAAGACGCTGAAAGCGGGCGAGTTCACGCGGGCGAAGATCGTGGCCGCCGACGGACACGACCTCGTCGCGTTGCCGATCTGAAGGGTGCGATGAAGAAGAAGCCGACGCCGAGCAGCACCTCGCTGATCGCGCATCCTTATCGCCCGCCGGGCGGCTTCGTCAGCGTTCAACCGGCGGTGCACAAGGCGTCGACGGTCGTCTTCCCGAGCATGGCCGCGGTGCGCGCGCGCAGGTGGAAGGACAAGCTCGGCTACACCTACGGCCTGCACGGGACGCCGACGACGTTCACGCTCGAAGAGCGGATGGCGACGCTCGAAGGCGGCGTGCAGACGCTGCTCGTGCCGAGCGGGCTCGCCTCGATCGCGATCGTCGACATGGCGCTGCTGAAGAGCGGCGACGAGGTCGCGATCCCCGAGAACGCGTACGGCCCGAGAGTCGAGTTCGCGCGCCATGAGCTCGCGGGCTGGGGCATCGGCCACCGCTTCTACGATCCGATGGAGCCGGGCTCGCTCGAGACGGCAATCCACGAGCGGACGCGCCTCGTCTGGCTCGAGGCCCCGGGCTCGGTGACGATGGAGTTCCCCGATCTCGCTGCGCTGGTGCGGATCTGCAGGCAGCGCGGCGTCGTCAGCGCGCTCGACAACACCTGGGGCGCCGGGCTCGCGTTCGCGCCGTTCGCGATCGCCGCCGACGGCGACGCCGAAGTCGCGGTCGACATCTCGGTCCAGGCGCTCACCAAGTACGCATCGGGCGGCGCCGACGTCCTCATGGGCGCGGTCACGACGCGCGACGAGGCGCTGCACCAGCGCATCAAGGCAGCGCATATGCGGCTCGGCTTCGGCGTCGGCGGCAACGACGCCGAGCTCGTGCTGCGCTCATTGCCGTCGCTGCCGCTCCGCTACGAAGCGCAGGCGCGCGCCGGCGTCGCGCTTGCCGAGTGGTGGGCGAAGCGCCACGAAGTCACGCACGTGCTGCACCCGGCGCTGCCGGGATCGCCGGGCCATGAGCACTGGCGGCGGCTGTGCGGCTCCGCGGCCGGGCTCTTCACCGTCGTCTTCGACGAGCGCTACGACCGCGACCATGTCGATGCGTTCGTCGACGCATTGAAGATCTTCAGAATCGGCTACTCGTGGGCCGGCCCCATCAGCCTCGCCGTCGCCTACGACCTGAAGACGATGCGCAAGCACCCGCGCTGGCAGGGTTACATCGTCCGCTTCTCGCTCGGCCTCGAGGCGGTCGACGACCTGATCGCCGACTGCGAGCAGGCGCTCGCGAAGCTCGCGACCTAGCGCGCGACCGCGCGCCGCCGCAGGCGAAGCGTCAGCGGCTCGGGAGCCATCGAGAAGGCGAGCTCCTCGGCAGGCTCGTCGGCGGCCGCGCCGGTGCGCGTGGGCGCGACGCTCTCGATCTCGAAGCGGCCGAGCAGGACCGCGAGCGCCATCTTGATCTCGAGCATCGCGAGGTGACGGCCGGGGCAGACGCGCGGTCCCGCGCCGAACGGCATCGAGACGCGGTTCGCCGAGCTCGCGCTCGGGCCGGCGTCGGCGAGCCAGCGCTCCGGCTTGAAGCGATCGGGCTCGTCGAAGTGCACCTCGCGCAGGCTGTCGGCGCGCAGCGCTCCCCAGATCACCGTCTCGACCGGAATGCGGATGCCATCAACGCTCGTCTCGCGCAGTGCCTGCAGCATCAGGAAGGGGGCCACCGGACGCAACCGCAAGGTCTCGTTCGCGCACGCCTCGACGTAGTCGAGCCTGGCGAAGCGCTCGATCGTCCACGCTTTCGGATCGCCGACCTCGGCGTCGACCTCGGCGCGCGCGCGCGCCAGGCACTCGGGATGCTTCGACAGCAGCCAGATCGCCCAGGCCAGCGAGTTCGCGGTGGTGTCCTCGCCGGCGAGCAGCATCGTCAGCACGTTGCCGTGGATCTCGCCCGGCGTGATTCCCGACTGCGGGTCGTCGGCGGCGACGATCATCGCCTCGAGCAGGTTCTCGGGGGCGGCGCGCCGCGCCGGATCCTCGAGGCGCTTCCGCGCCGCGGCGACGAAGTCGCGGATCGCGACGCCGATCGCCGCGACGCTGTCGTCGAGCTCGCGGTCGGCGGTGGTCTTCCAGTAGCGCCACGTCGGCAGCGGCGACATGATGCGGCGAAAGATCGCCGGTAAGATCTTGTCGAGGTGGCGCTGGATGACGTCGTCGTCCGACTCGAGCGTGTTGACTTCGGCGCCGAACGCGAGTCCCGAGACGGTGTCGACGGTGTAGCGCATCAGGTCGGCCTGCAGGTCGATCGGCGCACCGGCGTCGGCGGCGCGCCCCCAGCGGCCGGCGAGCCGCTCGCTCACCTTGACGAGCGAGGAGAAATAGGCGCGCAGGTGGCGCGGATCGAAGCCGGCCATGACCATCCTGCGCTGCCGCTTCCATGCCTCGCCTTCGGAGCCGAACACGCCGACTGCCGACGAACCGATCTCGGCGGTGATCTCGGCCAGCCGCTTGGTGCGGCGAAAGCCGTCGGGGCGGTCGCGCAGCAGCGCGCCCATCGCGGCGTGGTCGGCGATGACGAGCAGCCTCCGGGTGCCGAGACGAAACGTGAAGTAGGGGCCGTATTCGCGCGCCCAGCGCTCGACCTGCTGGTGCATGCGCGGGCGTTCGAACTGCAGCGCGTTGCCGACGAGCGGCCAGCCGGGCGGCGACGGCAGCTCGTCGATCTCGCGCAGGCGCGCCGGCGCCGCAGGAGGCGCGGCTTCGGTCTCGGTCGACATCGTCTCTCCCTTGGCGGTCAGTGCTTCGCCGGCGACGACACCTTGTGGCGCATCAGCCGGCCGTGCTCGCGCTCCCAGTCGCGCTTCTTCTGGTCGTGGCGCTTGTCGTGCTCGGCCTTGCCTTTGGCGAGCGCGATCTCGGCCTTGACGCGACCGCCCTTGTAGTGGAGGTCGAGCGGCACGAGCGTGAAACCCTTCTGCTCGACCTTGCCGATCAGGCGGCGGATCTCCTCCTTGTGCATCAGCAGCTTTTTGGTGCGGTCGGCCTCGGGGCGGACGTGCGTCGACGCGGTGCCGAGCGGGTTGATGCGACAGCCGATCAGGAAGAGCTCGCCGTCCTTGATGACGACGTAGCCGTCGCTCAGCTGCACCTGTCCGGCGCGGATTGCCTTGATCTCCCAGCCGGAGAGCACCATGCCGGCCTCGTATCGCTCCTCGATGTGGTACTCGAAACGGGCGCGACGGTTCTCGGCGATCGACATGGGTCTTGGTTCGACGCGAGCGGGCGTTCGCGCGGGCGACTTCTACAATTCAACGATTGTGAAGCAGGTCAGGAAGTCGGTCCTCCTGTGGTACTCGCCGGCGGAGATCTACCGCCTGGTCACCGCCATCGAGCGCTACCCCGAGTTCCTGCCGTGGTGCGAGCGCGTCGAGGTGCTGAGCCGCGAGGAGCGCAACGTCACCGCGAAGCTGCATCTCGCGTACTCGGGACTGCGCCACGCGTTCACGACCAGGAACGAGACGGTGCCCGACGAGTCGGTGCGGATCGGCCTCGTCGACGGCCCGTTCTCGCTGCTCGACGGCTTCTGGCGGTTCGTTCCCCTGCCGCTGGCGTCGACGCCGGGCGCAGCCACCGAGAGCGCGTGCAAGATCGAGTTCGAGATGCGCTACGCGTTCTCGAACGCGATCCTCGAGGCGGCGATCAGCCCGGTGTTCGACCGCATCGCCAACACCTTCGTCGATTCGTTCGTGCGTCGCGCCGGGCAGGTCTATGGCCAGCGCTGACGGCGCGCCGACCCTGCACGTCGCCGTCGCCTGCAGCCCGCGCGCCGGCGAGGCGTTCGAGATCGACGTCGAGCTGCCGGCGCCGGCGACGGCGTGGGATGCGGTGCGCGCGAGCGGCGTCCTCGATCGCTGGCCGGAGCTCGCGAGCGGCGAACCGAGCGTCGGCATCTGGGGGCAGGCGACGGGCGCGGCGACGGTGCTTCGCGACGGCGACCGCGTCGAGCTCTATCGGCCGCTGGCCGTCGATCCGCAGGAAGCGCGGCGGCGCCGCGTGGCGAAGGCGCGCCGGGCGGCGCGCTGAGAAGCTACTGCCGGCAGTTCTCGGCGATCACGTCGCGCGTGCGGCGGACCTCGTCGGCGCGCTGCTTGTCGTCGAGGAACTCGCGCTCGCCGGTCTTCGGATTCGTCTGCGCGAGTCGGATGCCGCTCTCGAGCGTCGTCAGCTGAGACTTGGCACGGGTGCAGTTGTCGGCACGCAGCGCGGCGACGCGCTCCTGGTCGGCCTTGGCCTTGGCGGCCGCATCAGCCTCGGCCTTCTTGCGCTTCGCTTCGAGCTCGGCGTCGGCGGTGTTGCGCGGTGCCGACGCGGCAGCACCGGCGCCGGACGCGCTCGCCGCCGCAACCTGCGGCGCCGCGGTGGCGGTCGCGGTCGGCGTCGAACGACGAGCGGTCGGGCTCGGCCGCGCGAGGATGTCCTGGTCGGAGATGCCCGACGGCGGTGGCAGGTCGCTGTACTGCACGTGGCCGGACTTGTCGCGCCACTTCCACTGCGCCTCGCTTGGCAAGGCGACGACGCTCGCCGCGACAGCGACGAGCAGAACGACGATCGGTCGGGCCATTCGCTACGGTGCACCGTGAAGAGTTGCCGGGCAGTGTAGCCCTGGGGTGCGGCCAGGCAGGCGAACGAAGGCGCGCAAACCGGTACTTTGCACCTGCCTCCCTATAATTTCCTTTTGCGACCCGGAGCTTTCCATGCGCCTTCTGGGCAAAGCGCTGACGTTCGACGACGTCTTGCTGGTGCCGTCGTACTCGAGCGTCCTGCCGCGCGACACCGATCTCGCCACCTCGCTCTCGCGCAACATCCGCCTGAACCTGCCGCTCGTCTCGGCAGCGATGGACACCGTCACCGAAGCTCGCCTCGCGATCGCGCTCGCGCAGGAAGGCGGCATCGGCATCGTCCACAAGAACCTCACGCCGAAGCAGCAAGCCGCCGAGGTCGCGCGCGTCAAGCGCTACGAGTCCGGCGTGCTGCGCGATCCGATCACGGTGTCGCCGGAGATGACGGTGCGCGAGGTCATGGCGCTCGCGCAGTCGCATGGCATCTCGGGATTCCCGGTGCTCGAGGGCAAGGCGGTCGTCGGCATCGTCACCAACCGCGACCTGCGCTTCGAGACGCGGCTCGACGCTCCCGTCAAGGAGATCATGACACCGCGCGATCGCCTCATCAGCGTTCGCGAGGGCGCGACGCTCGCCGAGGGCAAGGCGCTGATGCACCGGCACCGGCTCGAGCGCGTTCTCGTCGTCAACGATGCGTTCGAGCTGCGCGGGCTGATGACGGTCAAGGACATCACCAAGCAGACGAGCTTTCCGAACGCGGCGCGCGACGCGCAGGGGAAGCTTCGCGTCGGTGCCGCGCTCGGCGTCGGCGACGGCACCGAGGAGCGCGCCGAGCTGCTCGTGCGCGCCGGCGTCGACGTGCTCGTCGTCGACACCGCGCACGGCCACAGCGGCGGCGTGATCGAGCGCGTCCGCTGGGTCAAGCGCAACTTTGCGAACGTCGAGGTCATCGGCGGCAACATCGCGACCGGCAAGGCCGCGCTCGCGCTGGTCGAGGCGGGCGCCGATGCGGTCAAGATCGGCATCGGTCCGGGGTCGATCTGCACGACGCGGATCGTCACCGGTGTCGGCGTGCCGCAGGTCAAGGCGATCGACGACGTCGCGACGGCGCTGCGCGGCAGCGGAGTGCCGCTCATCGCCGACGGCGGCGTCCGCTTCTCGGGCGACCTCGCCAAGGCGATCGCTGCCGGCGCCGACGCGGTGATGATGGGCGGCGCGTTCGCCGGCACCGAAGAGGCGCCGGGCGAAGTCATCCTCTTCCAGGGCCGCACCTACAAGAGCTACCGCGGAATGGGCTCGATCGGCGCGATGCAGCAGGGCTCGGCCGACCGCTATTTCCAGGAAGGCCAGGACGGCGACGCGAGCACCGCCGGCGCGGTCGGCGGCGCCAAGCTCGTCCCCGAAGGGATCGAAGGACAGGTGCCGTACAAGGGATCGGTCGTCGGCATCGTCTTTCAGATGGCCGGCGGGCTGCGCGCCGCGATGCACTACTGCGGTTGCGCGAGCATCGCGGAGATGCACGAGAAGGCGGAATTCGTAGAGATCACGTCGTCGGGGATCCGCGAGAGCCACGTCCACGACGTCCAGATCACGAAGGAAGCGCCGAACTACCGCGCCGAATGACGAGCCCTTCACCCGCCGCCGCGCCGGGCGACCCTGCCGCCGGACGGCAGGCGGCGATGCCGTTCATCATGATCACGGTGCTGATCGACATGGTGTCGATCGGCCTCATCATTCCGGTCCTCGCGCCGCTCGTCGGCACGTTCACGTCGTCGCAGTCCGAGCAGGCGTTCTGGTACGGCGCGGTGACGATCGTCTTCGGCATCGCCAACTTCTTCGGCTCGCCGATCCTCGGCCGCCTTTCCGACCGCTACGGCCGCCGCCCGGTGCTCCTGATCGGCTTCAGCGGGCTCGCGCTCAGCTTCATCGTCACCGGCCTCGCGACCGCGCTCTGGATGCTGCTCGTCGTGCGGCTCTTCAGCGGCGCGATGCAGTCGAACATCTCGGTCGCGAAC
>Ga0157377_10001221_pt1 | contig 10960 bp, 12 predicted proteins | sample M55metaG_FD_121116 | JGI IMG/M metagenome (GOLD analysis project Ga0157377, IMG submission 121116) | Miscanthus rhizosphere microbial communities from Kellogg Biological Station, Michigan, USA - M5-5 metaG | ecosystem: Host-associated > Plants > Roots > Rhizosphere > Soil | place: USA: Michigan...
AAGTCTGGAAAAGTACCTTCAGGAAATCGGCAAAGTCGATCTTATCACTCCCGAAGAAGAAGTTAAATTAGCCAGGTTAATTAAACAAGGAGATCAGAAAGCACTTGATCGTTTGACCAAGGCCAACCTTCGCTTTGTTGTTTCTGTAGCGAAGCAATACCAAAACCAGGGATTGTCGTTGCCTGATCTTATCAATGAAGGAAACCTGGGACTTATCAAAGCAGCTCAACGTTTCGATGAAACCCGCGGTTTCAAATTCATTTCGTATGCGGTATGGTGGATCCGTCAAAGTATTTTGCAAGCCTTGGCTGAACAATCACGTATTGTTCGTTTACCCTTGAATAAGGTGGGACTTACCAATCGAATTCAAAAAGCCTATTCCCAGCTTGAACAGGAATTTGAAAGAGAACCATCGGCCGAAGAACTGGCAACCATGCTGGAAATAGATATTGAAGAAGTTTCGGCTACACTTGGCATATCAGCCAGGCATGTAAGTGTAGACACACCCCTTGCCGAGGGCGAAGACAATACACTTCTTGATGTGCTGGAAAATCCTAATGCGGTTAAGACAGATAATGAGCTTGATCACACGGAATCTTTGAAAGTGGAAATCGAGAGATCATTGAAGACTCTTACGGAAAGACAAAAAGAAGTGATCTGCTATTTCTTTGGAATTGGTGTAGACCATCCAATGAGCCTCGAAGACATTGGCGAAAAATTTAGCCTTACCCGCGAGAGAGTCCGGCAGATCAAAGACAAAGCAATTACAAAATTGAGAACGGTAAATCGTTGTAAGCTTCTGAGAACTTATCTCGGTGGTTAAATCACGGATTTTAGGATTAAAAAAAACATTGATTTCATAGAATAAAACAGATGGACTGAAATAAATTTTACTTTTCTCTTCTTATTTTTGCGAACTAATTAAAAGTGAACATAGATGTTCACTTTTTTATTTATCCTGGATTATTAAATCAAAGGGTTGAGTGGTCGCAATTTTAAATCACAGGGAAGATAATTGGTTGTGCGATAAAGGTGCATAGCTATTTTGGACCTGGCTTTCCTGAAATAATTAATAAGAGAACGCTCATAATTGAACTCAACCTCTCTGACTTATAATTCAGAAATGGAAAGAGAAATTTTTTATGAGGATCGGGTTATCGGTAAAAGAAAATTAGATCTGCTCGTGGAAAATGATATATTGGAATTAAAAGCTGTTACTGAAAAAAATAGCTGTTCTGCCCAAATCATTAATTATTTAAGGGTATTTAACATTGAAGTTGGACTTTTGTTGAATTTTGTGTCTGGAAGTTTGCAATTCATTTGTTAACACGAAACAATCCGTGAAATCTTTTTAAAATCTTGAAATCTGTGATATATGTTTGAATCATTATCGGATAAACTTGAAAGTGCGTTTAAAAATTTAAAGGGCCAGGGAAGAATCACCGACCTCAACATCGCCTCGACTGTAAAAGAAATCCGTCGCGCATTGGTGGATGCCGACGTGAATTATAAGATTGCCAAAGAATTTACAGACAGGGTTAAGGATAAAGCCCTGGGTGAAAAAGTGATCAATGCCATTAGTCCTGGTCAGTTGATGACAAAAATCGTGAAGGATGAGTTGGCGGAGCTGATGGGAGGGCAGGAAAGTAGTTTCAACGCAAAAGGAAATCCTGCGGTGATATTAATTGCAGGTTTACAGGGTAGCGGTAAAACAACGTTCAGTGGAAAGCTGGCTAATTATCTCAAGACAAAAAAAGGTTTCTCTCCCATGCTTGTTGCTGCGGACATTTATCGCCCGGCTGCCATGGAACAATTGAAAGTTTTAGGGGAACAGATCGGCGTTGATGTCCATGCAGAAGAAGAAAACAAAAATGCGGTCTCGATTGTGCAAAACGCGGTTAAAGAGGCAAAAAGTAAAAATAAGAATGTAGTTATCATTGATACAGCAGGTCGTTTGGCAATTGATGAAGCCATGATGTCTGAAGTAGCGAATATCAAAAATGCAGTAAACCCTAACGAAATTTTGTTTGTGGTTGATAGCATGACAGGACAGGATGCCGTAAATACCGCGAAGGCATTTAATGATCGGCTGGATTTTTCGGGTGTTGTATTGAGAAAATTGGATGGTGACACAAGAGGTGGGGCAGCACTTTCTATAAAATATACAGTCAACAAACCGATCAAATTTGCCAGTAGCGGTGAAAAGATGGATACCCTGGACGTGTTCTACCCAGAACGAATGGCGCAGCGTATTTTAGGCATGGGTGACATCACTTCATTAGTAGAAAAAGCCCAGGAGCAATTTGATGAAGAGCAGGCAAAGAAATTAGAAGGCAAGATCAGGAAAAATAAATTTGATTTCGCTGACTTCAAACAACAACTGGAGCAGATCAAAAAGATGGGGAACCTGAAAGACCTGATGGGGATGATTCCGGGACTTGGCAAACAGATTAAGGATATTGACATCAGTGATGATTCATTCAAGGGAATCGAAGCAATGATCAATTCTATGACTCCCTCGGAGAGAGCCGATCCGGATCTGATCGACGGCAGTAGAAGAAAAAGAATTACAATAAGAAGTGGAAAGGACATCAGCGATGTTAACGCATTTATGAAACAATTTGAGCAAATGCGCGACATGATGAAAAACATGAACAAAATGAATATGTTTGGGAAGATGATGGGAATGAAAAGGTAAGTTGATACTTTTACAGGTGATAGATGACGATTAAGATAAAAGTAGTGAAAAGATAAAAGTTGCTTCGCAGTGCCTTTTATCTTTTAGTTTTTATCTTTTCACTATGAAATCAACATGGTCGATTCTCTAGAAAAATATCACAATATTTTCTTCATTGGAGTAGCAGGTGCAGGAATGAGTGCCCTGGCCCAATATCTCGCCGGTATTGGAAAGGCCGTCAGTGGATCCGATCGTTTTTTTATTCCCGGCCAGCACAATGAAACCAGGGACAAGTTGGAAGCTGAAGGGATAAAATGTTTTTCGCAGGATGCAAGCGGTATCAACGATACTATTGACCTGATCATTGCATCAACAGCAGTAGAAGAAACAAATGTAGAGATCCAAAAGGCGAAGAGTCTTAACATCCCGATACTGCTGCGTTCTGAATTATTAACTCTTATTAGCAACACGAAGAAAACAATTGCTGTGGGGGGCACTTCAGGCAAATCAACAACAACCGCTATGTTATTCGACATAATGGATCATGCAGCTCTCAAACCAAGCATTATCAGCGGTGCAGGACTCGTGCGGTTGCAAAAAAAAGGAAAGATCGGCAATGCTTGTGTAGGTGGTGGTGACTGGCTGGTCATTGAGGCTGATGAGTCAGATGGCTCGATTGTAAATTATCACCCTGAAGTTGGATTGTTGTTGAATATTGACAAAGACCATAAAGAAATTAATGAGCTAAAAAGCATTTTTAAAATATTTAAAGACCATACCAAAAGATTGTTTGTAGTAAACGCTTCCAATGCGTTGGCGGGACCTTTTTCGCAAAACCAAAAACAGGATTTTTCCTCAACAGATGCGGAGGCTGGCTATCGGGCCACCGATTTTACGCAAACTGGTTTTCAAGTTCAGTTCAAAATAAACGGGATTCAATTTTCCCTGGATGCAATCGGAAAGCATAATATGGAGAATGCCTTGGCTGCTTCCGCCGTTGCGAATCAGCTCGGAGTTGATTTGAAAATCTGCGCGGACGCGATAAAAAGTTATGAAGGTATCTACCGTCGCAACCAGGTGCTGGGGCAAAAAAATGGAATCTGGGTGATTGATGATTATGCTCATAACCCGGCAAAAGTTGCTGCTGCCATTCGCTCGGTACAACCTTTAGCTCAAAAAATAATTGCCTGGTTTCAGCCACATGGATATGGCCCTACCCGGTTTTTAAGAAATGATTTTGTAAAAGAGATTTCACTGGCATTGCGTCAGCAAGATGAAATATGGATGAGTGAGATATTTTATGCGGGGGGTACAACCGCAAAAAATATCAGTGCAGCGGATTTGATCGATGATCTGAATTCGTCCGGTAGCAACGCATTCTTTATTGACAATAGAAATGATTTCATTTCGGGGGTAAGATCACACTTGACCGGGAATTGCGCCGTTTTATTAATGGGCGCTAGAGATCCCAGCCTGGATGAATTTGCAAAAAAATTTTTCGAAGAGTTGTGATATGACTGATCGCTTTGAAATAATTGCCAACGTCATCAAAAGCAGGCGGAGCATTAAGCCTGTAAAAATGAACGGCAAAAAAATCCCTAATGAACAGGTAAGGGAATTATTGAAACTGGCTAACTGGGCTCCCACTCATGGCCGTACTGAACCATGGAGGTTTATTGTTTATTCAGGTGATAAGGTAAAAGAATTTTGCCACGAGCATGCCGAGCTATATAAGACTTATATTCCGCCCGAAAAATTTGAACAAGCTAATTATGAGAAGCAGTTGCACAATGGTGATCTCGCTTCGCATATTATAATTGCCATCATGCAAAGAGGCAGTTTACCCAAAATTCCAGCACTCGAAGAAATTGCTGCTACAGCCATTGCCATTCAAAATATTTTATTGGGCGCCACTGCTGCAGACATTGCCAGTTTCTGGAGTACGGGGGGAATGGCGCACCATCCGGTAATGAAAAATTTTCTCGGGCTAAAGGAACAAGATATCGTGATGAGTCTTTTATACCTGGGTTATACAGATGAGAAGACGGAAGGAAAAAGGCAAAGCGGGATTGAGGAAAAAGTAATATGGAAATGAAAACAAATGAAAATTATTGGCTATTCTTCATTGCCTGATAGTGATAATGATCATAAAAGGATTGTAATAGCGCAAAAGGTCAAAACGCCGACCTACCGTTGGTCCCAAAACAGTCACTGATGTTACAAAAAATATGTTTGGATTTTGAAGATCAGCGCTTATTTTTGCCGTTCAATTAAACCTATTTTTTAACCGCATTTAAATTTCTATTTAAGATGCCAGTAAAGATCAGACTTCAACGACACGGGTCGAAAAAAAGGCTTTTCTACTTCATCGTAGTTGCCGATGCCCGTAGCCCCCGAGACGGTAAATTCATTCAGAAATTAGGTACTTACAACCCTCTTACTGTTCCTGCGACCATACAGGTTGACAGACAAAAGGCGCTTGAATGGCTTCATAAAGGCGCGCAGCCCACTGATACGGTGCGCCGCATTTTGTCATTTAAAGGTGTTTTGTACCTGAAACATTTGCTTCGTGGTGTAGACTTGGGACTTTTCGACCAGGCTACTGCCATGGATAAGTTTACGAAATGGAGTACCGAGCACGATGCCCAGGTTAGAAAACGCCAGGACGAAGCTCAGCGTAACAGACGTGCCCGCAGACCTATGCCCGGCCGGAGACCTGAACGAAGAAGCGAAAACGGCGGCTAATTCCCCTTAACTAAAAGGTATTAGGTGGTGCATATGCATCACCTTTTTTTGTTTCACGAATTACACGAATGATCCTTGAATAATAAGGTGCATTTGCGCAATTCGTTTTAATTCGTGTAATTCGTGCTTGTGGTCGAGTATTTTAAAATAGGAAAGTTTGTCGCAGCTCACGGAGTTAAGGGCGAACTTGTGCTCAAACACGAGCTTAGAAAGAAAACTTCATTGAAGGGTTTGCAAACCATTTTTATTGAAGAAAAAAGGAGCTCCTTTCTCCCCTGGTTTGTCGAGAATACAAAAAGCAAAAGTGAAAACGAAGTTTTTGTAAAGTTAGAAGGTGTTGATACGAGAGAAGCTGCCCTAAAGCTCGCGCAAAAAGAGGTTTGGTTTACGGAAACTGATCTGAAGAAATTTTCAGCGAAATCTTCTCCGATCAATTTGCTCGGTTATTCAATCATTAATTATGAAAAGCCGGTTGGAGTGATCCTGGAGGTTATTGAACAACCACATCAGTTACTCTGTCGTCTTGAAATAAACGGGAAAGACGTATTGATCCCAATCAACGAAAGCTTTCTTCAAAAGATCGATCATTCTAAAAAACAGGTGAATGTTGAATTGCCAGAGGGGCTGATTGAAATTTACCTGTAGTTCTTTGGATCTCACGGATCGCATTGGTTATTTGGACAAAATGGCGTTGCTCATGTGCAACTAAAAATCGAAAAGTATCGCCTAGTTTCAATTTTATAAATCTTGAAATAGATATCGGCGTGCGAATAGCGCCGATATTTTTTTGTTTCGACTGTTCCAAAAGGCTAAGCAACCGGTGTTGTTGATCCATAAACTCATCAACGACGGGTTTGACATCCGGGCTAGCAGAAGGACGATGGTCTTTCGGTGAACTCATTTTGTTGTGCACTTTCCCATCTTTTCCCGGTTTCATGATCCTGGTGAAATAATTTCCAAACCAGCCAGGAGTAAATTGTTCTTTGCGTGGTTTATTTGCCCGCAAAGATTTTTCAATCGCAGGCAAATAATAACGGCCATAACTATTCAAATGCTCCAGGACCTGGGCAACGCTCCATTTACCAGGTGCGGGAATCAATTCCAATAATTCAGGATCTTCTTTTTGCAAATAACTGACGCCGAGTACCAGTTGGCGAACGTCGGCCTGTAGTTCCTGTAAAACGGCTGTACTATTGAAAGATTTCATTTTTAATAAGTTTATACGAAGCTAGCAGGCCTTTTGAAAGAAAATCTTTGCCTTCGCCAAGATTTTTGTGGATCATATCCTCACAGAACCAAGCAATTTACTGAAGGTTGCGGGATCGATTCCCAGGTAAGAGGCAAGATATTTATGAGGGATGATCTGTAAAACATGAGGGCTGCGTTTCAATAACGCCCTGAATTTTTCTTCGGCACTAAAGCATTGCAGTTCTATCTGCCTTTCCAACACTCCCTTTAGTGCCAATGCGGTCAGTTTTAAAACCATCTTTTGTATGGAAGGATAGCCGTTCATCAGTTCCTCGAGTTGCCTGTATGTTGTACGAAGGAACTTGCTGGCAGTTAAAGTCTCCAGGAAATACCTTGACTTTGTCTGGGTTAAAAAGGAATCGGCTACTCCTGAAAAAGAAGAAGGATAGGTAAACACAATGGTTGCTGCTTCATGATCATCGCCAATATAAAAAGCTCGTTGCAGTCCTTCCAAGACAAAATACAAATGCTTTTCCGTTTCGCCAGCCACTGTTAAAACAGTTTTTCGCTTGCACTCGAACGATTGCCATATTCCGCTGAAAACTTCCCACTCGCTTTCATTTAGCCAATGAATGGCTGAAATAAAATTGTGCAGCTGTTCCAGAGGTTCCATTTATTTAGCGATTGACTGAATAAAATCGGCCAACAACTTCATGCGGTAGTAAAGGTTGCTCAGCATGAGTGAAATGTTATTCTTCACTTTCTCAACGCTATTTCCATTCATCTTCTTAATGTTTTTCAGCTCCTGGATCTTCTCATCGATCTTGTCCGTCAGTTTTTCTGCGTCCCAGCCAATGTATTTTTTATTCCGTTCATCGAACACATGATAAGGCTCAATAGTTCCAGCTTTTATTTTTTTGAATTTGAAATTATTTTTGATTGCGTCCTTGATAGCCTCATTACTCAACAAGTCGATCATCACATCGGGCGGGTTGTTGTTCTTGTATGCGTTGCTAAAGATGTTGAGGTTGTCGCGTAATTCGCGGATCACCTGCTTCTTTAATATGTCAGCGGTTTTGCTTTCCTTATTTAAAAAAGCGACCAGGTCCTTCAGCGGTCCAATTCCTGTTTTGAGCCATTCCAGATTCATTCAAGTCAAATTTTGGTCCCGATAGTAATCGGGATGGGAAATTGGGGAATTTTTTGAAAAGATTCTAAATTATTTGCCATTCAATTCCGCAATCTCTTCCCGCTTTGCGGGACTCTTTTCCCAATATATCTAACTTTGAATAAGGTGCAGGAAACGAAAAAATATATTGCTCATTTTGATCTTGATTCATTCTTTGTTTCTGTTGAAATATTGAACGACCCTTCTTTGAAAGGCAAGCCGGTTCTGGTTGGCGGAAGTGACAGGGGGGTGGTTGCTGCCTGCAGCTATGAAGCCCGGGCATTTGGAATTCATTCCGCCATGCCTATGAAACAGGCAAAGAAGCTTTGCCCGCAAGCGATCGTTGTGAGCGGGATGCGTGGAGAGTACAGTCGTTACTCACGATGGGTGACTGATATCATAGCTTCTAAAGTTCCATCGTTTGAAAAGGCAAGCATTGATGAATTCTATATTGATCTCACCGGCATGGATAAATTTTTCGGGGTAAGCAAATACACAAAGGAATTGAGACAGGAGATCATTAAGGAAACAGGCCTCCCCATTTCATGTGGATTGTCTTCAGGGAAAATGATCAGTAAGATCGCAACGAATGAAGCCAAGCCAAATGGCTTTTTAGAAATTCCTCATGGAAAAGAAACAGATTTTTTATGGCCACTTCCCATTGAAAAAATTCCCGGGGTGGGAAAGAACACGGAACAACAACTGAAAAATTTTGGCATTTATAAAATTGAAGACATCGCCAAAACGCCCGTCGATGTGATTGAAAAATATTTTGGCAAATGGGGCGAATCGCTTTGGCGAAAATCAAATGGTATTGATTCAACGCACATCGAAACTGGCTGGGAGCAAAAAAGTATGAGCCATGAAAATACTTTTGAAGAAGACAAAACTGACGTTGATTTTTTATACAGTGAACTAGTGCGATTAACAGAAAAAACGGCATATTCATTAAGAGAGGACGATTTGCTCACGGGGTGTGTCACGGTTAAGATCAGGTATTCAAATTTTGAAACAACTTCAAGACAAGAGACCGTTGACTATACTTCTCTTGATGACCAGCTAATTGCCAAAGTAAAAGACTTGTTCAATAAATCATGGCAAAAAAACAGGCCTGTAAGATTACTTGGAGTTCGTTTTAGCCAGTTAATTCCTTTTACGATGCAAATGAGTTTATTTGAAAACAACGCGGAAAAGCTGAATTTATACAGAGCGGTCGATGATATAAAGAACAGGTTTGGAAGCAAAACCGTCAAGAAAGCAGTTACTTCTCACCTGAAAGAAAGTTTAAATCGAAACACTACAAGACATAATAAGAAAAAGCCTTCATGAAAAAAGCCAAAACCTACGGCCTCACGCACATTGCCATGGCAGTAAAGGATCTGGACCAAACATTGGCGTTTTATCAAAAGGTCTTCGAAGTAGAAGTAATGTATTACAAAGATGACTTTCTGCAAGTCAGGACGCCCGGTGCAAATGACATCATTGTTTTTGAAAAGAAAAAAGCAGACTATGGTCAAACAGGCGGCATTGCACATTTTGGTTTTGGATTGAGGAGTGCTAAAGACATTCACGAAATGGCAAATAGAATCAAAACGGCGGGAGGAACAATTACTGACCAGGGAGAATTTGTTCCTGGTGAACCTTATATTTTCTTCAAGGATCCGGATGGATATGAAGTTGAAATATGCTACGAGCTGATCGAAGAATAATGCTCATGGCAAACGCGCAGTCCTACACATTTCTGACAATTGTTGCCCAGTGAATTGAACCCCAACAGGAGCGTCGCAACCGACGTCAAATAGAATTTCCGATGCCGGTAACAATCAGCAAAACTATAACCCGCTTACCTTATCTTCGCCCTTTTAAAAATTTAACCCTGATTATGCCTAAAGCCTGGGATGATTACCTTGAAAAGAACAAAGACCGTTTTTTGAACGAAATGCTTGACCTGCTACGAATACCTTCTGTAAGCGCAAAAGGTGAACACAAAGCTGATATGCAAAAATGCGCAGAGCTTGTAAAACAGAGGTTACTTGATGCCGGTTGTGATAAGGCGGAAGTGATCGAGACCGATGGTCACCCTGTCGTCTATGGAGAGAAGATAATAGATCCCGCAATGCCCACTGTGCTGATCTATGGCCACTATGACGTACAGCCAGCGGAGCCACTCGAGCTTTGGCATAGCGGACCTTTTGAACCAGTGATCAAAGATGGAAAGGTGTTTGCCAGGGGGAGCGCTGATGATAAGGGACAATTCTACATGCATGTCAAAGCGCTGGAAATGATGGTGCGAACAAGAACAATGAGTACCAACATAAAATTTTTGATAGAAGGAGAAGAAGAAATAGGCTCACCAAACCTTGGAAAATTTGTCGAAGAAAATAAAGACCTTTTGAAAGCTGATGTAATACTGATCAGCGACAGCGCGATGTTAAGCATGGAGACTCCTTCTCTCGATATTGGAGTTCGCGGACTGAGTTATATTGAACTGGAAGTAACAGGACCCAATCGTGATCTTCACAGTGGGACCTATGGAGGTGCCGTCGCCAATCCGATAACCATACTGGCGAAAATAATCGCTGATTGTTTTGACAAGAAAAATCATGTTACCATTCCCGGTTTTTATGATGACGTAGCGGTACCAACAAAAGAAGAAAAAAGGTTACTGAAAAAGGCTCCCTTTAATGAGCAGGAATACAAAGATGAACTAGGAGTAAAAGAATTATGGGGTGAAAAAGGTTTTACGACCAATGAAAGGACCGGGATCCGTCCGACACTTGAAGTGAATGGCATTTGGGGCGGCTACCAGGGCGAAGGCGCTAAAACGGTGCTTCCTTCAAAGGCCACGGCAAAGATCTCTGCACGGCTTGTGCCCAATCAATCATCAAAAAAAATGACTGAACTGTTACTAAATTATTTCAGATCAGCTGCTCCGCTGGCTGTCACGGTGAAAGCTTTCGAACATCATGGGGGAGAGGCATATCTTACGCCTATTGATAGCAAAGGGTACCAGGCAGCTTCCAAAGCAGTGAAAAAAACTCTTGGGAAAGCTCCTATTCCCGTTCGCGGTGGGGGAAGCATCCCAATCTGTTCTATTCTCGAAAAAGAACTGGGAGTTAAAATAGTTTTTATGGGATTCGGATTGGACAGCGATAATCTTCATTCACCCAACGAAAAATACA
>Ga0157377_10001239_pt1 | contig 10916 bp, 7 predicted proteins | sample M55metaG_FD_121116 | JGI IMG/M metagenome (GOLD analysis project Ga0157377, IMG submission 121116) | Miscanthus rhizosphere microbial communities from Kellogg Biological Station, Michigan, USA - M5-5 metaG | ecosystem: Host-associated > Plants > Roots > Rhizosphere > Soil | place: USA: Michigan...
AAGCAACTGTTCGTTGCTGAGATCTTTTCTCTCAAATTCCATGAAAATATTTTTGTTATTCCCTGCTTCTGTCCTTTGCAATAAAATGTAAAATAGAGCTTACAGCTGAAACAATTAAACTAAATAACAAAGCGGTGAACCATCCATCTACTTTAAATCCATCAACAAGCTTTGAAGTCCATACAACCATTAATGCATTAATGACTAAGAGAAACAGGCCTAAGGTAATTATGGTAACCGGTATGGTAAGAACAATCAACAATGGCTTCACAATGGCATTCAACAAGGCAAGAACAAGGGCTACAATGATTATAGTTTTTGCATCATTTTCCAAATGCACTCCGGGTAAAAAATAAGCCGCTATCCATACAGCTAATGCGGTTACCAAAACCTTAATGATGAATCCCATAAACATTCGTTTGGACAAATGTAAACTGTTTGGTATACACGACAGGTGCAATAAATTGCTTTTGCTGTTGGCTGTTTACAATTTTAAATTGTAGATGTTGAAATCATCACCTGGTGTTGCAGACACACAGCTTTGATTAAAATTGGAAGCCAAAAGAAAACAAGGGTAAAGCATTTTCTTCTTTTGAGTGGGTTAGCGATGCTGTTAAAACAAATCGTTTTATTGGTGAAATCCATATGCCTCCGCCAAAACCGTCATGCCATCTTTTTGAATCTTCTTCATCCATAAACACCCTGCCAACATCGTTGAAAATTTGAATGCCAAAAACGCCTCCAAATAAATAAGTATTGAAGTTGGCCACCCGAATACGCAACTCAGTGTTGTTATAAAACATGGATCTGCCTGCAAAGCGCTGCTTCCGAAATCCTCTTAAATTATCATTACCGCTTAAATACTGTGCCTGTTCAAACTCAAAATCACCATAGTTCTTTGCCCATCCGAGCCGGATAGCCAGCAGCAGTCTTTCAAACTCAAATAGACTCATGAAAATGCGCATGTCGATGTTGGCCTGTGTTAAAGACGTTGCACGTCCGTCAAGGCTAAACAATTGCCTAATGCCTGCGTCCAGTGCTAATCCACGTGTTGGTATTACATTATTGTTTCGTGAGTTGATAGCGACTCTTGCGTCCGCACCCAAATAATGATAGGGATTGTATAAAGTGGCATGGTTCAATCCATTGGATGGATTTGAAACATAATGATTAAAGTTTTGACTGCTATCAAGCCGGAAATATTGAAAACTTGGTCCAAAATTAAAACGCATCCACGATTGCAGCTGGTAGCTTAAGTAAGCCGTTGCGTTGATAATATTGTAACGTGTGCGGTAATATGTGGAGTAAGAACCATTGATATCATTGGTTGTGTTATTACCCAATCCAAAAAAGTTGGTGACGTTTACGGGGGCACGAAAATCTGAACGGATCAACAAATCAGCATTGCCCACCGCTTTTATATAGTCAGCATCATACCTGAAATGAAGCGATCCTGTATTGAGTGCAATACGACCCAGGAAAAACTGTCGCATACCGTAGGGCTCTCTTCTGAAACCTTGCCTCGTATATTCAAGCTGCGGTCCTATAAATAAACCATCATCAACATTGTATTCCAGTGAAAGCCCGGGTTTGAAAATATCGTACTTAAAGTTTGCGCGATTATATTGATTCACCTGCGGATTGGATCTTACAATTTTTTTGAAATCGGTACTTCCTCCAAAGTTGTTCTTTTCAAACGACGCGTCATAAGCCAGAACTTTTTTGCCAGATCCATTATTGATAAACTGGTCATTTCCAGATCCACCAATTAAACGAATGAGAATGGGTGAACCCGCGCCTTCAACCACAAACCTATCATCATCTTTCAACCCATAAATCCTGATTTCTTTTGTAATTTTTGGATCAAACACCCGATCATAAATTTTAGACGAAATGCTGCTATCCTTTGCAATTTTATTACTAATAACATGCACCTTTCCCTGGTCATCCTTTCTTATAGTAAATTGTTCCCTTTGATTGGTACCAACAATAGAAACTGTTTTGGATAGAAAGCGGTAATATTCCATCATTTCACCTGCAAAATATTTGCGGCGTTCCTTCAATGTGTTGATGATTTTAGCGGCGGAGAAATTTTGTATTTCGTTTGGCTGCCTTTGAAGCGCATTTGTAATAACAGGATCCGTCATTTTTGACAGAAAAGTATCGACGGCCCGTTTCCAATCGTTTTGATCAAGTTCAGTCAAAAAACTACGATCGAAATTTCTTGCCGCACGATTAAATGTTTTGATGTTTTTTGCATGTGCACGAAAACCCTGTAACTCCGGAATCATCGAAGGCATTCGGGCAAATTTTGGCACCACTCCCTGGTTGGTAAAAAAAACCTGGTCGCGGTCTTTAGGAATGGGATAATAAATCTTGCCCTTACCGGTATCACGTGTTGCCCAAAGCCATTGTCCTTCGTGCCTGTCAAAATCCATTACAAACATGTCAAGCAAACGAGCTTTTAAAACTGCTTTCTGATCCACATGGTCATCATTATCAGAAACCAGCTTCAATACCAATTCATCTGTGTTATCGCTTTTCTTTACACCAACAGGCTCTCTTTCTTCCATCATTGCCACCATATTTTTGAAATTACCCCTGAACCGCTGCAACCTTGGATCATCAGGGATATACACTAAACGTTCGCGTAAGTATGGAATGCCTGCTGCTTTTGAAAGTGGTTCCATGGATAAAGCGCCATACGGATAGGATGCAGATATTCCTTCGGCCAAAATATCTTTCACAACGGTATTCCGCAGATCTGGCGGAATTGCTGCCTCAGGATATTTTTGAACAGACCTCAACGCCCATTCTTTTTTTGAAGTATCCATCACACGAAGCGATCGCGTTTGTTTTCCGCCACCCTGTTTTAGTGGAGTAAGACCACCGAGCTCAGTTCCCATATCCAATACCGGCAGGCGTAGTGGTGTGATCCATTCTTTTCGATAGTTTTCTCCAATCCAGAATTCACCGAATGGTGTGCCCTTTAAATTTGCATTGGCAGGTTTGTAAACGACTGAATCCAGGATGATTCTTGTAGTATCAATGACAGGAGGTGGAGGCGGCATTATTTCCTTGAGATCGTGCGTATAAGTGGGATCAGAAATATCTTTACTTAACAGGTTAAAGAACTTGACATCAGTTTTACCGCTTTTAAATACTTCAATAACCGAAAATCCAAGATTGGCATCAGCAAACTGAGAAAAGCGACCAGGCTTGATCCTGCTTAAAACACTTCCTGAGCCACTTACGATGTAGGTTAGCGTGTCCTTTCCGGCATTACGCATAATGAATTGCAAACCGTGATCATGGCCTGCCACAGCAATCGCATAAGGATGCCGTTTCATTACATCTTCAATTGTATTAGCCATGGTTTTATAAAGGGGATGAGGAATGTCCTGGACGCTTCCAAATACACCACGTGCCAATGGATAAATAGAACCGATGATAGGTAATGGAATATATAAATTAGGATTGATAGCAGTGAACGGGAAAATATGCTCGCGCCAGGTATAATCGCCACCATGCGGCCCATAAGAATATAAAGCATGGTGGGTTGCAATAACCAATAACTGGTTAGGATGTGAAGCTGCTATTTCAGCCAGCTCCGTTGCAAATTCGTCAATGGTTTTTGAACTGCAGTTAGAACCAGGACCCGGCTTATCATGAAGAAACAAAAACCACTGGCTATCGACCAATACCACAACAACTTTGTCACTCAATTCAACTTCGATGGGGCCGGGGCAACCATTCAAAGGCCAGGCCTGTATATTTTTTAATTGCAATGAGTTTATGTAATCCACCTGGTTTACCACCTGGTCCCATCCGCCTAATTTTCCATTTCTCCAATCGTGATTGCCCGGAATAAAAAATGCCTTGCCTTTCTTTCCCTTTACCAAACTGATTTGATCGTCAAGTATGGCTTTTGAATGAGCAAAAGTTGGATCGCCCTCCATTGGTAATCCCAATGGGTAAACGTTATCACCCAAAAAGATCACGCTGTTCCTTTCATCATTCCAGTCAATATTTTTTTTCAGCCAATCAATGACCGGGTGTGTAGGTGTATTCATTTCACCCGCATCTCCAATCAAAAAAATACGCTGGTTGATGGTATCAGGAATTGTGCGTAAGCTATCAGTTTGCCCTAATACTAGTTGTACGCAAAAAACTGTAAAAAGGTAAAAAACCAATCGTTTCATGATAGCCGGTTATTTAGTCTTTTGATTGCGGTATTTGAATTGTTGCAAAGTTGGCGCTCCAAATTTTCCTTCATTAACTATAAACATATCGCCATTGGGTGAAAATGCAATTCCTTCTGCCTGCGGAAACTGGTCTGGATTCAACTCATACCCTTCAATTATTTTACCTCGTGTATCGGCAATTACCAATAGATTGCCAGCGGATGACAAAACATACAACCGTTTATTAATAGGATGAATTGCCGCAGCCGAAGGGTCAAATTTCGCATTATCATCTTTCAAAAGACTTTTCACTTCAGCGGTACTAAAAGTATAAAAAGCAGAAGGGTCAAATTGCTTTGTTGCCAGATCGAAACGGTAAGCGCTACGAAGGTCTTTGCCTTTATCGACCGGGCATTTTTTACAAACCATGACCAGGCTATTTATTGAAGGGTCATAGTAAATCGTTTCAAAATCGTTTTGATCATTCGAACCAAAGGAGTAAGCCTTAATTTTGGCAGTATCATTTTTTTTTGAGGACAGCTCATATATAATCCCTTTGCTGCTTAACATGTAAACAGCGGAATCTACTTTGGCCACGTCCTCAATGTCGCTGTTGGACGGCACTACCTTGTTTGTATAGTCCTTGAGTTTTTGCTTGTCAATGTTGATTTGAAACACTTTTTCCTTACTGTCAGATATGGCCAACAGTGAATTATCGTCATCATTAAAACAAATACCTGAGATTTCGTTGAGAACTTTTCCCAAATTTTCTTTTTGGGGTTTGTTAATATCATATCCCTCAGGGGACGTGTAACTTTGCTGTTTGCAGCCAGTTAATAACGTTATAGCGCAAACGAGCGCCGGTACCCATCTTATCGGGCATTTGGTTTGAATTAGCTGGTTCATCATTATAAATTTACTTATCAAACAACGCACCACATGAACGAAGGCCAGGTTATTTTAGCAGACGCACGTCATTATGTATCTGATATATTTGCACACAAGGTTAAACCAGAGTTTGTTTTTCACAACATTGAACATACAGAAGCCGTAGCAGAGGCGTGTAGTCAAATGGCGGATTATTACCAATTGAACGATGAAGACCGCCAGGTCTTATTGCTCTCCGCCTGGTTTCATGATACAGGGTATTCATCAGGTAAAGTGGAAGGACACGAAGAAATAAGTGTACAGATTGCCACACAATTTTTACAACAACATGCAGTCCCGGACCTGGTGCAACAACGGGTAACCTCGTGCATCCGTGCTACTCATATGCCACAGTCTCCGATAAGCCAGGTAGAAAAAATCTTATGTGACGCCGATCTATTACATCTTTCAACTGGCGACTTTAAAGCCATGAACCAGTTGTTGAAACAGGAAAGAGAAAATTTATTAGGACATAAAATTTCAAAAAAAGAGTGGCGAAAGGGAAATATTAAATTCTTGCAGGAGCATAAATATTTTACAGAATATGGGCAACAATATCTTGAACCTAAAAAGCAAGAAAATCTGCAGGCAATTACCAGAAAAAAAGATGACAAAGAAGTAATCGAAGAAACTGAAAAGAAGGCATTTCCCTATGTTTCGGAAGTCAATAAAGCAGATGAAAAAACCCTGCAAAAAAGCGCTGAACGAGGTATTCAAACCATGTTTCGTTTAACATCAAGCAATCATTTGCGGCTTAGTTCGATGTCTGATAATAAATCGCACATCATGATCTCTGTGAATTCAATTATCATTTCAATCATCATCTCTGTTTTATTTGGAAAGCTTGCAACGAACAAAGAATATATCATACCTGCGTGTATTTTATTATCGGTGTGCCTCGCGTCAATGACATTTTCCATTTTGGCAACGCGGCCTTCAGTTAGTGGTGGAAGATTCACCGAGGAAGATATCCGAAATAAAAAAACAAACCTTTTGTTCTTTGGAAATTTTTTCCGGATGGAATTGGAGGATTACCAGCGTGCGATGAACCAGATGATGAAAGATGGAGATTATTTGTACAGCAGTATCATTAAGGATATCTATTATTTAGGAATTGTACTGGCAAAAAAGTATAAATATTTGCGTATCTCCTATACAATTTTTATGTGGGGGTTAATTATTGCAGTTGTTGCATTTGCCATAACCGGTGTTATTGTTGCCAATCACACCACCGCAGCAACTTCAGTTCCAACCATTGATTATTAGTAACTGAACAAAATCCCTGCAAATTGATAGTCACTATTGCTTAACCATATTAATATTTGGTTGCACAATCCAATTTATGGTTAGTAACGTCAGGATGGCTGGTGTTGCAAACTACTCTCTGCAGGTTTTAAAGATGCAGCGGTTTGTTTTAAAAATTCTACCAATTCGGTTTTGGTAATAGGTATACCCATTACTTTATTGTAAGATTTTGCATCAACCAGGTATTTATCACGAATGATTTTTATTAATTGGCCATTGTTGATTTCAGGAACCACAACTGTTTTATAATTCGATAATATCTCTCCAAGATTTTTTGGGAAAGGTCGTACATAACGAAGATGAGCATGAGCTATGCTGTATCCTTCGTTTAATAATTGCTCAACCGCCGTTTTAATTACGCCATAGGTTGATCCCCATCCTAAAACCAGCATGTCACCTTTTTCAGGACCATTATCAATTTTTTGTTCAGGGATATATTCAGCAATTTTCTCCACTTTCTCCTGGCGAAGCTTAACCATCAACTGGTGATTTTCCGGATCATAACTAACATTGCCGGTGATGTTTTCTTTTTCCAAACCGCCAATACGGTGTTCTAGTCCAGGTGTTCCCGGTAAAGCCCATGGCCGGGCTAATTTTTCGTCGCGTATATAAGGTTGAAACTTTTCTTCACCAGGTCCTAATTCTGTTTTGAACTTTACATGTATAGCAGGCAATTGGTCCGAATTAGGGTATTTCCATGGTTCAGCCCCATTTGCAATGTATCCATCACTCAGTAATATCACTGGTGTCATATGCTCAACCGCAATTCGAACGGCCTCATAGGCTACTTCAAAACAATCGCTTGGTGTTGATGCTGAAATAACCGGCATTGGTGATTCGCCGTTTCTTCCGTAATAAGCCTGTAGCAAATCGCTTTGTTCTGTTTTTGTTGGTAGTCCTGTTGATGGTCCCCCGCGTTGAATATCTATTACCAATAATGGAATTTCAAGCATCATTGCCAACCCCATTGCTTCGCTTTTTAGTGCCATGCCCGGACCAGATGTACTGGTTACACCAAGATGTCCTCCGTAACTTGCACCAATAGCAGAAGTAATGCCTGCAATTTCATCTTCGGCCTGGAAAGTTTTTATACCAAAATTTTTATACTTACTCAGTTCGTGTAAAATATCTGATGCCGGAGTGATGGGATAAGTGCCTAAAAAAATATTTAGCCCGCTTTTTACAGATGCAGCAATTAAACCATAGGCCAATGCCTGGTTACCCATAATGCTTCTGTAATTACCCGGGGCAATTTTTGCTTTTTCAACTTTATATTGGGTGGTAAATGTTTCGGTGGTATCACCGTAATTATATCCTGCACGAAGTACTCGCAAATTACTCTCGAGTATCTCCGGCTTCTTACCAAATTTCTCTTCTAAAAATTTCTCCGTGTTTTTCATAGCCCGGCCATACATCCAATACAAAAAGCCAAGAACAAACATGTTCTTTGCACGGTCCTTTTCTTTGATACCCATTTGGATATCCTTCAACGACTCCCGGGTCATTTTTGTAACATCCATCTTAATCACTTCATATCCTTCCAGGGAATCATTCTCTATTGGGTTTACTCCGTCAGGATAATTGGCAAGACGTAAGTTTTTTGCATCAAAGCCATCTGTGTTTACAATGATCTTCCCGCCTTTTTTCAGTTGCTTGAGATTTGTTTTCAGTGCGGCCGCATTCATGGCCACCAACACATCAAAGGCATCGCCCGGCGTATAAATGCTATCGCTTGAAAACCGAAGTTGATAACCACTGACCCCTGGAAGTGTTCCTTGCGGAGCTCTTATCTCTGCCGGAAAATCGGGGAAAGTTGAAAGATCGGCGCCTAACAGCGCTGTATTGTTTGTAAACTGTGTACCGGTCAATTGCATACCGTCACCGCTGTCACCTGCAAATTTGATGACCACATCCTGCAGAAGTTCCTGTTTGCGTACCATAGTAACCAAAGGTAAGCAAGCCGCCGAGTATTCAAAATAAGGAAGTCTTAATGTTGTATGGATCAAATTGTGCCCTTGCCAGGCTCACCAAAGTCCCTACCGTCACCTCTTTCCTTTCCGGCCTTGACCAAAAAATAAACTACGCCAACTATTACAACGATTAATGCGATAAAAGGTATTACCATGATTTTTTATTTAACGTCGAATGAAAATCATGCCATATAAAATGGTTGAGCTGTTGGCAGCAATGTGTGTAAAGTTGAGCTCCAATTATGCCAGAACCGGTATTGGCTCTTCATTAATTTTTTCTTCTGGCTCAGCCAATTCAACCTTCTTCTTCATTGGCTGTTTTTTCAAATAAGTTAAGCTGCGCCATACCCATTCAAAAGGTCCAAATCTAAAATACCGAAGCCAGATATGGCTTGACAAAATTTGAAACAACCAGATGGCTCCTACCACATAATACACTTCATAGCGCTGCAATGTTCCATACACAGCGAAACCATAGAAAACTATTGAAGTAATAATGGATTGCGATAAATAATTTGTAAAGGCCATTTGACCAACAGGTGCAAAAACGTTTAATATTTTGCGGAAAGGAATTGCTTTATATAAAAGGATCAACAAGCTTAAATAACCAGTTGTTTGAAACACCCGCCTTATTTCATAATAACTAAATTTCCATTTTTGCGTGAATTGAAACTGATCAAATTTAAGTTGGTATTGCTGCTTTGCATAAATGTAGTTAATTAGCAATCCAACCGTAATGCCAATAAATGCAACTGCTGCATAAACTGAAGTGGAGTTTTTACCAAGCAAAAAGCCAGATTTATACAAAGCCATTCCAATAAACAAAAACAACAAGATATCGTACCAGTAGTCTTCATATAATACTGAACTTTCGATAGTCATATTGATGGGTTTGTAATAATTAAAAATGGTAAGATAATTGCGGCTTTGAAGTGTTTTTTCGTCTTTTACTGCAGCCTTAATTACTCCTTGTTGGCTCGTTCTGTCTTTAAATCCCTTGTATTTTGCCAGGTCCTCAGTTTGTTGATCGGTGAGTTTTTGCTTTTTGGCTTCCAAAACTTCTGCCACCTGTCCTTTCGAAATAATTTTTTTGTTTTGGTACAGGTCACTGTTCTCCCTGTATGTACCAATAATCAAAAATGCGAAAGCAATCCATAATAATTTTTTAGGAGAAAGATTCCTAAATGGAAATAACAGTAATCCGCATAATGCGTAAGGGTATAAAATATCTCCCGGCCACAAAAAGATGAACGCATTAATTAATCCAAAAACTAACAGCCATAACAATCGCCTGTAGTAGATGTCAGCAGGTTCCAAACCATTGTTTTTCCTGATCAATCTTGTTAAAAGCAAAAGTGTTCCCGCACCAAACAAAATGGAAAACAATCCACGCATAGTTCCTTCAAAAACTAACATTTCAGCTCCCCATGCAAAAAAGTTCAGACCTGTCATGGATTGCCGTGGATCCATCCTATCATAAAACATATGGGCCTGGCTCTGTGCCATGCTATTCATTAGCAATATTCCAAGAAGAGCGATTCCTCTTATGGAATCAATTAATTTAATTCGCTCATTTTCCCTTAACGGGGCAGAAATTGTTGTTGACATAAATATTAGTTTGGTTGAATTTTTTAAGCAATAGCAGGTATTTCCATTGACTGTTTCAATTCCTCTTTAACTGTATTTATTTTCAATGGCTGTTTCTTCCAATAGGTCAAACTACGCCATAACCATTCGAATGGTCCGAAACTATAATAGCGAAGCCAGATGTGACTGAACACAATCTGAAAAACCCATATAGCAACGACAATGTAGTACAGTTGATAACGCTGCAGCGCAGCAAATAAACCAAAGCCATAGAAAATAATGGAAGTGATAATGGATTGAGATAAATAATTGGTAAAGGCCATTTGCCCTACCGGCCTAAAAACATCAAACAGCTTACGGAAGGGTAGCCATTTGTACAATAATATTAAACAACTTAAATAACCGATGGTTTGCAAAACACGCCTAACCTGGTAGGTATCGAATGAATATTGCTGTACAAATTCATATCGATCAAATTTCAGATTGTATAATAAGTGCTGTTCCTGGTAGTTGAGCCAAAGGCCCAAAGAAGTTGCCACTATACCCACCGCTGCGTACAAATAAACCGGATGCTTGCCTGTAATAAATCCCGACTTAAATAATGCCATTCCAAGAAAGAAAAAAATCAATACATCCCATATCATAAAATTGTACATACCCAAACTTTGCCTTCGCATATTACGGTCCATGTAATATTTAAAGACCGTTGCATAGCTCTGCCCTTTAACTTGTTTTTCTTCCTTTGCAGCCGCTTTAGCAATCCCCTCTTTTGTATTGTCTGACTTGTAAGTTTGGTACTTTTTCAAATCATCATTTTGCTTTTCGGACAACGATTGCTTTTGAGCTAATTGTTCAATCGCTTTGCCTTTTGAGATGGTATTTTTTGAATCCTGCAAGGCGGAATTGACACGGTAGGTTGCAATTGCAAGAAAGAAAAGAGAGG
>Ga0157377_10001245_pt1 | contig 10887 bp, 11 predicted proteins | sample M55metaG_FD_121116 | JGI IMG/M metagenome (GOLD analysis project Ga0157377, IMG submission 121116) | Miscanthus rhizosphere microbial communities from Kellogg Biological Station, Michigan, USA - M5-5 metaG | ecosystem: Host-associated > Plants > Roots > Rhizosphere > Soil | place: USA: Michigan...
CGGCGACTTCCTCGATCTCCATCCCGCCCTGCGTCGAGGCCATGATCACCGGCATGCCGATGCGGCGGTCGAGGGTGATGCCGAGGTAGAGCTCGCGGTCGATGTTGAGCGCTTCTTCGATGAGCACCGTTCGGACGACGCGGCCCTCGGGGCCGGTCTGGTGGGTGACCAGCGTCATGCCGATGATCTTCTTGGCCAGCTCGACCGCCTCGTCGGGGTCCTTGGCCAGCTTGACGCCGCCGCCCTTGCCGCGGCCGCCGGCGTGGATCTGCGCCTTGACCACCACCCGCCCGCCCAGCTGCTCGGCGGCCTGGCGCGCCTCCTCGGCGTTCTCGACGACGATTCCGCGCGGGGTGGGGACGCCGTAACGGCGCAGGATCTCTTTGGCCTGGTATTCATGGACTTTCATGGCGCGCGGCGTTTTATCACGTAACATCGGTCCGTGGGCATCCTGATCGGCGGGCTGCTGGCGGGCATTCTCGACCTCACCGCGGCGTGCGTGATGTGGGGCTTCCGGACCGGTGTGCCGCCGCGGCGCGTGATGCAGGGAATCGCCGCCGGGCTCCTCGGCCGCGAGGCGTTCGACGGCGGCTGGTCCACCGCGCTCCTCGGCCTCGGCTTCCACTTCCTCATCGCTTTCACCGCCGCCGCGGCGTACCACGCGGTGAGCCGCACCTTCGAATGGCCGAACCGCCATCCCATCCCCGCCGGGCTGCTGTGGGGCTTCGCCGTGTTCCTGGTGATGTACTTCCTGGTGCTGCCGCAGACGAAGGTGCATCCGACGTACACCATCACCGCGCTGCTGCCGCTCGCCGTCATTCACATGCTCTTCGTCGGATTGCCGATATCGTTGGCGGCGAAACGATATGCAGGCGGGCGACGAGATCCGGATCCAGCCGTCTGAGCTGGTGGCAGGCGGCGCGGCGCTGGCGCGCGTCGACGGCTTCCCGATCTTCGCCACCAACGTCTTCCCCGGCGACGTGGCGCTGGTGCGCCTGCTCGAGGTGAAGAAGGGCTTCGCCCGCGCGGATTTGGTGGAGCTGATCGAGCCGGGCCCGTTGCGCCGCGCCGCGCCGTGTCCGATCGCCGGCGAGTGCGGCGGCTGCGACTGGACGGCGCTGCGCCTCGACGCGCAGCTCCGCGCGAAGGAGCGGATCCTGCGCGAGTCGCTGCGGCGGATCGGGAAGATCAACGAGCCGCCGGCGATCGCCGTCCATCCATCGCCGCTCAACTACCGGCTGCGCTCGCGGCTGCATCGCGACGGCGACGCGGTCGGCTTCTACGCCATACGCTCGAACGACGTGGTGCCGCTGGCGCGGGAGTGCGAGGTGGTGGGGACGGCGACGGCGCGCGAGCTCGGAACGCCGGCGTCCCCGCCGGCTGGACCGCCGCCGTCCCGGCGGCGAGACGCCGCCGAGCCAGCCGGCGAGACGCCGGCGCTCCCCGAGCTGTGGGAGCTCGACGGACGGCTCTTCACCGCGGGCGAGTTCGTCATCGACGGCTACCTGGTCAGCGCCGACGCCTTCTTCCAGGTCAACCGACACCTTCTCGGCACGATGGTGCGGCTGGTCTCCGCGCACGCGTCGCGCGTGGAGCGGCGTCTACGCGCGGTGGAGCTGTACGCCGGCGTCGGCTTCTTCACCCGGCCGATCAGCGCGCTGTTCGAGAAGATGACCGCGGTCGAAGGGGCGCCGTACCACTACGGCCGCCTCAACGCGCCGAAAGCGCACTGGGTGCACGCGCCGGTGGAGCAGTGGGTGCGCTCGATGCCGCGCGCCGACTTTGTCCTCCTCGACCCGCCGCGCGCCGGGGCGCGCGCCGAGGTGATCGAGGCGGTGGCGCGGCGGACGGAGTCGATGGTTGCGTACCTTTCCTGCGATCCGGTAACCTTCGCGCGTGACGCGAGCCGGCTGATCGCGTCCGGCTGGCGCCTCGCCACGCTCGACCTCCTCGACCTCTTCCCCAACACCCATCACGTGGAAACGCTCGCCTCGTTCGAGCGTGAAGAAAAGTGAAGTCCCAGCCGCACTCCCGCTGATCGGATACGCCGCGGGCCTGGCCTGCGGGCATTCGTACGCCGAGGCAGTCGGCTTTGCCATCGCCGGCGCATTGCTCCTGCGACACGCGCGCTGGGCGATGTTCGCGCTGGCGATCGCCAGTGGCATCGCGGCGGCGACGCACATGCGCGACGTCCGCGCGGCCGGCGATGTTGCGCTGAGGGCCATGCCGGCGGACCGCTTCGTGACCATCGAAGCGCCGCTCGACGGCGACTGGCGCCAGCGCGGGGACGGCTGGTCGCTCCGGTGCCGCGACATCACGATCTACGCGCGCTTCGAGCCGCCGCCCATCGCGCTGGAACGGACCATCGTGGCGGAAGGCTTCGTCCGCGCCAACGATCGCGGCGAGACGGTGATGACCGTCAAGTCCGCGGTGCTCATCCGCTACACCGGCACGCGTCCGCGCTGGCATCCGGCGACCTGGAACCGGCAGCTTCTGCTCCGGCTGCGCCCCTTCGCCGTCACGCATCCGACGGAAGTGGCGCTGGTCGAAGCGCTCGCCCTCGGCCGCAGCGAGCGCCTCGACGACGCGGTGCGCGACAGCTACAAGCGCGGCGGCACGTACCACCTGCTCGTCTTCTCCGGTCTGCAGATCGCCTTCGCCGCCGGCGCGATCGCGCTGCTGCTGCGCTGGCTGCGCGCGCCGCGATCGTCGGACTGGTCGCTGCTGATCTTCGCCGTGCTGGCGCCGCTGTTCATTGGGTCGAGCGCGTCGGTCTCGCGCGCCAGCATCGGCGTCGGATTGTACGCGCTGTCGCGCATCCTGCATCGCCCGACCACGCTCGAGAATCTCTGGTGCGTCGCCGCGCTGGCGCGGCTGATCGTCGCTCCGGACGACCTGACCGACGCCGCCTTTCACCTGACGTATGCCGGCGCCGGCGCGCTGCTCTTCATCCCGCTCGCCGCCCGCCGCTCGCTGCTCGCCATCGAAATGGCCATCACGCCGCTCACGCTCTTCCACTTCCACCAGTACGCCCTCGGCGGCTCGCTGGTGACGCTCGTGCTGACGCCGGTGATCTTCGCCATGCTGATCGTCTCGGTCGTCTGCTGCGCGATGCCGAGCGCCGCGCTGCTGACCGTGGTCGGCCTGCTGCACGCGCTCTGCGGCGCGATCAACGGCGTCGCGTCGTTTGCTTTCGGATGGTTCGCCGCGCCGCCGGCCTGGGCGATGGTCGCGGGCTACGGCGGCGCGATGCTGGCCATTGCGTTTCTGCGCGGACGCTGGCGCGCCGCCGCGATGCTCGCGTTTCTCGCGATTCCAATTACGGCAGCGATCGTCCGCGGCACGCGCGACGTCGGTACGCCGCGCCTGACCATTCTCGACGTCGGGCAGGGCGACGCCATCCTCCTCCGCGCGCCCGGCCACGCGGTGCTGGTCGACGCCGGCCCGCCGAACGCGCCGCTGCTGCCGCTGCTCGCCGACCGCGGAGTCCGCCGGCTCGACGCGGTCGTCCTCACGCACGCTCACCCCGATCACTGCGGCGGCCTGCCGCTGGTCATCGCGCAGCGGCGCGTCGGCAGCGTCTGGATCTCGCCGCGCCGCTTCCGCGGCCCCTGCGCGCAGGCGGTGCTCGAGGCCTGCGCCGCGCGGCGCGTCCCCATCCACCTGGTGCGCGACGGCGACCGCGCTGTCTTCGGCGCGCTCGGTATGCAGGCGCTGCTCGCCAACCGCACTTTCAAGCGCGCGCCCGACAACAACGCGTCGGTGGTCCTCCGCGTCCGCGCCGGCCGCTGGACGGCGCTGCTGACCGGCGACGTCGAGCGCGACGCCGAGGAGGCGCTGGCGGAGCGCGACGTGCGCGCCGACATCCTCAAGGTGGCGCACCACGGCAGCCGCACCTCCACCTCGCCGGCGCTGCTCGCCGCCGTCCGCCCGCGCCTGGCGCTCGTCTCCTGCGGGCGCCGCAATGCGTTCGGGCATCCGCATCCGCTGGTGCTGGCTGCGCTGCGCGCGGCGTCGGTCCGCACCTGGCGGACCGATCGCGGCGGCTCCATCGACGTCGAGCTCGGCGAAGCGCATCTGATTGTCCGGCCCGAAGTTGACACCCCTCGCTGACGCGCCTACAGTCATCCTTCCTCATGTCCTCCACACTCTTGCGGGTCGGGCTGTGGATCGTGCTGGTGGTGATCGTCCTCTACGTTCTGCAGCAGACGTTCGAGGACGGGCCGATCGCGGAGTACGCCAGCGCGGCGCTGATGCAGAAGGCGCTGGCGCTCGGCCTGATCACCGTGGCCGCCGGCATCGTCATGCGCTTCCTGGAGAAGGGGGCGAAGGCGGTGACGAAGAACCGCTGCCAGGTCTGCCGCACGCCGGTGCCCTCGGGCGCGATCTACTGCCGCGCGCACCTGCGCAGCGTGCTGCACCGCGAAGAGGACCGGACGCACATGACGCGCACGAGGCCCTGATCAAAGGAACGACCGCACTCGTCGTCATCGCCGGCCCCACCGGCGTCGGAAAGTCCGAGCTCGCCTTGCGTCTCGCGGAAGCGGTGGGCGGCGAGATCGTCAACTACGACTCGGTGCAGGTCTACCGCGGCTTCGACATCGGCAGCGCCAAGCCGTCCGCCGAAGTCCGCGCGAAGGTTCCGCATCATCTGTTCGACATCGTCGACGCGGACGAGGAGCTCAACGCCGCCGCCTTCGCGCGCCTGGCGCGCGCGGCCTGCGACGACATCGCCGCGCGTGGGCGGCGCGCCATCCTCGTCGGCGGCACCTTTTTCTACCTCCGCGCGCTCCTCGGCGGGCTGCCGGAGATGCCGGGCCGCGACGAGCGGCTGCGCGCGCGCATCCGAGCCGTCGCGGAGCGGCCGCGCGGGGCGGCGCGGCTGCATCGCTGGCTGTCGAAAATCGATCCGCAAAGTGGTAGAAGGATCGCCGCCGCGGACCGGCACCGCGTCGAGCGCGCCCTCGATGTGTGGCTCCTCAGCGGAAGGCCGATCTCCAGCTTCGAGCGCGTGGCCGAGGAGACTCCGAACATCAAGATCGCATTGACGTTGCCGCGGGAGCCGCTGCGCGAGGCGCTCGACCGGCGCGTGGACGCCATGTACGCCGCCGGGCTGGTGGACGAGACGCGGCGGCTGCTGGCGTCGTATCCGGCGAACGCGCGGCCGTTCGGCACGATCGGCTACCGCGAGGCGGCGGCGGTCGTCGCCGGCGTCATGGCGCTCGACGGCGCGATCGCGGAAACCAAGCGTCGCACGCGCGCGTACGCCAAGCGGCAGATGACCTGGCTGCGCGCGGAGCGGAATGTGCATTGGCTCGACGCGGGTGCCCCGGGGACTTTCACCGCAGTAATGGAGCTGATTTGAAGAAAACGTTGATGCTTCTGGCGCTCGCCGCCGCGGCGTGCGCGCCGACCGCGCCCGCGCCGGTGGTGGCGCCGCGCGCCGAGGACCGCTTCCTGATCGATCCGCGTACGGGATATGCGCAGCAGGTCGCGCCGGCCGTCGCCAAGCGTTTCGACGCCGCCTGGGCCGCGTTCAACGCGGGGAATCTGGCCGATGCGCGCCGGCGCCTGGCCGATCTCCGCACCCGCGACGCCGCCTACACGCCGCTGGCGTTGCTGGAGGCGGCGATCGCGCTGCGCGAGGGCGACGTGCCGGCCGCGCGCGCCATCGTCGATCGCATCCAGCCGTCGTATCTCGCCTCGCAGGTGTACGACGCCGAGGTGGCCATCGCCGAAAAGCGGACGCGGCGCGCCTTCGAGATCTACCGCGAGCTGGCCGCGCGCGCCGACGCGCCGCCTGCCGCCGCGGAGCGCTTTGCCGAGCTGCAGACGGCGATGTTCGACGATCTCTACCGAGCGGCATTGACCGCGCCGGACGAGGAGGCGGTGGTCCGCCTGCGCGAGGCGCTGCAGGTCAATCCGGCCGCCGGCGCGGCGCGCATCCTCCTGGCGCAGAAGCTCGTCGCGCTGCGCCGCTACGACGACGCGCGCCGCGAGATCGACCCGGTCCTCAACACCGCCGACGTCGACCGCGCCGAGGTGCAGCAGGTGCTGGCGGAAGTCGACGTCAGCCGCGGGCGCTACGAGGAGGCCATTGCGCGCTACGAGCGCGCCGTCCGCCGCGCCGCGGACCCGCGCATGGCCCGCCGCCTCGACGAGATCAAGGCGCAGTTCGCCAACGCCAACATGCCGCTGCAGTTCACGCGCGCCATCGAGGACGAGGCGCTGACCCGCGCCGACCTCGCCGTGCTGCTCTACTGGAAGGTGGCCTCGGTGCGCTTCGCGCAGAACGTCCCACCGCCGCCGATCGCCACCGACATCGGCGAGACCCCCGGCCGCGACGAGCTGGTCCGGGCCATCGCGCTCGGCGTCTTCTCCGTCGACCCCGTCACCCGCCGCGTCAACCCGCTGTCGCCCGTCAACGCCGGCACTCTGACCCGCATCACCGCCCGCGTCCTCGCCCTGCGCGGCGCCGAATGCGCGCGCGGCATTCCGCAGTCCGACCCGGCCCGTATCCTCGCCACCTGCGGCATCACCGATCCCTCGCTGGCCGGCACCGACCAGATGGTGAGCGGGAGGACGGCGGCCGCGGTGATGGAGCAGGTAGACCGGGCGCTGCGGTAGGTTTTGCAGTTTATCCCGCGCGCAGCGCGGGATCACTGGAACGACCGCGCCGCCGCGCTGTGATGCGGGATTGCGTTACGACTGGACCATGACGCGCGCGAACCGTGAGTTGCTGCAGGAAGTGCTCGATCTCCCGGTCGAGGAACGCGCGAAATTCGCCGCGGAGTTGCTCGAGAGCCTCGACGACGCCGAGAGCAACGTCGAGGCGGCATGGGGGCAGGAGATCGAGCGACGCGTCGCCGCCGCGCGCGCCGGTGAGCTCGAAAGCACCGACTGGCGCACCGTCTTCGCCCGCGTGGAAAAAGAAGTTCTCGGTCGTTGAAGCCGTGGTCAGTTTATCCCGCGCGCAGCGCGGGATCACTGGAACCGCCGGCAGGCAGCGGCGTCGCGGTCGTTCCGATGATCCCGCGCTGGCGCGCGGGATAAACTACATGAACAGCGTCAGCCGCGGCAGCCCGAACCGCTCGCGAACCAGCCGCCGCAAATTCGCCTCCACCGTCCGCGCCAGCGTCTTCGCGTCGATGCGCGAGGTGTCGCCGAGCGCGGCGGCGATCTCATCGCGAATCGACGCGACCTCGGACGGCTCTGCGGCGATGGCGGCGTCGACCAGCTCGCGCTCGAGGTCGAGCAGGTGCTCCTCGATCTTCGGGATGCTGCCGAGCGTCGCCAGCGCGCGCACCCGGTCGGCGAACGGCGCGCCGAGGGAGGTGCCGGCCAGTTGCGTGGCGAGCGCGTCGAGCGAGAGCTCGGGCGTCGTCTCCGTCTCTCCGACGTAGAGCACCTTGCGGTCCTCCCACAGCTCCTTCACCGCGTGGCGGCAGTAACTGAGGCCGTTGATCACTTTGCGGCGGCCGCTGGTCTCGTTCTTCTCGAACACGGAGTCGATGGCCTCGATGACCACGGGCAGCGGCACGCCGTCGTCGCGCCAGCGTTTCATCAGCGCCCAGTCCTTCGCGGAGAGGACGAACGGAGTGCCGCGGCGGGTGGCGAAGTGCGATTCGATCTCCAGAAAGTAGGCGTCGGACACGACGGGCGCGATGCTACAATGCCCAACCTTATTCGTACCTAATTCGTCCGCATGGTTACCGCCGCCAATCCGCGCGCCGAGGTCACGGTCTATTCACCGCTGTTCTCGCCGTTCCGACAGCAGCTGCAGGGATCGACGATCTCCATCGGCCGCGCGTCCGACTGCACCATCCCCATCAAGGACCGCTACCTGTCGCGCCGCCACGCGGAGATCCTGGCCAACGACGGCCACTGGGTCCTGAAGGATCTCGGCAGCGCCAACGGCACCTACCTCAACGGCTCGCGCGTGGAGCGCGACCAGCGCCTGCACGCCGGCGACCGCATCCGGCTCGGCGACACCGAGATCGTCTTCGAGACGACGGAGCACAACACCGACCGCTTCCTCGCCGTGGCCGACACCGCGGCGAGCACCACCATCTCCATCCCGGTGCACGACAGCGAAATCCGCGTCGACACCGGCGACCTGTCGAAGCTGAAGACGCTCAACCAGCTCGCGCGCGAGCTGCTCGAAGACCGGCCGATGGACCAGCTCTTCGGCTTCATCACCGAGCGCGTGCTCGAGCACACGCAGGCCTCGCGCGCGGCGATCGGTCTCCTCGGGCCGGACGGCGAGTCGTTCGTCAACGTCGAGGTGCGCCGCCAGGACAAGCAGGACGACTCCGAGCTCCGCATCAGCCGCACCGTCCTCGACGAAGTGGTCAAGGAGAAGAAGGCGCTGGCGTTCATGGACGTCAGCATGGACGAGAAGCTGAGCCGCGCGAAGTCGATCGTGATGCAGGGCATCCGTTCCATCCTCTGCGCGCCGCTGACCATCGGCAGCTCGGTGGTCGGCGTGCTCTACGTCGACTTCCTCTTCACGCAGCGGACGATCTCCGAGCAGGACGTGCGCCTGGTGGCGCAGATCGCGCGCTTCGCCGCCATCAAGCTGGAGACCACCCGTCTCCGCGAGGAAGCGATCCAGAAGCGGATCATGGACGAGGAGCTGAAGACCGCCTCGTCCATCCAGCAGGGGTTGCTGCCGCCCGCGCCGACCGGCGTGCCGGGCTACACCTTCGCCGGTGCCAGCCGGCCGTGCCGCACCGTCAGCGGCGACTACTACGACTTCGTGGTCCGGCCGGACGGGAAGGTCTACTTCGCCATCGCGGACGTCAGCGGCAAGGGCGTCACCGCCGGGCTGATGATGGCCGGACTGCAGGCGTCGTTCCGGATTTTCTGCAAGAACAACCCGACGCCGGCCGTGCTGGTGGCGCAGCTCAATATCGCGCTGAAGGAAAACCTCCCGCAGTCGAAGTTCGTCACCCTCTTCCTCGGCCGCCTCGACACCAACACCGGCTTGATCGAGTACGCGAACGCGGGCCACACGCCGCCGCTCTGGATCCGCCGCGACGGCGTGGTCGAGCTGGAAGAGACCGACCTCGTGCTCGGCGTGGTCACGCGCGCCGACTACATGAACCGCACGCTGCAGCTCGCCCCCGGCGACGCGCTCGTCCTCTTCACCGACGGCGTCACCGAGGCGGAGAACGTCGAGGGCGACGACCTCGGATCGGGGAGACTCGTCCGCCGCCTCGGCCAGTTGCACGGCTCCACCGCCGGCGCGGTCACCACCGTCATCGAGGGCGAGGTGCTGGCGCACATCGGCGACGCCACGGTGGCTGACGATGTGACGCTGGTGGTGGTGAGCCGGAACGCTTAGCGCGGCGCCGGCCCCTCACCCGGCGCTTCGCGCCACCCTCTCCCCGCAAGCGGGGCGAGGGGCTCTCGAGGGTGGGAGGGCCTTCTCCCCGCTTGCGGGGAGAAGGTGCCGCGAAGCGGCGGATGAGGGGCCAGGTGCTACAGCGGCGAATACCGCCCCAGAAACTCCGCGATGATCGGCTCCACGTGCGCCGAGGCCACCGAGAAGATCCGGTCCGCGTGGTAGTTGCCCTCGATGTCGATCACGTGCAGCTCCTTCGGCTCGTTCGCCGCCTCGTAGAGCGCCACCGAGTGCGCGTGGCTGACCAGCCAGTCGTTCTTCACGTGGATTAGGCAGAGCGGGGCGTGCACGTTGCCGATGTCGTCGAGCGCGCGGAGCTTTTCGCTGCGCCGCATGCGCCAGTCGAAGCGGGGCCTGTGCAGCGCCTGCGACCAGGCGATGTGGTTGTGGAAGGTCATGATGTTGATCTTCGGCACGATCATCCGGAAGTCGGCCACCGGCGAGATCAGCAGCACCGAGGCGATCGGCAGCTGGTGCCGCGCGGCGGTGGAGACGGCGATGGCGCCGCCGTAGGAGAGGCCGACCAGCGTGATGGAGTCGATCGGCAGCCGCCCGAGGAGCTCCTCGGCCACCGCGGCGGTGTCGTGGTGCTCGTGCAGGTTGAAGCCGTAAGTGCCGCCGCTGTCGCCGTGTCCGCGCGGGTCCATCACCGCGGCGCGGTAGCCGAGCGCGTTGAGCTGCGAGGCGAAGCCGATCATCGACGGGTGGCGGCGGAACCGCCAGAAGCCGGGGACCACCAGGACCAGCGCGCGGGAGTCGGCGCCGTAGAGGTCGTAGGCGATGGAAGTGCCGTCGAAGGAGGTGATGGTGTGCGGCTCCGGGAGCGGCGCCACGGCGCGCAGCGCCGAAGGGGAGCTTGACATCATGCGGTCCGATCCTGAACTATAGCGCCTCGTGAGCGAGGTCCGCTCACATCTTCTGCAGTAAGTTCCCCGGGTTCCCTCAACGTCATCAGGAGTTTTACGAAATGAAGAAGTCCCTTGTTCTGACGCTGCTGGCTGTCGCTGCGCTCGCGCTGTTCGCGGCCGGCTGCAGGAAGCAGGAAAACGTCAACACCGACACCGCCGCGGTCGACACCGGCGTGACCACCACCGGCGCGCCGGCGACCGACACGGCCGTCCCCGTCCCGAGCACGACGGATACCAGCGCGACCACCAGCACGTCGATGACCACGACCACCGGCACCATGGCGCCGACCGGTGCGACCGGCACGACCGGCACCACCAGCACGCACTAGTTCGAACGCCCCGCCTCGCGGGGCGTTCCGGTTTTCAGCATGAGAAGGAGGTGAGGTAGGCACTCCCGTTCGAACACATCACAACCAATTGATCCAATCCACAAACAACACGAGAGGAATGAATACAACATGAAGAAGACAGTCCTGGTTTTCCTGACCATCGCCGCCGTTGCCCTGTTCGGTTTCGCCTGTAAGAACGAGTCGAACGTGAATGCGACCGACACCAGCGCCACCACGATGACCG
>Ga0157377_10001252_pt1 | contig 10868 bp, 11 predicted proteins | sample M55metaG_FD_121116 | JGI IMG/M metagenome (GOLD analysis project Ga0157377, IMG submission 121116) | Miscanthus rhizosphere microbial communities from Kellogg Biological Station, Michigan, USA - M5-5 metaG | ecosystem: Host-associated > Plants > Roots > Rhizosphere > Soil | place: USA: Michigan...
TACCGTGGCACGCATCTCGTGGTCGAGGACATCGAGGTCGTACGCGACGAGCTCGTCGAACGAGGCGTGGAGGTCAGCGCGGTTCGCCACATGACACCCGAGGGTTGGAAGGACGGCGTCGACCCGAACCACGCGAAGTACAACTCGTTCGCCGACTTCGCCGACCCGGACGGCAACACCTGGGTGCTCCAGGAGGTGCGGCCCGGCTCGGATCCCTAGTCGGGGAGGAGCGGCATCGCGATGCCCGGGTCGCGGCCTACGAGGACGCCGCGGGTGATCGACCTCGATCCGTAGCGGTCGCGAACTTCGTCGAGCGCCGCGTCGAGCGCCTCGGGCCGCCAGTCGTCCATCAGACACAGCTGGACCCGGTCGGCGCTCTCGAGGTTCGTGAGCGAGAGCCCGACGAGGGTGATCCCGCGTCGCTCGATCAGCGGCCTGGCCGACGCGAGGAGGGTGCGGGCGGCGTCCAGGATCGTCTGTGACTGATCGGTCAATCGAGGCAGGGTCAGAGACCGCGTTGCGCGCGTGAAGTCGTCGAAGCGCAGCCGGAGAACGACGGTTCTGCAAAGCCTCCGACCGGTGCGCAGCCTCCGCGAGACACGGTCGACGATTGCGATGACTGACGAGTCGACCACCCCCCAGGACGTCGCCCGCCTGCCGAGAGCCCGCTGCGAGCCGATCGAGCGGCGCCGCCCGCCGGTCTGCACGGGTCGCGGGTCGCGGTTGTGGGCGAGCGCGTGCAGGTGTCGACCCGACGCACGACCGAGCAGCTGGACGAGCAGCTCCTCCTCGAGCCGCGCGACCTGACCCACCGTCCGCAGTCCGCGGCTGTGGAGCTTCTCGGCGGTCACGCGACCGACGCCCCACAAGCGCTCGACCGGCAGCGGATGCAGGAAGTCGAGCTCGCGATCCGGCGGCACGAGGAGGAGCCCATCCGGCTTCGCGACCGCACTCGCGACCTTGGCGAGAAACTTCGTGCGTGCGATGCCGACAGTGATCGGCAACCCGACCTCGTCGAGGACGCGCTCCCGCAAGCGCACGGCGATCTCGCCCGGCGGCCCGGCGAGGCGCTCGAGCCCGCGCACGTCCAGGAACGCCTCGTCGATCGAGAGGCCCTCGACGAGAGGCGTCGTGTCCTCGAACACGGCGAACACCGCCTTGCTCGCGTCCGAGTAGGCGGACATCCTCGGCGGGACCGCGATCGCGTGCGGGCAGAGCCGGAGCGCCTGCCGGCCGCCCATCGCGGTGCGAACCCCGTACGCCTTCGCCTCGTAGCTCGCCGCGAGCACGACGCCGCTCCCGACGATCACCGGCTTGCCCCGCAGCCGCCGGTCGTCGCGTTGCTCGACCGACGCGAAGAACGCGTCGAGATCGGCATGGAGGACAGTGGCCGTGCGCGACACGAACACATGTTCGCATCACGAAGACGACGTGGCTAGGGCAGCCAGTCCTCCCGGTACCGCGCGTGCTGGCGCCGCACCCAGTTCGCGTACGCCTTCTCCGGCTCTTTCGTGTCCTCGTCCACGCTGACCTCGTGGCGCGCGGCGGCCTCGTCGACCGTGTACCCGCCCCACCCGGGGCCCTCCTGGTTCGCCCGCGCGCCGATCGCGATCACGATGCACGGTCCGTCGCCCGCCCCGACGATCGTGTGCTTCGTCAGGGTGGCGCAGTGGAAGAAGTCCCAGCTGCGAAGCGTCCGCTCCTCGCCCTCGACGATCAGGAGCGCCTCACCGGACACGACGAGGAAGTCCTCCTGGTCGACCTCCCAGTGGTACATCGCCATCGGCTGGCCCGGCAGGAGCACCTGGACGTTCACGCCGACCTGCGGGAAGTCCTGCTCGCCCTCGAGGTCGCAGAAGGCACCGCGTCCTTCGCTGTGGTACCAGCGCGAGTCGCGCGCGTTCAGGACATACCACCCGTCTCCGGTCGGGACGAGCCCGTGCTCGGTCTCCTCGAGCTCTGCCTCGGGAACCACGGCCCAAGCCTAGTATCTGGCGCGTGGCCGGGCCGCTGATCGACGACCTCGACCGGGTTGCGGCCGAGTCCGCGTTCACGGGTGTCGTCCGAGTGGATCGCGCGGGCGAGATCCTTCTCGATCAGGCGTATGGATACTCCGACCGCTCGTACGAGATCCCGAACCGCACCGACACACGCTTCGGGGTTGCGAGCGGTCTGAAACCGATGACGGCGCTCACCGTGGTGAGCCTGATCGACGACGGCCGGCTCGGGCTCGACACCCGGGCGCGGACTCTCCTCGGCGACGACCTCCCGCTGGTCGCGGACGACGTGACCGTCGAGCACCTTCTCGCGCACCGCTCGGGCATCGGCGACTACCTCGACGAGGACGAGTGGGGGGCGATCACGGACTACGTCATGCCGGTTCCCGTGCATCAGCTCGCGACGCCCGAGGACTTCCTCGCCGTGCTCGACGGCCATCCGACGAAGTTCGCAGCGGGGAGCGCGTTCTCGTACTGCAACGGCGGCTACGTCGTGCTCGCGCTCCTCGCGGAGCGCGCGAGCGGCGTCCCGTACCACGATCTCGTCGCGCAGCGCGTGTGCGAGCCCGCCGGCATGTCGAGCACCGCGTTCCTTCGCTCGGACGAGCTTCCGGGCGACGCCGCGCGCGGCTACCTCGAGGCCGAGGGACTGCGGACGAACGTCTTGCATATGCCGCTCCGCGGGACGGGCGACGGGGGTGTCTACACCTCTGCCGCCGACGTACGGTCGCTCTGGGAGGCGCTCTTCGACGGGCGGATCGTCTCGGCTGCCTGGGTCACGGAGATGACGCGCCCGCGCAGCCAGACGGATGACGAGCGACGCTATGGGCTCGGCTTCTGGCTCGGCGCGACGACCGACACGGTGATGATCGAGGGATACGACGCGGGCGTCTCGTTCCGATCGATGCACGATCCGGCGAGCGACACGACGTGCACGGTGATCGCGAACTGGAGCGACGGTGCCTGGCCGGTCGTGAAGCACTTCGCCGAGCCGCTTTTCGGCTCCTAGGCCTGGCGCGTACGATCGTCGTGTGACCGAGCTGCCGTCGGGGACCGTCACCTTCGTCTTCACCGACATCGAGGGCTCGACCGAGCTGCTCAAGCGGCTCGGCGACGGCTACGCCGACGTCCTCACGCGCCATCGGCGCATCGTGCGGGGGGTCTTCGCCTCGCGTGACGGCGTCGAGATGGACACCCAGGGAGACGCGTTCTTCTTCGTCTTCCGACGGGCGAAGGACGCTGCAGGTGCCGCCGTCGAGGTACAGCGCGCGCATGCGAACGAGCCCTGGCCGACCGGTGAGGTGGTACGCGTTCGGATCGGCCTCCACACGGGCGAGCCGTCGCTGCACGAGGAGGGCTACGTCGGACTCGACGTCGTGCGGGCGGCGCGCATCTGCACCGTCGGTCGAGGCGGTCAGATCCTCCTCTCCGAGTCCACGCGCGCGTTGCTCGGATCGAGGCTGCCGGACGGCGTCTCCGTCTTCCCGGTCGGCCAGAAGCACCTCCGCGGCATCGACGAGCCGGAGCGCGTGTACGAGATGGCGATCGACGACCTCGGGCGCGACGAGCAGGAGCCCGCGCCCACCGTGGCGGATTCGGCTCCGCTCGCAGTGCCGCAGGAGGACGAGCTCGCCGGCGACATCGCCCGGCGCTTCGAGGGACTCGGCGCGAGGCTCGCGTCGGGGATCCAGCAGCAGGTACTGCGGTCCCTCGAGAAGCGAGGAGTGCCCGGCGGGGAAGGCGCGTCGGCAGACGAGATCGCCGCGCGTGTCGCGTCCCTCGGCGCCGAGATCGACGCCCGCGTGGCAGCTGCCCTCGCGCAGAAGGGCATCGTTCGCGACGAAAGGCCCTAGGCTCGCGCCCGCGCCGACCAGGCGCTCGCACTGATCGTGAACGGCGGCTCGGGAAGGAGCGCTCGGCACTTCTCGCGGAGCTCCTCCCGTGCCTCGGGAGCCAGCCCGGCGATGTAGGAGCCGGCCGGGCCGACGCCGAGGGTGTACGGCTCCCACCACTCCTCGAACGTCGCGTGCTCGACCCTCACGGTGAGCGGCTCCTCGGCGACGCCGGTCATTCCTGCCTGTTCGAACAGGCGGGTCAGATCACCCTCGGTGGCGCCTGCGAGATGCGCCTCGCCCTCGCTTGCCGGGTCGAGCTCGCGGACGGCCTCCCAGTAGACGCTGAGCGGTCCGTGCCCGCCACCGTGATCCCAGACGCTGGCCGCGACGACTCCGCCCGGGACCGTCACGCGCCGCATCTCGCGGATGCCGGCGGCCGGATCGCGCATGAAATGGACCACGAGCTGCGCGAGCGTGGCGTCGAAGCTCGCATCATCGAAGGGCAAGCTCTCGGCTGCCGCCTGGTGGACCGCCACGCCCGGATTGCGCTCCCGTAGGGCTGCGACGAACGGCTCGGAGGGATCGACGGCGGTCACCTCCGCCGCACCGACGCGCTCGACGAGTGCGCCGGTCAGCGCGCCGGGCCCCGCCCCGACGTCGAGCACCCGCTGACCGGCCGACACGTGCCCGAAATCCACGAACAGAGGAGCGAGCGGAGTCGAGTACCTCCCCATGAAGCGGTCGTAGGCCTCTGCGGCGACGGCGAAGCTCATCGCCTCCTGACTCTACGCTGCGCGTCGTGTCCAGGATTCGGTTGGCCGCCACGCTCGTTCTCGCCGTCGCGCTGCTCGCGAGCGCGGGCGCGCGGGGAGGCGCGGCCAGCCTTACGCTCGAGCAGCAGGTCGGGCAGCTCATCGTCTTCAGCTTCCGCGGGACCGTGCCTCCTGCCTACGTGCTGGAGACGCTTCGCGAGAGGCGCGCTGCCGGGGTCATCCTCTTCGGCGGCAACATCGCCTCGCCCGAGCAGCTCGGTTCGCTGACACGCTCTCTCCGGCGCCAGGGCGGGCGGCCGCTGATCGCCGTCGACCAGGAGGGCGGCCGGGTGCGCCGCGTGCCGTGGGCGGGGCCGGTGCGCTCGGAACCGGAGCAGGCCGCGGCCGGAAGCGTTCGATTCGACGCGACCGTCGCGGCCCGCGTATTACGCGACGCCGGAATCAGCGTCACGTTCGCCCCGGTGGCGGACGTGCCCAGCGTCGGCGGAGCGGCGATCGCCTCGCGAGCGTTCTCGAACAGCCCCACCGTCGCGAGCGCGGCCGTGCGCGACTCCATCCTCGGCTGGCGTGCGGGAGGAATCGCCGCCGCGGCGAAGCACTTCCCCGGACTCGGTGGAGCGACCGCGAACACCGATGCCGCGGTGGTCCGGATCGGCCGCTCCCGAGCGCAAATCGAGGCCGTCGACCTTGCCCCCTTCCGGGCCGCAGTCGAAGCTGGCGTTCCACTCGTCATGGTCGGGCATGCGCGCTACCCGGCGCTCGATCGCTATCGCATCTCCTCGCAGTCGGCACCGATCATCGAGGGACTGCTGCGGGGCGAGCTCGGGTACCGCGGCGTCGTGGTCACGGACTCGATGGAGGCGAGGGCGTCGCTCGCGACCGGCACGCTCGCGAGGACCTCGGAGCGAGCCGTGCGCGCCGGCGCCGACCTGCTGCTGCTGACGGGCCGCGGCTCGTATCGACCCGTGTACGAGTACCTCCTCGCCGTCGCCAGGACGGACCCGACGTTTCGAGCGCGAGTGCAGGAGTCGGCCGCTCGCGTGCTCGCGCTCAAGTCTCGCGGCGCGCTGCCTCCGCGCTGAACGCGCGTTAGCGTCGCTGCATGTCCGCTCTTCCGCTCCGCCGGAACCGCGACTTCGTGCTGCTCCAGATCTCGCAGCTCGTGTCGAGCGGCGGTTCGCAGATCACGGCGATCGCGTACCCGCTGCTCGTGCTCTCGCTCACGGGCTCGTCGGCGAAGGCCGGATTCGTCGCGTTCGCGCGCCTTCTGCCGACGGCGCTCTTCTCGCTGCCCGCCGGGCTGGCGGCGGATCATTGGAACCGGCGACGGCTCATGATCGCGGCGCACGCGCTCCGGGCGGTCGCGGTCGGCACCCTCGGCGCGTTGGTTGCGATGGACGACATCGCGTTCTGGGTGATCCCGACGGTTGCGTTCGTCGAAGGCGCGGGAGCTGCCGTATACGCGACCGCGTCCGCGGGAGCCATGCGCGCGGTCGTGCCGAAGCAGCAGCTCCCGGACGCGGTCGCAGTCGTCACCGGACGTGAGGCCGCGATCAGCCTCGCTGCGCCTCCGGTCGGGGGAGCGCTCTTCGGCCTCGCGCGCGCGCTCCCGTTCCTCGTCCACGCCGCCTCGTATGCGGTGTCCACGGTCCTGCTCGTCGTCATGCGGACGCCGTTCCAGGAGGAGCGTGAGGTCGACGCCGCACCACTACGGTCGCGGCTCGCCGAGGGCTTTCGCTTTCTCTGGGCGTATCCGTTCCTGCGGACGTGCGCATTCCTCTTCGGACTGGCGAACTTCATCGGCCCCGGCGTGCTCCTGGCGATCGTCGTGATCGCCGAGGACCAGGGGCTCACGGGCGGTCAAGTCGGGCTGCTCGTCTCCGTGTTCGGCGGAGCGATCCTCCTCGGGTCGGTTCTCTCGCCGTACGTTAGGCGGCGTCTCCCGGTGCGGGGCGTGCTCCTCCTCGAGCTCTGGACCTGGGTGGGCTGCGGTCTGTTCCTCATCTGGCCGAACGTCTACGTGCTGACGGCGAGCATCGTCCCGACCGGGCTCGCGATTCCGTCCACCGACTCGGTCGTCCACAGCTACCAGCTCGCGATGACGCCGGATCGCCTCATCGGTCGCGTGAACAGCGTGCAGCGGACGATCGGCCTCCTCATCGCTCCCCTCGGCCCGCTCGTCGCAGGCCTGCTTCTCGGCGCGACCTCGGAGCGAGCGACCATCGCCGTCTTCGCCGCTTTCGGGCTCGTGCTCGCGTTGTGGGGGACGCTGAGCCCTGCCCTGCGCGGGGCGCCGAGCCTCGAGGAGATCACTGAGCTGCCCGTGCCCGAGGGCGCAGGCAGCTAACGGTTCGCCGGGTCGATTCCGCGGACGGTCTTGACGAAGGCGTCGATCTCGTCGCGGGTGTACGCGGTGTGGCGTCGCTTCGCGCCTGCGGGGTCGTTGTCGAGACCGGTGCCCTCGCGCCAGGCGGTGCGCGGCCGGATCGGCCGCGGCTGGAAGCCGCCGCCGCAGTTCGGGCAGACGTCGTGGAGCACGTCCTCCACGCACGCCGCGCAGAACGTGCACTCGTAGGTGCAGATACGTGCGTCCGGCGCGCCGGGCGCGAGACCCTTGTCGCAGAGCTCGCAGTTCGGCCTCAGCTCGAGCACCGCGTCACGCTAGCTGGGCGGCGTCGCTTCGCAACAAGATTGCGACGCAGGAGCGCCGATTCGGGAAAGGACGGTTTCGGCCCGGGCGGTCGATCGGTACCACGGGTGAGCTCATGTCCTTCTCTCGATCGGAGCTGCCCATGCATCGAGCACGACTCCTCATCGCGCTCCTCTTCGCCGGCGCCCTCATGGTCGTCCCGGCGGCGCGGAGCGCGTCATCCGACATGGTCGTCAGCCAGGTGTACGGCGGCGGCGGCAACAGCGGTGCGACGTACGCGAACGACTTCGTCGAGCTCTTCAACCGCGGTGCGAGTGCGGTCGACCTCGGAGCGTGGTCGATCCAGTACGCCTCAGCCTCCGGCACAAGCTGGCAGGTCACGCCGCTCAGCGGAACGGTCCAGCCGGGGAGGTTCTTCCTCGTGCAACTCGCCTCTGCGGCAGCGGTCGGAGGCGCGCTCCCGATCCCCGACGCAACGGGTACGACCAATCTCGCGAATTCAGGAGGAAAGGTCGCCGTCGTCCGCAGCGCAACCGCGCTGTCGTGCGGAGCGACCGTTGGAAGCTGCTCGGCCGATGCGAACGTCGTCGACCTCATCGGCTACGGCTCCGCCACCGACTACGAAGGGTCAGACGCAGCCACTGCGCTCAGCAATACGACATCCGACCTCCGCGCGGGCGGCGGTTGTACGGACACCGACGTCAACGAGAGCGACTTCGTGGGCGGACCACCGGCGCCACGGAACTCCGCGACGATCGCCGCACCGTGCTCGGGTGGGCCGCCGCCTCCCGACGACGGCGCGACGGCGAGCGCGGGCGTCGACATCGACATCCAGGGTGCGCTTTCGATCGCCCTCGAGCGACAGAACATCAGCTTCGGCAACGCGCTCGCCGGGGACAGTCCGACGGCCGTCTCCGAACGTGTCACCGTGTCGAGCACGAACGCCGCGGGCTACGCGCTCACGGTGCACCGCTCGGCCTTCCAGCCCGCCGACCTGCCCCTGGGCATGACGGCCTCGGCGCCGACGGTCGGCCAGATCGGGCCGCAGCTCGCCGCGGGCGCGAAGGCGCCCATCCCGATCACACCCGCTCCCGACCTACTCATCGGCACGACTGCCTCGAGGAGCGCCGTCGGCGGTGACGCCTGGCCGACGAACGTGAGCTTCACATCGCCGCTGCCCATCGTTCCGCCGGGTCGGTACACAGCCACCGTCACGTACACCGTCATCGGGCGATGACCGGACGCGTCACTCGCGTCGCAGGTCTCGTCGCATTCCTCGCGCTCGCGTCCGCCCCGGCGGGCGCGAGCGAGGCGGGGCGCGCACCGGTCGCGCTGGTCGCGTCGCCTGCGCACGTGGAGATCGCAGGATCGGGCAGAACGACCGTACGCGTGACGAATTCCGGTACGCGGCGCGTGGTGCTCGACCTGCGCCGTGCGGGCTTCGCGCTCGATCTGCGCGGCAGGCCGAAGATCGTCGGATCGAACGCGGCTCGACGCTCCGCCGCGGGCTGGCTCGTCTTCCGGCCGCGAAGCCTGATGCTCCGTGCGGGTGCGACCGCCTCGGTAACGATCGTGTCTCGTGTTCCAGCCCGGGCCGAGCCCGGAGATCACGACGCCCTGGTCCTCTTCACGACGCGACGTCGTGCGGCCGACGGACTGGCCGTGCGTGTCCGCATGGGCGTCGTGGTCGTCGTGCGTGCGCCGGGAACGATCGTCCGGCGGGTCGCGCTCGAGAGCCTGCGGTCGGCCGGCGCCGGGCGGCGACGCTCGCTGGAGCTTGCGGTCCTCAATCGCGGCAACGTCACCGAGTCTCTCGCCCGCGGACGAATCACCATCGCTCTCGAGCGGGGTGGGCGGCGACTGGCGCGCCTCGGGTCCCAGGCGAGGTCCTTGAGGCCGGGAACACGTGGCGTGCTGCGCTTCCCGCTCGGCCGCCGAGTGGTCGGCCCGGTCCTCGCGCGCGTCGATCTCGTCACCGACACAGGCCACCTACGGCGGGTGTATCGCCTTCGGCTGTGATCCTCAGGCGCCGAGTGAGGGCAGGGTCGCTTCGATCGCGGCCCGGAGCCCGTCGACGATGGACACCAACTCGTCCTCGTCGACGATCAGCGGCGGTGAGATCTGCAAGGCAACGCCTCGAAGTGCGCGTGATATGACGCCGCGCTCGCGTGCCGCGCCCACGACTGCGACGCCCGCCGTCGGATGCGCTACGAGGATATCGGGGTCGATCTCGATCGCGGCGGCGAGGCCGGCGCTGCGGACGTCCGCAACTCCCGGGAGCTCCGCGAGGGGCGCCACGAGCCTGCGGAGCTTCGGCTCGAGGGTTGCGGCACGCTCGACGAGGCGTTCGCGCTCGATGATGTCGATGTTGACGAGGCCGGCGACGCAGGCGCCAGGATGGCCGGCGTACGTTCCTCCGTGCAGAAACGGGGGAGTCGCCTCGTCCCAGAACGGGGCGCGGACGCGCCCGCTCGCGATCACCGCGGAGAGGGGGACGTATCCGGAGCTGATCCCCTTCGCACACGTCATGAGGTCGGGGACGAAGCGATAGCGCTCGCAGCCGAACCAGCTTCCGAGACGTCCGAAGCCGGAGATGACCTCGTCCGCGATGAGGAGCACGTCGCGCTCGCGGCAGATCTCCGCCACCGCGGGCCAGTACCCATCGGGCGGCGGGATAACGCCGCCGGCACCGATCACCGGCTCGCCGACGAACGCGGCCACGCGGCCGTCCAGCTCGTCGAGGACGCGGGCGAGGTCGTCCGGGTCGTCGTGCGCCACCTCGGAGACGTCACCGACGAGCGTTCCGTACCCGTCGCGTACCGCCGGAATACCGGAGAGCGACGTCCCGTACGCGTTCGTTCCGTGGTACGCGAAGCGGCGCGACAGCACCACCGTTCGCTCCGGCTTGCCCAGGAGCGCCCAGTACCGCCGCGCGATCTTCGCGGCCGTTTCGATCGCCTCGCCACCGCTCGATCCGAAGAAGACCGCGGCGTCCTCGACGGGCGCGAGGTCGGCGAGTCGCGCCGCGAGCTCGAGCGCAGGCGGGTTCGCGTGGTCGCCGAAGACGTGGTGCGCGGCGAGGGTCCGCAGCTGCTCGGCAACGGCATCGGCGATCTCCGTGCGGCCGTGCCCGACGTTGACGAACCAGAGCCCTGCCGTCGCGTCGATGTACTCGTTCCCGTCGACGTCCCAGACGCGGCAGCCCTCGCCACGCGTCAGCACGAGCTCATGGCCGTCGACCTTCCCCATCGCTGCGAACGGGTGCCACAGCCGCGTTTCGGTGCTGGTTGCGGGGGACGCCATCCGACAAGGCTATCCGGCTTCCCGAAGAGGCCATCCGACCCAACCTCTCCGAGCCATAACTCGCAGGGATTCCGATCAACCGATGGAAACCAGTCGTCATGGTCAGCGCGTATCGCTTCGACGCGGAGCAATCCGAGCGAGTGGAGGAGTGGGCGGCGGCCTCCAAGCATGTGGACAGCGCCGAACTCCTGTGGCTCGCGCTGCGCGAACCTTCGGACGACGAGATGGCAGATCTCGCGGGAGCACTTGAACTCGGCGAGGAACGTGTGCCTCTGCTCCGCGATCCCGCAGAGCGTGCGTCGGTGGCCGA
>Ga0157377_10001253_pt1 | contig 10861 bp, 14 predicted proteins | sample M55metaG_FD_121116 | JGI IMG/M metagenome (GOLD analysis project Ga0157377, IMG submission 121116) | Miscanthus rhizosphere microbial communities from Kellogg Biological Station, Michigan, USA - M5-5 metaG | ecosystem: Host-associated > Plants > Roots > Rhizosphere > Soil | place: USA: Michigan...
AGACCCCTGCGCGGCACAGTCCCGGATGTGTTGGTACCGGATCTGCATGACCGCGTGCCAGATGGTCCCCAGCTCCCGCTTGCCGTTAGCCTCCCGCTCCGGAGACCACCAGCCCTTGACCCAGGCCAACTGGTGTTTCAGCGGGCAGTCCCGGAAATCGGAGATCTCGGAATGCCGGATCACGATCGGATCGGCTTCTGATTGCTCCCAGGGGGTCTCGTGTATCTTTTCCCAAGAGACCTCGGGTTTTAGCTTTCTCGGCATTATCGTCCAGACCCTACTCGGGGAAGACGCCCGCCGTTGCAGCGTCCGCACGGCCTGCGCAGATTTCCCGGACCGTACGACCCAGCTCCTTTGCAACGTGGACATCTCTTGTAGGGGAACACAGCCAAGGAAATCCTCCAGGCCATGGCCAGCCCCAGCAGAGCGAACATGACCAGCATGGTTCCCTTGGCTGATGAGTGGTCCCACAGCCAGTCCCACAGCGCGATAATCCAGTCGATCACAAACATCCCATCACCCTCTCTAGATTCCGTTGCGAAGCGCGTCAGGAAGCTTTTTGAGCCACCCTCGCCGCTCCATTTCCTTGTAGGCCTCCTGATCTCCACACTTCACCCGGAGTCGCAACGCGGAGGCGAGCTTGGCGTCATGCCCGGGAAGGAACTTCCCACCCCTGGTCGGCTCTCCACAGCACTCGCACTTGCCGACTTTCGGTTTCGGTTCCCGGACCCTGTTCGACGCCCTCTCGGCGGCCTTGGCGCTCATCAGCGTGTCCAAACGGCCTTGGAGGTCTTCGATTTTCTCATCGTCGCTCGGATCGATCCCCAGCAGGACTCGTTCCGCGTGAAGCCTCTTGGCTCTCCGGATGATTGCCGCATGCGACTTGGCGGCCTGCAAGCTCTGCCACAGACGGCTGTTGTTCCGGCGAGCTTCCAGCCGAGTCGCGCAGGCGTGACGGTCCAGACAAACCCACCTGTTCGGATCGATGTCTCGGAGGTCCTCGTTCCGGCACTCGGTGCAGTGCTTGCCAGGGTGGTCCCCCAAAGGACAAATGCAGGTCCACAGCGTGCGCTTTCCGGCCTTGGTGTGCCAGACCACCCGAGGGCATGATCCGTGATGGCCGTTCTTACAGAACTGGCAGGTGAAGACCGGTGGCGGTTCGGATTTCTTTTGCTTTGCCGAACTGGCGCGTACAGCTGTGACGGTCACGACTGGCCCCTCTCTCGACCCAGGTGGTACAGATTAATCTTACCACGGTGGTACGGCCTACCACCAGGGGGATAGGGGGAGGAGTGCTACCCCCAGGGTACGACCGACCGTCCCGGTGTAGCGCTCCGTAACCTGGGGGTTGATACTCCTCCCCCTGCTAGACTCCCTGGCCATGACCTCCGAGGAGCTACTGGAAAAGTTTCTGGAACTGCATCCGACATGCCGCGTGTGCGGCCAAGAGTCGGAGACGGTCCGGCAAAATCATAATCCGCACTGGGGCCAAGACCCGGCCAACAACTTCAACCCCCGGACCGAGATCGACGATTGGCTGACCGAGGTCGACCCGGGCGACGTGGTGGGTGTTTGTTGGGAGCATCTGAAAACGGCTCGGGCAGGCAACGGCGGTTGGCACGAACCCGAGTCCGGATCGAAGGCACCCCGAGCCAACAACTGGATGACCAAGAACAAGGAAAAGAGGAACCAGGTCCGGGCACAGCTGATCGAGAAACTGGGCGGAAAATGTTTCTCGTGCAGGGAAGACGCCCCTTACGCCGAGATGCGGATCCGGACGTCGGGAGCCTCTCGGCAGGAACTAGACATCACCAGTCGCGAGGAATGGTACCGGTTCCTACTGGACAAACCAGCCCTACTGGAGCGCACCTCCTTGTTTTGTTTGAACTGTCAGGTAACGGACTCCCGGACCAGCTCTCGGACAAGGTCCGGGCGAGACGCTGTACTCGACGCTTACGGGGGAAGGTGCTGGAACCCATCGTGCGACAAAACCGAGGGCCTGATGGTCTTGGCCAAAGAGGGCACCCAAACCCTTCGGTGGCCGAACGGAACCAAGTACACGAGTACCGAGAAGATCCGGTATCTGGTCCGGCACGGATTCCCGCAGGGATGGGTTTTGTCCTGCGCCTCCCACCAGTACCGATAGGGGGGAGTCACAACCCCCAGGGTACGAGGCCCCACACCGGGACGGTCACCCGTACCCTAGAGGTTGTTACCCTCCCCCTATATACGGCTCGGCCCCCGTCGCCATTCAGGCGACGGGGGCCGTGAGCCGATCGATCAGCGGGTCGTGGCGACGACCTGGAACTGGCCCTCGGTCTTGATCGTCTCGGTGCCGTTGGTCAGGAGCTTGACCGCCGTCACCTTGCCAGCCTGGTTCATGCCGTGCACGGTGGCGGTCCGGGTCCGCTTGCCGACCTTGACCTTGACCGTGTCACCGGGCTTGAACCCCGGGACGGCTTCAGCGTCGGCGGCAGCCTCTTCGGCGTCGACGTCCTCGTTGGTTGCGGTCGCGGTGACCACCTTGCCGACCGGACGTCCGGACGGCTGGGGGGACCCCGCGACGTGGCTACCCTTCTGCGCGGCCTTGGCCTTCTTGGCGGCCTCGCGCTTGGTTGCAGCCGCAGCCTTCTTGGCCTCAGCCTCAGCCTTGCGCTTGGCCTTGCCCTCCTCGCGCTGGCTCTGGGTCTTCTCCAGCTCCCAGGAGCGCATCGCGGCGTTGTACACCTTGTTGGCCAGCGGGTCCGACAGCTTGCTCCGGACGTACGCGGTGACCTTGTCGATCCGTCCCTGGATGTCGGACTTGACCTCGTCGGCCGTCAAGATGCCCGCGCAACGGCCGTCCCAGACGTTCTCGTAGACCAGGTCCGACGCCAGGTTCGAAACCAATCGCTGGTCGTGACCCTGCTTGAAGGTCCGGGCAACCTTCTCGCCACAACCGCAGGCGCACTGGACCAGCGGCTTGGGGGCCTTGGCGGTCTTGGGAGCTTTCTCGGAGGTCGTCATCTGAACTGTCCTCTCTCGGGGTGGGGTGGCGCGTTTGTAATTCAATTAAAACATATCTTACCGTCTCGGCAAAACCCCCTTTGTCTCTTACCGTCGTGGTACACTACGCAGGACCTCATAACTCCCAAGGAGACAAACCGATGACTGCCCCCTCGAACGAACAGATAGGACAGGCGCTGGAGGTCAGCCATGCCGCAGTTAGCAGGTATCGGTCCGGCGACAGGTTCCCCGAGCTGGACGTGATGGCTCGAATCGCCAACCTGCTCGACTGGAGCATGGATGACCAATACAAAGCTCGACAGGCAGGGACCTACGCCAATGAGTTCTCCCAGAGAATGGCAGCTAGTCCTGCCTTGGGAACCCTGGTCGAAGATGCGGCCCCGGATCAGCAAGCCAGTACCGGGTAAGCCCCCTAGGACGCATCAACCAAAAGAGGACAAGGACGCGGAGGAACGCACTCGGCAGTTTCTCCGCGACCACTACGACGGCCCGTTGTTCGAAACGAACGTCCGGATCTCAATCTTCTTTTTCCGGTCCTCGCGTCAGGTGATCGACCTGGACAACCTTCTGAAGCACTTCGAAGACGCGGCTACGGGGGTTGTGTGGGTCAATGACTGCCAGGTGACCGCCTACGGGCCGACTGAGTTACACCTGGACAAGGAAGCCCCCCGGACGCATGTCTGGGTCGAGCCGCACAACGAGGCCTCGCTGCTGAGGTCCTATGACCCCGACACGGGCAAGGCCCGACCTCTATAGGCGTCTCCCCCGACCCAGAGAGGGAGAGGTCGGGGGAGACTCGCGAGGAATTCAGTTGATCTGGTTACAGTCTATCACGGACCGGTAACAACCTCTCCCACGGTTGGCCTCTTGACAGCGAACCGGTATCCGAAGTTCTTCACCCCGGCCACCAGACCGACAGCAGCAGCTCCGGCCAACAGGACCTCGATCATCTCGGCGGTAGTCAGACCGCCCTGGACAACGACCTGGAGAGCGGCCAGCCCTGCGGTCAAGAACGCCACGGCCGACTTGGCGTATTTGCCCGGACCGGCGTCAAGATTCGGGACGATATATACCCCGACCGCCCCGACTACCGTGTAGGCGACGACCACCCATTCTCTGTTGTCGACGCCTCCGTCTGTCAACGCGGCGTAGACGTAGGTCAGGGCGGACACCAGGACCATCCCCCAGGCCTTGAGTGCGATCATGTTTCGGTTCTCCTCTGTTTACTCGGTGTCCGGCTCACCCGCTCGGGCGAATGCCTGCCGGACTGCTTCCCGCACCGAGGGGTCCAGCCCCGACAGCACGGAGTTTGCGAACTGGTCGACCTGCTCCGGAGTCAGTTCGACCACCGGGGTCGTGACCTGCTGGAACGCAGAAATGATGTTCGCCTCGTCGTCGGACAGGTCCCCGATCTTGACCCCGAGCTCCCCGAGACGGGAGGCGACATCCGTCCCCAGGACTCGCAGATCAGCCCATGGACCGTGAATCGTGGGATCTCCGCCCTTGTCACGAATCCAGCTCTGAACCCCGGCCAACTCGTCCGGATCGGCCACGTGTCGACGGAACAATCCGTCGCCGACCCAGACCTTGCCACTGGGTTCCTGGGCCAAAATGAGGTTGCGCACGGTGTCCTCCGGAGGTTGTGTTCCGTACAGCAGGGCTTGCAACCCTGCCAAAGTGCCTTGGTACGCGTTCGCGTCCAAGGGCTGATGTCCGGCAATGCTCGCCGAACTGGTGAATTGGAGTACCGCCACGGACAGCCCTCCGTAGCCGTCCCAGTAACGCGAGGGTACGTCGGCCCATTCGTCCGCCACCGTGCCCACAACGTTATCGGGATACCGAGAAGACCACAGCGGGGGCAGTCCGGACAGATCCGGGGATCCCAGCTGCTGCCAGTACCATCGAGGCAGGTAGGTTAGCGGCACCCGATACCCGGCTTCACGCAGTTTCTGCACGAACTCCCGAAGCAGAGCAACGCCCCCCGAATTGGCCTCCGCATCCGGAATGACAGGCACGCCCCGAGGGACTGCTCGCTTCACATTCTCGATCTGTGCGGCTGCCGTGGCATTGGACCGAACGTAATGATACGCGGCCACCTCCAGTCCGGACCCCCGAGCTTCCGCGAGATTGTGAGCGAATTCAGGATCGACGTACGTGGAACCCTCGGTGGACTTGATGAAGACGAAGCTGATTCCCTCGCGCTTGCACCTAGCCAGATCCAACGCGAGATCCTGATGGTGGCTGATGTCCAGCCCGAAAATCGGCATGGCCAAAGTGTACCGCGTCGGTAACCCAGTCAGCTCTCCTTGGGCGGACGATTGGCCTTCTCTAACAGCCGCCATCGCCACCCGCAGTTAGCCACCAGCCCTACCAGCAATCCAATCCGGATAAAACTGCGCCCGGGGAACTCCGGCCAGATGATTAAGGCCAGATACACCACGAAGAACGCCCCGATGTTGGCAGACATCGCGATTAGGTGTCTGCCTTCCTCGGTGAGGTTCGGCCAAGGAGTGAAATGACGGTACCTGATCAAGAATCCGGCCACGAACACTGTCCCCAGGATCAGCAGACCATATCCCAGGATCTGCCCCCACAGGGGCAAAGTCTGGATCTCCTTGATCACGTTCTACCTCCAAACAATGCCCGGTGGACGCGTTGCCCCAGATGATTGACTCGCTCGATTGATTCTAAGCTGTGAACCAGAGGCTGGATCTCCTCCGATTTGCGTTCTGCCTCGCCTAGTTGTTCACGAGCCTTTTGCAACTCTCGACGATCTTTCCTCCAGGGCCAAACGTTCATCGCCTCGGGCCTCCCGGTGACCTCGGTTGAGGCAGCGCTGCCATTAGCTTATCCTGAAGACGTCCAGTAATCTCCAGTTGATCGATGGATCGACGCTGTGTCTCGATGGTTTCCTTCTGTGTACGAATCACTTCGTTCTGAGTGGTCAGCCTGGCAATCAACCACCCGATAGCGGTGGCCGCTGCGCTGACAATGAGAGCTACCGCCCAACCCTCAACCACTGAGTTTGCCTCTCGTTAAACGTCGGTCATCAACGCGTTGTCGCCGGACCGTAGGATCACCATTTGAGAAGTGGTATCGACTGTAATGCTTCCGGTTCCCGCGTTCCTGATCACGGTGCAGGTGTAAGGGCGAGTGACCAACCCCGTCACCTTCACGTAGACATTGAACGGGACCATGTACCCAATACCCGTGGCGTCGGCGAAGGGAGTCGCGAATGACTGCACCTCGGCCCCAGCCGTTCCGGATCCTTCTCGCACCCTAACAATATGGGCAGTGCCTGTCGCGTTCGTGTACCACTTGACCATCCCCTCGATCTTGTAGAGATACCCGGCTTCGAAAGTGACCGAGGGGGAGATCAGTACCGCAGTTTCTGTTGTGGTGATTGACCCGACAGCAGTAGTGCGCCGGACTCCTCCCTGGAACACTGTCGCGTAACGAACGAAATTCAGGTTGTTCACGATCGGATCGAGGTCACCCTCGTCCACCACCTGGCCGTCCGTGAAGTTGGACGGCATCGAGGTGTCCCAGGTCGCCATAACGCCGCCCTCTTTACAGTTTGGTTGTTTGCCCTAGTATTCCCCAGACAGTGTGTCCGAGAATCCACTTCCCGGGAGCTGCGAAGGGTCTTACGTTCAAAGAGTCCACCAACTTAGCCGCTCCCGTGGTCGGATCGGCAATCAGGGTTCGGTTGATGCCGATCACGCTAGTGTACATCGGCCCCCCGAGAATGTTTGTGTCCTCCACGGAAACCGAGTCTTGCAGCTGCAATCGACAATCCCCTACGGCGGTCAGACTCTGGACCACGGGGACCGGAGCCTGCAAGTCCCTCAGAAGAGATCGAGACACGTCTCCCAGAGAGTCTTCACGTTGATGCCAGTTGCTGGTCGGGAGTTCCAAGACCCTCTCTCCGTACTTGGCGATTGAAGAGGGACGTGACACCGAGAAAGGGACGTCAGTGTCTTGCTGGAACTTTCTTCCAGCGATCCAAAAAGCGGGGTCCCCGCCTGAGGTAGCGAACACGATCGGGTAGATTCCTGGATTGGTAACAAACACCCGGACTCGGTCCGATCCGTACTGCCTCGGCGGCAACGAAACCAAGGCCACGGTTACTCCGGTTTGTTCGGATGATCCATCCTGCCGGGCTGCAGTAAACCGGGAAGAGTTATCGTGATCGGCGGGTGGCCAGTTCCCCGTCCAGCTATTTTGGAGAACCAAAGCACTACCGTCTGCAAACCACCCGGGAGTGTCCAGCTGGATCTCGTGGATACTCTGCCCAGGAGGACAAATGAGGCTGCTTGTGTTCTTAAGCTTGAACACCCAATCGTACCCGTCGATGCCCGAGGAGTTCCCGACGGTTCGGGACGCGTAGCTCCCCGTGATCTTGTTCCGGACCGACCCCGACCGTTCAGACAGCGATATTTCGGAAATCATTTTTCGATTATCGATCGTCTTTTCGATCGACAAGTTTTGTGAGCGCAGAGTGTCTCGGTTCTTAAAGAACGGACGTCCAGATTCGTCGAATCCGACTAGTCCATACTCAGCTCCCACCACTTCTTTAAGCAAGTCCCAAGAGGACACCCCTCGCCGCAGAGGGAGCCCAGAGAAGTCGTTCAACCCGGTGTCCAGATCGCACTGCGGAGTCCAAGTTCCAGGGTCGTACAAGGTGGCCCCAGCAGCCAGGCCCGTGGCATTGCACATCTGGAGATCATGGGTCGGGTAGAGCGGGGCGACTTGAACTACACCTGTGGTCCAAATCTCCGCACTCGCATTCAGCCCGGACAGATTCACCCCCGTGACTGTCATCCCTGGGAAACTGACCGTGGAGTTGGACAGAGGAGACCCGAGATCGATTCGGACCCACACGTCCTGATACCCGGTCAGGGGAAGCGTCGGGCCGTTAACCGAAGTTAACACCGAGCTTGAGCTGATGATTTGAACCGAAAGCTGCCCAGAGGAACTGATCAGACATCGAAACCCGATTGTAGCCGACGTCTCGCCGTATTGGAAGGAGCCAGACGAGTAGATGAACCAGATCCCAGTCGAGGTAGGTCGGCGAGTCTTGGATAGATCCATTTGTGCCTGAACTGAGACCGAGAACCCAGACAACATATAGAACCCGATTTCGGGTCGAGCATACATCACGGGCACATAGTTTGCGGACCCACCGTAAGCCAACCCCCACCCTGATCTCCCCGGCCAATACACGGGGTCCTCAAACCCAACCACTCCCAGGGAAGATCCCGAGTTAAGATCGGCCATATACCCGATTTCCGGGGCCATGCTTCCGTGAAGAGTAGCAGAGAAAACGCACCCCTGCTGGGGAGGAGGAGACATGTAGTACCCATTGCGCCGAAAAACGTAGTCAATAGCCCACTGGGAATTGGACCGATAGTCCCTGGTAGCCGTCCAGACGCTCCCGGACTCCAGAGCGAACAAGGGCAAATCGATCGCCGCCCGAACGTTATCAGCCGAATCCGCACAAATGAAAGTCACGTTTCCGGATCGGGAGTCCACCTCAAAGTCGTTGATAACCCCCGTGAATTGCCGAACTTGCGTCTCAGCGCCAGATGCGACTCGATGTCCTATCCAGGCACGAACCGGAACAGCTAGGCGACCGTCCCCGAACAGGGGGGCCGTGATGTTCCACGGAGAAAGCTGTTTGGCGATCGAACTGGTGTCTCCCGGGCGAGTCCCTCCGACCGTAACGGTCATCCGGGCCGACATGAACCCTTCGACCATGGTCGTCTCGGCCGGAAGAGTCCCTTGAATGTCGCGAGGGACCGAAATTGACTTCACTACCGAGGTCAGGTCGGAGATGGTGTGGGTATACAGGCCGTTCCGATTCCAGTCGACCTCGAATCTCCAGACCAAGGTCCGTTGATCAGCTTCGACTGCAGCCGCCAGATTCGCGTCTCCCGCAGACTGCACCGGTCACACCTCCACGATCGCGAGTTGGATCTTGTGGTACTTGTTCCGCCAGTATCCGCCTTGTGCCACTGGAGGGATGACTACTGCCGGACAGCCATACCCGTACGACCAGCTCTTTAAGCTCTCGTCGACCTGGAAGGACCATCCTGTGGTCTCGATGTTGCCAGACCCCGTAGCGGTCACCCCGAGGTACGCGGAGGCTATCCCAGCCGCAGGCGTGTACAGCCAGGAGAGCCTGGTCCAGACTCCGGCCGTCGACGCGTTGTTGGTGGCGTCAGTGACCGTGGTTTGTTCGGCTCCGGCCGTGTTGAACGGGCGGGCGGAGAACCGGAAAGTAGTCGTGGTCTTGACGTAAGCTGAAACCCGGTAGGTTGAGCCGGACAACACCGGAAGACGCTCGGTGGTCCCGTACAAAGTGTCTGTGTTGACGACCCCGGTCCAAACCAGACGACCCGCAACGAGACCGTCAAGATCCGTGGGGACCGTCCCGGCAGTCCAGGCCAGAGTAGCTGATCCGGTTTTCGTGAAGGCCCCCGTAGATCCGGTTGCAGACCCTCCTCCAGACACATCCTCCGGGGCCAGGTTCCTCTTACGAGGGTCCATTAGCCTCAGTTCGGAATTCGCGGCTCTCCTCATGAGACCCTGAATCCAAGTCTCGTCGTCCTCGGTGATCCAGTCCCAGGCCAGATCCCATGATCTCCGAGTTCGTCCGGCCATGTCTATGGTGGTTCGGCCGTCTAACGAGACATGAGAAGCCCCCGGCCGTGTAAAAGCGAATCGAGGGCTCTCATCCTGCTTGTGCCGAGGCAAAGGTCGCAGGTTCCCGAGTGGTCCTACGTAGATCCGAAACCGGTTGATTGTCATGGTCACCTCGCCCCGTTCCGTAGATTTGTCCGGTTCACCAGAGTGGCGAGTCCGTCTCCATCGACCACAAGCGTAGCGCCATCCAACACGGCAGCGAACGCTTGAGCCATTGCGGAATAATCGAACGAATCCGATCCGTCGCCTCCCCGGACTCCCATCGGAGCAGCAGGAACCTTCCCCCCGCGATTGATCGAATCAGCCAGCCGGACCGAGTCTCGACCGTTTAAGACGAACCCGTCCACGTTCGGGAAGAACAGTTCCGGAATCCCCTTCTCACCGACCCAGTAGGGGACGTTGGCCTGAACCGGACCGCCGTACGCTCGCTGTCCGATCAGCCCAGGAACGTTCTTGAAATCTGGATCTACTGGAGCTCCTTGCTGGTGCACAGTGATGAAATAGTCGAACCACTTCTTGATTGGGAGCGCATCAACAGCAGCCTTCAGACCGTAAATCTGAGAAGTAGCCACGGGCGCGTTGTTCGGGAAGTCGAGGCTCTTGCCAGGAGGCAACCGATAGATCGAGTCCCCGGTGTTGTTCACCTCGCGGGTTACTCCCATCGCCTTCAGTTCAGCGTCAGTCAGCTTGGATGCCATTTCCGCCAGAGCCGGGGGAAGGTGATCCCCAGCCGCCACAGCCAGCCGAGCGATTTCCTGGCGCATCGCAGACGCGGCTAATTCGCTAGCCTTTGTTTGTCCCATCGACGCATTTTCCGCCATGACCCGCTGACCGATCGAGTTGACCACCGACAACAGGGTTTGCTGGTAGGAGATGTCTGCGTTCCGTGCCTCCAAGCTTCCTTTGCCGTGCTCCTTCACCGCGTCGGCTAGGGTCCTTTCGGATTGTTCCAGTTGCAAAAGAGAAGCTTGGTAGTTCAGTCGGGCATCCACTGCTCCGAGCATGAGGTTTGTCTGCTCAACGATCCGATCGGTATGGCTCTTGGTGGCTTCGGCTGCCCCTCTCTGCGCCTCCTCCACCGCGTCAGTAGCTCCGGCCAAGTTCTCCTGAGCAGCCGCCGCTTCTCGACTAGCCGGACCGAAGGTCT
>Ga0157377_10001260_pt1 | contig 10825 bp, 10 predicted proteins | sample M55metaG_FD_121116 | JGI IMG/M metagenome (GOLD analysis project Ga0157377, IMG submission 121116) | Miscanthus rhizosphere microbial communities from Kellogg Biological Station, Michigan, USA - M5-5 metaG | ecosystem: Host-associated > Plants > Roots > Rhizosphere > Soil | place: USA: Michigan...
CGTGCGACGCGGCGCCGCCGCCGCCGCCCGGGATCGCGCTTTGCACGATGACGGTGACGTCGACCTTGCCGGCACGCTCGAACTCGAGCCTCATCGGGAAGCGCGCACCGTCCTTGAGCGGCTCCTTCAGCCCGACCAGCATCAGGTGCATTCCCATGCCCGGGCGCATCCGGATCTTCGCGTGCGGCGCGAGCGCGATGCCGTCAATCTCGCGCATTCGCATCACGCCCTGCGCGTCGACCGCCATCGAATGCAGCTCGACGCGCGCGGCGACGGGCGTCGTCGCGCGGAGCAGCCGGTCGGCGGCGTTGCCGGTGTTCTCGAGCATCGCGAAGTACGCGGCGCCGTTCGACGTCCCCGGCAGCGACGGCGTCGCGTAGGGATGGCCGATCTCGATGTCGCCGACGGTCGAGCCGTGCGCGAACGCGGCGGCAGCGACGAATGCGAGCGCGAGCGGCGCGCGCCTGAGCGCGGCGGCGAGGAGAGCGAAGAGGCTCTTCATGACAGGTCCTTCAGTAGTCGAACTTCAGCTCCGCCGCGTACGTGCGTTGCGGATAGGGGTGGAAGTTCCAGTAGTGGTAGTCGTTCAGGTTGTCGATCCCGACGGCGGCGCTCCAGTTCCGGTCGAAGCGGTGGACGACGCGGACGTCGACGGTCGCGTACTTGCTGACGCCCTGGTAGGTGAAGCCGTTGACGTCGGCGTTGTTGAGCGTCCGGTATTGTCGGCCGCTCAAGCGTGCCCCGACGCTCGCGCTCCAGCGCTCGTCGAAGCGATAGCTCGCAAGCGCAGTCGCGCGCCAGCGCGGAATGTTCGGCTGCCACTTGCCGATGGTGTCGCCCGGCACCGCGACGAAGCCCGAGTTCTCCCTGATCTTCGAGTCGGTGTAGGTGACCGACGCCGCGAGGTCGAGCCCGGCGACGAGCCAGCCGCTCGTCTGCAGCGCCCCTTCGACGCCGGTCGTCGCGATGCGACCGATGTTCTGCACGCGAGTGATGTTGCGGTTGGCGTTGGGATCGAGCGTCGTCTGCGAATAGAGCGCATCGCGCGTGTCCTCGGCGAACAGCGTCAGCCGCGCGCTGCCGCGGCCGAGGTCGTGCTCGGCACTCAGCTCGGCCGTCCACGAGCGCTCGGGGCGCAGATTCGGGTCGTTGATGAACTGCGAGTTGGCGGTCGACGTCGCCCCGTACAGCTCGGCGACGGTCGGGTTGCGGACCGCGCGCCCGAGCGAGGCCTTCAGCAGCGTGTCGTCGCGCCATTGCCACGACAGCGCCGCCTTCGGCGAGAAGTGGTCTTCGCGCCGCTCCGGATACGTCAGCGAGCTCGTCGCCGAGAAGTCGGTGCGTCCCTCCGACGCCTGCCAGTGCTCGAAGCGGCCGCCGACGACCGCGAGCCAGCGCTCGGCGAAGCGCCAGACGTCCTGCGCCCAGGCGCTCTGCAGCGACGTTCGGCCCTGCACGTTGCTCGCGAGCGCGCCGGGATCGTCGCTCAGGTAGTTGCCGGCGATGCTCGACGTCAGGTAGCGAAGCACGTAGCGCTCCTGCTGGAGGCCGAAGTCGACGACGTGCGCGCCGCCGGACGCGGGCGGCCGCCACGTGCCCTTCAGCGCCAGCGTGCTCCAGCCGGTGCCGCTGCCGTCGGCGAGCGTTCCGGGGCCGCCGGAGCGCGCGCCGGGCAGGACGTTGGCAGCGCTGTTCTGCCGCTTGTCGTCGCGGCCGTAGTCGTAGACGCTCGCGGCGACCTCGCCATCCCATTCGCCGCCGCCGTGGCTCTTGATCGAGAGCCCGTGCATCGTGTGCTGCAGCTGCTCGCGCGTCAGCGCGAAGTCGGCACCGGTGAGCGCGGCGTAGTTCTGGCCGGCGATCGAGATCGGGCCCGACTCGACTGGCGCGCCGGCCGCGTCGCGCAGGTACGACTGCGAGTCGCCGTCCGAGCGATTGCGCCAGAGGCCGAACAGATAGCTCGCGCGCCATGCCGGCGTGAGGTCATAGGCGAGCTTGATCTTGAGGTGGTCCTGGCGCGAGTGGTATTGCGTGCCGGTGCCGACGACCCACCACGGCTGGCCGGCATTGTTGGCGTCGAGCACCGCGCCGGTCACCGGGACTCCCGGCGTCGCGACGGTGGCGTTGACGAGCCGCGTCGCGAAGGTCAGCGGCTGGCTCGTGCTGTCGAGATGGCTGAGGTTGACCCACCACGAGATCGCGCCGTTGCGGTTGCCGATCGACGCGCTCTCCTCCCACGCGCGGTAGTGTGCGTCGGTCTGGTAGAGCTCGAACGGCTGCGAGACAACGCCGACCTTGGCGTGCGCCTCGAGCTTTGTCGGCATGCGCGTCACGTAGTCGACGACCGCGCCGACCGAGTTGCCCGGATACGCGGCCGAGAACGGCCCGTACATGACGTCGACGCGGTCGATCTCCTCGGGAGTCACCATTCCCCAGCGCGGCGGGAATGAGAGGCCGCCGACGCCGTTGCCGAGGAAGTTCGAGAGCAGGATGCCGTCGGCGTAGACGGCCGAGCGCGCGCTGTTCCCGGTCCCCGACGCGCGGCTCGACAGGATCGCGTGGTTGTAGTCGCCGGGATAGCGCTTGCGCACCAGCAGGCTCGGCAGGTACTTGAGCGCATCCTCGGCGTCGGTCGCGTTCACGCTGCGCTCGATCTGCTCGCGCGTCACGCTTTCGGTCGTCGTCGGGATCTGCGTCGGCAGCGACGTCGGCCGCGCGCCGGTGACGCTGACGACGCCGAGCGAGCGCGTCGGCGCGTCGGCAGCGCCGAGCGGGTCGGGGCTGTCGGCCGCGACCGCGGCAGGCGGCGGCGCCTCGGCGTGCGACGCAAGCGTCGCGCACGCGAGCGCGGCGAGCACGCTCGTGCGCAGCAGCAACGCGCGGCGCCGCAGCGCCGGCGGATCGGACATGGTGGCTCCTCGAGCGGGACGCGAAGACGACCGACCGGCGCTCGGCGCCCGGTCGGCGGTTCGAGGCGAAGCTCAGGAGCGAAGCGGCGGCCCGTGGCCGAGCAGCGCTGCCCAGCGCGCCGACGCATCGGCCACGGGCAGGACCTCGCGCGCTGCGACGGCGTGCGCTGCCGTCGATCGCGCTGCCGGGGCGGGAATCGCGACGCCAGTCTCGGCCGCGAACGTCGCGAGCGCGGTCAGCACGCAATGGTCGCCGCCGCGCGTGTCGTGGCGCACCGGACGGTCGCTGCTGTCGTGCGGCGCGCCGGCATCGTCGCCGTGCGACGCGTGGAGGAGATGGTGGTGGCTGGCGTGCGGATCGACCGCCGGTGCGGCGGGCAGCGCGACGCCGTAGATCGGACAGATGTCGGCGACGCCCTTGCCGTGAAGCTCCGCCGCGGCGCTCGCCAGGAACGGCACCGCGCCCTTCGCCAGCAGCAGTGCGGCGAAGAGCCAGACGGTCAGTCGTGACGAGGTGCGGGGCACGGTGCGATTGTCAAACAAGCGGCGGCGGCGCGGGTTCGATAATGGCGCATGAGCATCCAGACCGACGACCTCGCGCCCAGACGGCCCGGCGCCGACCGCTCGCCGTTGGACGCGCGGATCGTGAGCGGCGTTCCCGGCTCGCCGGCCGAGGAAGCGGTCGAGCGGGCCTTGCGCCCGAAGGCGCTCGCCGAGTACATCGGCCAGGCGAAGGCGCGCGAGCAGCTCGAGATCTTCATCGGCGCGACCAAGCGCCGCGGCGAGGCGATGGACCACGTCCTCCTGTTCGGCCCGCCCGGGCTCGGCAAGACGACGCTCTCGCACATCATCGCCCACGAGCTCGGCGTCGGCCTCCGGCAGACGTCGGGCCCGGTGCTCGAAAAGCCGAAGGATCTCGCCGCGATCCTCACCAGCCTCGAAAAGAACGACGTCCTCTTCATCGACGAGATCCACCGCCTCTCGCCGGTCGTCGAGGAGATCCTCTACCCGGCGCTCGAGGACTACCAGATCGACATCATGATCGGCGAGGGCCCGGCGGCGCGCTCGATCAAGCTCGAGCTGCAGCCGTTCACGCTGATCGGCGCGACGACGCGCGCCGGCATGCTCACCAACCCGCTGCGCGACCGCTTCGGCATCGTCGCGCGGCTCGAGTTCTACAGCGCCGACGAGCTGGCGCAGATCGTCCGCCGCTCGGCGCGGCTGCTCGACGTCGCGCTCGACGACGAGGGCGCCGGCGAGATCGCGCGCCGCTCGCGCGGCACGCCGCGGATCGCCAACCGGCTGCTGCGGCGCGTCCGCGACTTCGCCGACATGAAGGGCGACGGCACGATCACCAAGGCGATCGCCGACCGCGCGCTGGTGATGCTCGACGTCGACCTGCACGGGCTCGACGTCATGGACCGAAAGCTCCTCGACGCCGTCGTCCATCGCTTCGACGGCGGCCCGGTCGGGCTCGACAACGTCGCGACCGCGATCGGCGAGGAGCGCGACACGATCGAGGACGTCATCGAGCCGTTCCTGATCCAGCAGGGCTTCCTGCAGCGCACGCCCCGCGGCCGCGTCGCGACGCTCGCCGCGTACCGCCACCTCGGCATCGCGCCGCCGGCCAGGAGCGGCGGCCTCTTCGCCGAGTGAGCCGGCGCGGCTACTTGTTGACGATCGCCGGCTTCATGCCGCCGAGCGCGCCGAGCAGCTCGCTCTTCTCGCGCGCCGGCACCTTGAACTTGTCGAGCGACTTGACGAGGTCCTCGACGAGCGCATCGAACTCGGCGCTCTGGATGTCCATGCCGGTGTGCGCGGTCGTCATGTCGCGGCCGGTGTAGGTGCACGGCCCGCCGCTGGCGGCGCAGATCTGCTCGACGAGCAGCGTCTTCAGGCGCGGGGTGTTGGCGTTGGCGAAGCGCTTGTTGATCCTGGCGTCGCCGGCGACGTTGCCGATGAAGTCGTCGATCACTGCAGTGATGGCCTCTTTGCCGCCGAGGCGCTGGTAGAGGCTTTGGTCCTGCATCGGCTTCATCGGCGTCGAGCAGGCGGCCAAGGACACGGCGACGGCGAGCATCGCGGCGCGAAGCAATTTCATTCCTGCACTCCTGAGTGGGCCCGTCCGCGCCGCTCGGTCTCGATCGCGGCGCCCCGGTGCGCTCGATCTACGCGCCGGCGACGCGATCGGAAGCACGCGCGGACCCGGCGCAGCAGCGCAATGGACAGGAAGTGCAGCGGCGTCGACGCCGCCCGGTCAGATCAGGTCTTCGTTGGCGAGCCGGTGGTAGCGCACCGCGCACTTGGCGTTGAAACGCTTGGCGACGTCGACGACGCGGTCCACTGCGGCGTCGTCGGGAGCGTAGACGATCAGCCAGCCGGCACCTTGCTCGGCGTACGACAGATAGCGGCGCATCAGGACGATCTCGTAGCCGAACCCGGCCGCGCCGCTCGCCGCGCGGACGCGCTCTTGCAGCCGCGGCGTCGCTTCCGCGGCGGTGTAGGCGAGGATGTCCTGCTCGGTGAAGCCGGCGGCGCGCAGCGCGGCGACCGCCCGCGTGGTGACGTCGTCGTTGTCGAACGCGAGGACGACGTGATCGACCGGATTCAGGATCGGGGAGTTGCGGATGTCTTCCTTGGTCAATCGTTTCGCGGTCATGTCGTCGTCCTCCTGGTTGCGTCCGCGAGCCTAACGCCGGCGCGCCGGCAAGATCGAGCCTACTGTCTTTTTCGGCGCTGCAGCCAGGCGAGCAACTCGCCGACGAAGCCGCGGCGGAAGGCAATGACGCAGACGACGAAGATCGCGCCGATGATCACCGTGACCCACTCGCCGACGCGGTCGGAGAGCAGGTTCTGCAGCCCGATGATCGTGAAGGCGCCGATCACCGGACCGGCGAACGTGCCCATGCCGCCGAGCAGCGTCATCAGGACGACCTCGCCCGAGACCGACCAGTGCGCGTCGGAGAGCGAGGCGAAGCCGAGCACGATCGACTTCAGCGCACCGGCGAGGCCGGCGATCGCGGTCGAGAGGACGAACGCGAGCAGCTTGTACCTGTCGACGTCGTAGCCGAGCGAGACGGCGCGCGGCTCGTTCTCGCGGATCGCCTTCAGCACCTGGCCGTATGGCGAGTGGACGATCCTGCGGATGAAGAGGAAGACGGCGACGAAGACCGCGAGGACGACGAAGTACATGACGACGTCGTCGGGAATCGGAAGCACGCCGAAGAGCTTGTCGTGCGGTGCACCGGCGAGCGGAATCGTGCCGAGGAGCTTGCCGCGCGGCACGCCCTGCAGGCCGTCCTCGCCGCCGGTGACCGAGCGCCACTGCAGGAAGACGAAGTACGCCATCTCGGCGAGCGCGAGCGTCGTCATCGCGAAGTAGATGCCCTGGCGACGGATCGCGATGAAGCCGACGACGAGGCCGAGCAGCGCCGACGTTGCGACGCCGGCGACGATGCCGAGCTCGGGCGGCAGCCCCGCCGAGCGGACCAGCCAGCCGCACATGTACGCCGCGGTCGCGAAGTAGGCAGCGTGGCCGAACGAGAGGAGCCCGGTGTAGCCGAGCAGCAAGTTGAACGCGCACGCGAAGATCGCGTAGCACAGCGCCGTCATGATGAAGACGGGATAGAGCCCGATGAACGGCGCCAGGACCAGGATCGCGAGCCCGACGGCGAGGCCGAGGCGCGAGAGCTGCGCCGTGCTCGCCGCCGGATGCGCGATCGGCGCGACGGGAATCGCCTGGCCGTCCGCCATCACGCTTCCTTTCCGAACAGGCCCGCCGGCCGCACCATCAGCACGATCGCCATGATGACGAAGACGACGATGCTCGATGCTTCCGGGTAGAAGACCTTGGTCAGACCCTCGACGAGGCCGAGCGCGAGGCCGGTGATGATCGAGCCGAGGATCGATCCCATGCCGCCGATGACGACGACGGCGAAGACGATGATGATCAGGCTCGACCCCATCAGCGGAGTCACCTGGATCACCGGCGCGGCGAGCACGCCGGCGAGCGCGGCGAGGCCGGCGCCGCCGGCGTACGTCAGCGTCACCATCAGCGGCACGTTGATGCCGAACGCCTGGACGAGCGCCGGGTTCTCGGTGCCGGCGCGCAGCGTCGCGCCGAGCCGGGTGCGCTCGATCAGGAACCAGGTGCCGAGGCAGACGACGAGCGAGGCGACGACGACCCAGGCGCGGTAGTCGGGCAGCACCATGAAGCCGAGGTCGGTCGCGCCGCTGAGGAGCTCGGGCTTCTCGTACGTCTGCCCGGAAACGCCGAACGAGTAGCGCAGCACCCCTTCGGCGATCAGCGCGAGCCCGAATGTCAGCAGCAGGCCGTAGATCGGGTCGATCTTGTAGAGGTGGCGCAGGAACAGCCGCTCGATGACGACGCCGAGCGCGCCGATCACGATCGGCGCGACGACGAGCGCGACCCAGTAGTTGATGCCGAACCGCTCGAGGCCGATGTAGGCCGCGTACGCGCCCAGCATGTAGAGCGCGCCGTGGGCGAAGTTGACGATGCCGAGCAGCCCGAAGATGACCGCGAGCCCGAGGCTCAGCATCGCGTAGAACGAGCCGTTGACGAGCCCGAGCATGAGCTGGCTCAGGAAGACCTGCATCTCAGCTCCGCTTGGCCCGTCGAACGCTCTGCCTGTCGACTATTTCCAGGTCGCGCACTTGGTCTCGGACTTGGTCGTCCACGCTGCCTCGCCCTTGAACGTCTCGACGATGTTGTAGTAGTCCCAGGGCTCGGTCGACTTGTCCGGCGACTTGACCTGCATCAGGTACATGTCGTGGACCATCGTGCCGTCGTCGCGGATCCAGCCGCCCTTGGCGTAGACGTCGTTGATCTTGGTCTTCTTCATCTGCGCGAGAACCTTGTCGCTGTCATCGCTTCCGGTCGCCTTGACCGCGGCCAAGTACTGCAGCGTCGCCGAGTAGTCGCCGGCCTGGATCGAGGACGGCATCCGCTTGAATTTCTCGAAGAACTTGCGGCTCCAGGCGCGCGTCTCGGCGTCGCGGTTCCAGTACCAGCTGTCGGTCAGGTACATGCCCTGCGTCGCCTTCAGGCCGAGCGAGTGGACGTCGTTGATGAACATCAGAAGGCCGGCGAGCTTCATCGTCTTGGTGATGCCGAACTCGTTGGCCGCCTTGACCGAGTTGATCGTGTCGCCGCCGGCGTTGGCGAGGCCGAGGATCTGCGCCTTGCTCTGCTGCGCCTGCAGCAGGAACGAGCTGAAGTCGCTCGCCGAGAGCGGATGGCGCACCGATCCGAGCACCTTGCCGCCCGCCGCCTCGACCACCTTGGTGGTGTCGGTCTGCAGCTGGGTGCCGAACGCGTAGTCGGCGGTCAGGAAGAACCACGTCTTGCCGCCGGCCTTCACGACCGCGTTGCCGGTGCCCTTGGCGAGCGCCGTCGTGTCGTACGCGTAGTGGACCGTGTACGGTGAGCACTGCTCGTTGGTGAGCGCCGAGGTCGCGGCGCCGATCGAGATGAAGAGGCGCTTTTTCTCCTGCGCGACCTTGGCCATCGCGAGGTTGGTGCCCGAGTTGGTGCCGCCGACGAGCATGTCGACGCCCTGAGTGTCGAACCACTCGCGCGCCTTCGCGGCAGCGACGTCGGGCTTGTTCTGGTGGTCGGCGACGAGCACCTCGACCTTCTTGCCGGCGACGTTGCCGCCGGCGTCGGCGACGGCCATGCGGATCGCCTCGGCGCCGGCCGGGCCGTCGATGTCGGCGTAGAGCCCCGAGAGGTCGGTGATGAAGCCGATCCGGATCACGTCGCCGGAGACCTGCGCGTGCGCGGGCGCGGTGGCGAACACGGCCGCGAGCGCGAGGCTGCACGCCGAAAGGCTGGACTTGAGCTTGAACATGGGAAGGTGTCTCCTTTGAGAAACGATGAACGAACGGTGCTGTCAGACGCCGAGATACTCGTGCAGGCGCGCCATGCGCGCCGGCAGCTCGGCCTGGGTGAACTGCTGGATGACCTGGCCGTGCTCCATGACCAGGAAGCGATCGGCGAGCGGCGCCGCGAAGCGGAAGTTCTGCTCGACCATGACGATCGTGTAGCCGCGCTCGCGCAGGCTCTTCACGACCTCGCCGAGCTTTTGCACGATCACTGGCGCCAGACCCTCGGAGATCTCGTCGAGCAGCAGCAGCCGCGCGCCGGTGCGAAGAATCCGCGCGACGGCAAGCATCTGCTGCTCGCCGCCCGACAGGCGCGTGCCCTGGCTCGCCGCGCGCTCTTTCAGGTTCGGAAACATCGCGTAGATCTGCTCGACGCTCATGCCGCCGTCGGCGAGCGCCGGCGGCAGCATCAGGTTCTCCTCGGCTGAAAGGCTCGAGAAGATGCCGCGCTCCTCGGGACAGTAGCCGATGCCCATGCGCGCGATGCGGTGCGTCGCGAGGCCGCTCGTCTCGACGCCGTGGACCTTGATCGAGCCCTTGCGCGAGCCGATGAGACCCAGGATCGCGCGCAGCGTGCTCGTCCGCCCGGCGCCGTTCCTGCCAAGCAGCGTCACCACCTCGCCTTCGTCGACGTGAAAGTCGACGCCGTGCAGCACGTGCGACTCGCCGTACCAGCCGTGCAGGCCCGCGACCTCGAGGAAGCGCTTCGCCATCTCAGTGCGCGCCAGCGAGCTCGGCCTGCGAGCTGCCCATGTACGCCTCGATCACCGCCGGGTTCTTCGACACCTCGGCGTAGGGGCCTTCGGCGAGCGTCGCGCCGCGGGCGAGGACGGTGATGGTGTCGGCGAGCTTGGCGACGACGCTCATGTTGTGCTCGACCATCAGCACGGTGCGGCTCGCCGCGACTTTCTTGATCAGCTCGCGGATGCGGTCGACGTCCTCGAGGCCCATGCCCTGCGTCGGCTCGTCGAGCAGCATCAGCGTCGGCGACATCGCGAGCGTCGTCGCGATCTCGAGCGCGCGCTTCCTGCCATAGCTGAGCTCGACTGCCGGCAGCGCTGCGTAGGCCTCGAGGTCGACCGCGCGCAACAGCTCGATCGCCTCGGCGTTGAGCGCGTCGAGCGAACGCTCGGAGCGCCAGAACTGAAACGACGTGCCGAGCTTTCGCTGCAGCGCGACGCGCACGTTCTCGAGCACCGAGAGATGCGCGAACACCGCCGAGATCTGGAACGAGCGGACGACGCCACGGCGGGCGATCGCCGCCGGCTTCTCGGCGGTGATGTCGGTGCCGTCGAAGACGATCCGGCCCGAGGTCGGCGTCAGGAACTTGGTGAGGAGGTTGAAGCAGGTCGTCTTGCCGGCGCCGTTCGGCCCGATCAGCGCGTGGATCGTGCCGCGGCGAACGCGCAGGTTGACCTTGTCGACGGCGACGAAGCCCTTGAACTCCTTGGTGAGATCGGTCGTCTCGAGGATGAAGTCGCCGCTCATCGCAGCACTCCCGCGGCGACACGTACGGATCCGCCCGGACGCTCGCGGCGCGGCGTGCGCACGGCGGCCGGCACCGGCGGCTCGCCGCCGAGGCGAAGCGTCAGGCGACGGGCGACGTCGAGCGCGGCTTCGCGATGGCGGGCACCGCGGTCGCTGCCGAGCTGCGCCTTGTGGATGCAGACGGCGACGCCGGCGACCGGGCGGCCCGAGGCGTCGAAGACCGGCGCGCCGAACGAGGCGACGCCCTCGCGCACCGTCTCGTCGTCGACGCTCCAGCCGCGCCGGCGCGTCAGCGCCAGCTCACGCAGCAGCGACTCGAGGTCGCGCGGGCCCTTGCTCGTGAGCCGCGTCGAGAGTTGGCCGGCGAAGCGCTGCCGCACCTCTTCGGCGGGAAGCTGGGCGAGCATCGCCTTGCCGCTCCCCGACAGGTAGGCGGGCAGGCGCATGCCGACGTTGAACGCGAGCCCGAGCGGCCGCGCGCCGTTGCGCACCGCGACGTAGAGCGCCTCGTTGCCCGACAGCAC
>Ga0157377_10001267_pt1 | contig 10800 bp, 10 predicted proteins | sample M55metaG_FD_121116 | JGI IMG/M metagenome (GOLD analysis project Ga0157377, IMG submission 121116) | Miscanthus rhizosphere microbial communities from Kellogg Biological Station, Michigan, USA - M5-5 metaG | ecosystem: Host-associated > Plants > Roots > Rhizosphere > Soil | place: USA: Michigan...
CAAATCGGCAAAGAAGGCCAGGTTTAATTTTGGATGAACTCCTCCCACAATATGAACTTCAGTCACCGGTTTGTCGTCATAGCTTTTCACGATATCAAGCATTTGATCTGACGTTAACTCCCAGCCTTCTTCTTTGTGTGCGTAGAGACGGCTATAGGAGCAAAAATTGCAACTGAAAACACAGACATTGGTCGGCTCAATATGAAAATTGCGGTTAAAATAAGTGAAGTCGCCGTGAAGCTTTTCGCGGATGGAGTTAGCTAATGCCCCCACAAACGGCAAGCTCCCTTTTTCAAACAGTAACAATCCTTCACTATCGGATATGCGTTCATTGTTTTGAACTTTTTCAGCAACAATGGAAAGCGCCTTGTCCGTTCCCGTGGCTTCAATGATGTTGCGAGTGAGATTGCCCGTCATGCCTGCTTCTTATTAATTGCTGTAAAGTTACAGCTATGAATTAAGGTTTACGAAAGTAGCCAACTTTAAAAAATCGTTATCTTCCGTACTAATTAATTTTCTTCAACCACAATTAGGTTCATGATGAACATTAAGCTCCGACTGACCGTTCTCAGTTTTTTTCAATATTACGTCTGGGGAGCGTGGTTGTTAACGATCGGAACATATTGCTTGAATGCAAAGGGTTGGAGCTTTCCGCAGTTTAGCGCGATTTTTTCAACGCTGGCATTATCCTCCCTGTTTATGCCGGCGTTGACGGGTATTATTGCCGATAAATGGTTGAATGCTGAGAAACTCTATGGCATCTTACACCTGCTTTATGCCGCTGTCTTGTTTTATGTACCAAAAGTGAATGACCCTAACACCCTTTATTATGTAATATTTGCTGCGATGATCTGCTACATGCCTACTATTTCGCTGTCTAATTCCATCTCTTATACAATCCTGAAAAGCCGAAATCATGACGTGATAAAAGTGTTTCCCCCGATCAGGGTTTTCGGCACAATTGGATTTATAGCAGCCATGTGGACGACCAATCTTAGCGGAAGCAAAGCCAATTCCAACCAATTTTTAATAGCTGCCGTAGCTGCGATCCTTCTCGGATTATATGCATTTACCTTGCCCAAATGTCCCCCGGCCCGCGCCATTTCAAAAGACGCCAGTTTTGTGGAGCAAATGGGTCTGAAAGCTTTTAAGCTGTTTGCAAACTATAAGATGGCGCTCTTCTTTTTGTTTTCTATGATGCTGGGTGCAGCACTCCAGTTGACAAATATGTACGGAGATTCATTCCTGAGTGGATTTGTATCGGTTCCCGAGTATAAAGACTCATTTGTTGTAAAATATTCCACGATCATTCTTTCTATCTCCCAGATGTCTGAAACGCTGTTCATCCTAACCATTCCTTTCTTTTTGAAGAGGTTTGGTATAAAGAACGTGATGCTGTTGGCCATGATCGCGTGGTTCTTCCGGTTTGGACTATTTCGATTCGGCGATCCTTCGCCCGCCGGTACAACTCTTATAATCTTATCGTGTATCATTTATGGGATGGCCTTCGACTTTTTCAATATTTCGGGGTCCCTGTTTGTGGAGACAAATACGGACCACCGTATTCGGGCGAGTGCGCAGGGTGTGTTCATGATGATGAGCAACGGCGTCGGTGCATTCCTCGGAAGCACGATTAGCGGCTTCGTAATTGATAAATATTTTATTCTCGGTGCCGGTGAACGGGACTGGCAGGGAATCTGGACAGCATTTGCACTATATGCATTAACCGTTGCGATTTTATTTGCAATACTATTCAGGCACAAGCATGATCCAAATGCTTTAGCGACGATTCAGCATTGAATACTTACAAGAAACAATAAAGAATGAGGTTTTTTATTTTATTAATTGTTGTGCATCTCTTGCCCGTATCACATGTTTACCCTCAGGCAGTAAAGCAAGTAAGTGCATTGAAGCTCGTGGGCACACAGCTCACCGATGCGGGTGGAAAACCCATTATGCTGCGCGGGGTTAGTTTTGGCTGGCACAATTGGTGGCCGCGGTTTTATAATGCGGGCGCAGTGCAATGGTTAAAGAATGACTGGAAATGTAACGTCCTAAGGGCCGCGATGGGAGTGGAGCCTGACAAAGGTTATATAAAGGAAAAGGAAGGGTCGAAAGAAAAGATAAAATCTGTTGTTGACGCAGCAATAAAAGAGAATATTTACGTAATCATCGACTGGCATAGTCATAATATCAGGCTTAATGAAGCAAAAGAATTTTTTGCAGAAATGGCCACCACCTATGGCAAGTATCCCCACGTGATTTATGAAATATTCAATGAGCCGGAGCGCCAATCATGGGCCGATGTTAAAAGCTATTCAATAGAGGTGATTAAGACTATTCGGGGGATCGATCCCGACAACATTATTTTGGTTGGCTCTCCGCATTGGGACCAGGACATTCATATCGTCGCAGACGACCCGATAAAAGGTTACGACAACCTGATGTATACAGTTCACTTTTATGCGGCAACTCATAAGCAATGGTTGCGCGACAGGGGCGACTATGCCCTTGGCAAAGGAATCCCCATCTTTATTTCTGAGTCGGCGGGCATGGAAGCCAGCGGCAACGGACCGCTCGACGAACAGGAATGGAAGAATTGGATTGGCTGGGCCGAAAAGAATAAAATCAGCTGGATCACCTGGTCCGTCACAGATAAGAACGAGACCTGTTCCATGTTGCTGCCTTCGGCTGCCTCAGAAGGCAATTGGCAGGAAAAAGATATGAAGGAATCGGGCATTAAAACTCGGTCACTGATCAGGGAGTATAATGGCCACAATTGAATGCCACCGCGTCATTGATTTCCCCAACGAAAAGTCGGTACAGAAAGTCCGGCGAGGTCAAGGACCCTGTCCACGACGGTACCAGCCAGTTCTTCAATCGTTTTTGGGTTACTATAAAAAGAAGGTGTGGCAGGACAAATAATTCCGCCTGCCAGGGTAACCGTTTCCATATTTCGGATATGAATTAGATTGTACGGCGTATCCCGAACCACGCAAATCAGGTTTCTTCTTTCCTTTAATATTACATCAGCTGCTCTTGTAATAAGGTCATTTGAAATACCAGATGCAATCCGGCCCAATACTCCCATAGAACAAGGTATGATGATCATTGTGTCATATTGCCCGGAGCCGGAAGCGAAAGGAGCCGAAAAGTCCTGGACAGTGTATTGTTTAACGGGGAGATCCTTGAAATCACTATTACCTAACTCTGTTTGCCATACTTGCTGAGCATTGTTTGTCATGATAACCCCAAGGTCATCCCACTTTTCCTTTAACAGGGATAGCTTTTTCAGCAAAAGATTTGCATAAATGGAACCGCTGGCACCGGTTATGGCAATTACAATTTTTCGCATAATGGGTAGACGTAAAATTCTGCAAAGCCAGCCAAACTAAAAATAAAAGTTCGCAAACGATTGCGCATTTAGTCGCCTTCAATTGAAACCAAAGATTCAGCGTTACGACATTGAGATAGATCAATAAATTGTATTTGAAACACTTAATCGGAAAAAAATCAAAAAAAAGTTTTCTGTATTAAATCATTATTAACGATATTGCCGACGAATTTTCATAGGATAAGGTTTAATGGTTAATGGTTTTTGATTAGGGCCCTCCCGATTTCCTTCGGGAGGTTCTCTTTTTTAGGCACTACCTCATTATAATAAGAAAAGAGTCCCGCGGAGCTAACCGGCGGGACTCTTTATTATAAATGGTCAGGTCTTCCGGAGAATGTTTGAATTGCCGGAACAAAAATTTTCGGGCAAAAACAATCGGGACTTTAATATTCTGACCGTGAACAAATACGTCAATTATTTGCTCAATTCAATTTCATAAAGCTCGGGCCATTTTTTCCCTGTGATAAAAATCTTCTTATTTGCAGAGTCGTATGCAATACCGTTTGGTACATCAGCTGCAGCATCTTTGGCTTTGACCCGGCTCCAGATATTTGTAACATCAATTTTTCCAACAATTGTTCCGCTGCCGGGATCAATCTTTAGGATATAAGGCGCTTGCCACTGGTTAGCATAAATATAACCATCAATATATTCCAGTTCGTTTAAGTTGTACGAAAGACTTCCGCCTTCCGTGATAGACTGTGTTCTTAGCAATTGAAATGTTGAAGGATTGTAATAATATAGGTTGCTTGTGCCATCGCTGACAATCAGTTCCTGGCCATTCGTTGTAATTCCCCATCCTTCGGTATTAATTTTAAATTCATTAACTTTTTTCAAATCTTTTACGGTATAGGCAAATACAACATTTTCTTTCCAGGTAAGTTGGAAAATTGTATCACGCAGTACGGTAATACCTTCACCAAAGTATTTTTCATCGAGTGGTATTTTCTTTTGAATTTTTCCGCTGGTTAGATCCACCTGCAATAAACCGGAATGGCCGTATTCCCCTGTTCCCTCGTACACCTTGCCATTGTAAACCGTGAGCCCCTGGGTGAACGAAGAGGTATCATGCAAGTAGGTATTCAAAACGGAGTATCCAACTGGTTTGGGGCTGTCGGGAGCGGCGATTGAGGTAGACGTTTGCGTACTATCAGTGTTGTTACATGCTACAAAAAGGATAAAAAGAGCGGCGTATACAGTTTTTTTCATTCTATTTCTCCATTGAAAATGGTGGAATCTATTCGTACAAAAATACGGGAAGCCTGCTTTTCAACTTGTTAAACATTTACTTCAACTTTTTTTAGATAATAGGAAAAATACTATATAAAAAATTGAAAATTACCGAATTAAATTATTTATATTTGATCTCATACTACCCTAAACTCCGGTATCCTCCCTTTGAATTCATATCCCATCCAACACCGAAGTTTCATATTCCTTTATTCTTAGTTTCCTGATTCCATGAATGCCCATGGTAAAGAATTTTATTGCCATGCTTAGTCCAACTTTTTATCTACTAAGCTATGCGTACCTTATTGCTCCTGCAATTCATTTTGATTGCATTTTGTGGCCCATTGCTGGCCCAGCGTGATTGTTCTTCTTATACCTACATGCAACAGCAGTTGCTTAATAATCCCCGGTTAAAAAACGAGATCACAAAAATTGAAAAATATATTCAGGGCCATTCCGGTCTTTTTGCAAAGCCCCAGGGAGGGAAGGCTGTCATTAAAATTCCGGTTGTCGTCCACATTTTATATCATAATGCGGCGGAGAACGTAAGTGATGAAACGGTATTTAGCCAGATCAGGGTATTAAATGAATGTTTTCGTCGCCGGAACGCAGACACTACTAATACACCCGGGGCATTCCAGCCCATTGCTGCAGATTGCGAAATAGAGTTTCAACTGGCAACCTCAGATCCACTGCGCAGACGTACAACCGGCATTATCAGGAAATATACCCCCCTGCTTACCTGGAATGCGGATGACAGGATGAAATCGTCCGCTGAAGCCGGCGATGATGCCTGGGACTCCAATAACTACCTTAATATATGGGTATGTAATTTGGGACGTGCAGCAGGCTATTCCAGTTTTCCCGGTGGACCCACTGAAAAAGATGGGATCGTTGTTGCCTATAACGTTTTTGGAATTAACAAAAAATCTGGCTACGAGCCTGGAAAAACAGCCGTTCATGAAGTTGGTCACTGGCTTGGCCTTCGCCATATCTGGGGAGATAGCGAATGCGGCGATGACATGATCGACGATACTCCATTCCAACGCACGTTTACACCCGGCTGTCCGAAAGGTGTACGGAGATCCTGTAATAATAATGCTAACGGAGATATGTATATGAACTACATGGATCTCACGCTCGACGCCTGCACCAACCTTTTTACCGAAGGTCAAAAGGAAAGAATGTGGACCACTTTTGAAATTGGAGGAGGCCGCAATTCTATTCTGACATCATATGGCCTTGAGCCACCACTGATTGATGAATTACCGGTTTATGATGAAGTGCCTGCGTGGTTTGAACCGCGCCTTTATCCTAATCCCGCTAACGAGGAAATGACATTGGACCTTTCGTACGATACACGGTGGATCGGCAAAACGATCACGATGATTAACGCACAGGGACAAATAATAAAAACGGTTTCTATTGATTCAAAAACTGTAAAAATAGATGTCAGGTCCTTGCGCCCCGGTTTATATTTCCTTTCAGGAAAAAAAGATGACGGAAGCGTGATCAAACAAAAATTCATTAAACTCTAACTGGTCGGGTTTTATTTTAGTGGCGGCATCGGAAGATGATCCGCCTTTTTTTATGCGACGTTTTTTAGACAAACTGCTCAAGCAACGCAATTCTTTTTTCGATAGGCGGGTGTGTAGCAAATAAATTATCCCACGATGCAGACCTATGAACCGAAGGCTTCGGATTATCGATGAATAATTGTGCTACGTCCCTGCTTTCAACGGCCTCTATCATAGGATCAGCCGAAATTTTTCGAAGAGCTGAAGCAAGCGCGTATGGCTTTTTCGTGATTTCAGAAGCGCCGGCGTCAGCAAGGTATTCCCGGTTGCGGCTAATTCCGAAGCGCAGCAGGATGGAGATCAGGTATGCAATGGCGGTGACGGCAATGATGATCAGAACAATGGCACCGCTACCTTTATTGCTTTTGCTGCTTTTTCGACCTGCAAAACGTAAGCCCCGAAAAGCCATTTCTGCAACAAAGGAAAAAATACCTACAAATATTATCGAAATGATTAGCAACCTTACGTCGCGATTTCGAATATGTGTGAGTTCGTGTGCCAGCACTCCTTCCAACTCCTCGTCATCGAGTTTGCCTATGATCCCGCTTGAAAGAGTGATCGAATAACTATTGTCGCTAATTCCGCTTGCGAAAGCATTCAGTGAATCATCCTGGATAATGTTCAGTTTGGGCATTTTCATCCCCTGCGAAATGCAAATATTCTCCAGGAGATTGTATACTCTTTTGTTCTCTTTACGTTCCAGCGGTTTTGCACCGGTGGATAGTTTAATAAATGCGCTGTTGCCTGCCCACGCAATTAGAAACCAGATGCCGACCGCTGCCAAAACAAAAGGCATCGTTACCAGGAAATGATTGTTGGTTTGCGTAGCATCCTGGTCAGAAGTGAAAAAGATAATGGCGTAACAGAGTGCCAGCAGTAATGCCGGGAATGCTATGAGCAGTAAAACAGAATTGCGGTTATTCTTGCTGATCTGGCTGGCTAGTCCGGTATATTGCATTTTCAGTCCAGCTTAAGACTTAGGTATTTCCAAAGTTGATTTTGGGAGGCTCTTCCATTCGTCTTCGGGTGTCTTCGCCCAGGTCAAAAAACAGCTCTCTTTGGAAACCGAAATTTCTTGCGATTAAGTTACCGGGGAATGATTCAACGGCATTATTATATTCTGTAGTTGCGCCGTTGAAGAAACGGCGGGCGGCAGCCAGTTTGTTTTCAATATCACTCAGTTCTTCCTGTAACCGTAGAAAATTCTGGTTGGCTTTCAGATCGGGATAGGCTTCTACCTGCACTTTTAATCCCTGTAAAGCCGTGGTTAATTGTTGTTCCGTTTTTATTTTCTCATCAATGGTCGTAGCAGCCATAGCCGCGGTTCTCGCCTCAGTTACTTTCATCAACAATTCTCGTTCATGCGTAGCATAACCTTTAACCGTGTCAACCAACTGGGGAACAAGGTCGTGGCGCTGGCGAAGTTGCACGTCAATGTCGGCGAACGCGTTTTGCCTTCTGTTTCGTAACCTGACAAGGTTATTATAAAGACTGGTCACCCATATTACGATCAGTACGATTATTCCAATTACAACAAGAAGAGCCATGTGTGAGTGATTTAGAGAATTTGAAATTAACTAAAAGGAACATGCGAATTCCGAAAAGTTTGAATTCCTTATTTTGTGCAGAGTTACCGATGAAATATCCTGGCAAAAAATTCTCTCATGTCATTCCACGACGCAGTGTCGGCCGCCGGATCGTATTTGATGGGTATTTTGAATTTTTCACCCAGGGCCGTTGCATTAGGATTTGTAAACGCGTGAACGGCGCCTTCGTACGCCTTGAATGTGTATTTAACTCCGGCCGAATCCATTTGCTGTCTGAATTTTTTGACTTCGTCCTGGGGAACAAACGGGTCCGCAGCACCGTGACATACTAGTATATCAGCTTTAAGTTTGCTCTTATCAAGCGGCACGCCAATCAGGTTGCCATGAAAGCTTACGGCTCCCTTTAAATCTTCACCCATCCTCGCAAGATTTAATGATTGCGCACCACCAAAACAGTAACCCATGACAGCAACATTATTTGGATCTGCCTGTGGATAGGTCTTCAATTTTTCCAGGGCGGCGTCAAATCTCGCTTTCATCATTTGAGGGTTCTTATAAAACGGCGTTGCCAGTTTTCCTGCGGCATCAGGATTGTCGGCCGTCTTGCCATTTCCATACATGTCCAGGGCCATAGCTATATAGCCAAGTTCAGCCAGTTGTCTTGCTCGTTTTTTTGTATAATCATTAAGTCCCCACCATTCGTGGATGACAAGCACCGCAGGTCGGGCGCCTTGCTTAGTTTCATCATAAACAACGTAACCATTCATTGTTACATTATCGCCGGTATACGTCACATTGTCTTCTTTTAGTTTGGGTTCTTTCACTGCAGTGGTATCATTCGCCTCTTTCATCTCCGGTTCGGGTTTTTTATCGGCATTATTACAGGAATATGCAAACAGGGCGGCCGTAAACAGGCCAGCAAAAAAAGTGAGTCGCAATTTCATTGTGGGAATTTTGATGAACAAATACGCAAATAAAGTTCCGAAAAACTTTTTCGTGTGGCAAAATTTTAATTCGCTATTGCCGCTTTCCAATCTCGTGGATCGTTTCCTTAAGCAGTTCTGTGAATTGATGAGGTTGCTCAATCATGGGATAGTGGCCTGTTCCTTTGATTACACGAATGCTGCTTCCTGCTTTGGCCGCCCTCCGGAAAGATTCTTCATTGGTAGCGGTATAATCGCTGACGATAAGATGTGCAGGTATGGGCAACCGGGAGATCATTTCGGAATCTTTCAACGCGAAGTACATGAGTGATTCAAGAGCTTTTATTGCCACAGCGCTATCTGTTTGCCGGATACTGCGGATTACACGGTTAACAGAGTTTGTGTCAGAATATCCCTGAGGAAAAAGAGCCAGGCGGGTATACATCGTGGCAGTGGTATCGAAATTCGTTTTCAAACTTTGCATAAAGTCACTAACCTGTTTCTCTTCCTGGGGAGTAAAAGAAGTAACAAACTGTTTGAAATTGTCAATGCCGATAAATCCGATCACCTTGGCCGGAAAGCTGAGAGCCGTTTGCAAAATTATTTCACCGCCCATCGAATGACCTACGAGTATTACGTTGTTCAGGTGTAAACCGTCTATTACCGCACGAACATCTTTTGCAAATTCTTCAATGGTCCAGTTTTCGCGGTTGTGCCCGCTTTGCCCGTGTCCACCGAGATCGAGGGATACAACCGTGTAATCCGAACTAAGCTCCTCGATTTGCTCTTTCCAATACTCCTTTGAAATGCCCCAACCATGCACAAAAACTATGGAGGTATCACCATTCCCGGCCATGGTATAGGAAAGGGATACCTCTCCATTTTTGATTGCGACCGCTTCCTTTTCAGATGGCGATGCACAGGAGAGCATATAGACCAGGCATAGAATGCAAAAGATTTTATTCATCATTGGAAGTTACTACTTAGTGGCGTGTATTCTATTGACCACCTTTTGTGAGATTATAATAGTAACTGTATACCTCCTGTTCACAGCCTGAGCCCATCTTTCAATGTTAAATAGTGGGTGGATGGCCGCCTGGCTTTGATCAGGTGGGTTATTTGATTTGCTCACAGCTCCAGTACAAGACGAAAATGGAAATATTTAAAGTAATAAAGCAATAAGGCGCAGTATTCATTTTCGTTCAAATAAATAATCAATTGACTTGCCATTGCCCGAAATGGTGGCTGCAAGTTTTTCGCCGTCTTTCAGGTAACTTATTTTTTTCGGAAAATCATGATCAGGATTTTCACATACGAAACCATCATTGGTGATGGACGTTAATTTAAAATATACCGGTACTCTATTTTCAACAATGTCTGCCACATAATAGATATTGTCATCTTTTATTACCAGTTTAAGCTTTTCAACAAATGCCGTGACGCCACTACTCATATTAACTCCCATCCCCGACCACTCTGATGAAGAAATTTTTTGCCATTTTTCATGAGCGGATCGCCCTGGCTTATTATTGATCCTCATCCAGGTTCCTTCCAGCCAGTCAAGTTTTTTGAAGTCTTCGATTGCATGCTGGGCTAACAGGATATTTTTTAGCCCACAACCAATAATAACGGCTAACAATAAGAAAATTTTTTTCATGCCTGGTTTTTAAAGAATAAAAATAAGGGGTCTTCAGAAGCCAATATTGTACAAACCCGAAATTGAGCGACTGCCCTACTTTTTTTGCAGAAAGAAATTGGCCAGGGTCTTTTCATCAAAAGAATAATCGGATGGATTTTCACCTGTAAAGTCCTTGAAGTTGCGTATAAAATGGGACTGATCAAAGAACGAGGCATCGAAAGCAATCCCGCTCCAGCTTTGTTTGTTTTCCTGCACCAGGGTGAAAATATAACTGAAGCGAATAATTCTTGCATAGAATTTCGGCGAAAGTCCTACGTATTTCTTAAACAGGTTTTGGAGTTGGCGTTCACCGATTCCAATCGCGCTCGTAATGGCCGAGACAGGCAACATTCCATGTTTCGCAAATATGATGTCAATTGCACGATCGGCAAGGGTTTCCCGGGATGGATTTTCAGATAACAAATGTTTGAATTGAGAATTCAAAAGATTG
>Ga0157377_10001268_pt1 | contig 10797 bp, 8 predicted proteins | sample M55metaG_FD_121116 | JGI IMG/M metagenome (GOLD analysis project Ga0157377, IMG submission 121116) | Miscanthus rhizosphere microbial communities from Kellogg Biological Station, Michigan, USA - M5-5 metaG | ecosystem: Host-associated > Plants > Roots > Rhizosphere > Soil | place: USA: Michigan...
CCGAACGAGATCACGCCGGAGTCGGCGCGCGCCTGCGACCGCCTCCTCCGCGCCGGCATCCCGGTCAACAACCAGGCGGTGCTGCTGCGCGGCGTCAACGACTGCCCGTACACCATGCGCGACCTGGTGCAGGGACTGATGAAGATCCGCGTCCGCCCCTACTACCTCTATCTATGCGATCAGGTGATGGGCGCCGAGCACTTCCGGACCTCCATCGGCGAGGGAATCGAGATCATCGAGTTCCTCCGCGGCCATACGTCGGGCCTGGCGGTGCCGCAGTTCGTGATGGATGCGCCGGGCGGTGGCGGCAAGGTCCCGCTGATGCCGAACTACGTCCTCGGCCATTACAGCGACTCGATCGTCTACCGCAACTTCGAGGGTGTGGTCGGCCGCTACGACGACGTGCCGTCGGCGCACCATGCGTGCGACCGCTGCACCGACCGCGAGCACATCGAGGAGCGCGGCGTGGCCAAGCTGCTCAACCGGACCGCGGACCGCTTCGAGCCGAAGCCGATCCGCGACATCCCGCGCGGCGTGAACGTGAAGAAGCGCGTCCGCCAATCATGACCAGCGCGTGCGCATAGGCCTCACCTACAACCTCAAACCCGCGGACGCGACGGGCGATCAGTTCGAAGAATTCGACTCGCTCGAAACGGTCGAGGCGCTCGAAGGAGCGCTCCGCGCGCGCGGCCACGAGACGGTGCGGCTCGGGTGGGGGGAGGAGATGCTGGCGCTGCTCGAGCGCGAGCGCGTCGACGGCGTCTTCAACTTCGCCGAAGGGATCGGCGGGCGCGGGCGCGAGTCGCAGGTGCCGGCGATGCTGGAGATGCTCGGCATCCCCTTCACCGCCTCCGATCCGCTGACCATCGCCATCACGCTCGACAAGCCGCTGGCGAAGCTGCTGGCGAAGGCGCACGGGATCGCGACGTCACCGTGGCGCGTCAACGACGGGTCGGGCCTGCGGTTTCCGTTGTTCGTGAAGCCCGCCGCCGAGGGGTCGTCGATGGGCATCACCGCCGGCTCGCTCTGCCGCGATCAGGCGCAGCTCGACGCCGCTTTGGAGCGGATCAGCAAATACGGCCCGGTGCTGATCGAGGAGTTCCTCCCCGGCGACGAGTTCACCGTCGGCCTGGTCGACGGCGAGGTGGTCGGCGTGATGCAGGTCGTGCCGCGGCAAAAGGACGAGACCTTCATCTACTCCATCGAGGTGAAGCGCGACTATCTCAACCGCGTCGACTACCGCCTGGCCGATGCAACGGACGTCGCCGACGTCGGACGCGCGGTCTGGCGTGCCTTCGGATTGAAGGACGTGGCGCGCGTCGACGTCCGCCGCGACCGCGACGGCGTCGCCAACTTCGTGGAAGTCAATCCTCTGCCGGGGATGAATCCCGTCACCGGAGACCTCGTGATCTGCTCGCGGCTGGCCGGCATCGAATACAACGAGTTGATCGGGCGGGTCGTCGATTCCGCGGTGCGGAGGTGGCGCGCGTGAAGATCGCCGTCTGCTACAACGACGACTGGCACCACCGGCACAACCTCAACGATCTCGAGCTGACGGCGAACGAAAGCGTGGCCGACATGGCGCGCGAGGTGGCCGAGCCGCTCGGCGCGGAGCTGGTCCCCGTGCGCGACGACATCGTCGGCGCGCTGCGCCGGCTGAAGCAGTTCGACGTCGTCTTCGACCTCTGCGAGGGCGTCCTCGGCCGCCCGCACTGGGAGATGCACTTCGCCCTCGGCCTGGAGATGTTCGGCATCCCGAACGCCAACGTCGAGTCGATCGCCACCGGCCTCTGCATCGACAAACTGCTGGTCAAGCGCCTCCTCCGCGCCGCCGGTCTGCCGAGTCCGCGCGCGTGGCACGGCGAAGAGGGCGGCACCTGGATCGTCAAACCGTCGCGCGAGGACGCCGGCATCGGAATCGACGCGGCGTCGGTGGTCACCGGCGCGGCGGCGGTCGAGGCGCGCGTGCGCGAAGTGACCGAGACCTACAAGCAGCCGGCGCTGGTCGAGGAGTTCATCGAAGGGCGCGAGTTCAACCAGGCGATGTACTTCACCGTCGACGGCCCGATCCTTCTGCCGCCGGGCGAGATCGTCTTTGACCCGTCGCTCGCCGCGCGCGAGCGGGTGGTTGGCTGGAAGGCGAAGTGGGCCACGAATTCGCGCGAGGATCTGGCGACACGCAACGTCACGCCGGCGGTGATCGACGACACACTGCGGCGTGAGATCGGCGATCTCGCCCGTTCCGCCGCTTCCGTACTCTCGCTGAGCGGGTACTGCCGCTTCGATATGCGGCAGTCCATTGACGGAAAACTGTGGATCGTCGACATCAATCCGAACCCCGACATCTCGGCAATCGCCGGCTTCCGGAAAGCCCTCGCGGCCGCCGGCATCCCGTTTCCGGATTTCCTCAACGCGCTTATGATGGCTGCGCTGGCTCGCCGCCGGCGCTCATGAAAATTCGTCCTGTCGAGTCGCGCGATCGCGAGCGCATTCATCAGATCCTCGTCGCCACGAATCGGTTCACCGAGGAAGAGGTGAAGTGCGCGAATGAGCTGGTGGAGCTCTCCATCGAGCATCCCGAAAAGGGCGACTACATCGTCCACGTGCTCGAGGAGCCGGACAGCGGCCCGCACAAGGCGGTACAGGGTTACGTCTGCTACGGCCCGACCCCGATGACCGACGGCGTCTTCGACCTCTACTGGATCGCGGTCGATCCGCGCCAGCAGGGACAGGGCTTCGGCCAGCTGCTGCTGCGCTTCGTGGAGAACGAGGTGCGGCGCCAGCGCGGGCGGATGCTGCTGATCGAAACGTCCTCGAAGGAAAGCTACGGACCGACGCTGCGGTTCTACGAGCGCAGCGGTTACGACGAAATCTCGCGGATCAAGGACTTCTACCGGATCGAGGACGACAAGGTCGTCTTCTGCAAGAAACTTCGATGAGCCCCAACGTTTTCCTCTATGCCGCGCTGGCGCTGTACGCCGCCGGCACCCTGGTCGCGCTCGCGTCGCTCTTCACGCGCGAAAAGCGGCTGCAGCACGCCGGCCTGGTGCTCATGATCGTCGGGTGGGTGATGCACACCCTCTGGATCGGCAGCATCTGCGTCCGGACGCACCACCCGCCGCTGACCAACCTCCCCGAGACCGCTGCGTTCATCTCCTGGACCGTCTTCCTGGTCGAGCTGATTCTGTTCTTCAAGTACCGCGTCCATGCGGCGGCGTTCTTCGTCTATCCGCTGGTGCTCATCCTGCTGACGGTGTCGGCGGTGGTGACCGAGCCATTCGCCGCGGCCGACCCCGCGCTGCGCTCGCGCGTCTTCACCGCGCACATCCTGCTGACGACGCTCGGCGTCGCCGCGCTGTTCATCAGCCTCGCCTTCAGCCTGATGGCCTATCTGCAGGACCGCGCGCTCCGCGCCAAGACGCGCGGCCGGCTGTGGGAGTGGATCCCCAGCCTCAGCGTCTGCAAGCTGGTGAGCTACCGGGCTCTCGCAATTGGTTTTTCGATCTACACCGCCGGCCTGCTGGCGGGCGTGCTCTGGTCGTACCGCACGAACGCGGGGCTGATCGACTTCCGCATCAAGCAGACCGCCGCGCTGGTGGCGTGGGTGCTCTTCGCCACCCTGCTGCAGTCGTACCTGAGCGGCGTTTACCGCGCGCGCCGGACGATCCTCATCTCGGCGGGGGCGTTCATCGCCATCATCGTGGCGATGCTGGGGATCCACCATGTTTGAGGTTGCGCGGTCTCGCGGTACCGGGGTTGCGCAGCGCTGCGCCAAGCGAACGATCGGCGCAGCGCTGCGAGACCCCGATACCGCGCAACCCCGCAACCCCGGGAGGGCGGCGGCTTGACCCTCATCCTGGTCGGCGTCAACCATCGCACCGCCCCCGTGCACGTCCGCGAGCGGCTGAGCGCCGCCAAGCTCGACGACCTGCGCGCGCTGCCGGGGCTCGACGGCGCGGCGATGCTCTCCACCTGCAACCGCGTGGAGGCGATCGTCTCGACGCCGAGCGAAGACGTCCTCGAAGTGATCGTCGACTGGCTCTGCGCGCGCGCCTCGGCCGAGCGCACGGAGCTGGAGAAGCACCTCTACGTCCTCCGCCACGCCGACGTGGTCAAGCATCTCTTCCGGGTCGCCTCGGGGCTCGACTCGATGATCGTCGGCGAGCCGCAGATCGCCGGCCAGGTGCGCGAGGCCTTCACCCTCAGTCGCGACCGCGGCGCGCTCGACACCCTCCTCTCGCAGCTCTTCGACCAGACCATGCGCGTGGCGAAGAAGGTGCGCACCGACACCGGCATCGGCGAGCACGCCGTTTCCGTCCCGTACGCGGCGGTGGAACTGGCGAAGAAGATCTTCGGCGAGCTGAAGGGCTTGAAGGTCCTGCTGCTCGGCGCCGGCGAGATGGCCGAGCTGACGGCCGAGCACCTGGCGCAGCACGACGTGCAGCACATGTTCGTGGCCAACCGCGCGCTGGAGCGCGCGCAGGAGCTCGCCGCGCGCTTTCACGGCATCGCCATGCAGTACGACGCCGTGCCGTCGCAGCTCGACGACTGCGACATCGTCATCGCTTCCACCTCGGCGCCGCACTACGTCATCGAGCGCGCGCACATCGAGCGAGCCCGCGCCACCCGCCGGCTGCGCAACCTCTTCCTCATCGACCTCTCCGTGCCGCGCAACATCGATCCGGCGATCGCCGAGGTCGATGGGGCGTTTCTGTACAACATCGACGACCTGCAGCACGTCGCCGACGCCAACCGCGAGCTGCGGATGCAGAAGGCGCACGAAGCGGAGGAGATCGTCTCGCGCGAGGTCGACGCCTTCCGCCGCCGCCTGGTGGCGCAGGACGCGGTGCCGACCATCGTCGAGCTGCAGCAGCGCCTCGAGACCATCCGCGCCGCGGAGCTGGAGAAGTGCCTGCGCAAGGTCGGCCCGGTCACCGCCGAGCAGCGCGCGGCGATCGAGATGCTGACCACGCAGATGATCAACAAGATCCTCCACTACCCGATCCTGCAGCTGAAGGAATCGGCCGACGAACCGGAGCGCGAGTCGCTCCGCCGCACCATCCGCAAGATCTTCGGGCTCGGCTGATGATCCGCATCGGAACTCGTGGCAGCGCTCTCGCTCTCTGGCAAGCGAATGAAGTGGCGCGCCTTCTTGGCGGCGAGACCGAGATCGTCGTCCTCAAGACCACCGGCGACAAGCGTCAGGACGTCCCGCTCGCCGCCATCGGCGGCAAAGGCCTGTGGATCAAGGAACTGGAAGAGGCGCTGCTGCGCGACGAGATCGATCTCGCCGTGCACAGCCTGAAGGATGTGCCGTCGATGATCCCCGAGGAGTTCGTGCTGGCGGCGTTTCTCGAGCGCGCCGACCCGCGCGACGCCTGGGTGCAGGTCGACAACAAATCAATTGATGCGTTGCCCGACGGCGCGACGGTCGCCACCAGCGCGCCGCGCCGCCGCGCGCAACTCCGCGCGCGTTGGCCGCGACTGCGGATCGAGGAGATCCGCGGCAACGTCGACACCCGTCTGCGCAAGCTGCGCGACGGCTTCTACGACGGCGGCGTCCTCGCCGCCGCCGGCCTCACCCGACTCGGACTGGCCGACGCGATCACGTCAAAGTTCGCGATCGACGAGATGCTCCCCGCCGCCGGCCAGGGCATCATCGCCATCGAGACGCGCCGCGACGCGAAGTTTTCGCTCGCGCACGTCAACCACGAGCCGACCGCGATCGTCGCCCGCTGCGAGCGCGGCGTGCTGCAGAAGTTCGGGACGGTGCTCGACTGCTACTCGCCGATCGCGGTGCACGCCACGCTTTCGCGTGTCATCCCGAGCGTAGCGAGGGACCTGGGCGGCACGGGTGGCACGCCGCCCGACCCTCCAGGTCCCTCGCTCACGCTCGGGATGACACCGATCACCATCCGCGCGTTTTACGAACGCCCAGACGGGCGGACGGTGCGCGTGGAACGAAGTGGAGAAGCCGAGGACGTGATCCGGGAAACCTACGAAGGACTGAACGCATGACCGGCAAAGTCTTCCTCGTCGGCGCCGGCCCCGGCGACGCCGGCCTCCTCACCGTTCGCGCCGCGGAGCTCATCGCTTGCGCTGACCTCATCGCCGTCGACGCCCTCGTCTCCGCCGACATCGTGGAGCGCTTCCCGAAATCCGCCGAGGTGGTCTACGTCGGCAAGCGCGCGGCGGCGCACGCGCTGCCGCAGGACAAGATCAACCAGCTGCTGGTCGACGAGGCGAAGAAAGGGAAGCGCGTGGTCCGCCTCAAGGGCGGCGACCCGTTCGTCTTCGGCCGCGGCGGCGAAGAAGCGGAAGAGCTGGTGGCGGCCGGCGTACCGGTGGAGATCGTGCCGGGCATCTCGTCGGCCATCGCCGGCCCGGCGTACGCCGGCATCCCGGTCACGCACCGCGCGCACGCCACGTCGCTGACGCTCGTCACCGGCCACGAGGCCGACGAGTCGACCGGCATCAAGTGGTCCGCGCTGGCGGGACTCGACGGCACCATCGTCTTCATGATGGGCTTCGCCAACCTGCCGGTGATCGCGCAGAAGCTGACCGAGCACGGCGTCCCCGCCGGCCGCGCGGTGGCGGTGATCTCGAAGGCCACCACGCGCGAGCAGCGCACCGTCACCGGCACGCTGGCCGACATCGAGGCGCGCGTCGCCGCGGCGAACCTGGCCACGCCGGCGCTCATCGTCGTCGGCGACGTCGTCCGCATGCACGACGTCATCAACTGGTTCGAGACCAAGCCGCTGTTCGGCAGGCGCATCGTGGTGACGCGCGCGCGCGAGCAAGCCTCCGACCTCAAGCGCCTCTTCGAGGAGTCGGGCGCACAGGTGGTGCAGTTCCCCACCATCGAGATCGCGCCGCCGGAGTCGTACGAGTCGCTCGACCGCGCCGCCAACGAGCAGTGGGCCTGGCTGATCTTCACCTCGGTCAACGGCGTGGAAGCCTTCTTCAGCCGGATGAAAAAGGATGCGCGCTCGCTCGCCGCCACGCGCATCGCCGCGGTGGGCGACACCACCGCCGCCGCGTTGCGCCGCCACGGCATCATCGCCGACCTGGTGCCGGAGAAGTTCCAGTCGACCGCGCTGCTGCGCCACTTCCCGGTGTTCATGGACGGCGCGCGCGTGGCGTTCGTTCGCGCGCAGGCGGGACGCGACGACGTGATCGACGAGCTGCGCCGCCGCGGCGCCGAGGTTTTGCTGGCGGCGGCGTACCGGAACGTACCGGTGACGGCGAACGCGGACGAGTTGCACGACCTCGACGCGGTGACGTTCACCAGCGCGTCGACGGTCGACAACTTCTTCGCCGCCGTCCCCGATGCGGCCGCGCTGAACGGCGCCATCCTCGCCTCGATCGGCCCGGCGACGACGGAGGCGATCCGCCGCCACGGCCGCGAGGCCGACGTGGAAGCGGCGAATGCGAGCGTGCAGGCGCTGCACGACGCGGTCGTCGCGCGCCTCGGCGCGCGGTAGACTCGCCGTTGATGCGGCGGCTCTACGATCGCGCGGCCGGTGCGCTGCTTTGGACTGCCGCCTTCTCCTTCGCCACCGGCATCTTCTTCTCCCTCATGCCGCTACTGGCGCGCCTGCCCTCCACGCCGCCCGTGGCGGTGGGGCTGGTCACCATCGAGCGCTACTCGAAGTTCCGCGACTACCTCGCCGCCGCGCTGTTCCTCGTCCTCGTGCCGCCACTCACGGTCTGGCTGCAGCGCGCCGGCGCGCGGCTGCTGGCGCGCGAGCAGAGGCGGTTCGCGCCGCAGCGCGACATGCGCGTGGCGCTGCTCTTCGCGCTGCCGTTCTGCCTCTCGCCGTTCTTCTACCTGACGACCGGCAAAGTCGGCTGGATCGTGCTGCTGCCTGTGGCGCTGGCGTACGGGCTCGTGCGCGCCATGCACGCCTTCGTCGCCACGCGCTGGCTGCGGCAGATGTTCCGGCGCGAGCTCTATCCGTACCACGCGCTGCTCTTCAGCGAAGGGCTGGCGTGGATCATCTTCCGCTACCTGGTCACCGTCCGCCGCATCGCGCACTACCCAACGCTGTTGCTGGAGACGGTCTTCGTCGCGCTCTTCCTCGGACTCTTCTGGGCGGTGGCGATCCTGGCTTCGCGGCTGATCGAGCTGACCTTCGGCGCGCCGGCCGACGACGTCTTCCGCCGCATCGCCTCGGCGGCGATCCCGCTCGCCGCGCTGCCGGTCATCGCGGTGGTGAAGGTGCCGACGCCGATGCCGGCGCTGCTGGTGGCCGGCGCGCTGCTGCTGACCGCCCTCCTCGCAATCCGCAAGCCGTTCGCGCCGCGCGTGGCGTGGGGACTCGCCGCGTACCTGATCATCCCCGTGCTGATCTACTGCTTCAGCTACGCGTCGTCGGCGCAGCCGTCGCAGGCCATCGATCTGTTTCATCGCGGCGAGTCGATCGGGCCGGCGTCGGATTATTTGCGCGGCAAGGTGCCGTACCGCGACGTCTTCGCGCTGCACGGCATGCTCGAGGACGGCCTGCTCGACGCCTGGCTGATGATGCTCTTCGGCCGTTCCGTCGACGTCGCCGTCATGCGCACGGTCATCCTCGGCGCGCTGCTGCTGGTCACCATCTGGTACCTCGGCATCGCGATTTTCCGCTCGATACCGCTGGCGATGCTCGTCGTGGCGATGGGTTCGTGGACGACGGCGGAGAACAACCGGACGTTCTTCCAGGTCGCTTCCGTCGCGCTGCTCTGGATCGCGGTGAGCCGCGGCAGCCACATCGCGGCGATCGCCGCCGGCGCGTTTGCCTCGGTCGCGCTCTTCTTCAGCTACGACATCGGCCTCTACACGCTGGCCGGTGCGTTCGCCAGCCTGCTGGTCTTAACGTGGAGCGGCGGGTTTCAGCCCGCCGACCGGCGGCCTGAAGGCCGCCGCTCCACGATCGCGACGGCGCTCTTCTTCATCGTCGGCGTGATTCTCGGCGCGGCGCCGTTCGTGATCTACCTCGCCGCGCGCGGCGCGCTCGGCGCCTTCGCCTCCACGTCGTTCGTCGTCATCCCGCGCATCATCGACGCCGCCTGGTCGCTGCCGTTCCCCGACCTCGTCACCACCTTCCGCAAGGACCTCAACCTCCACACCCTCGCCGAGTTCGTGCTGTTCGAGAAGTTCCACCTCATCCTCAGCCCGCTGACCATCGCTGTCGCCGCGGCGTACCTCATCCAGCGCGCGCTGCGCCGGCGCCTCGATGCCTTCGATGCCGCGCTGCTGGTGCTCACGCTCTTCGCCGGCATCACGCAGCGCAGCGCGTTCGGGCGCGCGGAGTTCCGCCACCAGTACTTCGCCGCGTTCCTCATCGGGCCGATGCTGGTGATGCTCGTGGTGCTGCTGGTGCGGCGGTTGCGCGAGCTGTGGGCGGATGGTGGTGAGGGGACGCGCGCATTCGTGGCGCTGCTCGCCGCGGCGGCGATTCCCGTCGTCGCGGTCGTCTTCTGGATCCCGGATCTCGTCAACACGCGCATCGACGACCTCGTCACCTACCAGCTCCGTGTGCTGCGGCTGCACCGCAACCCGCAGGCGGAGGAGGTGATGCATCGCGTCGACGCCGTCTCACAAGCAGTGGGCGAGCTGGCGAGGCCGAACCAGCCGATCTTCGACTTCTCCAATCAGCCCGCGTTCTACTTCTTCGCCAACCGCCCGAACCCGACGCGCTTCTACCAGGTGCCGATCCTCTCGCCGCCGGAGCTGCAGCGCGAGACGATTCTCACGCTGGAGCGCGCCAAGCCGCCGGTGGTCATCCGCCGCTCGCCCGAGGGATACGACAACTTCGACGGCGTGGACAACGACCTCCGCGCGCAGGCCGTTTCGAGCTATATCAATGATTACTACGGCTACGCGCGTACCGCGCGCGGCGTCGAGATCTGGCGTCGCGGCGCGCGTACCACTCGTGCCGACGTCGACGCCTACCTCCGCCGCATCCGCCTCCCCGCCGCCGGGCAGGTCGCCGCCAGCGGCGCGCGCACGCGCCTGGTCTTCCCCACCGCCGGCTCGGTTCCCGGCGCGAACGGCAGCTACTGGCGCTCCGACCTCACGCTGCACAATCCGCACAAGGAAACGCTCGCGCTGAACCTGCGCTACGTCGCCGGCGACGTCCGCATCGACCGCGGCGTCGTCCTCGCCGGCGGCCGCACCATTCGCTGGGAGGACGTGGTCCGCTCGTTCTTCGGCGCGCCGGAGAGCCGCGGCGCGCTCTGGATCGAGTTCCTCGGTGCGCGCCCGCCGGTGGCGCGGATGAAGACGTACGACGCGGCGCACGACTCGCGCGCCTCGATCGACTCGCCGCTGTCAATGAGCGACGCCTCGGGCGCGCGCGACCTCACCATCGTCGGCATCCCCGGCGGCGGGTTGGCGCGGCGCATCAACGTCGGCATCGTCAACGTCGGCGCCATCCCCGGCACGTTTCGCATCACCGCGCAGACGCGCACCGGCCAGACCATCGGCACCGCATTCGAAGAAGGACTCCCCGAGGACGAGTCGCGGCTGGTGTCGGACATCGAGACCGCGCTCGGCGTGCAGTTGGACGACACCACCACCCTGCACATCACGCCGGTGGCGGGGACGCTCGTCGCCTACGCCACCATCGTCGGCGCGAACGGCGACTCGCAGTTCCTCGCCGCCATCCCCTGATGACAACGGCCGGTTAGCTGCAATGGGGGGAAGTGTCAGCGGCAAAAGGTCACCTGGGTGACAGCGGTTCGAGGTCACCTTGGGTGGGGAGTTGGGTCCGAGAGCGTGCAAGATCGCGGGAGCGTCGACCCTTCCTCAAATAC